>Ga0315907_10001702_pt1 | contig 29361 bp, 20 predicted proteins | sample LakEriMetagenome_3_FD_203525 | JGI IMG/M metagenome (GOLD analysis project Ga0315907, IMG submission 203525) | Freshwater fungal communities from buoy surface, Lake Erie, Ohio, United States - Buoy 12 MA123 | ecosystem: Environmental > Aquatic > Freshwater > Lake > Lake biofilm | place: USA...
TCTAGCGGATGCCGGCGTGCTGGCGGAGGATGCGGCGGATTTCCGCGGTTACTTCCGGATGGTCCGTGCAGCTGTGGGTCGCGGAAACACGGTGTTCCGAGATGGCATGGTCGAGGTGGGCGCTCGTGTAGGGAACGACGCCGTCGGAAGTCTCCGTAAGCGGCTTTCCGGCCTGCTTCACGCCGATGATGGAATGGAAGGGTACCTCGACCGGGCGCTGGTCCATGGCGAGCAGCAGGGGGTGGCGCGGCGAGAGATTCTGCACGCTGCGGGCACCGAGGTCCTTGAAGGCCATCAGTTGGGGATTGAGCGTGCTCGTGGCGGTGCGGGCAATTTCCGTGATGAACTGATCGACCCGGACCGCGCGTTCGATGAGTCCGGTCATCCACTGCACGATGCGCAGGTCGGCGAGGCCGCTGCCGCGGTGCGGGACGGCCACGAAGACGACCCGGGCAATGCGCGGGTTCGGTTCGAAGAAGAGATTCTCGCGGATCTGGCGCTTGGCGTCCGCGCTCGCAAAGAGCTGGTCGATGTCGCGGCGGAAGTAGGCACGGTAGATCGCATCTTCGCTGTCGGTGACCTGCAGCCGGGAAATGATGCCGCCCATGCTGTGGCCGACGAGGACCATCTGCTTCATGGCCGCGGAAGTTCCGTTGGGATCGTAGTGCTGGATGGCTGACGCCAGCGCGCGGCGGAGCCGGGCCGCCGATCCGTGAATGGGCAGGCCCGAGGGGTAGAGGAAGTACCATGGCTGATAGCGGCCGCGCAGGGCGGGATCGCTCGCAATTTCATGCATGGCCTGTTCCCAGATGTGCGGATCGCTGTTGAGTCCGTGCACGAAGACCACCGGAATCTTCGTGGGATCGTACACGAAGGGAACGTACAGTCCGGCGTCGTTGAGCGTGTCGTCCGGACGGAGCAGTCCCTTGAGCGAGAATTCCCCGAGGAATTTCGGGTCCATGCTCCGGCGGATGGGCGTCCGGTAATCCGTGGCGAGCGGGCGCTGCGCGCCGCGCACCGTGGCTGTGCTGTGCGTCCATGTGTTGTGGAAGGTCACCGTAACCGCACGCGGGCCCGTGAATTCCGCGGTCATGGTCGCAGGCAGATTGCGGCCATTGAGCGGGAAGAGCTTATGCGACGCTGCCTTCCGCCTGTCATATTCCTGCTTCATGATGACCGGAAGACCGAAGCCCTCCGGGGGCAGTTGCTTGCTGTCCTTGCCGGAGAGTGCTGGAGAAACCGCAATCTCCGTGCAGGTGGCGGGGTCGATTGTGTCCTGCGGCTGTCCCGGCGAGGCAAAAGTCACCTGCCAGCCGTCGATGGATTGCGTGCCGGTCCATGTGGAAGCGGGCCGGGCTGCCCGCAGCGAGGCGAAAAGCGATCCCATGGCAGAGTTGTAGGTCTGCTGCTGTCCCGGGGTGGCAGATCGTGCCGAAGGCAGGCCCGACCATCCAGTCTGGGCCGAGGCAATGGCAACGCCGGCATTCGAAGCGCGTGAAGCAGAACCGCCGGCGGCCGCCAGCGGTGCCTTGCAGGAAGTCAGCGGGACCGCGGCCATCGCGGCAGCGGCGATCAGTAGGTATGGGCGGGGCATGGTGGGACCGATGGGTGGGTGCGATGAAGCAAAAACGACCTCCGTCAGGAAATCGTCAGGATGGGTGTCTGCAAGCGCGTGATGGGTGGCACGCCGGAAAAAACAGGAAGACGGCCGTTGCCGGCCGTCTTCCGCAAAATGCCTTCTGGCAGGAGATGTCTCGTTTCCGTGCAGCGTCCCGGAAGAACCGGACGCCCGTCACGGATGCGGTCAATCAGGCCTTGGGAGCCTCGGCGGCCGCTGGGGCTTCCGGGGCCGCGGTGGTCACCTGATCGACCCACTCGATGTAGGCCATTTCGGCGGAATCCGTGTGGCGCTGACCGAGTTTGGTGATGCGGGTGTAGCCACCCTGACGGCTGGCTGCGGCGGGAGCGATCTTTTCGAACAGTTCCTTCACAACCGGCTTCTGGTGCAGGTAGGAAAGGGCTGTCCGGCGGGCGTGCAGGTCACCGCGCTTGCCGAGCGTCACCATTTTCTCCGCGAACGGGCGGACGGCCTTGGCCTTGGCGAGCGTGGTTTTGATCTGCTTGTGTTCGATGAGGCTGCAGACGAGGTTCGACAGGAGGGAATTCCGGTGATCCTGGCGGCGCTGCAGCTTGATGGTTTTACGACCGTGTCTCATGGGTCAAATGTGCGTTAGGAGTGATTGGTTTGTCTGGAAGTCTGATGCAGTTGCGGATGGCTCATTCTTCGTCGTCATCGTCGTCGCCGAGATTCTGACTGATGAGGGAATCGAGGCCGCCGCCGCGTTCTTCTTCCTTGAAGTAGCTGAAGGCGGAACCGCCGCGGCCGGAACCGTCGAAGAGGGAAGGATCGAGCTTCATGCCGAGGCCGAGGCCCAGTTCCGAGAGCTTGTCCTTGATTTCGTTGAGCGACTTCTTTCCGAAGTTGCGGTACTTGAGCATTTCGGCCTCGGTCTTCATGGCCAGCTGGCCGACCGTGGTGATGTTGGCGTTGTTGAGGCAGTTGGCGGCGCGCACGGACAGCTCGATCTCGTTGACGCTCATGTTGAGGAGCTTGCGGAGTTCGCTGTTTTCCTCGGTCTGCGTTTCCGGGGCGGCTTCGAACTCGACGAGGCTATCGTCGTAGTTCACGAAGACATCGAGGTGCTTGCGGAGGATGGCGCTGGCCTGGGTGAGGGCAGAGTGCGGGGAAATGCGGCCGTCCGTCCAGAGTTCGAGGACGAGTTTGTCGTAATCCATGCGCATGCCGACCCGGCTGTTTTCGACGCCGTAGCGGACGCGGGTGACGGGGGAGAAGATGGAATCCATCGGGATGACGCCGATGGGCATGTCCGGGCGCTTGTTTTCCTCGCCGCTGGAGAAGCCGCGGCCGACGCGGACTTCCATTTCCAGTTCGAATTTGACCTTGCGGTCGAGGGTGCAGATGACCTGGTCCTTATTGAGGACGGAGTAGTGCTGGTCTTCGCGGATATCGGCGGCGGTGACGACACCGTCGCGGTCGACGGAGATGCTGAGGAGGCGGGGTTCCTTGAAATCGGTATGGGAGAAGCGGACCTTCTTGAGGTTGAGGATGATGTCGGTGACATCCTCGACGACTCCGGGGAGGCTGCAGAATTCGTGCTGCGCTCCTTTGATTTTGACGCTGGTGATGGCGGCTCCTTCGAGGCTGCTGAGGAGGACGCGGCGCAGGCTGTTGCCGACGGTGTATCCGTATCCGCCTTCAAATGGTTCAGCGAAATATTTGGCGTAGGTATCGGTGGCGGTCGCCTCTTCCTTGGAGAGGCGGTTGGGCATTTCGAACCGGGCTAGTCTGACGGGCATGGGTATTGTGATGGTGTGCCGGGTTTCCTCTGGCGAGCGGGCAGCGTTGACTGGAAGTCAGGCCACCGCAGAGACCGACGGCATTTTCAAGTGCTCGCGGAAGGGGGGCGACCTTGGCGTCGCGGGGTGGGCCGTGCAAGTGGGTTTTTCGGTAAGATTTCAGGATCTGCCTGGGAATCCGCGACTGATTCTCTTGCCGGGTCGGCGGTGGTTTCCGGTTCCGGGGAGGGTTGATGAGAAGGTGGGGGGGTGGTGGACGGGGATCTGGAGGGTGCCCGGAGAGGAGCGGATGCTGGTTCGTCGTCCTGCTGGAGAGACCGACGGCGGGTGCGGATGCGGACACGGCGGCGGGCCGAGCTGATTTCCTCGGGTGGGGAGGACGGGTCGTGGGTGGGTTGGAGGCCCCAGAGGAACCCGGTGGTGGCGGCCACGGTGGTCATGATGGCCGGTATCTGGAGGGGGAAATCGACCCACGAATGAAGGAGGAGGGCGGCGAGTCCGGCGAGGCAGCCTGACAGGAGGAGAAACGACTGGCGTGCGTCCGGGTGGATGCGGCGGCGGCGGCGGAATCCGGCGGCGAGGGCTCCGGGCAGCAGGATGGACCATGCGATGGTGCCGGCCCAGCCCCATTCGATGACTGCCTGAATGGGATCGCAGTGGAGGTGTTTCCAGAAGACCTGGCCAGGGAGGGCGGCGAGGCGCTGGTAATGCGGGAAGAGCATGTAGAAGGTGCCCGAGCCGAAGCCGAAGGGGCCGGCCTCGGCGGCGGCCGGGAGAGCGGCTTTGGTGGAAGCGAGGCGTCCCTTATCGATGATTCCTGCGGAGAAGAGGCGTTCCATGCTGGCTTCCCAGCCGAAGGCGAAGCCGAAAGCAGCGAGGGCGGCGAGGGCGGCGAGGCTGCCGACAATCGCGGCGGGGGATGGTTTCTGCTGGAGCCAGAGGGGAAGGAGGAGGGCGGCGAGGAAGAAAAGGCCGGTGTATCCGAAGAGGAGACCGCCGCGGGAGGTATTGACGGCCAGAGCGGACGCGATGACGAGGGTGCAGAGGCTCCAGAAGAGCTTGGAGACAGAAGATTCGCTTTGCCGGCTCAGGGCGTAGTAGCAGCGGGCGGCTGCGGCGGCGGCTGGGATGATGAGGAAGCTTCCGGCATTGCCATGGTAGACGAAGGGACCGAAGAAGGTTTTGTTGGCGGGGAGGCCGGGGGCCCAGAAGATATTGGGGGCACCGGCGACCCGCTGGAAAATCCCGAAAGCCGCGACGGCGAGGCCGGTGAGAGCGAGGGTGATCCACAGGCGGGAGCGCCACGTGCGGTGGCTGGCCATGTCGGCAGTGATCAGGAAGACGCCTGCGAGGCCTGTGAGGAGCCGCATCCAGGCGATGCTCGCGTCCCGGTCGAGCGTGCCGGGGAGCGCTTCGATGTTTGCCTTGAGCGGGACGAGGGTTTCGAGTCCGGCTTCCCAGTAGGCTTTCGGATTGCAGGTGACACCCCAGCCGATCAGGAAGATGATTCCGAGGGCGGCGAGTGCCGCCTTTCCGGCTGCGGGCAGCCTTTTCTGGATGGCCCATCCGAGTACGGCCATGCCTGCCGTCACCAGCAGGAAGTTGGCGAGGATTTCCCGGTGGACTGGTTTGACGCAGCCCCATGCCCATGGCGAGAGCAGTACCGCGGCGAGCGCAGCCCAGCGGGCGAGTTCCGTCGGGTGGAAAATCGGCATGGTGGTTGGTCGGGGGACGTCGGGGTTTCCCGGTGTGTCAGGCAGCCCGCCTGTCAAGCTGCAATAACACAGTTTGCCTGATCGCCTGATGGGGAATTCCGGGAACGAAACACCCGGCGCGGTGGGCCGCGCCGGGTGTCGATCAGCTGCTGGTATTTGCTGCTGAGATGATTACGGCCGGGTCGGGGCCCATGGACCATTCGACTCCATGACATGGAGGCGATAGAAGCGGCGGGTGATACCGGGGTTGGGGATGACCGTGAAGCTGCCTGAGTTGCCATTGCCGACGATGGTGGCGAGGCCGGAATCCTTCCATGACTGGAGGTGGCTTGGCGCGCTGGCGTCGTCCGACACGTAGAGGCGGTAGAAGCGTCCGGCCTTGGTGGGGAAGGTCATGATGGACGGGTTGGCTTCGTTCTGGGTGATGCGGAGGACATCGTTCGGGTCGTTCGGGTCGGTTCCCATGATGGCTTCGTCTGCGTTCGAGACGCCGTCGCCGTCGTTGTCCGAGCTGCCGGTCGCGGCGCCGAAGAGGACTTCCGAGACGGTACCGGATTCCGATCCATTGATGCCCTGGGCCATGAAGCGGAACTGGACCGAGTTGGCTGCGGCTGGGATGGAATGGGAGAGAGCGAAGTCGTTGTTGATGGAGACGTCGGCGATTTCGCTGAGGGTATTGAACTCATCGCGTTCGCGGTTGGCGTTGTATTCGTCTTCCGCGACGAGGGGCGGGATTGAATAATCGATCAGCGAGATGAGGTCGAGGGCGGCTGTGCCCGAGTAGCCGTTGATGTAGCCGTCCTTCGGGCCGTTCGCTCCGCCCGTGAGGACAGTTGTGGCGCTGGCTCCGTTGCCCTTGTCCCATTGGTCGACGAGATTGACGACCTGCTGGCTGGGCAGTCCTGCGTCGATGATGAGTTCGGCGCGGAAGCGGTCGGTCACTTCCATGTTCGAGCCCGCGCTGGTGTCGGCGACATTGAATTTCGCGCTGAAGCTGACGGCGCCGACCGAGGAGAGGTCGATGATGCGGGAAGCGACGACGGCATCGGTCGCGGTTCCGGCGTTGATGGTGGTGGTGCGGGCGAGGAAGTCATTGGCCCATGGGGCGTCGCTGGCGACCGTGGTGAGGTCCTGGAGAGCGCCGAAGTTCGTCTGACCGATGACGAATTCGATGGGGGCATTGATGAGGGCCGTCTGGTTGACTTCCGGGTAGCTCACATCGGCGATGGTGACGCTGAAGGGAGGGAATCCGGCCGGGATGGTGAAGCGGACCGGGGCGGTGCCATAGGTATTCCGGGAGGCGGTGGCTCCGCTGACCGAGAAGCGAGGGCCACCGTTCGTGCCATTGACGATGGCGTCGAAGCTGATGGATCCGTCGCTGCCCTGGGTGATGTTGTTCGGGGCCGAGAGGGTCAGGGTGGGAGCCGGAGGAAGGTTGACCGTGAAGGTCTGGGAAACGATGGCGGGATTCGCCTGATCGCTCAGCGACACCTGGCGCGGGCCATTGGCGATGGGGTAGGGACCGAAGACCACGTTCGGCGGGGAGTAGGGACCGGTGCGCGGTGGGGACTCATTGCTGACCCAACTGACGCCTGTGAAGTTGACGGCGCTGACCGTGAAGGGAGCGGAGAAGCCGTCATCGTCCGGGGTGTCCGTGCCCCGGTTATCGAGGAACGGGGCACCGGCCGTGCGGGCCGCGATGGACGGGCCCGGGATGGAGAATTTCACATCGCTGACGACGAAGATTTCGGCTGCCGAGTTGCTGTTTCCGGTGATGCGGACCTGGACTTTCGAGGCCGTGGCCGGGACGACCGCGTTGAAGATGAATTCCTTCGTGGTATTGATCTGGGTGACGTCCGGGAGTTCGAGACCGTCGGTGGCGGCGCCGGTGAGGAGCCCGTCGCCATTGACATCGGCGGCACCGAGAGCGCTTACCACGACACCGTCGATGATGAGGTCTAGGGCGAAGGAGTCGGCTGCTTCAAAGCCCGAGGAGGCTCCGGCTTCGGCGACGAGTTTGGCGGACAGTTCGACTGCCTTGCCGCCGCCCGGCATGGTGAATTCCTCGGAGAGGACGATGTGGTTTGCCTGGGTGGCACCGCTCTGGCGGAGGGTGCGGGCGGCTTCATCGGCGACCCATGCCGTGGGGATGGGGGCGGTGGAGACGACCGTGCGGGCCGGGGTGAGCGCTTCGTTGGTTCCGAAGACGATTGGCGTGCGGACATTGAAGGTTGTCGTGCAGTTGGCATCTGCGGCATCGCGGACGGTTACGCGCATGACGCCGTTTTCGGCATTGGCGACGGGGACACCGGCGACGTTATGGGCTGAGCCGTAGGGACCGGTGATGAGACCAGCGAGGCCGGCGGGGGCGGTGGTGATCCAGCCGAGGGGGCTGAGGGGGCCGGTGCCCGTGATGGTGGTGGCGAAGGACAGCGTGTCGTCCGAGGGGTCGGCGAGGTTGCTGCCCGGGCTGCGGGTGCCGGGGGCCGCCGAGCCATTGATGGAGCAGGAAGGTGCTCCGCCGGGAGCGACTCGGAAGTTATCGAGGTGGTAGGAAGCGTCCGTGCCCGAGGAATTCTGGTCGGCCCAGATCATGTAGAAGCTGGAGCCCGGAGCGAGGGGCACCGGGAGGCTGATGACGGCGTTGACGGCTTCCGGGGCATCGTAGGTTCCGGTGGTGTCCTTGCTGAGGGAGGGGATGGGCTGCCATGAACCGGGGGTGCCGGTCACGCTCCAGAAGGCGCGGAAGCCCTTGATGGTTTCCGAGGCCGTGTCGGTGGCCTTGGAGTAATCGTAGCTGACCGTGACCGTGCTCACGGGAGCGGCCGTTTCGTTGGAAACGGTGGCCATGAGGAGGAGGTAGTCGTTTCCGGTCGGGCGGGTCTGGAGGAAGGTAGTCGCGTTGGCATTGGCTCCGGTATTGAAGCGCGCGACGCCGCTGGTGCTGGGCGGGAAGGTGCCGGAGCTGCCGAGGACGGTGGTGATGGTGGTGGCATTGGCGGCCGCGATGACCTTGGCATCGAAGGCTGCGTTGTCGAGGATGGTGCCATCGATCCCCGTGCCGACACTGAGGGTGCTGAAATCGGCCACTGCCGGGACAGCGGGAAAATCATAAACGGTCGGGGGTTCCGTGATATTGACGGCGGCGTGGAGCTGCGGGAGCGAGAGCAGGGCCGCGAGGGGAGCCCATGAGAGGGAGAGACGGGATGATTTCATGGTTGTGTTGATGATGTTGGTCTTTGGTTGGAACGTAGGAGAGAGGTGCTGTGGTGCGCTGGGCCGACCGGATGCGTGCCGGGGGCCGACAGAAGGGGACGATCCTGGTTTCCGTTGCCTGCGGTCGGGGAAAGTCCGCATGCCGGGGATCAGTCGATGTAACGAACCGTGAAAAGAACAGAAGACAAATGAAAACGAGATGCGGGTGGCGTCATGAAGATTTCATCATGGCTTCAGATTGGGCGTGGATGCGGGGCTTGCGGGGCGGGGAGGATGCGGGCATCCGGGATGCATGAGAAACTGGATGATGGCAGCTTTGATGATGGCTGGGCTGGTCGGCCCGGTGCTGGCGCAGAAGCCCGGGAGTGTGCGTGAACCGGATGAGACGATTCCGCTGTGGGCGGGCCAGCCGCCCGGAGGGTGGCAGGCAGCCGGGGCCGAGGTCCGGGAAGAGAATCCGCACATGGGTGGGATTGTGGCGCTGAAGAACGTGGGCGATCCGTCGCTCGCGTACTTCCGGCCGGCGGGGACGGCACGCGATCAGGCGGTCATCATCTGTCCGGGCGGGGCGTATCATCTGCTGGCATGGGATCTGGAGGGAACCGAGGTGGCGGCGTGGCTGAGCGGGCAGGGGGTGCATGCGTATGTGCTCAAGTACCGACTGCCGCGGGCGGGCGATGCGGACAGGCATGCGGCGGCTCTTGAGGATGCGCAGCGGGCCGTCAGTCTGGTGCGGCATGGGGCGGCGGCACGGGGGATTGCGGGCGACCGGATTGGGATCATGGGATTTTCCGCGGGCGGGCATCTGGCGGCGCTCACGGCTGACCGGGGGTCGGAGCGGACTTATGCGGCGGCTGACGGCATTGATGCCGTGGCGTGCCGACCGGATTTTGCGGCGCTCGTGTATCCGGCGTATCTGCTGGCGGATCAGAATGCGCCGGGCGGGGCTGGGGTGAAGGATCCCGAGGGAGGTGCGACGGGAGTGAGTCCTCTTTTCCGGGTGGCGGCGGGATCGCCTCCGGTATTCATGGTGCATGCGGTCGACGATCCTGTGCCTGTGGCCAACTGCACGGCCTATCTCCTGGCGATGAAGTCGCGTGGCATTCCGGCGGAGCTTCATGTGTATCCTGATGGCGGGCATGGCTACGGACTGCGGTCGACGCTTTCCGTGCGGACGTGGCCCGAGCGTTTATCCGAGTGGCTGGGCCGGGTGCCGCGGTCGGTTCCGGCGGTCCGGGACGCGGAAAAACCCGCGGAGAAGTCAGGTCAGTAGCGCGGGATGGCGGGATCGATGGTTTCGGACCAGAGGTCGATGCCGCCGGCCATGCTCCATGTGCGGGGGAAGCCGCGGGAGCGGAGCCATGCGGTGGCGCGGGCGCTGCGCATGCCGTGGTGGCAGTGAATGACGATGGCCTGGGCTGGGTCCGTGAAGCGGGCGGCGGCGGTTTCGGCGAACGAGGAAAGCGGGGCAAGTTCCGCGCCGTCGAGGTGGCAGACCTGCCATTCGTCTGCTTCGCGGCAGTCGATGAGGCGGAATGGTGTTCCTGCGGCGAGGATGGCCGCGACTTCGGCGGGTGTGATTTCGAGTTCGGATTCCGGAGGGAAGTTCATGGGGCGTTGACGTGCTGCCGGGATGTGGGCGGGGGACGGCTGGGCTGTCAAGAAAGCAGGGGGCAGGCGTGGCGGGCGCTTGCGGAGGTCAGCGGAGCAGTCATGGAAACGGGAAACGGATGCGCGCTCTGCTTTTTGATTTTGATGGACTCGTGGTCGATACCGAAACGGCGATCTACCATGCGTGGCGGGAACTGTACGAAGATCACGGACATGAACTGCCGCTGCCGGTCTACGTTCAGTGTGTCGGCAGCACCTTCGGTCAGTACGATCCGATGGCCGAGCTGGAGAAGCTGACCGGGGGGCCGGTGGCATGGGACCGGGTGCTTGCGAAGAAGGAAGCGAGGATTCACGAACTGCAGGCGGAACTCGACACGATGCCGGGGGTGCGGGAATTGCTGCTTGCGGCCGACCGGGATGGGATTCCCTGTGCGGTGGCGTCGAGCAGTCAGCGGAGTCATGTGTCGCGCTGGCTGCGGAGGACTGGGCTTGAGGGAGCCTTTGCGGCGGTGCTGACGCGGGATGATGTGGCGCGGGCCAAGCCGTTTCCGGATCTGTTTCTGGGGGCGGCGGCGGCCCTTGGGGTGGCTCCGCGGGATGCCCTCGTGCTGGAGGATTCGCGCAATGGACTGCGGGCCGCGCTGGCGGCGGGGGTTCCCTGTGTGGTGGTGCCGTCGCCGGTGACGCGGGGATCTGATTTCGCGGGAGCGGCGGCCATTCTGGAGACCCTGCATGAAGTGACACCCGGCGTGCTGGCTTCAATTCACCGATCCGTTCCCGATTGAGCTTGCCAGCGGGGGCGCTGTCGCTAAGAAATTCCGCAGGAATCCGATGAAAGAGAAGCCCCAGCAGCAATGACTGAGCCCCGGCATGAGAGGGCGCTGGTCAGCGTCCGTGCCGCAGTAAGGGAAAAGGCGAGAGTGAACGTGTTTGCGCGTTCGCACCGGATCGTTGCGGGGGAATCACTCAGTTTTGACCGTGAGGAGGCCGTGCCCTCGGGTGTGGAGCATCTGCTGACCGCGGTGGCGTCCGATCTGGTGGCTGGCTTTGCAAGGCTGGCGCGGAAGCGTCGGGTGGTCATTGATGGGCTGGAGGCATCGCTGCAGGCGGAAGTGGACGGGGCGCTTGTGTGGCTGGGAGTGGTCGGAGAAAGCGGTGAGCCCCGGCTGTGCGCCGTGAGCGGGACCCTGTATATTTCCAGTCCGGCCAGTGCAGTGGTGCTGGAGGAACTATGGAAGGACGTGTGGGCGCAGGCACCGGTGTGTGCGGCCCTTGCGGGGGCTGTGCGGATGGACGTCCGCCTCGCCATGACTTCCTGACGAATCCTTTTCCCGAAATCCCAACCCCAGAAAACGCCATGCATATCCTGACCAGTGAAGAAGCCGCCGTTGTGGCGCGCGCCCGTGAACTTGCCGATGAAGTCCTTGCGCCGCATGCGGCCTCCGTGGACACGGAAGGACGGTTTCCGGTCGAATCAATGGCTGCGCTGGCCGCCGATGGATTTTACGGACTGACCATTCCGGCGGAATTCGGGGGCATGGGTCAGGGACTGGGGGTGATGGCGGCGGTGCTTGATGAACTGGCGCAGCGCTGTGCCTCCACGGCCATGATCTACATGATGCATCTTTCCGGGGTGCAGTGCCTGCTCGCCGAGCCGGAGAAAATGGGAGGGTATCTGCGGGAAGTGGCTGAGGGACGGCATCTTACCACACTCGCCTTTTCCGAAAGCGGCAGCCGCAGCCAGTTCTGGGCACCCGTTTCCCGGCTCGCTGCCGCGGCGGACGGCGTCGTCAGCCTGACCGCCCGGAAAAGCTGGGTCACCAGCGCGGGCATGGCCGACAGCATCGTGGCCAGTGCGGGATCGCTCGACGGCCAGGGAGCCAGCGTTCTGCTGGTCCTGCAGAACGACGAGGGACTCGCCATCGCCGGCGGCTGGGACAGCCTCGGCATGCGCGGAAATCAGAGCAATCCCATGAGCCTGCAGTCGGTCGAACTGCCGCTCGCCGAGCGACTCATTGGCGGGGAAGGGCAGGGGGCCGACATCATGCTGGGGCGCGCGCTGCCGGTCTTTCTGATCTGTCAGGGAGCCATTGGCACCGGTCTGGCCGAGGCTGCCTTCGGGGCCGCGCGGCGGCACATCATGGGGCATGGGTTCGAGCACACCGGCAGCGGACTGCGCGACCTTCCCAATCTGCGGGCGAGCCTCGCCGAGATGCGGATGGAAACCGACCGGGCGCGGGCGTATCTGGTCGCCGTGCTGGCCAAGGCGGGGGCTGGTGATCCTGATGCCATGCGTCTGCTGCTTGGTCTCAAGGCGGTGGCGGGCGAAACGGCCGTGCGCGTCTCCGACCTCGCCATGCGTGCCTGCGGCGGTGCAGCCTTCTCCAAGCACCTCGGACTCGAACGGGTGTTCCGCGACTCCCGGGCGAACATTGTGATGGCCCCGACGACCGATCACCTGCGGGAATTCATTGGACGGATTCTCGTCGATCTGCCGCTTTTCGGCTGAACCCCGCACGGCCTGTGGAACCGAACGTCACGATTTGCATTATATGAGCACAGAGAAACCCGTCATTGTCGGAGCGGTCCTGTACGACCCCAAGGTTTCGGTCATCTGGGACATCATCCGCGATTTCTTCGAGGCGCGCGGCTGTCCCATGGATGTCGTTTTCTACACGAATTACGAGCTGCAGAACGAAGGATTGCTCAGTGGGCATCTGGACATTGCGTGGAATTCCCCGCTCGCGTGGGTTGATGCGCAGCGGCGTTCCGGAGGAAGTTGCCGGGCTATTGCCATGCGCGACACCGACCGCGACCGGGTTTCCCACCTCGTGGTCCGCAAGGATGCCGGCTTTGGATCCATCGGGGATCTGCGGGGAAGAACGGTGGCCTTCGGAGCGAAGGATTCGCCGCAGGCCACCCTCATTCCGCAGGGATTGCTGCTGCGGCATGGGCTGCGTCCCGGCGATGACTACACGGCGCAGCGCTTCGATATCCTCGTCGGCAAGCATGGCGATCATATCGGCGGCGAAAAAGAAGCCTTCCAGAGCCTCAAGTCTGGTTCCGCGCAGGCTTCCGCCATGATCGATCTCAACTGGGACGCATGGACGAAGGACGGCACCATTGATCCCGCCGTCTTCGGGATTCTCGCAACTACCCAGCGGTACGACCACTGTGTCTTCACGGTGCGGAACGATTTCCCGGCGGAGCGCGAAGCCCACTGGCTGCGTGTGCTCCATGAGATGTCGTATGACAACCCCGAGCACCGCCAGATGATGGACATGGAAGGACTGCGGCGCTGGGAAGACGGCCGCACCAGTGGCTTCGGTGCCCTCGAGGAAGCCTGCGAACGCCTGCAGTTCTTCGGTTCATGAATAAATCTCCGACTTTGACCGTTTCACAGGGAAGCCGTTCCCGGCGGTCGACCTGGTACACCCAAGAACGAGAGAAACCCAACCAACCCAATCGAACCCCATGAAGACAAGAATGTTTCTGGCGCTGGCCGCCTCGCTGGCCGGCCTTCCCATGATTTCCTGCGCGGAGGAAGCTCCCAAGGGAAGTCCGAAGTTCATGAACGACTACGACAAGGCCGTCGCCGCCGCCGCCAAGGAGAAGAAGCCTGTCATCGTGATCTTCTCCGCGACCTGGTGCGGGCCGTGTCAGGTCATGAAGAAGAAAGTGTACCCGAGCGATGCCGTGAAGGGCTTCCACGACAAGTTCATCTGGGCATACCTTGATGCCGATGAGAAATCGAACGAGAAGGCCATGAAGGACTTCGGGGTGAGCGGGATTCCGCATATCGAGTTCCTCGGAGCCGATGGCAAATCCGTCGGCAAGCAGGTCGGTTCGTCCTCGCCGGAGGACTTCGCCAAGAAGCTCGACGGCATCCTCGCCAAGGCAAAGTAAGCCACGGGACAGCATCATGGAACCGGCCGCCCGGCTCGACTGGGCGGCCGGTTTCCTTTTTTCCGCAGAATGCCATGCGACATCTGACAGCGAGTGATTTCCGGGTGCATGCGGTGCGGCTGCGGCCCGGCGATGATCTGCGGGAGGAACTGGAGAAACTGACGGCGCTCGCTCCGCTGCGGGCCGGCGTGGTGCTGTCGGCGGTGGGCAGTCTCACGCAGTTGGCATTGCGGTTCGCGGACCGGAAGGAGGAAACCGTGCGCACCGGGAAATTCGAAGTGGTTTCGCTCACGGGCACCCTTGGGCCCGACGGATGCCATCTGCACCTTGCCGTGAGCGACGGGGATGGCGTCACGGTCGGCGGGCACCTGCTGCCGGGCTGCCTTGTCTACACCACCATGGAACTGGTGGTCGGCGACGCCGTGGGATTGATTTTCCACCGGGAACTTGATTCCGTGACTGGATTCCGCGAACTGAGCATTCAGAAAAGCACATGATTTCCTCTCTGCCTCCTTTTGCCGTGACCCAGGTGGGATCGTGGCCGCGTTCCGCCCGGTTGCTGGATGCGCTGCGGGAAAAACGGGCCGGGAGGATGAGCATGGCGGACTTCGATGCGCTCGCCGATACCGAAGTGGAACGCTGCGTCGCCCTGCAGGAAGCAGCCGGCGTCGACATGGTGGTCGATGGGGAACTGCGGCGCGATAATTTCTATTCGTTCCTCACCGAGAAAGTCGAAGGCACGCAACTGATGTCGCTCGCCGAAATGCTCGACACCGTGGAGGACAAGGAAGCCTTCGAGGAAATGCTGCGGACGCTCGATGCGCCGGCCTTTGCGATCCGGAATCCGACCTGCGTGGGCAGGCTCAGCCGCCGCGCTCCGCTCGCCGCCGACGAACTGCGCGCCGTGCGTCGCTTCACTTCCCGCCCTGTCAAAGTGACCCTGCCCGGTCCCTACCTGCTGACCCGCGCCATGTGGGTCGCCGCTCATACCCAGTCAGCCTACGCCGACAAATCCGCCATGGCGTTCGATGTCGTGCGCATCCTGCGCGAGGAACTGGCGGAACTGGCCAGCGAAGGCGTCGACTTTGTCCAGTTCGACGAACCCGTGCTCACTGAAGTTGTCCACAGTGGCGATCAGAAGCGCCGGACCTTCATGTGCGCCACCCTCGCCACGCGTCAGGACCCAACCGCCGAACTCCAGTACGCCGTCGCATTGTACAACAAGGTCACCGAAGGCTTCAGCGACCGCATCCGGCTTGGCCTGCATGTATGCCGCGGCAACTGGAGCCGCCGCGAGGACGTCCTCATTTCCGGCGACTACCAGCCCCTCGTCCCTGCCTTCGCGGCCATGCAGGTCCGCCAGCTTGTCCTCGAATACGCGACCCCGCGGGCCGGCGAACTTGCCGTGGTCGGCCGCGCCCTCGGCGACCGCGAGATCGGGCTCGGCTGTGTCAATCCCCGCACGGAGCAAGCCGAAGACCCGGCAGAGATCGTGGCCCGCGCCGAAGCAGCACTCCAGTATTGGCCAAAAGAACGGATCTTTCTCAATCCCGATTGCGGATTCGGCTGCTTCGCCAACCGCTGCGTCAATGACGAAGCCACCGCCGTGGCCAAGCTGAAGTCCATGTCCGCCGCGGCGAGAACGCTGCGCGGACGGCATGGCCTCTGAGGCTGAATGAAGTCTAGTTTGCTTCCAGGAAATTCCAGCGGAAGCAGTCGTACCATGGACCGCGCGGCAGGTGATTCGATGCCAGAAAAAAACGCGCCGCCCTCGGGAGAAGGCGGCGCGATGCATGACCTCAGGTTCGTCTAGCTCCAGCAGAGTGCATAATTCCGCCGGACACGACATCCTAAACCAGGACTATCGGGAGTCAACTGGATTTTAAGGTTAGTGAACAAAATATGAAATCGAGGCAAAGAAGCGACCCGCGTCCCCCACCCATAGGGAACGCGGGTCATTTTGCCTCATCGGACCACCCGGTCCAACAAATCGGAAAATGATACGGCGGGATGGGGGATTCCATGGAGGAATCGGGTCAGCCAGCGGCGGGATAAGCATGGCCGGAAAAGCAGTTCCGGCAATTCCCTAGAAGTAGGGAAAATGGTAAAACGGCGTGCCGTGTCGCGGAACGGATGGCGGAATGCCCGCGGCATGATCCCTGGTCAGGATGGGAGATTCCGGTTGGGGGGGCTTCCGCTGCCTTTGGAAGGGAAGCTTGCGTCGCTTCCATGATGGCGACCTCTACGGGACTCGAACCCGTGCACTCGCCGTGAAAGGGCGATGTCCTAACCGCTAGACGAAGAGGTCTTTCCTGCCGTTTTTCCGGTGGGCCGCCATGGTGGGGAGGAGCGGGGTGAATGCAAGGGCTTTTTTGGGATTCCTGATGATTTGGATGAGTTTTCCGGCGTTGGGTGGGAGCGGAGGAATTTGCGTGCCTGCGCTGGAGGACTGGTGTATAGAGAGGAAAGTTCAATGAACCGGGAATCTCTGAAGTGATGTCTGCCATGTTGCCAGTTGTGCTGCTGAGTGTGCCGCTAGGATTGCTCGCGGGTGTGCTGCTGATGGAAGGATTCATTCTGCGGCGGAATGCGCGGGATCTCGAACCGGCGGTGCTGTGGCTGCTGTTCTGTGCGGTGGCGGCGCTGGGCGTGGTGCTGGCCTTGCTCTTTGGGCTGGTGCTGTGGAAGCCTGATGCGGTGGCGGCCGGCGAAGCGGTGCTGCCTCTGACGGCGGCGCTGGCTGGTGCGGCGGCATGGTGGTTCAAGCGGCGGGGACGCGACGCCGGAGTGCTCTACCTGCGGGAACGTTTCTACGGGCCCGATCCCCTCCAGCCGCCGGTGGCGAAGAAGGGTCAGGCCTTCTGGATTCTGGGCTGGCGGGCGCTCGTCGTGGTCGCGTTTGCTGCCGTGCTCGGTGGCGTGCTGCGTTCTCTCCTCTCGGGCGGCTGGAAGATCGACTGGAAGCCGGATGCGGTGGCCGCGGTGCCTGCTGCGAAGGCAAGCGAAGTGGCGTTTCCGGAAGATGGCGGGCTTGCCGAGGCCGATCCCTTTCAGGCAGCTCCGGTGGGGGCGGCCCCGCTGGCGGCCCCCGGGACAACGGCAGCAAAGCCCCCCGAAACGCCCACCGACCCCGCGCCGGGGCTGGAAGCGGCCCTTGCCGCGGAAAAGCCGACCGCGGAAATGCCTGCGGATAAACCCGCGGAAATGGCCGCGGCCACGCCGGCGGTTCCCGCAGCGGTCACGGCCGCTCCGGTTCCTCCGGCTGCCGCTCCGGTTCCTCCGGCTGCGGCTCCGGGGCCCGCACCTGTGGCTGTTCCCGTGGTGGCCAAGGCCATGGAACCCGCGCGTCCGGTTTCGCGGAACAGTCAGTACTTTTCAAAGATCCGTCCGATCTTTGCGCGGGCCTGCGTCAAGTGTCACGGGGCGGACAAGCAGAAGGGTGATCTGGCGCTGCATACGCCGGATGCGATCCGTGCGGGCATCAATGGAAAGCCGGCCATTCTGCCCGGGAATCCCGAGAAGAGCCGGGTCTATGCCTGCATCATTCTGCCGCCGGACGATCCGGATTTCATGCCGCAGAAGGGACAACCGCTGAGTGTTTCCGACCGGAAGGCGATCTCTGAATGGATCAAGTCCGGGGCGGATCTGGGCGACGGAGTGAGCATTCCGAGCGGCCAGGGCGGAGTTTTTCTGGTCGATGCCATTGCGGCTGGTCTCCCCGATCCGGATGCCGCCGTGCTGGCCTCGCTGCAGAAGGATCATGTCAATGTCCGCAGGCTTTCGCAGAATGGCCGGGTGCTGGAACTGGATTTCAGTCACAGCGACCGTGCCCTTGGCGATCTCAAGCTCGCGGAGCTGGCTTCCATCGCGCTGAATATTCATACGCTCGACCTGAGCCGCACGCGGGTGAAGGATGCCGATCTGGCGGCCCTCGCCGGCATGCGCAATCTGGCGCGGCTGATTCTGAGCCGGACGGAAATCGGCGACGCGGGCCTTGCCAATCTGGCGGGTAATGCCGCCCTTGAGGAAATCAATCTCTACAGCACGGGCGTCACCGATGCCGGGATGGCTCCGCTGGCCGGGCTGAAATCGCTCAAGAAGGTGTACCTCTGGCAATCGAAGGCGACCGCAGCGGGGACTCAGGTGCTCCAGCAGGCGGTGCCGGGCGTCGAGGTGAGCCTTGGGAATTGACCGGCATGGAAGCGGGGCACGGCAGTGATCATCAGGCAAGGGGCGGCGTGCCTGCGGGCGGCGGACTGATTGGCCTGAGCCATGAGGAACTGGAGACTCTGCTGGTATCGGAAGGATTGGCGCGGGCGCATGCCGGGGTGCTCTTCCGGGCGCTGCAGCGCGGTGGCATTGCTCCTGCGCTGGCGGAATTCCCGCCCCCTTTGCGGCGCTGGCTGGAATCGGGTTGGCTGGCCCACGATGGCATGCCCGGGGAAGCCCGCGAAGTTGTCAGCGCGGAAGACTGGACGCGGAAGTATCTGCTGAGGCTCGCCGATGGGCAGGAAGTGGAGTCGGTGCTCATGGGGTATCCAGGAAGGTTCACGGCCTGTCTGAGCACGCAGGTTGGCTGTGCCATGGGCTGCGTTTTCTGTGCGACGGGCAGCATGGGACTCGTGCGGCAGTTGACCGCCGGGGAAATCGCGGGACAGGCCCTCCATCTGGCGCGCCGCTGCCTGCGCGAGCACGGGGAACCGCTGCGCAATGTCGTTCTCATGGGCATGGGCGAACCATTGCACAACCTCGAGGCCACCCTCAAGGCGCTGGCAATTCTGACGGACACCCGCGGCATGGGCATCGGCCCGGCGCGCATCATGGTGAGCACGGTCGGCCATGTTCCCGGCATCCGGAGGCTCGCGCGGCATGGCCAGAAATTCCGCCTCGCCGTGAGTCTGCATGCGGCCAGCGACGAGGAACGGAGCGCTCTGCTTCCCGTGAACCGCCGCTGGCCACTGTCCGAGGTGCTCGAGGCCTGCCGCGAATATTCCGGGATGACGCAGCGACGGGTGCTCATGGCATGGACGCTCATCGCGGGAACCAACGATTCGCCGGATCATGCGAAGCGCCTCGCAGCACTCCTCGCGGGTCGGCCCGTCCAGGTGAATCTGATTCCGCTCAATCCGGTGGATGGCTACGCCGGGGCCGTGCCGCCGCCGGACCGGGTTGCGGCCTTTCAGTCGATTCTGCAGGAAGCCGGCTTGCCGGTGACGGTCCGGCAGCGCCGCGGCATCGATGTGGAAGCCGGCTGCGGCCAACTGCGGGCGACTGGGCGGAGGACGCCGAAGTCCGGCGGCGCTGCGGTCAGCGCGGTGCCTGCGGTGGATTCGCAAGGTTCGCCCGGATCCGGCTGAGCCGCTGGCGCTGGCGGGTGACCTCCGGGGGTTCGTCGGGATACGGCCGGGTATTGTCGGGCGGCCATTTCCCTGCGTAGCGGTCGAGGAGACGGGCCAGTTCGAGCATTTCCCCGCAGTATTCGCGCGTCTCGGGATGAACTTTGCCGCGGATGGCATTGAGGTCGTCCCATGCCTTGCCGAAGGGTGTTTTGCGGAGGCCGCGCTGGCCTTTGCGGAGCGCCCCCTTCGGCTGCGGGCGGAGGCCGCCGCTGCGGGCTTCGATTTCGCGGAGCGACGCCGCCGGGCTGAGCGCTCCCCCGGCGCTGCGGTTCGCGATGCGCAGGAGAAACTGGGCCGACAGGTGCTGGCTGTGCCATTGCGTGATTTCCTCAAGGCTGCGGATCACGGCTGGCGAGCGCAGCAGCGCCAGAGCGTCCGGTTTCCCGCGCAGCGGAGCCACCGTGACATCGTACTGGCGGTCAGCCTTCAGCAGGAGGGGAGCCAGTTGCTCGCGGGAGAGAGCGATCACATCGGCAGCCGAGCGCGCCGTGTGAAGGCCAACCTCAAGCAGAAGTGGCCATTCGGTCGGATTGAGAAGCAGCCAGTCGGTGAGCGCTGCGACCGATGACGATGGAAGGATCACGTGGCGGACACGGCTGCGGGCACAGGAACTGAGAATCACTTCCGGCGGAGCGATGGGCACCGGAACGCCGTTGTCATCGAGCGCCAGAGCGATCACGCAGGCTGGGTCGGCGGCCTCGCCGGAAAGGAGTCCGTCTGCTGCCGCGAAGGCGGCTGCGAAGAGCGATCCATGGGACCGCGGCGGGGCAGGGGACAGGGAAATCCTTGCCTCCCATCCCGTTGGCCATGGGGCATGACGGGGACGGAGGAGTGCGGTGAGGCGGGCCGCTGCGTCATTTTCCGAGACGGGCGACGGCAGGGAAATGCGGGCCGGGGCTGCGCTTTCCTGCGGAGGCATTGGTTCCGCAGTGGCAGTGACCGTGAGGATGGCCGGCTGCGGGCCGGGCAACAGGGCGCGCAGGCTGGCATTGGTGAGCTTGGGAAGATCGCCCGATTCCGCATCTTCGCGGGGCTCGGGAAGCAGCAGCGGCTGCCAGTCGGGGCGGATCCCGTAGGTCAGTGCGCGGAGGACGTCGCCCGCATCCGGTGGCCATGAAAGATCCGCAAGGGCCGCCGCCATTGCCACTCCGTCCGGATGTGCAGAAAGCGCCAGCCTTTCCGCAGCCGAGCGGATGCGGGCGTGCACCTGTTCCGCTTCCGCTTCACTGAGCGGAGCCGGGGGCCGGTAATCGGGAAGACGGCTCAGTTGACCGTCCGCCACGAGCGCATCGCGTTCGCCGGGCCGGATCGACAGCACCATGGCAACGCAGCGGGAACGCAGGGCGGGCGGAAGCGCCAACTGGCGCCGTGCCACCGCGAGCAGATCCTGCACAAGGGTGCCGACCCCGTCCTTGCCAAGCGTTGCCGTCAGCGTTTCCGCGCGCAGTGCCAGCGGGGCCGTCCGTTCGTAGCGCGGAGGCGGCGGCAGCTGGGCCACGGCCGGCACCGGCAGCAGCCATCCGGCCGCAGCAAGGCAGACAAGGCTGGCAGGACGTAACAACCGCATGGCTCGCAACAGACAAGGAACAAGGAATCAGGACCCCGCTTCCGGATAAAGCAGAACCGGCTGACGGCGGTTCATGAACTTCAGGAGGTCGCCCTGCCATGCCTGCATCACTTCCGCGGCCCCCGCCCCCTTCTGCAGCGCCTTGAGCGAGGGTTCGTGCACCAGGAGCTTGTTGAGCGGCGTCAGATCGAACGACGCCGGAGCATGGGCCACGACCGCCGCCGCCAGATGCATGCCGATGGCCACCGACGGAACTTCGCTGCGGTTGGTAACGGTCAGCTGCACTCCCTGGCAGGCTTCTCCTTTGAACACACTCGCGCTCGGCGTGAAGCTCGCCGGACTGACCTTCAGGCCGGGCAGATTGGCCGCCCCAAGGGCATCGCACAGCTTCCGTGCGTCCATCCATGGAGCCCCGAAGAACTGGAAGGGAGCGTCCGTGCCGCGCCCGACCGACAGCCTGCAGAATTCAAGGAGACCAACTCCCGGGTAGAGCACCGCCGCATCCGGACTGCGCATGTTCGGCGAAGGATTGATCCATGGCAGACCCGTGTCCGGAAAGAATTCGCGGCGCGACCAGCCCGAAACCGGAACAACCTTCAGCTCGAGGTCGAGCGACAATTCCCGCTGAAAAAGCCGCGCCAGTTCCCCCGCCGTCATGCCATGACGCACAGGAATCGGATGGCACGCCGTGAAGCTTGGTTTTCCCGAGGAAACCGGACCTTCCATGCGGGATCCCCCGATGGGATTGACTCGGTCGAGCACCACAAAGCGCATGCTGCGCCCGGCGGCGGCCTGCATGCATTCGAGCATCGTCGAGACATAGGTATAGAAGCGGCAGCCAATGTCCTGGATATCGAAGACGAGAGTATCAAGGTCCTTGAGCTGCGCAGCCGACGGGCGGCGGCGTTCGCCATAGAGGCTGAAAACGGGAAGCCCCGTGGCGGCGTCGCGACCGTCGGCAATGCCATCGCGGTCCTCCGTGCCGCGGATCCCATGCTCGGGACTGAAAAGAGCCCGCAGCGACAGACCGCCTGCCTTCGCAAGCACATCAATGGTCGGCGTGCCCTTCAGATTGCGCCCCGTATGATTCGTGATGAGTCCGGCCTTCGCTCCGGCGATGGCACGGAACCCGTCCGCCGCGAGCGCATCGATGCCGGGACTGATGCGCCCGCGCCGGGCCGGCAGCTTCGGCCGCTGAGCCGATTGCTGCCATGCGGTGCGGCGCCTCGGCAGGCCCATGGCTTCGGCGGCGAGCGTTCCGAATTGCCAGCGCAGTTCCTTGACCCCATTGCCTTCGCGAGGGTGATTGCGGTTCGTGAGCAGAACCACGAAGGCACTCACATCGGGGTCGATCCAGAGCGCCGTTCCGGTCCAGCCGGTGTGCCCGAATGAGCGCGGTCCAAAGCATTCTCCCTTCGGATCGGCATAGCGGCTGGCGTTGTCGAACCCATTCGTCCGCACCGTGCCATCGCGGAGCCGCACTGGCCCCGTCATGAGCTGGACCGTGCGCGACGTGAAAATTCTCCGGCCCGTATCCGTGCGGCCACCCTTGAGCAGCATGCGGCAGAAACGCGCCAGATCGCCCGCAGTCGAAAACAGTCCGGCATGCCCCGCCACGCCTCCCATGAGCCGCGCCGTGGGATCGTGCACCACTCCATGCACAAGCCCTGCCGCTTCGCGCGTTGTCGGAGCAATCCGCCCCACCAGCCGCCGCGAGGGAAGGTACGAGGTGTCCCGCATCCCCAGCGGCCGGAAAATCCGGGCCGCCGCGAATTCACTGACCGGTGATCCGCTCACCAGCCGCACGATCTCCCCGAGCAGGATGAAATTGATGTCGCTGTAGAGGAACTTCGTGTCCGGCGGGTTGATGAGAGGTTCCGTGGCGGCGCGCTGAATGCCTTCCGCATAGCCCGACCACGGAGTCTCCGTGCGCGGAATGCCGCTGCGCGTCCCGCTCGTGTGCGTGAGCAGATGACGGATCGTGACCGCATCCTTGCCAATCCCCGCAAAGGCCGGAATGAGCGATCCCACCCGCGTGTCGAGCGACAGCTTGCCTTCCTGAATGAGCAGGAAAATGGAAGGAGCTGTGGCTACCACCTTCGTGAGCGACGCCACATCGAAGATCGTATCCTGCCGCATCGGCTGCACTTCCGGATCAATCATCCGGCTGCCCGTGTGTCCGCTGCGGACCGCCCCCAGACGTTCCAGCCACCAGACCGCCCCAGGCACAAGCTTCGCCGCGACCGCATCGTCGAGCGCCTTCGTGGCCAGCGCCAGCCGGTCGTCATCGAAGACCCGGCTCGTGCGCGCAGAAAGATCCGGAAGAGCAAGCGCCGTCGCCGCAAGGCCGGTGGCCCCGGCAAGAAATCGTCGCCGGGCGCAGAGGGAATCGGAAGGCTGGTCCATGGTATCGGAAAGGAGCAGATGGCTCCCCGTGTTTCGCCCCGGAAAGTCGATCTGTCCAGACCGCCATGCCGCTGAAAGGCGCGGGCCGTGAATCCGTAAGGGCCAGCATGCCACGCTTGCTCCGTCTCGCCTTTCTCCTTCCAGCTGCGGCAGCGGCGGCGGTCCCCGACGTGATTGACTTCAACTTTCACGTGAAGCCGATCCTCAGCGACCGCTGCTTCCTGTGCCACGGACCCGACGAAAAGAACCGGAAGGCCAAGCTCAGGCTCGACCGCCCGGACGACGCCTTCAAGGCCGCACCCGACGCCGGCGAGGGCTGGCAGGTCATCCGCCCCGGCGACCCCGCCAGAAGCCTTCTCATGGCCCGCATCGAATCGAAGGATCCCGATGAAATCATGCCGCCGCCGGAATCGCACCTCACTGTCTCCGCGGACGAACGGGAAATCCTGCGCCGCTGGATCTCGGCAGGGGCGGCATGGAGCGACCACTGGGCGTTTCAGGAAGTGAAGGCCCCCGCCATTCCGCAGGTGCCAGCCGGAGGCAATGGCATCGATGCCTTCGTGGCCGGGCGGCTCGCCCGGGAAGGAAAGGCATTGCGCCCGCAGGCTCCGCCCGACCGCCTTCTGCGGCGGGCTTCGTTTGCGCTCACCGGGCTGCCGCCATCGGACGAACTGCGCGCAGCGGCGGGATCCGGTGATCCTGCCGATGTCCTCGCCCGCGGTGTCGATCACCTGCTGGCCCAGCCATCCTACGGCGAACGCATGGCGGCGGACTGGTGCGACATCGCCCGCTACGCCGATACCTATGGCTACCAGAACGACCGTCACCGCGACGTCTGGCCATGGCGCGACTGGGTGATCCGGGCCTTCAATGACAACCTGCCCTACGACCAGTTCATCACATGGCAGCTCGCCGGCGACCTCCTTGAAGGGGCGAGCCGCGACCAGCGGGTGGCTACGGCCTTCAACCGCCTGCACCGTCAGACCAACGAAGGCGGCAGCGTGGAAGAGGAATTCAGGGTCGAATATGTGAATGACCGCGTCACGACCTACGGGACGGCATTTCTCGGGCTCACCCTCGAATGCAGCCGCTGTCACGATCACAAGTACGATCCGGTGGCCATGCGCGATTTCTACGCGCTCTCGGCCTTCTTCCAGAACATCGACGAAAGCGGGCTGTATGCACACTTCACGGACGATACCCCGACGCCGGCCCTGCCGCTCACCACGCCTGACGACGACCGCGAGATCGCGGCGCTCGCCGGGGAAGTGAGCAAGGCGGAAGCCGAAGTCGCCCGGCTCCGCGGCGCACGCCGCGAGGCCTTCACCCAGTGGTCATCGTCCTCGGGTGCCGTCACTGCAATTCCCGGTGAACTGGCCCGCTTCCAGTTCGAGGAACTGACAAAGAACGAGGTGAAGCCAGACGATCCGGCGCAGCCGTTCGAGAATCCTGTGCTCGTTGGCGGCCGGGAAGGACAGGCGCTCCAACTCGACGGCGAAAACGGAGTCAATCTCAATGCCGGGGGCGGATTCCCGCGCGAACAGCCGTTCACGGTCTCGCTCTGGATGAAGACACCTGACCGCAAGGACCGGGCGGTTGTCTTCCACCGCAGCCGGGCATGGACGGACGCCGCCAGCCGGGGCTATCAGATGCTCATCGAAGACGGCAGACTCAGTGCCGCCCTCATTCATTTCTGGCCCGGCAATGCCATCTGCGTGCAGACACGGGAGGAATTGCCGGTCGGTTCATGGGTGCATGTCGCCATGGTCAGCGACGGCAGCAGCCGGGCCGCCGGACTGAAGATCTTCGTGAATGGCAAGGCCGCTGATTGCCTCACCGTAAAGGACCATCTCACGCGCAACAATCATGGCGGGGAAGCCCAGCAGATCACCATCGGGCAGCGCTTCCGCGACCGTGGCTTCAAGGGCGGGGAAGTCGACGATTTCAGGGTCTTCGCACGCAATCTCAGTGCCCTTGAAATTGCGAAGCTCGCGGGCGTTGCGACCACAGCCACTGCCGCTGACATCTATGAATACTGGCTGGGTGCCCACGATCCCGCATGGCAGGCAGCCCAGAAGAATCTGCAGGACGCGAGGTCGCGCCTCCATGCACGCGCGGACCGCATCCCTTCGCTCATGGTCATGGAGGAAATGGCGGAACCACGCACGGCCTATGTCCTTCAGCGCGGGGCGTACGATGCGCGCGGCGAGACGGTCACAGCGGGTGTCCCGGCTGCCCTGCTGGGCTTCGATCCCGCATGGCCACGCAACCGACTCGGCCTTGCGCGCTGGACCACGGACCGCCGCCAGCCACTCACGGCCCGGGTCGTGGTCAACCGTCTCTGGGCCCAGATGTTCGGCCGGGGCCTCGTTTCGACCGTCGAGGATTTCGGCAATCAGGGCAGTCTGCCGACGCATCCGGAACTGCTCGATTTCCTTGCCGTCCAGTTCATGGAGGGTGGCTGGAATGTGAAGGCACTGCTCCGCATGATGGCGACGAGCCTGACATGGGCGCAGGAAAGTGGCGGCGATGCCTCCTTGTTCCGCGACGATCCTGAGAATGTGCTGCTCGCCCGCGGTCCGAAATTCCGGCTGCCTGCCGAGATGATCCGCGATGCCGCTCTCGCTTCGTCGGGCCTGCTCGTGAACCGCCTCGGCGGCCCGGGCGTCCGTCCGTATCAGCCCGCGGGCATCTGGGAAGAAAAGGGCGGCGGCTGGTCGTATCAGCCGGACAAGGGCGATGGCCTCTACCGCCGGAGCCTCTACACCTACTGGCGCCGGACCGCCCCGCCTCCCGCCATGGAAACATTCGACGCCGCCAAACGCGAGGTCTGCGTGGCGCGCCGTCAGGTGACCGCCACTCCGCTGCAGGCACTCGTGCTCATGAATGATGTGCAGTACCTCGAAGCCGCCCGCGTCATGGCCGAGGACCTCGTGAAAACCAACGGCGATGACAGCGGGGCACTTGTGCACAAGGCCTTCGCACGCTGCCTCGGACGCGCCCCGCGGGATGCCGAACTCGCCGTGCTCACCCGCTTTCTCGCGGAACAATCCGACGCCTTCCGGGCCGCCCCAGCCGCCGCCGCTTCTCTCGCGAAGGCAGGCAGCAGCGCCCCCGCGGCTGGACTCGATCCCGTCCGCGTCGCCTCCACCGCCATGCTCGTGAGCACGCTCTTCAATCACGATGAATTCGTGACCCTGCGCTGATCTCCGCAGCGTGGGCCCCCAGGCGGAATCACGAGCTGTCCGCGTCGATGCGGGGTCCTCCGCTGCCCGCGGCGGGCTCAGGGCGTCACTGTGACGGTCACATCGCGCACATTCATGAGCGGTCGACCTTCGGTCATGCGCACGGCTTCCAGCCAGACCCTCCATTGTCCGGCCCTCGGAACCGCAAAGGTGCCGGCCTCGACCTTCTCGAATTGCTCATTCGATCCCGTCATGCGCACATTGCGTTCCGCCGACGTCTCACCGAGCGAAATCCGGTAACTGTGGTCGCCTTTCTCGGCGCTGCTCTGCAGAATGGAAAGCGCGACGCGGCCGGGCTTGGCCACGGTGACGTCCCATGCGATGCGCGTGGTCGGTTTGGTCCAGCCGGTCAGGTAGCGGACGGTGGGCGAATGGAAAGCGTCCTTGCCATTGCTTAGAATGACGGCGGATCCGGCGGGCAGCACGGTGTCGCCCTCGCGGACTTCCGTGATCTTCTTGGCGTTCTCGCCGAGCCGTTCGCGGGCGGCATTGGCAGCGTCGCTCGTCATGCCATCGAGGAGGGCAGTCGCTTCCGGACCAGCCAGCGTTCCGATGGCAGCACAGAATTCATCCTGGGCAGCTCCGGGTGTCGCCATAGGCAGGATGCTGCGGAGCTTGCCGGCCGCCTCGGCGGCATCCAGTCCCGGAAGCCGCGCAATGAGCCGGGCACACGATCCCACCAACCCGGCATCGCCGGACCTCGCCGCTGCCGTGGCTGCGTCCGCCAGTCCAGCATCGGGTGCCGGCCACGCATCCAGCACCGCAAAGGCATCGCGCATCCGGTCACCCCCCGCATTGATCTCCGCCGCCAGCGCTGCATTTGCCGAAGGATCCCCGGAAGCCGCCAGCAGCCTCAGAATCTCGGGCCGGAATGCGGGGTCGCACGATGACAGCCACGACGCCATCCGCGTGACCCGGGCCGCCGCATCCGGCAGCTTCGCAAGGATCGCGTTGACCGTCGCCGCAAGCTTCCGGCGGCTCGCATCGTCGCCGAATTTCCCGGCCGCCTTCACGATGGCCGTGGCGTCGTCAGCGGAAGCAGCCGGAGCCATCGCCGCCAGCGCCCGCATCCGCACATCGCCGGATTCCTCCGTGATGATGCCCAGCAGCACAGCGGCTCCCGCCGCCGATGGATGGTCGGCCACGGCATCAATAAGCACCTCCCGCGCCGTGCCCTTCGCTGTCTCCAGCTGCGACGCAATCGCTTCTCCCAGCCCCTCACCCTTGAGCCTCGGCAGCAGCGCCACAATCTCGGGCGTCTCCGGCGATCCCTCTTTCCCAACCCACTCGGTCAGCTGCGCAATGAGCGCCGCATCCCCCTTCGGTTCGTTCTGCGATGTCAGCCGCCGGATCAGTTCCAGGGGCTCGGCTCGCGCCAGCGACTGACCCATCGGCTTGAAAAGCTGATACGCAAAAAATGCCGCCAGTCCCACCCCGCCTGCAATCCACCACTTCTTCATGTCCCCGGCCGATGCCTTCCCTCCCTTGGCCTTCGCAGCAGATTTCGATGCCTTCGCCGTCTTGCCGCGCGATCCTTGCGCCGCAGGTGAGGACGGTGCCACCGGTGCCGTTGGACTGGAAACAGCCGGATTCATCGGTCGCGTCGGTGCCGTCGCACTCACGGGAGCCGGAGCCAAGGGATTGACGGACCTTGTGGGGGCGCGGCCCACCACACGCACGGGACGATGCTGCCCGGATGGCCTCGCCTGACTGGCCGCCGCTGCAGCAGGAGCAATCTCGGGAATCGGCGGAGGCACCGCAGCGAGTCCGCTGCGTTCTGCCATGAAAAACTCGAGGGCAGTGCGCGCATTGGCCGGCCGGTCGTCCATGCTGCGCGCAATCAGCCACATCACCCACGAGGCCATCCACGGGGGCACATCGGACCGCAGCACACCCAGCGGTTCCACGGTGTGATTGAGGTGACTCACCATGACATCCACGGGCGTCCGTCCATCAAACGGATGCCGCTGACTCAGGATCTCATAGAAGATGCAGCCAAGCGAATACAGATCGGTGCGCCCATCGAGCGGCAGTCGCTCGAACTGCTCGGGTGCCATGAACCAGATGCTCCCGAAAATGCCGTCTTCCTGATCCTGCGTCTGCGGCACCGCTGTCCGGCTGAACCGGGCGAGCCCGAAATCAAGGATCTTGATCTGGAACTTCCCGCTCGCCAGCCAGTTGACCATGAGATTGCCAGGCTTGAGGTCGCGGTGCACGAGCCCGAGCGACTGCGCGGCCACCATGCCCTCAAGGACCTGCACCACGACTTCCCGGAAGTCCTCGACCGAGAGCTTGCCGCGCTCGGCCACCTGGTCGAGCGTCTCTCCCTTGAGCAGTTCCATGACCACAAACGATCCCTGCTCGTCGCTCCCCACATCGTAAATCGTCACAATGTTCGGATGCTGCAGGGCGGAGAGCGTGCGCGCCTCGCGCAGCAGATCGGCTTCAAGGGCCTCATGACTCTGCTGGTTGTCTTCCGGCGGACGGACCCGCTTGAGCGCCACGTCACGGCCAAGCTGGGAATCATGGGCGAGATAGACATCACCCAGTCCACCCTGACCGATTTTGCCTTTCACGTCGTAGCGGGAACTCATGTGCGGATGGATGGTTGGAAGGAGCAGAAGGAAGCGCGGAAAATCGGTGTAAGGGAATTGCGGAATCGCGGCAAATGGTTTCTCTTCGGACCGATCCATCCATCCCCCGCCGCACCACCTCATGGCCTCGCTCTTCACCCGCATCATCAATGGAGAAATTCCCGGCCGCTTCGTCTGGCAGGACGACCTCTGCGTGGCCTTCCTCACCATCGCTCCCATCCGACCAGGCCACACCCTCGTGGTCCCCCGCGCCGAAGTCGACCATTGGATCGATGCCCCGGATGACCTCGCGGCTCACCTCTTCACGACCGCCCAGAAAGTAGC
>Ga0315907_10001704_pt1 | contig 29353 bp, 26 predicted proteins | sample LakEriMetagenome_3_FD_203525 | JGI IMG/M metagenome (GOLD analysis project Ga0315907, IMG submission 203525) | Freshwater fungal communities from buoy surface, Lake Erie, Ohio, United States - Buoy 12 MA123 | ecosystem: Environmental > Aquatic > Freshwater > Lake > Lake biofilm | place: USA...
GCGCATTGCGGCACAGGCCAGGCACGAAGGACGCCCCGACCATGCATCCCCAAGCCGCGACCCTGTGGCGCGGCCCTCTGTGGACCCTGGCCCTGCTGCTGGCCGGCCTGAGTTCGCTCGGCCCCTTCGCCATCGACACCTACCTGCCGACGTTTCCCGGCATGGCCGCCGACCTGTCGGCGTCTGCGGTGCAGATGCAGCAGACCCTGTCGACCTACCTGTTCGCCTTTGCGCTGATGAACCTGTTTCATGGCGCCTTGTCCGACAGCCTGGGCCGGCGCCCCGTGGTGCTGGTGGCCATGGCGGTGTTCACCCTCGCTTCCGTGGGGTGCGCGCTCAGCCCCTCCATCGGCTGGCTGCTGTTCTGGCGCACGGTGCAGGGCTTGTCGGCCGGCGGCGGCATGGTGATCGGCCGGGCCATCATCCGCGACCTGTTCCCGCCTGCGCAGGCCCAGCGCGTGATGTCGCAGGTGACCATCTTCTTTGGCGTGGCGCCGGCCGTGGCGCCGCTGGTGGGCGGCTGGCTCTTCGTTGCCCTGGGCTGGACTTCGGTGTTCTGGTTCCTGGCGCTGGTGGGGGCGGTGCTGTGCGCGGTGATGTGGCGAAAGCTGCCGGAGTCACTGCACGCCAGCCAGCGGCAACCGCTGCACGTGGCCCACCTGTTGCGCGGCTACTGGCAGATGGGCGCGAGCGCGCGCTTCATGGCCCTGGCGCTGGCCAGCAGCCTGCCCTTCAACGGCATGTTCCTGTATGTGCTGTCGGCCCCCGTGTGGCTGGGCGAACTTCTGCAATTGCAGCCCACCGAGTTCTTCTGGTTCTTCACCCTCAGCGTGGCCGGCATCATGTCCGGCGCCTGGATGAGCGGCCGCCTGGCCGGGCGCATCCGTCCGGCGGCGCAGATCCGCCTGGGCTTTCTCATCATGCTGGGCATCTCCGCGTTGAACGTGCTGCTGAGCGCGGTACTGCCGCCCCACCCGGGCTGGGCGCTGTGGCCGGTGGCGGTGTACTCCTTCGGGTGGTCGGTGATGACGCCCTCGGTCACCTTGCTGCTGCTGGACCTGGTGCCCGAGCGGCGAGGCATGGCTTCCTCCGTCCAGGCCTTCTCCTCGGGCATCATGAACGGGCTGGTGGCCGGTGTGCTGGCGCCGCTGGTGATGCATTCCTCGCTGCACCTGTCCCTGGCTTCCGCCGCGCTGATGCTGGTCGGCCTGCTGAGCTGGGCCTGGGTCCGCACCCGACTCAGGTCGGAGACGCTCTGACCATCTGAAAGACGCTTCATCGGGCCCTTACCATGCAGAACGTGTCTGGTTTCCGAAGCCTCCTGCGCAGCGCAAGCACCTGGCTGCGCCATGGGCTGGCTGCGCTGGGCCTGCTGGCGGCCCTGGTCGGCCTGTGCCTGTGGCTGGTGCCCTCCTGGCGTGCCGCCGGCGAGGACCGCCTGCTGGTCTGGCTGGAGCGACGTTCGTTCGAAGATCTGGTGCTGCCCGCGCCGGATCCGCAGGCCGCCGAGCGTGCTACTGCCATCGATCCCGCCTCCCTGCCGCCGCCGCAGGCGCGCATGTCCCGCTGGCTGGCCAGCACCTACAAGGTGGCGCCGGAACCCGTGGCCGCGCTGGTGCGAGAGGCCCACTTCGTCGGGCCCAGGCTGAAGCTGCAGCCGACCATGATCCTGGCCGTGATGGCCACCGAGTCCAGCCTGAACCCCTTCAGCGAGAGTTCGGCCGGCGCCCAGGGCCTGATGCAGGTGATGCCCAAGGTGCATGCCCGTCGCTTCGAGGAGCACGGCGGGCCGATGACGGCCTTCGATCCCCTGACCAACCTGCGGGTGGGCGCGCGCGTGCTGCACGACTGCATCAAGCTCACGGGCGGCTCGGTGGAAGACGGGCTGCGCTTCTACCTGGGCGGCAGCCGGGTGGACGATGCGCTGGCGGCCGAATACATCGCCAAGGTGATGGCGCTGAAGGCCCGCCTTGAGGAGGCTGCGCTGACGGGTGGGCCCTGATGCCGGCCGCTGCGGGACTCAAGTTTGCGCCGCGTGCGCCGAAATCGAGGCAGGATGCCGCCGCGATGACCGACTCTGCCCCACGACTGCTGCCGGTTCGACCGGCACCCACAGCGCTCCTGTCGCTGTCGGTGTTGCTTGCCCTGCGCGCGCCGCGGGCGCCGCGGGCGCTGTCGGCGTTGGTTGTGCTGTCGAGCCTGGCGGGGCCCTTGCACGCGGCAGAACCCGCTGCCAAAGCGCAGAAGCCTGCAAGTCCCGCGGTGGCCCCTGCGCCTGCAGCTCCGAACGCTGCAGCCTTACCTGCTGCCATCGCGACCCCCGCCGCTGCCGCACCCCCTGAGGCTGCCGCGCCTGCGGCCTCGGCGGCTCGCGGGCCGACGGCCATGCGCACGCCTTACCGGCCCCGCAAGCCCGGCCCGATTGGTGGCGGAGGCACTGCAGGCGCGGGTGGCGCTCCGGCCGGCCCTGGCGCCTCCTTCGGCGCGGCTCCTCCCATCAGCCCCGGCGCCCCGGGCACGCCCGCGGCCGCCACAGGGGAACCCCTGTTGGGCACCCCCATCAAGCTGGGCCCTGGCGATCCGCTGGAGCGCCTGCGCGAGCGTCTGGCACGCGGGGTGGCTGCGGATGGGGCGGCCAAGCCGGGCTCACGCGGCACGCCGGAGATCAAGGTCGACAACCGGGCCTCCGGGGAATTCGTCATCAAGGCGCCGCCAGCAGGCTCGACGTCAACAGCCCGAACCACCCGTACGGCCTCAGCGGCATCGCGTGGGGCGATGGCGGCCGGCGCCGCAGCCGCCGCAGCCGCCACCGGGGCTGAGGCAAAGCACGCGGCCGGTGCCGGTGCCGGCGCCCATGGGCCGGCCTGGAGCTACTCCGGCAGCCTGGGCCCGCAGGCCTGGGCTTCCCTGCACCCCTCGTTTTCCCTGTGCGGCAGCGGGCAGCGCCAGAGCCCCGTGGACATCCGTGATGGCTTGCCGGTGGACCTGGAAGAAGTGGAGTTCCAGTACCGGCCGGGTTTCTTCTCCGTCACCGACAACGGGCATACCGTGCAGGTGCAGGTGGGTGGGGGCAATGCCATCGAAGTCGGCGCGCGTCGCTATGAGCTGACCGGATTCCACTTCCACCTGCCGGGCGAGGAGTTGGTGGACGGGCGGTCTTTCGCCATGTCCATCCACCTGGTGCACCGAGACCCTCAAGGCCGCATGGCCGTGGTGGCCCTGGTGGCCGATGAGGGCCCTGAGCATCCGGCCGTGCAGGCCGTGTGGAACAACCTGCCCCTGGAGCGGGGCGAGTTCGTGGCGGCGTCGGTGGAGTTCGATCCCACGGCGCTGCTGCCCGCGCGTCGGGGCTACTACACCTACATGGGATCGCTGAACACGCCGCCCTGTACCGAGGGCGTGCTGTGGATCGTGATGCAACAGCCCATACAGGTTTCTCCTCAGCAATTGGCCATCTTCGCCCGCCTGCATCCGATGAACGCACGGCCCATTCAGCCGCTGAATGGACGGGTGATCAAGCAGTCACGCTGAACTCGACGCCGGGCGGGCCGCCGGCTTGCCAGGCTGCGCGGGGTCAGCCCCCAGGCCTGCCGCCCCGGCTGGCCCACCACAGGGCGGGCCACAGCCACAGGCTAAACACCCAGCGCGCCAGCCGTCCGGCGTTCAGGGGCCGCGTCTCGTGCTGTGCCACCTTCACGAACAGCACCACGGCGCCCACCAGCACGTACAGCAGCAGCGCCGCATACACACCTGCCCGCCAGGCGTAGGTGCCGCCCAGCGCGTCCCCCAGCAGGCTGCCGGCGACGGCGGCGATGAGCACCGAGCAGGCCAGCGCAAGCCCGATACCGGCCAGGGCATGGCGCAGGCGCCACAGGGGGTCGTTGTCGTTCATGGAGGTGCTGGAGGAGGCGACCGCGCACTCTCAGCGGCCGGTCACCCAGGCCTGGGTGTCGGCCAGGGCCCTATCGAACTTTTCCAGCAACTCGTCGATCTGGGCCTCGGTGATGATCAGCGGCGGTGAGAAAGCGACGATGTCGCCGGCCATCGCTCGCAGGATCAGGCCGTGCTCCTGCGCCCGCCGCACCAGGTACGCACCCACGCCGCGCTTGGGGTCGAAGGGCTTGCGGGCAGCCGGGTCCGCGGCCAGTTCCACGGCGCCGATCAGGCCCAGCCCGCGCACGTCCCCGATCAGCGGGTGCCCGCGGTAGCGGGCCAGCCCCGCTTGCAGGCGGGGGCCCACCTGCGCCACATGCTCGACCACGCGGTCGCTTTCGTAGATGCGCAGCGTCTCCAGCGCCACGGCGCAGGCCAGCGGGTGGCCGCTGTAGGTGTAGCCGTGGCCGAACACGCCGATCTCGGCGCTGGCGTCGGCAATCGTCTGGTAGACGTGGTCGGCCACGTACAGCCCCGACATCGGCACGTAGGCCGAGGTCATCATCTTGGCCACCGTCACGAAGTCGGGCTTCAGGCCGTAGACCTGGGAGCCAAAGGCCTGGCCCAGCCGACCGAACCCGGTGATGACCTCGTCGGCGATGAAGAGCACGTCGTGCTTCTTCAGGATGGGCTGGATCAGGTCGAAGTAGCCTGGCGGCGGCACGATCACGCCGCCGGCGCCCTGCACCGGCTCGGCAATGAAGGCCGCCACGGTGTCGGGCCCTTCGCGTTGGATGGTGTCTTCCAGTTCCTGCGCCAGGCGTTGTGCAAAGGCCTGCGGTGACTCGCCGTCACGGGCGAACTGGTAGGCGTGCGGGCAGCTCACCCGCACCACGCCGTCCATGGGCAGGTCAAAGTGCTGGTGCATGGTGGGAATGCCCGACAGCGAGGCGGCGGCCACCGTCACGCCGTGGTAGCCCTTGACGCGGCCGATGATCTTCTTCTTCAGCGGCCGGCCACGGGCGTTGTTGTAGTAACGCACCAGCTTGACGGCGGTGTCGTTGGACTCTGAGCCGGAGTTCGCGAACAGCACCCGGGCGCCCGGGATGGGCGACCAGCGGTCCAGCGCCTGCACCAACTCGGTCACCGGCCCCGGTACCTTGCCGGAGAACGAGTGGTAATACGGCAGGGTGCGCATCTGGCGTTCGGCGGCGTCGGCCAGGCGTCGCTCCGAGAAGCCCAGCGAGGCGCACCACAGGCCCGCCATGCCCTCCAGGTAGCGCCGGCCCTGCTCGTCCTCGACGTGCACGCCGTCGCCTTTGACGATGACCAGCGGCCCGTCCTTTTCAAGTTGGCGCAGCTGGGTGTAGGGGTGGAGGTGGTGCCGGGTGTCGGCCAGGGCGGCGGCGGTGAGGGTCATGGGTGGGTGCTCAGGGTGGTGTGGCGTCGGGTGCAAGCCCCTTGCGCAGAAATTTATCAGCGCGCCCGGGGCTGGCTGGTCCAGCAAAACCCGCAGACTCGCGCCAGGAGGGTGCCCCCGTGACACCCTCCTTTTGCTCACAAAGCAGTTTCACTGCCCCTTGCAAGTGCTTGGTTCTGAACGATTTTTTTCCAAGGATTGCCACCTAATTCGAGTCTAAGTGCTTGATTCCATTGAACTTTTTTCGATTCCGTGGATTGACCCCCCCTGTGGCCTGAGCTAAAGTGCGCGGAAGTGCAGGAAAGTGGGTTTTTGTGTCGGCTTTTGCGTTCAAGGGTGGTCCGGTGCTCACGCTGGACGGGAAGGGGCGGATCACCGTCCCGGCCCGTTGGCGGGATGTGCTCGTGTCCGCCGTGCAAGGCCAGATGATGGTCAGCAAGAGCCATGTGCGCTGCCTGTCCCTGTTCCCGCGCCCGGTGTGGGACCAGTTCGAGACCCGCCTGAACGCCCTGCCTGCATCGGCCGACGGGCTGCGCCGGCTGTACATCGGCAGTGCCACGGAGGCGGCCATCGACGGCGCGTCGCGTCTGCTGCTGCCGCCCGAACTGCGCGCCTGGGCGGGCCTGGAGCGGGAGGTCGTCTTCATGGGCCTGGGCAACCGCTTCGAGCTCTGGGACAAGGCCCGTTACGACGCTCATGAAGCCGCCGTCCTGGAGCAGGACATGACCGGCCAGCTCGACACCTTGTTCATCGGGTGAGTGCCTTGAGCGATGCCGGCGCGGCCTTCCAGCACACCACCGTCCTGCTCACCGAAGCCGTCGAGGCCCTGGTGACGCGGGTGGACGGCACCTACGTGGACGGCACCTTCGGCCGCGGCGGGCACAGCCGTGCCGTGTTGCAGCGCCTGTCGCCCGCTGGACGCCTGGTGGCCTTTGACAAGGACCCGGAAGCGGTGCAGGCCGCCGGCGCGCTGCAGGACCCGCGGTTCTCCATCGTGCACGACAGCTTTGCCAGCATGGCGCAAGCCCTGGCCCGGCTGGGGCTGCCGCACGTGGACGGGGTGCTGCTGGACCTGGGGGTGAGCAGCCCGCAGATCGACAACCCTGCGCGTGGCTTCAGCTTCCGCTTCGATGCGCCGCTGGACATGCGCATGGACACGACCCGCGGCGAAACCGCCGCGGACTTCCTGGCGCACGCCGACGAGCGCCGCATTGCAGAGGTGATCCGAGACTATGGCGAAGAACGGTTTGCTGTTCCGGTTGCAAAGGCGCTTGTCGCTCGCCGCGAGGGCGGGAGTCCCGTTCGCACCACAGGCGAGCTGGCCGCGGTCGTGGCTCGTGCGGTCAAGACCCGAGAGCCGGGCCAGGACCCTGCAACGCGCACGTTTCAAGCTCTTCGGATTCTCGTCAACGCCGAGCTTGAAGAACTCGAGCAGGGGCTGAAGGCAGCCCTGCAGTGCCTGCGCCCTGGCGGGCGGCTGGCCGTGATCAGTTTCCACTCCCGGGAAGACCGCATCGTCAAGACCTTCATCGCTCGCGAAAGCCGCGACGAGGTGGACCGCCGCGCCCCCTTCGCCCCGGCCCGGCCGGTGCGCCTGCGGGCGCTGGCGCGCCTGCGGGCGAGTGAGGCCGAGGTGGCGGCCAACCCGCGCGCCCGCTCGGCCATCCTGCGGGTGGCCGAGCGCACCGAGGTGCCTTTCGAGTCTGTGGAGGCCGCAGCGCCACGGGCTGGTGCGGGCGCGCGTCCCCTGCGTGCCGCACGCACCGTACGCGCCAGGGGGCGTCGGTGACCCGGGTCAACCTGCTGTTGGCCACAGGTCTGATCGGCAGCAGCCTGCTGCTGGTGAACAGCGCCTATGAGACGCGGCGCCTGTTCTCGGCACTGGAGCGCGCCAAGGCCGAGCAGCGCCAGCTGGACAGCGAATACAAGCGCCTGGACGCGGAACGCCAGGTGCAGTCCACCCATCTGCGGGTGGAGCGCGTGGCGCGCGAGCGCCTGCAGATGCGCACGGTGACTCCGGCGGTGACGCATTGGGTGAACGAGCGCCCGTCCGACGCGGCGCTCCCCAGCCCAGGCACCTCGGGCAACCCGGGCACTGCGACCGCTGCCCCCGCCGGCCCCCCCGCAGGAGCACGGCCATGAAGCCGACCGTGCAGACCGGCGCGCGCGCCGTGAACTACGCCACCAGCCCGCTGCTGGCCAGCAAGACGCCTCCCTGGCGCTCACGCTTCATGCTGGTGGTGGTGGCGCTGGCCTTCCTGGTGCTGGCCGGCCGCGCCGTGTACATCCAGGCCGTGGGCACCGACTTCTACGTGAAGCAGGGCGAAATGCGCTACACGCGCACCCTCGTGCTGCCGGCCAGCCGGGGCCGCATCCTGGACCGCAACGGCGTGGTGCTGGCCACCAGCGTGCCGGCGCCGTCGGTGTGGGCCATTCCCAAGGATTTCGAGGCTGACGTGGCCCAGCGCAAGGCCTTGTCGGGGCTGCTGGGCATGACGCTGCAGGAGCTGAGGGAGCGCACCGCGGGCGAGGGCGAGTTCGCGTGGCTGCGCCGCCAGGTGGACGATGCCGTCTGGAACGAGGTCAAGGCCCTGGGCATCAAGGGCGTGCACCGGCATGGCGAGTTCAAGCGCCGCTACCCCGAGGGGGAGGCCGCGGCCCATGTGGTGGGCTTCACCGACGTGGAGGAGGCCGGGCAGGAAGGCATCGAGCTGGCCTTCCAGAAGGAGTTGCAGGGCAAGCCCGGCTCGCGCGGCGTGGTGCGCGACCGCCTGGGGCGCATCGTCGAGGACACCGGCGCCCGGCTGGAGCCCGTGAACGGGCGTGATGTCACCTTGTCGATCGACAGCAAGGTGCAGTTCTTCGCCTGGCAGCGCGTGCGCGACGCCGTGGCACAGCACGGTGCCAAGGCCGGCAGCGTGGTCGTGCTGGACGCCAAGTCGGGCGAGGTGCTGGCCCTGGCCAACTACCCCAGCTTCAACCCGAACCAGCGGCAGAACCTCAGCGGCGGGCAGCTGCGCAACCGCGCCCTGACCGACATCTTCGAGCCTGGCTCGACGATGAAGCCCTTCATCGCCGCCTGGGCGCTGGAGAGCGGGCGCGTGACCCCGCAGACACCCATCCAGACGGCCCCCGGCTCCATCACCATCACCGGTTCCACCATCAAGGATGCCCACCCGCACGGCGTGCTCTCGGTGGCCGAGGTCATCCAGAAGTCCAGCAACGTGGGCACGGTGAAGCTGGCCATGCAGATGTCCCCGCGCGAGATGTGGGAGCTGTACGCCGGCGTGGGCTTCGGACAGAAGCCGCAACTGGATTTCCCGGGCGCGGTGACGGGCAAGCTGCGGCCGTACAAGACCTGGCGCCCGATCGAGCAGGCCACCATGAGCTATGGCTACGGTGTGTCATCCTCGTTGTTCCAGCTGGCCCGGGCCTACACCGTGTTCGCGCGCGATGGCGAGCTGATCCCGGTGTCCATGCTCAAGCGGCAGGAGCCCGTGGCCGGCCTGCGCGTGATCTCCCCCAAGACCGCCATCGACGTGCGCGAGATGCTGCGCATGGCCGCAGGCCCGGGCGGCACGGCGCAGAAGGCACAGACCATCGGCTATTCGGTGGGCGGCAAGACCGGCACCGCGCGCAAGCAGGAGGGCAAGTCCTACACCTCCAACAAGTACCGGGCCTGGTTCGTGGGCCTGGCCCCGGTGAGCGATCCGCGCATCGTCGTCGCGGTGATGGTGGACGAGCCCAGCAAGGGCGTGTTCTACGGCGGCGACGTGGCCGCGCCGGTGTTCAGCGAGGTGGTGCAGCAGACGCTGCGCATGATGGGCGTGCCCACCGACATCGAGGTCAAGCCGCAGATCGTGTTCCAGCCGGGTGCTGCCGAGGTGGAGAGCTTCTGATGCAGCACCTGGGCTCCAGCACGGCGGCCGCAGCCTGGCTCCACGCCCGGGGGGTGCGCGCGCTGCGCACCGACCACCGCCAGGTTCGACCTGGCGATGCCTTCCTCGCCTGGCCCGGGCGCCGCCATGACGGTCGTGCGCACACGGCTTCAGCGCTGGCGGCCGGTGCAGCGGCTTGCCTGATCGAGGCGCAAGGGCTGCAGGCCGAAGGGCCAGGTCGGGCCGCCCTGGCTGCCCTGACGAAGAAGGTGCCCGAGGCTGAAGGCGCGGGAGAAGGCGCGGGCCGTATGGCTGCCTTGACGGACCTGAAGCGCCAGGCCGGCGAGGTGGCCGACACTTTCCTCGGTCACCCCAGCCGGGCGTTGGACGTGGTGGCGGTGACCGGCACCAACGGCAAGACCTCCACCACCTGGTGGGTGGCGCAGGCGCTGGGCGCCCTGGGCCGCGGCTGCGGGGTGGTCGGCACGCTGGGCGTGCGTGGACCGGGCACCAACCTTCACGATCTGGAGCCCGCGGGCCTGACCACCCCCGATGCCGTGGCCTTGCAGACCGCGTTCCGGCGTTTCGTGGACGCAGGGTTGTCGGCCTGTGCCATCGAGGCCTCCTCCATCGGCATCACTGAGCACCGCCTGGCAGGCACTTCCCTGGCCGTGGCGGCCTTCACCAACCTCACGCAGGACCACCTGGACTACCACGGCACGATGGTCGCCTATGGCGCGGCCAAGCGGGCGCTCTTCGACATGCCGGGCCTGAGGGCTGCCGTGTTGAACGTCGACGACGCCCACGGCCGGGCCTGGGCCGCGGAGCTGCAGGACAGGCGCGGCCCGCAGGCACTGACGGTGTGGTGCGTGTCGGCCAGCGCGCTTGGCGAGCCCGCGCCCGGCATGGCCGAACCCGGTGCCGCAGCGTCGCCCCGGCTGTGGGTCCGGCAGGTGCGACACACCACCGAGGGCCTGGAGATGATGCTGTGCGAGCGCGAGGGCGCTGGCGCAACGGTTGGTACGACGGGCAGTGGGACGGCCAGTGTTGCGGTCAGCGGCCACGCGGTGTGCACCCCCTTGATCGGTGGCTTCAATGTCGAGAACCTGCTGGTCGTGGCTGGCTGTCTGCGCGCCCTGGGCATCCCGCTGGCCGAGGTGGCCCGCGCGTTGGCGACGCTGACGCCGGTGCCGGGGCGGCTGCAACGGGTGGCCGCGGTGGCCACAGTGGGAGATGGCCCGCAGCCTGCCGTGGTGGTGGACTACGCCCACACACCCGATGCCCTGGACAAGGCCTTGCAGGCCCTGGCGCCGCTGGCCCAGGCGCGAGGCGGGCAGCTGTGGTGCGTGTTCGGCTGCGGCGGCGACCGCGATGCCAGCAAGCGCCCCCTCATGGGCCAGGCCGCCGTGCGCGGCGCGGCGCATGTGGTGGTGACCAGCGACAACCCGCGCAGCGAGGATCCGGCGCACATCCTGGCGCAGGTGATGGCCGGGGCCCGGCAGTCGCAGGCGGCCGCCGCCACGCGCAGCCTGCAGGCCATCGAGGACCGCCGCGCGGCCATCGTCCACGCTGTGCGCCAGGCCGCGCCCGAGGACGTGGTGCTGATCGCGGGCAAGGGCCACGAGCAGACCCAGGAGATTGCGGGCGTGAAGCATCCGTTCTGCGACGTGGCCGAGGCCACGGCTGCTTTGCAGGCGCGCCCGGCGGGAGCTTCCTCGCAGGCTGTGGGGGCACAGCCATGATGACCCTGGCCCAGGCCCATGCGCTGCTGCCCGGCTCGGTGCTGGTGGGCGATGGCGCGGTCGCGTTCGAGCGGGTGCATTCCGACACCCGCACCTTGCAGCCGGGCGACCTGTTCGTGGCCCTGCGCGGCGATCGCTTTGATGCGCATGACTTTCTGGCTGCGGCGCGCCAGGCGGGCGCCGTGGCGGCCCTGGCCGAGCGCGGTCTGGCCCAGGCGGGCCTGAGCGGCCTGCAGGTGTCCGATGCACTGGTGGCCTTGCAAACGCTGGCCGGCGCGTGGCGGCACCGCTTCCACCTGCCGCTGATCGCGGTGACTGGCAGCAACGGCAAGACCACCGTGACGCAGATGATCGCGTCCATCCTGCGTGCCGGGCACGGCGCCGGGGCGTTCGCCACTCAGGGCAACCTGAACAACCACATCGGCCTGCCGCTGACCCTGCTGCGGATGCGCCAGGACGACGCGGTCTGGCACCGGGTGGGTGTGGTGGAACTGGGCATGAACCACCCGGGGGAGATCGCGCTGCTGGCCCGCCTGGCCGCGCCGACGGTGGCGCTCGTCAACAACGCCCAGCGCGAACACCAGGAGTTCATGGCCAGCGTGGAGGCCGTGGCGCAGGAGAACGGCGCCGTGCTGCCGGCCCTGCCGGCCTCGGGCATCGCGGTGTTTCCTGCCGACGACCCGATGTCCGCAGTGTGGCGCCAGATGGCCGGCACCCGCGAGGTGCGCACCTTCGCGTTGCAAGGGCAAGCCTACGCCAGCGCGCAGGCGGACTGGGACGCCGCGGCCCAGGCCTGGGAGGTGGAGCTGCGGCTGGACGCCGCGCGCTTGCGCGTGCGCCTGGCCGTGCCGGGGCTGCACAACGTGCGCAACGCGCTGGCCGCCGCCGTGTGCGCGCAGGCTGCCGGTGAACCTTTGTCGGCCATCCAGCAGGGGCTGGAGGCGTTCCGCCCGGTCAAGGGCCGGTCGCAGGTGCGCGCCTTGCCCTGGGCCGGCCACATGGCCACGCTGGTGGACGACAGCTACAACGCCAACCCCGACTCCGTGCTCGCGGCCATCGAGGTGCTGTGCGGTCTGCCTGGGCCGCGTTGGCTGGTTCTCGGTGACATGGGCGAGGTGGGTTCGCAAGGTCCGGCCTTCCACGCCGAGGTGGGCGCGCGGGCCCGTGAAGCCGGTCTGGAATACCTGTGGTGCGTCGGCCCTCTTGCGGCGCATGCGGCGCAGGCGGCGCGGTCAGCCCAGGCAGGGCCGTTAGCCCCCTCGACCGCCCCGGGCGCGGTGCGCCATTTCGAGACAGTCGACGCCTTGCTGGCTGCCTTGCGGGCAGACCGGCATGGCACCGTTGCTGCCCAAGCTTTGCCGCCAGCCGCCGGCATCCTGGTCAAGGGCTCGCGCTTCATGCGCATGGAACGCGTGATCGACGCCCTGACGTCGGGGTCTGCGGCCCCTGCGGTGGCTTCTCCAGCGGCCCCCTCCCACACCCCTCCACAGGCGCCCCCGGCGGCGCCAGAGAGCCCGTCGTGCTGCTGAGCCTGAGTCAATGGCTGCTGACCTTGTTCCCGGAGGAACTGGGCTTCCTGCGCGTCTTCCAGTACCTGACCTTCCGCGGAGTCATGGCGGCCATGACCGCGCTGCTCATCGGCCTGGCCTTCGGGCCGTGGGTCATTCGCCGCCTGACCGAGATGAAGATCGGCCAGCCCATCCGCAGCTACGGTGTGCAGGCCCATCTCGGCAAGCGCGGCACCCCCACCATGGGCGGTGTGCTGGTGCTCATCGGCATCGGCGTGTCCACGCTGCTGTGGTTCGACTGGAGCAACCGCTTCTGCTGGGTGGTGATGCTGGTGACCTTCGGCTTCGGTGCCATCGGCTGGGTGGACGACTACCGCAAGGTGGTGCACAAGGACCCGGAGGGCATGCGCTCGCGCGAGAAGTTCTTCTGGCAGACGGTGATCGGCCTCGTGGCCGCGCTGTACCTGGCCTTCAGCGTGTCGGAGGTGTCCAACCTGCGCGTGCTGGAACTGTTCTTCAACTGGATCGCCAGCGGCTTCTCGAATGAACTGCCGCCCAAGGCCGATCTGATGGTGCCCTTCTTCAAGAGCGTGAGCTACCCGCTGGGGGTCTACGGCTTCATTGCGCTGAGCTGGTTCGTCATCGTGGGCGCCAGCAACGCGGTGAACTTCACCGACGGCCTGGACGGTCTGGCCATCATGCCCGTGGTGCTGGTGGGCTCCGCCCTCGGCCTGTTCGCCTACCTCACCGGCAATGCGGTGTACGCGAAGTACCTGCTCATCCCGCACATCCCTGGCGCGGGTGAACTGCTGATCTTCTGCGGCGCGATGGCCGGCGCCGGCCTGGCCTTCCTGTGGTTCAACGCCAACCCGGCGCAGGTGTTCATGGGCGACGTGGGCGCGCTGGCGCTGGGCGGGGCCCTGGGGACGATCGCGGTCATCACCCGACAGGAAGTCGTGCTCGCCATCATGGGCGGCATCTTCGTGGCCGAGGCCTTGAGCGTGATCCTGCAGGTGGGCTGGTTCAAGTACACCAAGCGCCGCTACGGCGAAGGCCGCCGCATCTTCCTGATGGCGCCCCTGCACCACCATTTCGAGAAGAAGGGCTGGACCGAAACGCAGGTGGTCGTGCGTTTCTGGATCATCACCATGCTGCTGTGCCTGATCGGCCTGGCCAGCCTGAAGTTGCGCTGAAGACCTGGACATGCAGCAACTCACCGGCCTCCATGTGCTCATCCTCGGCCTCGGTCAATCCGGGCTGGCGATGGCGCGCTGGTGCGCACGCTGGGGGGCACAGGTGACGGTGTGGGATTCGCGCGAGCAGCCGCCCCAGGCGCAGGCGCTGGCCGAGCAGGTGCCGGAAGCGAAGCTCGTTGGCGGACCCTTACCCGCCGATGACCTGCAAGGGCCGCTGGGCCGGTTGGCCGCCGTGCAGTGGGTGCTCAAGAGCCCGGGCCTGGCCCCGCAAGATCCCGCCATCGCGCCCCTGCTGCAGGCCGCCCGCGACAAGGGCTTGAGGGTGAGCGGCGAACTCGACCTGTTCGTCCAGGCGCTGGCCGCGCTGAAGCAGGCGCAGGCCTACGCGCCGCAGGTGCTGGCCATCACCGGGACGAACGGCAAGACCACCACCACCGCCTTGACGGCCCTGCTGGTGGAGCGCGCCGGGCGGACGGCCGTGGCGGCGGGCAACATCGGCCCGACCATGCTGGACACCCTGGCCGAGCGCCTGGACGCGGGCACGCTGCCGCAGGTGTGGGTGCTGGAGCTGTCGAGTTTTCAGCTGCACGATGCGCAGGGCTTCGACCCCGCCGCCGCGGTGGTGCTCAACCTCTCGCAGGACCACCTGGACTGGCACGGCACCATGGCCGTATACGCCGCCGACAAGGCGCGCATCTACGGCCAGCAGGCGTGGATGGTGGTCAATGTGGACGACCCGCTGGTGGCGGCCATGGAGCCGCCCGCGTTCAGCGGCAAGCCGGCCAAGGGCGAAGTCCGCCCTGAGCCCCGCCACGTGCTGCGCTTCGGGCTGCAGGCGCCGCAGCGTGCGGGCGACTTCGGTCTGGTCACAGAGAACGGTATGGCCTGGCTGGTGCGCGCCCTGCCGGGTGACGAGACCGGCGTGCGGCGCAAGCGCGGTGCCGAAGCCGAGCCCGAGGAACTGCATCTGCAGCGCCTGATGCCGGCCGATGCCCTGCGCCTGCGCGGGCGCCACAACGCCAGCAACGCCCTGGCCGCGCTGGCCCTGGCCACGGCCATAGGCTGCCCGCTGGCGCCCATGCTGCACGGCCTGCGCGAGTACCGCGGCGAGCCGCACCGGGTGGAACTGGTGGGCCGCATCGGCGAGGTCGAGGCCTTCGACGACAGCAAGGGCACGAACGTCGGGGCCACGGTCGCCGCGCTGAAGGGGCTGGGCGCCGATCGTGCCCCGGCGCGGGTGGTGGTCATCCTGGGTGGCGACGGCAAGGGGCAGGATTTCTCCCCGCTGGCCCCGGCGGTGGCGCAGCACGCGCGGGCGGTAGCGCTGATCGGGCGCGATGCCCGCATCATCGATGCGGCCCTCCTGGCGGACCCGGACGCTGCCGCCGTGCCGCGGGCCACCCACAAAACGCTGGAGGCGGCGGTGGCCTGGTGCTTCGCGCAGGCGCGGCCCGGCGATGCGGTGCTGCTCAGCCCGGCCTGCGCGAGCTGGGACATGTTCCGGAACTACGGCCATCGGGCCGAGGTCTTCGTCCAGGCGGTGCGGGACTGGGCGGCCGAGCAGGGTGAGGTGCTGGCATGAGCGCGCGCAGCGCTTCCACGACGGCACACGCCCACCGCGGCGGCCGGGTGCACGCCGCCTGGGCCATGCTTCGCTCCCACCTGCGTGGGCGCCTGTCGTCCGTCGTTCCCGGGCGCTCCCCTGCAGGTCTGGAGGGCTCTTCGCAGGCCCTGCCCGTGCGCGATCGCTTCGAACTGCGATCCTCTGGCGTCACGCGTGTCACCGGGTTCGATCAGGCGTTCGTGGCCGTGGTCCTGGCCCTGATGGCGCTGGGCGTGGTGATGGTGTACTCGGCCTCGGTGGCGTTGCCCGACAACCCCAAGTTCGCGCGCTACGCCGCCACGCACTTCCTCAGCCGCCACCTGCTGTCCATCGGCATCGCCACGGTGGCGGCCTTGCTGGTGCTGCAGATTCCGCTGGCCTGGTGGGAGAAGTACGCCGGCCACCTCTTCATCCTGGCGCTGGTGCTGCTGGTGCTGGTGCTGATCCCGGGCATTGGCAAGGTGGTGAACTTCTCGCGGCGCTGGATTCCCCTGGGGGTGATGAACTTCCAGCCTTCGGAGTACGCCAAGCTGGCCATGGCGATCTACGCGGCCGGTTACATGGTACGCAAGATGGATGCGCGTGAGAACTTTGTCCGTGCCGTCTGGCCCATGGCCATGGCCGTGCTGGTGGTGGGCCTGCTGCTGCTGCGCCAGCCCGACATGGGCGCCTTCATCGTCATCGCCACCATCTCCATGGGGGTGCTGTTCCTCGGGGGCGTCAACTCCCGCATGTTCTTCCTCATCGCCGCCATGGCCATCGCGGCGCTGGCCATGATCATCGCCTTCGACGAACTGCGCCGCGGCCGCATCCTGGCCTACCTGGACCCGTGGGACCCCGCCAACGCCCAGGGCAAGGCCTACCAGCTCACGCATTCGCTCATCGCCTTCGGCCGGGGCGGCCTGTTCGGCCAGGGGCTGGGCTCGTCCGTGGAGAAGCTGCACTACCTGCCGGAGGCCCACACCGATTTCCTGCTGGCCGTCATTGGCGAGGAACTGGGGCTGGTGGGTGTGCTGGGAGTGATCGTCGGCTTCTTCTGGATGGTGCGCCGCATCGTCAACATCGGCCGCCAGGCCATCGCCCTGGACCGCGTGTTCGCCGGCCTCATGGCGCAGGGCATCGCCATCTGGTTCGCCGGCCAGGCCTTCATCAACATGGGCGTGAACCTGGGCGTGCTGCCCACCAAGGGCCTGACGCTGCCGCTCATGAGCTTCGGCGGCTCGGGCATCCTGATGAACCTGATCGCGCTGGCCCTGGTGCTGCGTGTTGATGTGGAGAACAGAGCCCTCATGCGAGGAGGCCGAGCATGAGGATGCCGCCGAACACCGTGAGGCGGCATGCGGCGGCAGCCGCAGGGCTGCTCCGGCGAAGCCAGAACAGGACGCTCATGCGTGGAGGCCGCACATGACGCGCGCGCCGCATCTGGTCATCATGGCTGCGGGCACGGGCGGGCACATCATGCCGGGCCTGGCCGTGGCGCGCGAGGTGCGCAGCCGCGGCTGGACCGTGAGCTGGCTGGGCACTTCGCATGGCATGGAGAACCGTCTGGTGCCTCCTGCCGGCATCGAGATGGACACCATCGCCTTCAGCGGCCTGCGCGGCAAGGGCCTGCTGCACACCGCCACGGGCGGCCTGCGCCTGCTGAAAGCCTTCTGGGACTGCCTGCGCATCCTGCGGCGCCGCGGGGCCGATGTGGTGCTGGGCATGGGCGGGTACGTCTGTTTCCCTGGCGGGCTGATGGCCAGCCTGCTCAGCAAGCCGCTGATGCTGGTGAACGCCGATGCGGCGCTGCTGCTGTCCAACAAGAGCCTGCTGCCCGTGGCCGACCGCGTGGCCTTCGGCTTTGACGGCCCGGCGGTCAAGGGGGTGAAGGCCGGCGTCGTCACGGGCAATCCGGTGCGTGCCGAGATCGAGGCCTTGCCCGAGCCGTCTGAACGTCTTGCCGGGCGCAGCGGCGCCCTGCGCCTGCTGGTGGTGGGGGGCAGCCTGGGCGCCCAGGTGCTCAACCGCACCGTGCCGCAGGCCCTGGCGCTGATGGAGGCGGGCGCGCGGCCCCGGGTGGTGCACCAGACCGGCGCCGCGCAGGCCGACGAGGTGCGCGCTGCCTACGCGGCCGCAGGCCTGCAGGCGGATGTGCGGCCTTTCATCGACGACATGGCCACACAGCTGGCCCACTGTGACCTGGTGCTGTGCCGTGCCGGCGCCGTCACCGTGAGCGAGCTGTGCGCCGCCGGCGTGGCCAGCATGCTGGTGCCGCTGGTGGTGAGCACCACCTCGCACCAGCGCGACAACGCCCAGTGGCTGGCCGGGCAAGGCGCGGCCGTGCATCTGCCGCAGGCCGAGTTCACGCCCGAGGCCCTGGCGCAGCGCCTGCAGGCGCTGGACCGCGAGGCCTTGCTGGCCATGGCCCGGCGCGCCCGCAGCCTGGCCCAGCCGCAGGCGGCGGCCCGTGTGGCCGACGAGCTGCAACGACTGTGGGGGAAGCGCGCATGAAGCACGCCGTCAAGCACATCCACTTCGTGGGTATCGGCGGCGCTGGCATGAGCGGCATCGCCGAGATCCTGCACAACCTGGGCTACCGCGTCTCGGGCTCGGACGCTGCCGAGAGCCCGGTCACCCAGCGTCTGGCCGGCCTGGGCGTGCGCGTCTTCATCGGTCACGCGGCGGGCCAGATCGAAGGTGCCCAGGCCGTCGTCACCTCCACCGCGGTGAAGCCTGACAACCCCGAGGTGCTGGCCGCGCGTGCCCGCAAGGTGCCGGTGGTGGCGCGCGCCGTGCTGCTGGCCGAGTTGATGCGCCTGAAGCAGGGCATCGCGATCGCCGGCACACACGGCAAGACCACCACCACTTCGCTCGTGGCCAGCGTGCTGGCCGAGGCTGGCGTGGACCCCACTTTCGTCATCGGCGGCAAGCTCGAGAGCGCGGGCACCAACTCCCGCCTGGGCGCCGGGGACCTCATCGTGGTGGAAGCTGACGAGAGCGACGCCTCCTTCCTGCACCTGAGCCCGGTGATGTCGGTCGTGACCAACATCGACGCCGACCACATGGACACCTACGGCCACGACCTCACCCGCCTGCGCGGGGCGTTCGTGGAGTTCCTGCACCGGCTGCCGTTCTACGGCGCAGCCGTGCTGTGCACCGACGACCCCGGCGTGCGCTCCATCCTGCCCATGATCTCGCGCCCCGTCATCGGCTACGGCCTGGGCGAGGACGCGCAGGTGCGCGCCCTGGACGTGCAGGCCGTGCCGGGCGGGCAGATGCGCTTCACCTGCCGGCGCCTGCCCAGCCCGGGGGCCGGGGCGGCTGCTCCGCTGCCGGACCTGGCCGTGACGCTGAACCTGGCCGGCGTGCACAACGTGCGCAACGCCCTGGCGGCCATTGCCGTGGCACTGGCGCTGGAGTTGCCCGACGCGGCCGTGCTGCGCGCGCTGGCGGGCTTCCGTGGCGTGGGCCGGCGTTTCCAGCGCTGGGGCGAACTGCCCGTGGCCGCGGGCCAGGGTGGTGGCAGCTTCACCCTCATCGACGACTACGGCCACCATCCGGTGGAGATGGCGGCCGTCATCGCCGCGGCGCGCGGCGCCTTCCCTGGGCGGCGCCTGGTGCTGGCCTTCCAGCCGCACCGCTACACCCGCACCCGGGATTGCTTCGAAGATTTCGTGCAGGTGATGGGCACGGCCGACGCCCTGCTGCTGTCCGAGGTGTACCCCGCAGGTGAAGCGCCCATCGTCGCGGCCGACGGCCGGGCCCTGGCGCGCGCCTTGCGCGTGGCCGGCCACCTGGACCCGGTGTTCGTCGACGACATCGCCCGCATGCCGCAGGCCATCGCCGACTTCGTGCGTGATGGTGACGTGGTCATCGCCATGGGCGCGGGTTCCATCGGTACCGTGCCGCGGAAGGTGCGAGACCTGCTGGCCGGCGCCGCCTCCACCCCGGCCGCTGCGGCGGCCACGCTGCCGGGAGGTCTCTCTTGAGCGCTCCTGCGGTGCTTGACTCCGGGCTCGGCCGGGTGGCCGTGCTGATGGGCGGCGACAGCGCCGAGCGCGAGGTCTCGCTGATGTCCGGCACAGGCGTGCTGGAGGCCCTGCGCTCGCGCGGCGTGGACGCCCATGCCTTTGACCCGGCGCAACGTCCCTTGGGGGAGTTGAAGACCGAAGGATTCGACCGTGTCTTCATTGCGTTGCACGGACGCCACGGCGAGGACGGCACGGTGCAGGGCGCGCTGGAACTGCTGGGCCTGCCCTACACCGGCTCGGGCGTGATGGCCAGCGCCATCGCGATGGACAAGGTGATGACCAAGCGGGTGTGGCGCTCCGAGGGGCTGCCCACGCCGCACTGGGTGTGGCTGGCGCCCGAGCGCCAGCAGCCCGAGGTGGTGATGGCCGTGCCTGACGAGATCGGCCTGCCCTTGATCGTCAAGCCACCTAGGGAAGGTTCCTCCATCGGCGTGACCAAAGTGGCGGGATACTCGGAGATGCAGGATGCGGTGCGGCTGGCCTCCCGCCATGATCCGGACGTGCTGTGCGAGGAGTTCATCGAGGGCGAGGAAGTCACCTGCCCCGTGCTCGGCAGCGGCGCCTCGGCCAAGGCGTTGCCGGTGGTGCGCATCCAGGCGCCTGACGGCGCCTACGACTATCAGAACAAGTACTTCACCGACGACGTGATCTATCGCTGCCCCAGCGGGTTGGCGGCGGCCGAAGAGGCCGAAATCCAGCGCATCGTGCTGGAGGCCTACCGCTCTCTGGGGTGTCGTGGCTGGGGCCGTGCGGACCTGATGATCCGCGCCCGTGACCGCCAGCCCTTCCTGCTGGAGATGAATACCTCGCCGGGCATGACCAGCCACTCGCTGGTGCCGATGTCGGCACGGGCCGCGGGCATCTCCTACCCCGATCTTTGCCTGCGTCTGCTGGCGGACGCCCGGCTGGACAGCACCCCCGCTGCAGCCGCCCTCGGTGCGCAAGGAGCCGCCTGATGGCCGCCGACCTCAGCCTGCCCCTGGATGTGCGCCTGATGAACGGCGCCTCCACGGCCGTCTTTGCCCTGGCCGCCGGCGCCATCCTGGCTGCGGCAGCCCTGTGGGTGGGTCGCACAACGTGGTTCCCGGTGCGCTTCATCCAGCTGGAAGGCGAGTTGCAGCGCAACAGCGTGTCCACCGTGCGGGCCAACGCCATGCCGCGCCTGTCGGGTAACTTCTTCGGCGCCGACCTGCAGCAGGCCCGGCAGGCTTTCGAGACCGTGCCCTGGGTGCGCAAGGCCGTGGTGCGGCGGGTCTGGCCTGACGGCCTGGCGGTGCGCCTGGAGGAACACCGTGCCGTGGCCCTGTGGAAGGGCGCGCAGGACCACGAAAAGCTGGTCAACCACGCGGGTGAGGTGTTCGAGGCCAACGTGGGCGACGTTGAGGACGAAGACCTGCCGGCCCTGGCCGGCCCCGAAGGCAGTGCGCCGCAGATGCTGCGGATGCTGGAGCAGCTGCAGGCCCTGTTCAGCCGCCACGAGCGCTCGGTCGAGCGCTTGAGCCTGAGCGGGCGCGGGTCCTGGCGGGCCGAGCTGGACGGTGGCGTGGCCATCGAACTCGGCCGCGGCAGCGCCGACGAGGTGCTGGCCCGGGCCAGCCGCTTCGTCGACACCATCACCCAGGTGACCGGCCACTTCAAGGCGCCCGTCCTGCACGCCGACCTGCGCCACCCTGACGGCTACGCCGTGCGCCTGCGCAACGTCACCATCGCCTCGCCGGCCACCGCACCGCGGAGAAACTGAATGGCTAAAGAGTACAAAGACCTCGTGGTCGGGCTCGACATCGGCACCCACAAGGTGATGGTGGTGGTGGGCGAGATCGTGGCCGGTGGTGAGCTGCGGCTCGCGGGGCTGGGGGTGTCGGCCACCAGCGGCCTGAAGCGCGGCGTGGTGGTCAACATCGACGCCACGGTGCAGAGCATCCAGCAGGCGCTCAAGGAGGCCGAGATGATGGCCGCCTGCAAGATCACCAGCGTCTACACCGGCATCACCGGCAGCCACATCCGCGGCCAGAACTCCACGGGCATGGTCATCGTGCGCGACAACCGCGAGGTCACGCCCACTGATGTGGCGCGCGTGGTCGAGACGGCCAAGGCCATCAACATCCCCAACGACCAGCGCCTGCTGCTGGTGGAGCCGCAGGAATTCATCATCGACGGACACGAGGTCAAGGAGCCCATCGGCATGAGCGGCAGCCGGCTGGAGGTGCGGGTGCACATCGTCACCGGCGCGCAGAGCGCGGCCGAGAACATCGTCAAGTGCGTGCGCCGCTGCGGGCTGGAAGTCGAACGCCTGATGCTCAACCACAGCGCCAGCTCCTGCGCCACGCTGACCGAAGACGAGCGGCAACTGGGCGTGGCGGTGGTGGACATCGGCGCGGGCACCACGGACGTGCAGATCTACACCGAGGGCTCGGTGCGCCATACGGCGACGATCCCCATTGCCGGTGACCTGATCACCAGCGACATCGCCATGGCGCTGCGCACCCCCACCAAGGATGCCGAGCAGATCAAGGTCGAGTACGGCGTGGCCAAGCAGCTGCTGGCCGACCCGTCCGAGCAGGTGGAAGTGCCCGGGCTGGGCGACCGCGCCCCGCGCATGCTCAGCCGCCAGGCGCTGGCCGGCGTGATCGAGCCGCGCGTGGAGGAGATCTTCTCCCTGGTGCAGCAGGTCATCCGCGACAGCGGCTTCGAGGAGCGCCTGTCCAGCGGCATCGTGCTGGCCGGCGGCTCGGCGGTCATGCCCGGGATGGTGGAGCTGGCCGAGGACATCTTCCTCAAGCCCGTGCGCAAGGGCCTGCCCCTCTACCACGGCGCGCTGCACGACATGGTGGCCAACCCGCGCTCGGCCACCGTGATGGGCCTGCTGGAAGAGGCCCGCATCGCGCGCAGCCGCGGCCAGAAGGCGGCGCGTCAGGCCGGGTCGGTCAAGACCGTGCTGGGCCGCGCGAAAGATTGGTTCCTGGGGAATTTCTAGTTTCGAAGGCGGCGCCGGAATCGGAGAACAACCACCCGCCCGGCGTCATGTGATGGCAACTTGGATGGCAACTGCTGGAAGGCAAGGAGAGTGAAGATGGCAATCGAGATGATCGAAGAGTTCGACCAAGGCACGCAGATCAAGGTGATCGGTGTCGGCGGCGGCGGCGGCAACGCCGTGCAGCACATGATCAGCCAGGGCGTGCAGGGGGTGGACTTCATCGTCGCGAACACCGATGCGCAGGCACTGAACCGCAGCAACGCCAGCACCTTGGTGCAACTGGGCAGCACGGGCCTGGGCGCAGGTGCCAAGCCCGAGGCCGGCCGTGTGGCAGCCGAGGCCGCCATCGAGACCATCCGTGGCGCCCTGGACGGCGCCCACATGCTCTTCATCACCGCCGGCATGGGCGGCGGCACCGGCACGGGCGCAGCGCCCGTGATCGCCCGCGTGGCCCGTGAGATGGGCATCCTGACGGTGGGCGTGGTCACCAAGCCCTTCGAGTTCGAGGGCGGTCGCCGCGCCAAGCAGGCCGAGCAGGGCGTGTCGGAGCTGGAAGCCAATGTGGATTCCCTCATCGTCGTGCTCAACGAGAAGTTGCTGGAGGTGATGGGTGACGACGTCACCCAGGAGGCCGCCTTCGCCCATGCCAATGACGTGCTGAAGAACGCCGTGGGCGGCATCAGCGACATCATCCACATGGACGCCTTCGTGAACGTGGACTTCGAGGACGTGAAGACGGTGATGAGCGAGCCCGGCAAGGCCATGATGGGCACGGCGATCGCCAGCGGTCCGGACCGCGCCCGCAAGGCGGCGGAGCAGGCCGTGGCCTGCCCGTTGCTGGAGGGCATCGACCTGTCCGGCGCGCGTGGTGTGCTGGTGCTGATCGCGGCCTCCCGCTCGAGCTTCAAGCTCAGCGAGTCGCGCACGGCGATGAACACCATCCGCATGTACGCCGCGGATGACGCCCACGTGATCTTTGGCGCGGCCTACGACGAGAGCCTGGGCGACCAGCTGCGCGTGACCGTCATCGCCACCGGCTTGTCGGGCGCCACGCGCCGGCAGCAAGCGCCGCTGACCGTGGTGCAGACCAGCGTGGCCGTGCAGCCCATCCTGCGCACCGGCACCGACAACATCCCCATCCTGGGCCAGGCCATGGCGGTGGCGCCCTCTGCCGGTGCGTCCACCGCAGCCGCCCAACCGATGCAGGCGGATTACGCCTCCAGGGAAACCCCCAGCGTCTGGCGCAGTGCCCGCACCAAGGTGGAGACCCTGGCCAGCAGCGGCATGGACGAGATCGAAATCCCGGCTTTCCTGCGCAAACAGGCCGACTGAACCCCGGCCGAGGGCCCCTTCCGCCCTCAGCTTGATCCGCCTTCCCGCCCGCCGCGCAACGCCATCGCGCGGCGGGCGTTTTCATTGAATGGCTGCTCCGCAGACCGTCCCGGTATCCTCAGGTTGCTGGTGTGAGACAGTTTTGGAGTTCTCCCACTGCCGGAACACGGCCCTCGCAGAACACTTCGCCGACCATGACCCTCGTCAAGTCCAAACAGCGTGTAGCCGACCATGGCGAGGTCTTCACCCCTGCCTGGATGGTGGAGGCCATGCTGGATCTGGTGAATGACGAGTGCGAACGCATTGACGCTCGCTTTCTGGAGCCCGCCTGTGGCAGCGGCAACTTCATCGTGCGCATCCTGCAGCGCAAGCTCGCTGCCGTGGAACTCAAGTACGGCAAGGCCGAATTCGAGCGTCAACACTACGCCCTGCTGGGACTCATGTGCATCTACGGCATTGAGCTGCTGGACGACAACATCAACGAGTGCCGCGCCAATGTGCTGGAAGTCTTTGCCGATTACCTCGGTCTGGCCGAAGCCGACGATTTGTTCCTCGCCGCGGAGCACGTGCTGGGACTTAACCTGGTGCATGGCGACGCGCTAACCATGCGGGCCCATGACGGCCACCCCATCACCTTCGCGGAATGGGGCTACCTGGGCAGGGGGAAGTTCCAGCGGCGTGACTTCCGTCTGGACGTTCTCACGGGCTCGTCGGCCTACAGTCACGAAGGTTCGCTGTTTGCCGAATTGGGCAAGCATGAAATCTTCACGCCGATCAAGACGCACCCGCCCATGACGGTGCGCGAGTTGGCTGCCTTGCAGGTGAAGTGACATGGATATTGTTGAGACCGATGCGTACCCCGCGCTTGAGCTTGAGGGCTGAGTGATGACGTCGATTGCAGCCTCCGTTCCTGTGCTGCGCTGGGCGGCGCAGCGCGCTCGTATGGGCGATGGTGTCCTCGAAGCCCGCTTTCCCAAGTGGCCCCAGTGGCTCAAGGGCGAGGCCCTGCCCACGCTCAGGCAACTGGAGGATTTCGCCCAGGCGACCCATACGCCCTTTGGCTACTTCTTTCTGCCACAGCCCCCGAAGGAGGTCCTCCCGGTACCGGACTTCCGTACCTTGCGTGACGAGCAACTGGCCCAACCCAGTGCGGACCTGCTGGATACGCTTTACCTCTGCCAGCAGCGACAAGACTGGTTTCGCGACCACGCCCGTGTGTCCGGCCTGCCGCCATTGACTTTCGTCGGCAGCGTCACGCTCCGTGATGGCCCGGTCTCCGTCGCCCATCGTCTTCGCCAGACCTTGGCGCTCTCCACGCAGAAGCGGCGTGAACTGCCGACCTGGACCGACGCGCTCAGGGTCCTGATCTCCCAGGCTGAAGACGCCGGTGTGCTGGTCATGGTGAGTTCGGTGGTGGGCAGCAACAGCCACCGTCTGCTGGATGTCGGTGAGTTTCGGGGCTTTGCCTTGGCCGACAGCTTGGCGCCACTGATCTTCGTGAACGGCGCTGACAGCAAGGCCGCCCAGATGTTCACTTTGGCGCATGAACTGGCCCACATCTGGCTTGGGGCTACAGGTGTGTCTGATGTGCAAGCCGGCCGCGTGCCCGAGCTTCAGGCCGAGCGCTGGTGCAACCAGGTGGCGGCCGAACTCCTGGTGCCCCTGGCGGAACTGCGGTCGGCCCGTCAGCCCGAAGCGCCCATTGCCGAAGAGGTGCAGCGCTTGGCGCGGGAGTTCAAGGTCAGCAGCCTGGTCGTGCTTCGCCGGCTGTTCGATGCCGGTGCCCTCACCCGCGATGCGCTGTGGCAGCACTACCGCGCCGAGCAGGAGCGGCTGCGTACGCTCAAAGAGCGCAGCGGCGGCGGCGGTGACTTCTATCGAAGCTTGGGCGCCCGAACCAGCAAGCGTTTTGCCCGTGCCATCGTCGGCAGCGCTTTGGAGGGATTGACCTCATTCCCCGATGCCTACCGCTTGTTGGGTGTGCGCAAGACATCAACCTTCCATCAAGCGGCCAGGGAACTGGGGGTGGTGGTATGAGCTACCTGCTGGACGCCAACGTCTTCATGTCCGCCAACAACCTGCACTACGGCCTGGACTTCTGCCCTGCGTTCTGGGATTGGCTGGTGCACAAGGGCCATCAAGGGGCCGTCTTCAGCATCGACAAGGTGGCCGATGAGATCGAGGCCGGGCAAGACAACTTGGCCACTTGGGCCAGGAGCAGCGGCCCATCGTTGTTTCGACGAACCCCGCCCAGTTTGGCTGCGCAGTTTGGTCAGGTGGCCACATGGGCCAATTCGCAGCAGTACACCCCTGCGGCCATCAACGCTTTCCTTCAAGCAGCGGACTTCTACCTGGTGGCCCACGCCCTGGCCGGCCAGCATGTGCTGGTGACACACGAGGTGCCTGCCAACTCGCCCTACCGCATCAAGATCCCCAACGTTTGCGTGGGCCTCGGTGTCAGGTTCATGACCCCGTACCAGATGTTGCGCACCGAGCAGGCCCGGTTTGTGTTGGGCACCCGGGCATGACCCCGCAAGCCACCTTCACCTTGCGCGGGCGCAATCCGGATGTGCTGACCTGCATTGCGAACCTGTCGAACGACGAAGTGTTCACCCCTCCTGAACTGGCGCAGCGCATGTTGGACGCGGTGGCGCAGGCCTGGGCCGATGACCACCACGGCGCCAACCTCTGGGCGGACAAGACCGTGAGGTTTCTGGACCCGTGCACCAAGTCAGGCGTCTTCCTGCGGGAGATCACCAGCCGGCTCACCGACGGACTGGCGCAGGAGTTCCCGAACCTGCAAGAGCGCGTGAACCACATCCTCACGCAGCAGGTGTTTGGCATCGGCATCACGCGGCTGACCAGTCTGCTGGCACGGCGCAGCGTGTACTGCTCCAAACGCGCCAACGGCCCGCACTCCATCGTCACGGCTTCGGGCAGTGAAGCGGGCAACATCTGGTTCGAGCGCACCGAGCACACCTGGGCCCAGGGCAAGTGCACCTTCTGCGGCGCCAGCCAGGCCGCGCTGGACCGGGGCGAGGGCCTGGAAACCCACGCCTACGCCTTCATACACACCCACGACATCAAGGCTCGGCTGACCGAGCTCTTTGGAGCGCCTATGCAGTTCGATGTGGTCATCGGCAACCCGCCGTACCAACTGGATGACGGAGGCTACGGCACCAGTGCTGCACCCATCTACCAGTTGTTCGTACAGAACGCGCTGAACCTGGAACCACGCTACGCGGTGTTCGTCACGCCCTCACGCTGGATGGCGGGCGGCAAGGGTCTCGACAGTTACCGGGCGAAGATGCTGGCAGACAAACGTCTGCGCAGCATCGTGGACTACCCCAAGCTCTACGAGGGGTTTCCGGGGGTCAAGATTCGCGGCGGGGTCTCTTACTTTCTGTGGGACCGGGAGCACCACGGCCCCTGCAGCTTCCAGACCATCTGGGATGGCCAGCCGACTGGGCCGGCCATGAGCCGGCACCTGGATACCTTCGATGTGCTTGTGCGGCGGAACGAGGCAGTGTCGATACTGGAGAAGATCAGGCTTCGCAAGGAGAAGACTCTTGACGCCCGAGTCTCAAGTCAAAAGCCGTTTGGCCTCCGAACGTTTTTCCACGGGAAGCCAGAATCCAAGCGACTGAAAGATCCAGTGAAGCTCTTTGGATCTCAGAAGATCACGTGGGTAGAGAGGTCGGATGTGCCTTCCAATGTCGCTTGGATCGACAAATGGAAAGTACTCATGACTCGCGTTCAAGGGACCAGTGCCGCCATTGAGACGAAGTTCCTGAGCAAGCCCATCGTCGCCGAGCCCGGTACGGCTTGTACCGAGACCTATCTGGTCGCTGGGGTTTTCGAGACTGAAACCGAAGCCCATAACTACGCCAGCTATCTACGTACACGGTTCGTTCGCTTCTTGGTCTCATTACGGAAGTCGACGCAAGATGCCCCTCGCGGGGTGTATGCCTTTGTGCCTGATGTGCCACTGGATCAGGAGTGGACCGACGCCAAGCTCTACCAGCGCTACGGTTTGGGCCCGGAGGAAATCGCCTTCATCGAGTCTCAGGTGGCAGCGCATGATGGAGAACTCTTCGATGACAGTGAACTGTCAGAGGCCGGTGAGGAATGAGCCCGCGTCCCGCCGCCGAGCTGCCCCGTCTGCTGGAACTTGACTTTGGTTCCGTTGGACGGACTTCGCTCGGCAGCTGGGAAGTTGGCAAGGGGTCCGAGTGAGCAAGCCCACCATCGAAGACATCCTGGCGCCCAAGCCCGAGGCGCGGCCGCGCATCTATGCGTACACCATTGCCGACAGCGCGCACCAAGGCCTGCTGAAGGTGGGGCAGACCACACGCAACGTGCAGCAGCGGGTGGCGGAGCAGTTGAAGACGGCGGCCATCCAGAACTACACGATTGAACTGGACGTGCCCGCCGAGCGCGACGATGGCACCGTGTTCTCCGACCACGACGTGCGCGCCGCCTTGTTGAAGAAAGGGTTTGACAAGGCCCAGTTGGAATGGATGCGCTGCACGGTGGCTGATGTGCACACCGTGTTGGCCGAACTCCGCACGGGCCAGCGCCTGTCCGGCACGCATCACGAGCGCTTCGGACTGCGGGCTGAGCAGGCCGAGGCGGTGAACAAGACCTTCGATTACTTCCAGTCGATCTGGGCTGAAGACCCGAATGCCGCGCCGCGCTTTCTCTGGAACGCCAAGATGCGTTTCGGCAAGACCTTCACCGCCTATCAGTTGGCCCGCAAGCTCAAGGCCCGGCGGGTGTTGGTGGTGACCTTCAAGCCAGCGGTGGAAGACGCCTGGCAGGCCGACCTGGAAAGCCATCAAGACTTTGACGGTTGGCAGTACCTGTCACGCGCCACGGGGGGCGACCCTAGCCAGGCGGACCGACATCGACCGCTGGTGTACTTCGGCTCCTTCCAAGACCTGCTGGGGCGCGATGCCGAGGGCAACATCAAGGCCCGCAACGAGTGGCTGCACACCCTGAACTGGGACCTTGTGGTGTTTGACGAATACCACTTCGGCGCCTGGCGCGACACCGCCAAGGAGCTGTTCGAAGGGGAGGATGACCAGGACGCCAAGAAAGAAGCCAAGCTGGAATACGCGGCGGAGTTGGAAGGCGTGAACGAAGACCTGAACGTGCTGGCCGAGCAGGAGAGCGAGTTCCTGCCCATCACCACGCGGGCTTACCTGTACCTGTCGGGTACGCCGTTCAAGGCACTGGCCACGGGTGAATTCATCGAGGAACAGATCTTCAACTGGACCTACACCGACGAACAGCGCGCCAAAGAGGCTTTTGCCATTCGGCATCCAGGCCAGCGCAACCCCTACGCCAGCTTGCCGCAGATGCGGCTGCTCACCTACCAGATGCCGGATGAGCTGCTGGCCGTGGCCAGCGGCGGCGAGTTCGACGAGTTCGACCTCAATGCCTTCTTCGAGGCCCAGGGTACGGGCGCGTCTGCACGCTTCAAGCACGCGGGCGATGTGCAGAAATGGTTGGACATCATCCGGGGCGGCCACCTGGCGCAGGCAGCGGAGCTGTTGAAGGCCGGCACGCGCCCGCCTTTTCCCTATTCCGATGTGCGCCTCCTGCCCTACCTGCAGCACGCGTTCTGGTTCCTTCCGAATGTGGCGGCTTGCCATGCGATGGCCAACTTGCTGGCTGAGAAGCACAACGGCAAGCGTTTATCCGACGCCGCACCGCTGCTGGCCAAGCGTGCCGATACCGCTGGCGTCGGATAAACCTCGTTGGACTGAACCGCCGCCACGGTGATGGCGTGCGGGGCTGTTGGGGAATGTA
>Ga0315907_10001708_pt1 | contig 29322 bp, 32 predicted proteins | sample LakEriMetagenome_3_FD_203525 | JGI IMG/M metagenome (GOLD analysis project Ga0315907, IMG submission 203525) | Freshwater fungal communities from buoy surface, Lake Erie, Ohio, United States - Buoy 12 MA123 | ecosystem: Environmental > Aquatic > Freshwater > Lake > Lake biofilm | place: USA...
CGGCATTGACCTTGTTGATGATCTCGCGCGGCGTGCCCTTGGGCATGCCAACGCCGAACCAGGCCGTGGCCTCGTAGCCCGGCACGGTCTCGCCCACCGTGGGCACGCCGGGCAGGGAGGGCTCGCGGCCCTCGGAGGTGACGCCCAGCGCCCGCAGCCTGCCGCCCCTGATGTGCCCGATGGACGACGGCAGGTTGTCGAACAGCACATGCACCTGCCCGCCGATCAGGTCCACCAGCGCCGGGCCCGCGCCCTTGTAGGGCACATGCACCATGTCGCAGCCGGTCATGAACTTGAACAGTTCGCCCGACAGGTGCACCGAAGTGCCGCCACCCGAGGAGGCCATGTTGATCTTGCCGGGGTTGGCCTTGCAGTAGTCGATGAACTCCTTGACCGTCTTGACCGGCAGCGAGTTCGTGACCTCCATCACGTTGGGTGTGCGCACCAGGCCCGCCACGGGGGCGATGTCACGGATGAAGTTGAAGTTCAGGTTCTTGTACAGCGTGGCGTTGATGCCGTTGGCCGGGTTCACCAGCAGCATGGTGTAGCCGTCGGGCGGGGACTTGATCACCGCCTCGGTGCCGATGTTGTTGCCCGCACCAGGCCGGTTCTCCACCACGAAGGGCTGGCCCATCTTCTCGGTCAGCCACTGCGCCACCATGCGCGCCAGCACGTCCGTGGTGCCCGCCGGCGGGTAGGGCACGATCCACTTCACCGGCTTGTTGGGATAGTCCTGCTGCACCAGGGCGGTGCTGGGGCTGGCCCACAGGGCGGCCACGGCCACAAGGGCGGCAAGCAGAGGGCGCGGGGTCAACGTCACAGAAGTTCTCCTCAAGGTGGGGGGACAGCAGGCTCGGCAGGCGACCGATCCGGCCATCGTGAGGACTGCAGGGTGGCGCGCAAGCAGGGTTTGCCTGGACGTCTCAGGCAACAGGTTGGCCCTCACTCGTAGTGGGTCCACATGCGCAGTACGCGCACCACACCCTCCTTGGTGAAGACCTCGTAGACGAGCCGATCGGTTGCGCAGCCTGGCTGGAAACAACCGTGTAAATCGGTCACTTGAAGGGTGTTGCCAAAAGCGCATCAGCGCACGGCGGGACGAGGACTCACTGCAGATCGGCAAGCAGCTACCGCTGCAACAAGCAGCAGGACCAGCCCCGCCAAGACTTCGAACCAGATGGTCAAGTTGGCAGCCAGCGTGTGCTCAGAGCAGAGCGCGAGCGTGTAGTGTGCGAGCCCGTCAATCCCAGTTGCGCCGTACGTTGCGATCAGTGCGAGTCCCAACACCTTGAGCCTTGTCCGTGAAAGCAGCAAGCCAGCAAGCCCGACAGAGACGCCGGCTATCCAGGCGAGATACACCTTCTCGCGGGTCGACCAAGACGGCATGCCTGGATAGAAGGCGATGTACTCAGCGTTGTGCACGAAGTGCAGCAGATTCGCAGCGAAGAAGTCCAGGAAGCCCGGGTTCGACACCAAATGCATTCCGCTCGCTGCTTCAGCGCGCCTAGGTGTGTGCCGCGGTAGACGTAGTTCCATGCAGACGGCAGATCACTCCACACTGACAAGGTCTGAACTACGCAGTCTTTATCCTCGTAGAACGAGGGAGTGACCGCATAGGCGACTCGTTTAGGCCTTCCCGCGTCGTCAAGGATGAAATCCGTCGGGGGAGCACGCCATACAAAGAAAAAGTCTTGTAAATCAATACGTTACAGCGAGTGACTTAAGAGGCCTCATTGGCGTTGGGGTGGGGGTGTGGGCATCAAAGAGGAGTGGTGGTTAACGATCAGCCATTGCCCGTTGATCCGGCGGTAGGCGAAGCTATAGCGTGTGGGTAGCACGCGAGTCTGCCCGCCGATGACAACCGTGACGTTGTAGATGCCTGAATTTTGGGCTGTGTCGCCAAAGAGCCGAATGTTCTGTTCACCAAACGCGACCTTGGCGTTCATGCCGGAGTTGCAGGTACGATCGAAGTACTGGCGAATGCCCGCTGGCGATGCAGCGATGGTCGGTGAAGTCGTTCCCCACAAAACAGCTTCCGGATGGTATAGCTGCAGTACCTTGTCCAATTCGCATGCATTGGTAGCTGTCGCCCATGCTTGACCTGCCGCAGCTACATCGGCTTTGCTCGCGTCGGGTGTGGGCACAGAGCTGCAGGCGGCCAATGAGGCTGCCAAGCACATACAACATAGTCCGGCGAATCTCATAGTGCTTTCTTTGGCTGTGGATTGGCAAGCTGTCAAAGAGACGGCATCGAGTTCAGGCTGAAAACCACCTGCCCGCGCCAAAAGCTTACGCGAGACGGCCTCAAATGTGAAGTGCAACACCCCACCGCGGGTAAGGTGCACAGATGCAAACCAGTACGACTTACCGACAGCTTCAGCCTGAGGAGCGCATGACGATTGGAGTCTGATGTCTAGACAGCCAAGAGCGAACACCTTGGGATGGCGGCCAACTCTTCCTTGAGGGCTTCCTTGGCAACCGCCGTGTCATACGCGGCCTGTCCACGCAGCCACCAGCCATCGCTGAGGCCGAAATAGCGGCAAAGCCGAAGATCGGTGTCCGCGGTGACAGCGCGCTTTCCCGACACGATTTCACCGATCCGTTGGGCCGGAACGCCGATGTCCTTGGCGAGCCGGTACTTCGTCAGACGCAGCGGCTTGAGGAACTCCTCTTCAAGCATCTCACCCGGCGAGACCGGTAGAGCTGTACGCATGGCTTCTTCCTTCAGTGATAGTCGACGATCTCGACGTTCGTGGGCCCCTCTGGGGTCCAAACAAAGCAGACTCGCCACTGTTGATTGATGCGGATGCTGTGCTGCCCCTTCCGGTCGTCCCTCAGCGCTTCAAGTCCGTTGCCCGGCGGAACCTTCAGGTCGTCAAGAACTGCAGACCAGTCCAGCTGCGCGAGCTTGCGAAGGGCCGGACGCTCGATGTTCACCCAGCGCTTCACTCGCTCGCCCTCAAAGAGGGCTTGGGTGTCCTTGCACTTGAAGCTTCGGATAGACACGACACAAGATAATAACGCGGCGCGTGTCTATTGACCAGCGGGCGCTGAGCCGCGGACCAGCCAAGACAGCCAGGCGATGCCCGGCGCTTCATTCGCTTTCACGGCGGAAGCCGATCGCACGGGTGCGTGGTGCCGAAGGCGGCGGCAGGCCTTCACCAGATCTCAGGCCCCCGCCGCCGCTATCCCCCGTGCCACGTTCACCTTGCGCAGCAGCACCAGCCCCAGCACGAAGAAGAGCCCGGTGCTGAAGATCGCCAGGCGGTGGTTGCCAGCGCTCAGCAGGGTGATGAGGCCGTAGGTGACCGGGCCGATGATGGCCGACAGGCGGATGGCGAAGGTCCACAGGCCGAAGAACTCGGCGCGCTGGTGTTCGGGGGCCAGGGCGCCGGCCAACGCGCGGCCGGCGGACTGGCTGCTGCCCATGCACAGGCCCGCGATGACGGCCGCGCCCCAGAACAGCGCGGCGCTGGTGGCCAGCCCGGCAAGCACCGTCATCACGATCCAGCCCACCAGGGTGACGGCGATGGCCCGCTGGTGGCCGATGCGGTCTTGCACGTAGCCCCAGGCGAAGGCGCCGGCCGCGGCGGCGATGTTCACCAGGAAGATCAGCATCATGGTGTCGGTCTGCTTGAAACCCAGCGCCTGTTCGGCGTAGATGGCCGCCAGGGCCACCACCACCGAGATGCCGGCCTGGTAGGCCACGGCGCAGGCCAGCAGGGCGGTGAAGTCCTGGTAATGCCGCGCCTGGCGCCAGGTGCGACCCAGTTGCGCCAGGGCGGCGCCCATGCCGGAAGCTGCCGCACCCCCGGCCGCGCCGCCGGGGGCCTGGGGTTGCGCGCGCTCGCGCAGCAGCGCAAAGGTCACCAGCGAGGCCGCGGCGAACAGGCTAGCGGTGATGAGCATGGTCACAGGCACGAAGTGCGCCGCCGGCAGGCCTTGCGCCTGGGCCCACAGCACGTAGCCCAGGCTGGCGCCCAGCGCCAGCATGCCGCCGAAGTAGCCGAAGCTCCAGCCCCAGCCCGACACCCGGCCCAGGCTGTGCGGGCGCGCCAGCTCGGGCAGGAAGGCGGCGATCAGCGATTCACCGTAGGAGAAGAAGAGGTTGGACAGGATGATGAACACCACCGCCCACACGATGTCCCCAGGGCCCACCGTCGCCAGCGCTGCCGTGGCCAGCACGCACCCGAGCGTGGACAGCACCAGCAGCCGCTTCTTGGCCGCCCGCAGGTCGGCATAGGCGCCCAGGGCCGGCATGGTCAGCATGACCAGCAGGCTGGACACGGCCAGCGTCAGCGTCCAGACGAAGGTGGCCCAGGACGCCCCACCCGCCACCCCGCCCACGAAATAGGCGCTGAACACCGCCGTCAGCACCACCGTGGTGTAGCCCGAGTTCGCGAAGTCGTAGGCGGCCCAGCCGAACACTTCGCGCTTGCGCACGCCGGGGTTGAGCGCATCCTGGGAGAAACGGGCCATGGCGGACTCGCAGCAAGACAACAGATGGTGCGCAGTATCGGGGCTGCAGGGGCGCGGCTGTGCACTGGCGAGGGCCATGGAGGAAGGCAAACGGCATACCATTCCAACTGAAGCACTGCCCAGGAGCCGTGATGCAAATTGTTGTCGACGTACCCAATCACTACTTGGATGCCACCCACCGGGCACCGGAGGACTTCGCTCAGGAAGCCAAGCTGGCCATGGCGGTCAAGTTGTTCGAGATGAAGCGTCTGTCCTCGGGGATGGCGGCTCAGTTGATCGGTATGGATCGTGTGAGCTTCCTGGCCCAGCTCCCGCGATTTGGTGTGTCGGTGATCGACCTGGAAGACGACGAGTTGGCATCAGACGTCACTCATGCCTGAGCGCGGCCAGGTGCTGGTCACCAACACCACACCGTTGATCTCGTTGGCGGCAGCCACAGGGAGCCTCGAAGTCTTGCGCTTCTTGTACCGTCGAGTGGTCGTCCCGCTGGAAGTGGCTGACGAAGTCCGCGCCGGTGGCGCTCGGGCCTTTGGAGTCGATGCCTTTGAGGGTGCGGATTGGCTGGACGTTCAGAAGTCGCCCGTCCCCATGGTTCCATGGCTGCAGAACTCGCTGGATCGTGGCGAGGCCGCAGTGATCCAGACGGCGATAACCATGGAAATACCTTTGGTGTGCATTGATGAGGCCGCTGGTCGACGGGTGGCCAGACTCTGCAACCTGTCCTTGACGGGATCCATTGGCGTGTTGCTCAAGGCAAGACAGCTTGGTTACCCCGTTTCCATGCCCGCTGCAATGCAACGCATGCGCGACCACGGCATCTGGCTGAGTGACCGGGTTGTTCAGTTCGCGTTGTCTCAATGACCCTGAGGGCCGGTCAGTTCACCCCGGCCCACTGCGCTCCCACACGCAAACCCCGAGCTCAGCGCCCAAACAGCTCCCGCGCCACCAGCTCCTTCATGATCTCGGTGGTGCCGCCGTAGACGCGCTGCACGCGCGCATCGGCCCAGGCGCGGGCGATGGGGTACTCGCGCATGTAGCCGTAGCCGCCGAAAAGCTGCACGCATTCGTCCAGCACGCGGAACTGCATTTCCGAGCACCAGAACTTGGCGATGGACGCGGTGGCGCTGTCCAGCGCGCCGGCCAGGTGGCGGCGCATGCAGTCGTCCAGGAAGGCGCGGGCCACCCGGGTGTCGGCGTGGGCCTGCGCCAGGCGGTGGCGCACGGTCTGCTTGTCCGACAGCGGAGCGCCGAAGGCCTGGCGCTGCATGAGGTGGTCGCGCGTCCAGATGACGGCGGATTCCATCGCCCCCACGGCGGCAATCGCCACCAGCAGCCGCTCCTGTGGCAGTTGCTCCATCAACTGCACGAAGCCGCGTCCCTCCTCGCCCAGCAGGGCGTCGGCGGGCACGCGCAGGTCTTCGAAGAAGAGCTCGGAGGTGTCCTGGGCGTGCATGCCCATCTTCTCCAGCCGGCGCCCGCGGCCGAAGCCCGGCAGGTGGGTGTCCACCAGCAGCAGGCTCACGCCCTTGGCGCCGCGCGTCGTGTCGGTCTTGGCGGCCAGCACCAGCAGGTCGCACAGCTGGCCATTGGAGATGAAGATCTTCTGGCCGTTGATGCGGTAGCCCGGACCATCGGGGCCGTCCTCGCGCTCGGCCCGCGTGCGCATCCCCGCGACATCGCTGCCCGCGCCGGGCTCGGTCATGCCGATGGCGCCGATGATCTCGCCGCGCGCCATGCCCGGCAGCCACTGGCGCTTCTGCGCCTCGGTGCCGTAGTGCACGAGGTAGGGTGCCACGATGTCGGAGTGCAGGTAGAAGATGGGCCCGGTGGCGCCAGCACGCGAGAGTTCCTCCACGACGATGGCGCTGTAGCTGAAGTCCACGCCGGCGCCGCCGTACTCTTCGGGCACGGTCAAGCACAGCAGGCCGAGTTCACCCGCGCGCCGCCACATCTCGCGCGGCACCTGGCCGTCGCGCTCCCACTGCGCGTGGTGGGGCGTGACCTCCTCTTCGACGAAGCGCCGCACGGTGGCTCGGAACTCGTTGTGCTCGGGGGTGTCCAGGGGGGCGGTGGGGGGGTAGAGGGTGTCGAGAGTGGTCATGATGGCGTGAAGGGTGCAGGAACGCTGTTGCGCAGGAAGGGGTGGCAGGGGTACTGTGCGGAGCGAAGTCAAGGAGGAGGCCGGGCAACGCCCGGCCGGGGGACATGAGCGCAGCACAGTGCGCCTGGCGCCCCTTCCCGAACGCCACGAGTCTTCGCTTGCGCCTTCATGGCTCCAACCCCGCCTGCAGGTGCCGTGTCATCACGCGGGCGATGGCCTGGGGGGTGCGGGGGCCGTCGGGGCGGTACCACTGGGGGACGTGGTTCAGGGCGCCGATGAGCTGCAGGCGCAGCAGGCGGCGGTCGGTGCCGCGTTTGAGCGGCAAGGCGTCGATCAGGGCGCGGAACGTGGCCTCGTAGCCGTTGCGCAGCGCGATCAGGGCCGCGTGGTGTTCGGGCGGGAAGTCGTGCGGCTGCACCTGCACGAACACGCCGGCAAAAGGGGCGTCGTCGGGGGCCTGGCCCACCATCATCTGCAAATGGGCGGTGATGGCACGTTGCAGCTTTTCCCAGGGCGTGCCGTCAGGCTCCAGTGCGGCCTGCACCGCCGCGGTGACCCGGCGCACCCCCTCGGCATACACCGCCAGCAACAGGTCGCCCTTGGAGGGGTAGTGGTAGTAGATGGAGCCCGCCGTCATGCCCGTGGCCGCGGCGATGTCGCGCATCGTGGTGATGCCGTAGCCCTTCTGCCGGAACACGCGCGCCGCCGCCTCCAGCAACTGGGGCTGGCGGTTGTGGGCGCGGGTGCGGATGGGCTGGGGGGCTGCCATCAGGCCTTGGCCGGCCCGAACGCGCCCATCAACGCATCGACCGCGCTGTCAAAGGGCCGGGCGGCGGACATGTCGCTGATCCGTCCCCAGTTCGCCGCCACGAACTCGGGCGTGATGGCGTCGGCCGACGCATGCACGCCCAGGCCTTCGACGATCTGCACGGTGGAGAAGTAGCCCGCCCCGGCGGAGAGGATGCAGCCGCTGACCTCACAGCCTTCGCTGGCCAGCCAGGCCACGCCCGCGGCCACGCGCTCGGGCGCGGCCTCGCCGATGAGCTGCGCCAGCGGCAGGCCCTCGGTCATGCGCGTGAGCGCCACGGGGGCGATGGTGTTGACCTTCACGCCAAAGCGCCCGCCCTCGTGCTTGAGCGTGTTCATGAGACCCACCACCGCCAGCTTGGCCGCACCGTAGTTGCTCTGGCCGAAGTTGCCGTACAGGCCGGCGGCGGAAGTGGTCATCACGATGCGGCCGTACTGCTGCGCCTGCATCACCGGCAGCGCGGCGCGGGAGCACCAGGCCGAGCCCAGCAGGTGCACGCGCACCACGGCCTCGAAGTCCTCGGGCGCCATCTTGTGCAGGGTCTTGTCGCGCAGGATGCCGGCGTTGTTGATGAGCACGTCCAGACGGCCGAAACCCCGCAGGGCCGCGTCCACCAGGCGCTGCGCGCCCTCGGGCGTGGCGATGTCGTCGAAGTTGGCCAGGGCCCGCCCGCCCGCGGCCTCGATCTCGGCCACCACGCGCCGCGCGGCAGCGTCGTCGCCACCGGCGCCATTGACGCTGCCGCCCAGGTCGTTCACCACCACCGCCGCGCCGCGGCTGGCCAGCAGCAGGGCATGCGAACGGCCCAGGCCGCCACCGGCGCCGGTGATCACCGCCACGCGGCCGTCGAATCGGATCTCGTTCATCGTGTGTGCATTCTTCAAGTTGCTGCGCGTCGCTTTCAGAGGGCTTCGACGGGCCTGTCCTGAGCGGAGTCGAAGGGCTCAGCTCGAACAGGCATCCCCTCAGCCCCTGGCCCCATACAGCGCCTCGATCTCGGCCGCGTACTTCTGGCCGATGCTCGCGCGCTTGACCTTCAGGGTGGCGGTGACCTCGCCGTCGTCGTGGTCCAGCTCCTTGGTCAGCAGGTGGAACTTGCGCACCTGCTGCACCTGCGGCATGCGGGCGTTGACGCGGTCCACCTCGGCCTGCACCAGCTCGCGCACGCGCTCGTGCTCGGCCAGGCTGCGGAAGTGCGTGTACGCCAGGCCCTCTTCCTCGGCCCACTTGCCCACGGTGTCCTGGTCGATCTGGATCAGCGCCGCGACGAAGGGCCGCCGGTCGGCCACCACCACGGCCTCCTTGACGTAGGCGCTGAACTTCAGCGCGTTCTCGATCTCGCTGGGGGTGATGTTCTTGCCCCCGGCGGTGATCATGATGTCCTTCTTGCGGTCGACGATGCGCACTTCCTCGCCCTCGGGCCCGCGCACCGCCTGCGCCACATCGCCCGTGTGCAGCCAGCCCTCGGTGTCGATGGCCTCGGCCGTGGCGGCGTCGTTGCGGTAGTAGCCCTTGAACACCGTGGGGCCGCGCACCAGCAGTTCGCCGTCGTCGGCGATGCGCAACTCCACACCGGGCACGGCAGAGCCCACGGTGCCGACGGGCGAGGCTGCACTGCGCTGCACCGTCACCACGCCCGCGGTCTCGGTCATGCCGTAGCCCTCGCGGATGGGCACGCCCAGCGCGCGGAAGAAGCGCAGCATGTCCGGGGCGATGGGCGCAGCGCCCGACAAGGCCAGCCGGCACTCGCGCAGGCCGATGAAGTTGTTCAAGGCGCGCAGCACCGTCCAGTACCAGAAGGCGTGCGTGAGGTGATGAGCCAGGCTCCAGCGCTCGGGCGGCACTTCGGCAAAGGGCAGCGTGGCCGCGAGGGCCGCGTTGTACAGCCGGCGTCGCAGGCCGCCCGCCTCGCGCACCTTGATCTCGATGGAGGCGTGCAGCTTCTCCCAGATGCGCGGCACCCCCAGGAACAGCGTGGGTGCGATCTCGCGCAGATCGGCCTGGATGGTGCGCAGGCTCTCGGCAAAGTTCACCACCGCGCCCGAGCGCAGCGGCAGATGGACGGTGTAGATCTGCTCGGCCACGTGGCACAGCGGCAGGTACGAGACCATCGAGTCCTGGGGCGAGCAGCGATAGATGGCGTCGGTGCCGGCGGCCATGGCGGCGATGTTGCCGTAGCTGATCATCGCGGCCTTGGGCCGGCCCGTGGAGCCGCTGGTGAAGATCATCAGCGCGGTGTCGTCCATGGACTGCCGGGCCAGCCGCTCGTCCACCAGGTCGCGCGCGCTGCCCTCGAAGCGGGCCCCGCGGGCCAGCACCTCGTCGAAGGTCAACAGCGAAGGCACCTGGTACCGGCGCAGGCCCTTGGGATCGATCACCACCAGGTGCTTCAGGCGGGGCAGCCGCTCGCGCACCTCCAGCACCTTGTCGAGCTGCTCCTGGTCCTCGCACACCACCATCTCGGCATCGCTGCTGTGCAGCAGGTACTCCACCTCGGGCGCGGGCGAGGTGGGGTACACGCCCACGGTGACGGCCCCCACCAGGCCACAGCCCAGCTGCGTGAAGACCCACTCCTTGCGGTTCTCGCTGATGATCGCGCAGTGCCCGCCTTCGCCCAGCCCCAGGTCGACCAGGCCCAGGCCGAAGTGGCGCGCGGCCTGCTCGTAGCCGGCCCAGGTCACGGGCTCCCAGATGCCGTAGTCCTTCTGACGCAGGGCCACATCGCCAGGGCGCGTGGCCGCCCAGTGGCGCAGTTGCTGCGGCAAGGTCAGGCGGTCGATGTCGACAGTGCTCATCGTGTACCCATCATCCGGCGGACCTGCTCACGACAGCCAGCGCTTGCGGCGCTTGTAGTGCTTCACGTCGCGGAAGCTCGACACGTCCTGCCCACCCTCGCCGTAGCCCAGGTAGAAGCGCTGCACGTCGGCGTCGTTCACCAGTTTGTCGGTGGGCCCGTCGATCACGACCTTGCCGCTTTCCATGATGTAGCCGTAATGCGCGATGCCGAAGGCCGCCATGGCGTTCTGCTCCACCAGCAGCATGGCCACGCCCTGCTCGCGGTTGATGCGCGCGATGATCTCGAAGATGTCCTGCACCACCAGCGGGGCCAGGCCGAGCGAGGGCTCGTCCAGCAACATCAGCGCGGGTTGGCCCAGCAGGGCGCGGCCGATGGCCAGCATCTGCTGCTCGCCGCCCGAGAGGTAGCCCGCGCGCTGGGCGCGCCGCTCCTTCAGGCGGGGAAAGTACTCGTAGATGAGCGCGGTGTCGGCCTTGCCCGCACCCGGCCGACCGTCCAGCGCGAAGCTGGCGGCCACCAGGTTCTCATCCACGGTCAGGTCTTCGAAGACATGCCGGCCCTCGCGCACATGGGCGATGCCGCGGCGCGCCAGCAGGTGCGGCGCCACGTCGTTGATGCGCTCGCCACGCCAGCGGATGGCCCCGGCGCGCACCTGCCCCACTTCCAGCGGCAGCAGGCCGGAGATGGCCTTGAGCGTGGTGGTCTTGCCCGCACCGTTGCTGCCCAGCAGGGCGACGATGCGGCCCTCGGGCACGGCCAGCGACAGCCCGCGCAGCACCTGCACCGTGTGGTGGTACACCACCTCGATGTTCTCCACCGACAGGGCCGGTGCAGAGGGTGCTGCAGGGGTGTCGCTCATGGTGCTCAGCCTTCCATCGTGATCCAGTCGCTGGCCGGCTGCAGCAGCTTGCTGTTCGCGTCGTAGCGGTAGATCCGGCCCATGGGGATCTGGTGCCGAGCCAGGGACACGGGCCGGCCCATGATGCCGCCGGTGTCCCAGTTGCGGATGGACTCCAGCGCGGCCTTCATGTTCGGGCCCGTGAGTTGCTGGTTGGCCTTCAGGCAGCGCTCCATCACCTCGCAGAAGATCGAACCCACCAGCCAGCCGTGGGTGTAGAAGAGCGGGATGTAGCTCATCTGCGGGCGCGCCTTGGCGGCGAAGTCCTTGATGGCCTGCATGGACCGCGCGCCCGCGGTGTCATAGCTGTAGCGGTAGGGCATCACGCCCATCCAGCCCTCGCCGGCGGCGCCCATCGCGTCCACGGTGGTCTTGTCCATGCTCCAGATGGTGCCCATGGAGGTGGCGTTCATGCCGGCCTCCTTCATCTGCTTGATGAATTCGGGGATGGGCGCGAGCACGTAGCCGTGGAAGATGACGTAGTCGGGCTTGGAGCGGCGCAGCTTGGACACCTCGGCCGAGACGTCCACCGCGCCGGGCTTGGTGACGATCTCCTGCACCAGGGGGATGCCCAGCTTCTGCGCATGCTTCTTGGCGCCTTCGATGGGGTCGCGGCCGAACTCGGTGTCGCTGTAGACCAGCGCCACCGAGGGCTTGCCGCCGGCCTTGGCCTGGGAGTTGATGAACTCGAGCTGGATCTCGATCATGGCCTCGTAGGTGGGGCCGGCCATGAAGTAGTACGGTGCCTTCACGGGGTCGGCCAGGTCGGAGGCGAATGAAGGGCTGGAGGTCAGCGTGGTGCCGAGCTGGCTCACTTCGGCCGCCGAGGCCTTGGCCCAGGCGGTGGAGTCGCCATAGAACACCGGCGGGCGGTGCGCGCCCATGATCTTCTTGAACACGGCCATGGCCTGGTCCATCTTGTAGGCCGAGTCTTCACCGATGTAGCGCAGCTTGCGCCCGGCCACGCCGCCGTTGGCGTTGCGCCACTCGCAGTAGTCGCCCAGGCCCTGGTGCAGACCCACGCCGGCAAAGGCGAACACGCCGGTGATGGGGGGCGCGGCGCCCACCACGATCTCCCCGCTCTGCGCGAAGGCGGTGCTGAGCGGCAGCGCGCCCAGCCCGGCAGCGCCCAGGCCGGCTTGCACCAGACGGCGGCGGCTGGTGCTGGCGATGTCTCGTTCGGTCTTGCTCATCGATGTCTCCTTCAAGGGTTGTGGATTGGGGCGGCGCGAGGCTTGCGAGCCGCCCGGGGTTCAGGAACGGAAGGGCCAGAGGTGGAAGAAACGCCGGATGCGCCGCCAGACCTCCACCAGGCCGTGCGGCTCGAACACCAGAAAGCCGATGATCAGCAGGCCGAACACCACCTGCTGGATGGGCGAGAGGATCTCGATGGCGCGCGGTGACCACTGCGCCGCCAGGGAAACACCAGCGCGCAGCAGCTCGGGCACCAGCGTCATGAAGAAGGCGCCCAGGATGGTGCCCAGCGTGCTGCCCAGGCCGCCCACGATGATGGCCGCCAGGTAGAAGATGGACAGCTGCAGCGTGAAGTACTCCGGCGTCATGGCGCGGTAGAAGTAACCCAGCAGCGCCCCGGCCACCCCGGCGTAGAACGAGCCGATGGCGAACGAGGTGAGCTTGTACTGCAGCAGGTTGATGCCCAGCACCTCGGCCGAGATGTCCTTGTCGCGGATGGCGGTGAAGGCGCGGCCCACCCGGGTACGGAACAGGTTGCGCGCACCGATCAGCATCACCACGGCGCAAAAGGCGATGAGCCAGGCCATGCGGGCATCGGTGTTCAGCGGGATGCCGAAGAAGTCGGCCGGCGGCACGTTCACGCCGCGCACGCCGCCAGTGACCGAATCCCACTCGCGGAAGATGTAGACCATCAGGAACTGCATGGCCAGGGTGGCCACCGCGAGGTACAGCCCCTTGATGCGCAGGCTGGGCAACCCCACCACGATGCCCAGCGCCGCCGCCATCAGCCCGGCAGCGGGCAGCGTGACGAACACGGGCAGGCCGCGCTGCGCCAGCCAGGCCGCGGTGTAGCAGCCCACGCCCATGAAGGCGGCGTGGCCCAGTGAGATCAGCCCCGTGTTGCCGGTCATGATGTTCAGACCCGAGGCGGCGATGATGTGGATGCCCAGCACGCACATCAGCCCAAGCGCGTAGCCCCCGCCCACGAGCGGGAACACGGCGATGGCCAGCAGCAGCGCCAGCAGCCACAGACGCTGCACGCGCGTGGGCCACAGCGCCTGGTCATCGGCATAGCTCTGGCGGAAGTCGTGGATGCGCATGGGCCGGGTGCCTTACAAGCGTTCGATCTGCCGGGTGCCGAACAGGCCGTAGGGGCGGATCAGCAGGATCACCAGCACCACCACATAGGGCACGATGTCGCGCACCTTGCCGCCCAGGTAGCCGGCTGTCAGGCTTTCCAGCAGGCCCACGATGAGGCCGGCCACGATGGCCCCGGCAATGCTGTCCAGCCCGCCGAGGATGATGACGGCCAGCACGGTGAGCGCGGCGCTGCCGAGTGCCGGCGACAGGCTGGTCATCGAGGCCACCACGATGCCGGCGATGGCGCCCACCAGGCCGGCGAAGATCCAGGTCAGGCGCTGCATGGCGCGCACGTCGATGCCCAGCACGTAGGCGGTGACGGGGTCGCTGGCGGCGGCGCGCATGGCCACGCCTGTGCGCGAGCGGCGGAAGTACACCGTGAAGGCGGTGATGACCACGGCCGCGAGCAGGAAGCTCCACAGCACCTTGCCCGGGATCAGGACGTCGCCGATCAGCAGGGGCTGGCGCGGCAGCAGCGTGGGCATCTCGTAGTTGCGTCCGCCCCAGATGGCGTCCACGCCGCCGTGCAGGGCGCTGGCCAGGCCGATGGTGGCCATCAGCACCGAGATCACCGACTGCCCGGCCAGCGGCCGCAGGATGGCGCGCTCCACCAGCGCCGCACACCCGGCCACCGCCGCCAGCGTGGCCGGCAGCGCCACCCAGATGGGCAAGCCCCACATCACGTTGGCGGTGTAGAAGAAGTAGGCGCCCAGCATCATGAACTCGCCCATGGCGAAGTTGATGACCCCGGTGCCCTTGTAGATGAGCACGAAGCCCAGCGCGATCAGCGCCAGCAGCCCGCCCGACAGCAGGCCGATGGCCGAGAACTCGGCCAGGGCGATCCAGTCGAACCCCGCGTTCACTGAGTCACCCTCCGCGTGGCCTCATCGCCCAGGTAGGCACGCACCACCTCGGGGTTGGCCCGCACCTGCGCGGGCGTGCCCTGACCGATCACCTGGCCGAAGTTCAGCACCACCACGTGGTGCGAGATGTCCATCACCAGGCCCATGTCGTGCTCGATCAGCAACACGGTGATGCCGCGCTCTTCCTGGATGTCCAGGATGAAGCGCGCCATGTCCTCGGTTTCCTCGCGGTTCATGCCGGCCACGGGTTCGTCCAGCATCAGTACCTTCGGCCGCATGGCCAGGGCGCGCGCCAGTTCCACCCGCTTTTGCAATCCGTAGGCCAGGCCGGCCACCGGCAGGTGGCGGATGTGGTCGATCTCGAGGAAATCGATCACGTCGCGCTCGATCTCGCGGCGCAGCGCCATCTCCTCGCGCTGCGCCGGGCCGCGGTACCACAGCGCCGTCAGCGGGTTGGTGTTCAGCCGCGTGTGGCCGCCAAGCTTGATGTTGTCCAGCACCGACATGCCGCGAAACAGCGCCACGTTCTGGAAGGTGCGCGCCAGGCCCAGGGCGGCGCGACGGTCGGCGCTGATGCCGGTGAGGTCGCGCCCTTCCAGCAGCACGCGGCCGCGCTGCGGGCGGTAAAAGCCCGACAGGGTGTTGAACAGGCTGGTCTTGCCCGCGCCGTTGGGCCCGATCACGGCCGTGATCTCGCCCGGGCGCACGTCCAGCGCCACCCCGGCCAGCGCCTGGATGCCGCCAAAGCCCAGGTACACGCCTTCGGCGCGCAGCAGCGGCTCAGGCGCGGCGGCCGGGTCTGTGCCGGGGGCAACGGCGTCAGCGGCGTCAGCGGCGTGCAGGGCGGGGGCGGTCATGTCGAAGCGTGTGGACGTTCGCAGTGCGGTGGGTCAGTGTCAGGGTCAGGGCAGGAGCGCGTATTCAAGCCTGCCGCACGCGCACCGGCAATGAGGTCATTCCCCGAAACACCAGCGAATTGATCCATGCCGGCGATGTGGTCATGGGCGCGATGCTGCGGTAGCGCTTGAGCAGTGCCGGAAAGGCCACCTGCCCCTCGGTGCGCGCCAGCGGAAAGCCCAGGCAGATGTGGATGCCGAAGCCGAAGCTCAGGTGGGGCGGGCCGTCGCGCTCCAGGTCCACGCGGTCGGGGTCGGGGTAGGCGCGCGGGTCGCGGTTGGCGGCGTTGAGCATGATGAACACGCGCTGGCCGGCTTCCAGCGTCTTGCCGTGCAGCTCGTGCGTCTGGCTGACGATGCGCACCTGCGCGCCCGAGGGGCCGTCGTAGCGCAGCAGCTCTTCCACCGCATCGTTGGCCAAGCCCGGGTCAGCCTGCAGACGCGCCATCTGGTCCGGAAAGCGCATCAGCGCCAGCAGGCCGTTGGCGATGTGGTTCGTCGTCGTCTCGTGCCCGGCGAACAGCAACAGGATGCAGGTGGCCACGAGTTCGTCGTCGGTCAGGCGGTCACCGTCGTCGTCCCGCAGGTGCACCAACTCGCTCATCAGGTCGGCACGCGGCGTGCGGCGGCGGTCCTCGATCAGCTCGCGGAAGAAGCCGGCCATCTCGTGCGTGGCGGCCTCGGCGGTGTCGTACTTTTCGGGCGAGGTGCGCGACGAGCCGATGAACAGCGCCATGTCGTCGCTCATGCGCTTGACGCGGGCCAGCTCCGGGCGCTCCACGCCCAGCAGGGCCATGATCACCAGGCAGGGCAGCGGGCCGGCGAAGTCGGTGATGAAGTCGAACTCGGTGCGCGCGCCGATGCCGTCCATCAGCCAATCGGCGATGTCCTCCACCTGAGGCCGCATCGCCTGCATGGATTTGGCGTGGAACACGCGGCTGGTCAGGCGGCGCAGCCGGGTGTGGTCCGGCGGGTCCTTGAACACCATCCACTGCGACAGGTAACGGATGATCTGCCCGATGCGCTCAGCCTCCGGCGACGGCAGCGAGGCGAAGAACGGCCGCAGGCGGTCCGACGACAGTCGCTCCTTGTCCAGGCACACGGCCTTGACGTCGTCATAGCGCGTGAGCACCCAGCTTTTCAGGCGCGGGCTCCAGAAGCACGGATCCTCGTTGCGCATGCGCGCGAAGACCGGATAAGGGTCGGCCAAGGTGGCGGGGTCTTCGGGGTGCCAGTCGATGGTGCTCATGTACGCGGGGGCTTCTTCAGGTTGGCGGCGCAGGCCCTTGCAAGCCAGCTTGACCACGTCGTTACCCGAACGATTGTTTTGTTTTGTGGGGCGGCTGCCTATACTGGTAAGCCCCAGTCTCCTGTGCCTCATTACACCTTCACCCCTTTGCAGGCGGACCCCGTGTCCGCACACTTGCGTGCAGAAAGAGTCCTGTCATGAAAGACGACGACATCATCCTCAGCTCGGGCGCCCGCACGCCCTTTGGCGATTTCGGCAAGGCCCTGCGCGACGTGCCGCTGCACCAGATGGGCGTGCACGTGGTGCAGGCCTGCCTGGCCCGGGCCGGCCTGGACGCCTCGAAGGTGGACCACCTGGTGTTCGGCAACACCGCACCGGTGGACCATGACGGCCTGTTCGTCAGCCGCAAGATCGCCCTGCTGGCCGGCCTGCCCGAGGAAAGCTCTGCACTCGGCGTGGTGCGCGCCTGCGGCACCGGTTCGCAGGCCATCGTCAGCGCGGCGCAGCAGATCGCTTCAGGCCACAGCCAGATCGCGGTGGCCGCTGGGGGCGAGAACTACTCGCGCGTGCCGTACCTGTCGCACAGCACGCGCTGGGGCGCCGGGCGCGGGCCCACCACGCTGGTGGACGGGCTGGACTACATCTACCGCTGCCCCTTCACCAAGGAGCTGATGGGCGACACGGCCGAGAACCTGACCGCGCGCTTCGGCTACCGGCGCGAGGACATGGACGCCTGGGGGCTGATGAGCCAGCAGCGCGCCGGTGCGGGCCGCGCCAGCGGCTTCCTCTCACGGCAGATCGCGCCCCTCGCGGTGCCGGACCTTGGCGCTCGCAAAGGCGCCGACGGCCAACCCGCCACAAAGCTGTTCGAGCACGACGAGTTCCCTCGCCCGCAGATCACGGCGGAGAAGCTGGCCTCGCTCAAGCCCGCCTTCCGCCATGACGGCCAGGGCCAGGTGACGGCGGGGAACTCCAGCGGCGTGACCGACGGCGCCGCGGCCCTGCTGGTGGCCAGCCGCCGCGCAGCGCTGGAGCACGGCATCCCGGTGCAAGCGCGGCTGGTGGACTGGGCCGTGGTGGGCGTGGCGCCCGAGATCATGGGTGCAGGCCCGGTGCCGGCCATTGCCAAGCTGCTGCAGCGCACCGGCCTGAAGGTGGCCGACATCGATTACTGGGAGATCAACGAGGCCTTCGCCGTGGTGAACCTGCACGCCGAACGCGAGCTCGGCATCCCACGCGAGCGCACCAACCTCTACGGCGGCGGCATCAGCATCGGCCACCCCCCCGGCGCCACCGGCCTGCGCATGACCATCACCGCCATGCACCACCTGGCCGACACCGGCGGCCGCTACGCCATCATCAGCATGTGCCTGGGCTCGGGCATGGGGATGGCGACCTTGATCGAGCGCCAGTGATGGCGATCTGCAGGGCATCCGGCCTTCTTGACTTCGCGTACCCGTGAGCGCGGGCTGACTGCTGCAGGACCTTGTTGAGTTGTGGGCATTGCGCCCATCACTGCTGTCCGGTGAAACGCAAGATGCCAAGCTTGACAGCAAGCATTGGCGCCGCTTCATGGCCGAATTTGTTTGGTGCCGACTTGAACGGCGAGCGGCTGCATGCGGGAAGTTTCTCGGGGTTGACATCTCCGAGGAGCGGGCGTGAACGTCGGCAAGACTCTGTTCGCGCGGGTCATGGAGTGCGTGCCGTGGGACAGGCTGCTGGCCACGCAGCTCGAGTTGGTCACGCCGGTGCTGCAGGTGGTGCAGCGCTTGGCCACGCGGCACTTGCTGGCCGCTGCTGGGCTTGTCGCTGACGAAGGCCACGGCCGCGCTGTCACGCTGGTTCAGCGCTTCGGGTTCACCGCCCACCTGAACATCCACCTGCACGGCCTGGTCCTGGACGGGGGACAACGGTGCCGCCGCCAGTTCCAAGCCATCCAGGCCGGCCTGGACCGGAAGCACCGCGCCCTGGTGGCCCGGCCGGGGGGCTGCTGTGGGAATGGCCGCAAGTCCATCAACCGTGGATGACGTTCTCTCTGCCCGCAGGGGTGTACGCCACGTCGGTTCTGAAAGCGATCCTGCACACCACGGAGCCTGACCGGCACACCGGCAGCGAAGCTGGGGCTGTAGATTGATGACGGCTGCACGGCAGAGCCCCTGAGTTCGCCGCTGGGCACCCACCGACAGACAATCCTGGCATGCGTATCCTGTTGGCCGAAGACGAACACGCCCTGGGCGAGTGGCTCAGCAAGGCCTTGGAGCAGTCCGGTTTTCGGGTCGACTGGCGCGACGACGGGCGGCTGGTCGAGCAGGCGCTCGACAAGGGCGATTACGACGCACTGGTGCTGGACATCGGCCTGCCCGGGCGCGATGGCCGCGAGGTGTTGAGCCGCCTGCGGGCGCGCCAGGACCCGCTGCCCGTGATCATGCTGACCGCGCGCGACAGCCTGGCAGAACGTGTGTCGTCGCTGCACGCCGGGGCCGACGACTTTCTGCACAAGCCGTTTGCGCTGGCAGAGCTGGAAGCGCGACTGACCGCGCTCATCCGGCGTGCGCGCGGAAGCGCCCGGCCGCGCCTGTCTTGCGGGCCGCTGCACTTCGAAGGCGCACAGCGGCAGTTCCTGCTGGGCGACGAGGTGCTGGCGCTGTCGCCGCGCGAGCACCGCCTGTTGCTTGCGTTGATCGCGCGCAGCGGTGAGCCGATGTCGCGCCAGCAATTGCTGGACCGCGTGTTCAGCGACGACGACCCTGTCCAGTCGGCAGCCCTTGACGTGCTGATGCACCGGCTGCGGCGGCGGCTTGAGGGACGCGGCGTTTGCATCCACACCTACCGTGGGCTGGGCTATGCACTGGAACCGCGTCCACCGGGCGACGCTTAGGACGCGCTTGCTCGGTGTGCTGATGCCGAGCCTGCTGCTGTTGCTGGGCATCAGCCTGTGGCTGACCTACGGCCTGGCGGTGCGCTCGGCCAATGAAGCCTTCGACCGGTCGCTGCTGGGGGCCTTGCGGGGCCTGGACCTGAACGTGTCCACCGCGTCCGGCGGACTGTCGGTGGAACAGCCGTTCAGGTTGTTTGAGTTCTTCGAGCTCACGGCAGCCGGTGCGGTGCACTACCGCGTGGCCACCGATGACGGGCTGGTGGAAATAGGGTCGCCAGATCTGCCGCTGCCTGCGGACCCACTGGTCGACGGCCAGGCTCATTTCTACGACGCGGCGTACCTGGACCAGCCGGTGCGCATCGGTGCGCTGGTGCGCCCGCTGGCGCCGCCGGTGGCGGGCGCTCGCCGCGTTGTCATTCAGGTGGCCGAGCCGGTGGACGTGCGCTCACGCTTCGTGGCGGCTTTCATCCGGCAGGCCGTCAGGCGCGACGCGGTGGTCCTGGGCCTGCTGGCGCTGGCGGTGATCGGGGTGTCGACCTGGGCCCTGCGGCCGGTGCGGCGGCTGGCGCAGTTGGCGCGCGAGCGCGATTCACAAGACCTGACGCGGCTGCCGACCGCCGACCTGCCGCAGGATCTGGTACCGCTGGTGGAGGCCATCAACACGCAGGTGGCGCACACATCCGGCCTGCTGGAACAGCGCAGGCGCTTCCTGGACGACGCATCGCATCAGTTGCGCACGCCGCTGACCACGCTGCGGGCCCAACTGGACTTTGCGCTTCGCGAGAGCGACCCGCAGCGCTCGCGCGACGCGATACAGGCGGTGTCCCAGGAACTGGACCACGCCACGCGCGCCACCCACCAGTTGCTGCTGCTGGCACGGGCCGACGAGGCGCCGCTGCAGGCCGAGACCTTTGACTTGGCGGCGCTGGCGCGCGAGGTGGCGCTGGAGTTGCTGCCACTGGCCCGCGCAGGGGGTGTTGACTTCGGCGTCGAGGCCGGCGACACCAGCTTGCCGGCCGTCGGAGACCTGGGGCAGCTGCGCGAGGCCCTGTCCAACCTGGTCCACAACGCCCTGGTGCACGGTGCCGGGCCGGTGACCGTCGAGGCCGCGGGCGACCGGGCCGGCGGCTGGGCGCTGGGTGTGGTGGATGCCGGGCCGGGCCTGGCGCCCGAGGTGGCGGCCCAGCCGGGTGAGCGCTTCGCCAAAGGGCGCGGCAGCCGCGGCTCGGGTCTGGGGTTGGCGATGGCCAAGGCCGTGGCCGAACGCCACGGTGGTGCGCTGCAGTTGGCGCCCGGCGTCGCGGGGCGCGGGCTGCGCGCGACGCTCGTGTGGCGGGCGCCATGAAGAGGCGGGCGGTCTTGCTGCTGCCCCTGGGGCCCGCAGCGTGGGCGGCGGCCACGCCGTCGCTCGCGGCGCTGCAATGTGTCGTGCCGGCCAAGCCGGGTGGAGGTTTCGATGTCACCTGCCAGCTGGTGCGCGAGCTGTTGGCAGCGCCGCCCGGGCCCCCGGTCATCGTCTACCACCCGGGGGGCATCGGTGCGCTGACTTACAGCGAGGTTGTGCGGGGCCAGCGGCAACACCCGCGCGAACTGCTGGCCTTTTCCAGCGGCACGCTGCTCAACCTGGCCCAGGGGCGTTTCGGCGCCTGGCGGCCCGACCGCATCCGCTGGATTGCTGGCCTGGCGATTGACCACGGCGTGGTGGCGGTCCACCCCGATGCCCCGTGGCGCACGCTGGGCCAGTTGCTCGATGCGCTGCGGGCCAGGCCGTCTTCGGTGGCGTTCGCAGCCGGGGGCACCATCGGCAGCCAAGACTGGATGAAGGCCGCACTGCTGGCGCGCGCCGCAGGTGTAAGCCACAAGTTGCTGCGGGTGGTGGCGTTTGAGGGCGGCGGTGATGCATTGCGCGCATTGCAGGGCCGCCATGTGCAGGTGCTGTGCGGCGATGCCGCCGAGCTGTCGGCCGCGCCGGGCGGTGCTTCGGCGGTCAGGCTGCTGGCTGTGCTCGCACCGCGGCGGCTGCAGGGCTCGCTGGCCGGCGTGCCGACGGCCAGCGAACAGGGCGTTGACGTGAGCTGGCCCATCCTGCGTGGCGTGTACGCGTCGGCGGACTACCCGGCCCCCGAGCTGGCGGCCATCGTGGAGCAGATGGCCCAGGCCCTGCGGTCGCCCGGGCACGCGGCGCGGGTGCGCGCGCGGGACCTGCAGCCGCTGGCCCTGACGGGCGCAGCGCTGGAGCAAGAGGTTGGAGCCCAGTGGGCCCGCTTGGCCGAACTGGCCCGCGAGTTCGGCGTGACCGTGCGGCGCTGAGGCGCGGGGTGCCATCGCGTGGCGGCGTCCACGCACCCTCTCAGGGTTCGCCCTGGCCGATTGAAAGGTCGTTGAGAGGTTGGCCCGAATACCTTTCAGGTCGTGCTGGAGCGACTTATGCGCCGTTCCTGCGCACCCGTGGCGCGCGCCCCCCGTGGCGGCGCCGGTACTCCACCCCAGACCACGCCTGAACATGACCAACCACTTCTTGGACATTCCATCACCCGCGAACCGCCGGCAGGCCCTGCGCATCGTCGGCGCGCTCGCCGCTGCCGGCCTGCTGCCCGCCCACGCCCTTGCTTCAGAGGTCATCGACAAGGTGGCGCTGCTGGTGGGCTTTGGCGTTGGTGGCGGCTTCGACCAAACCGCCCGTGGCGTGCAAGAGGCACTGCAAAAGAGCGGCCTGGTCAGGGACGTGGCGGTTGAGAACCGCACCGGCGGCGGCGGCTCGGTGGCCATCGCCCACCTGATGGAGACGGCGGCCCGCCAGCAGAACACGCTGATGGTCAACGGCACATCGATCGTGGTCCGGTCGCTGAACCGCGAGTTCTCGCAGACCTATCGTGACGTGACGCTGGTGAACACGCTGACAGCCGAGATCTTCGGCGTGCTGGTGAACAACCAGACCCCGCATGCTGACGCGCGCGCGCTGATGGCCGCGCTCAAGAACGACCCGCGCACGGTGCGTTTCGGGGGCGGCTCTCCGCGCGGGGGCATCGACCACCTGGCCGCAGCCAAGATGCTGAAGCAGGCCGGTGTCGACCCCAAAGCCATGCAGTACATCGCCTACGACGGCGGCGGCAAGGCGATGGCCGGCTTGCTGGGTAACGAGGTGCAGTGCCTGGTGATGCCCTATACCGAGGCGCTGACGCAGATTCGCGGCAACCAGGCAAAGCTGCTGGCCTTGATGAACGACAAGCGGGCACCCGAGGTGCCGGCGGTGCCCACACTGGCCGAGGTGGGGGTGCCCAACGCGATCCTGGCCAACGTGCGAGCGCTTTTCATGGCGCCCGGCATCGCACCGGCGCGGGTCAAGGCTTTCGGGGACCTGCTGGAGCGGCTGGTCGCGACACCGGCCTGGGAAGAGGTGCGCGCCCGCGCCGGCTGGAACATGTTCTTCACAAGGGGCCAGGCCGCGCAGGACTTCTTTGTGCAGCACGAACGCGACCTGCGGGCGCTGTTGGCCGAAACCGGCATGCTGAAATCCTGATCGGCACACCATGAAGCTGCCGACCCGCGTGCAGGCCGAGCGCCTGATGGCACTGGCTCTGCTGGTGTTCTCGCTCGCCTACCTCGCACTGGGGTGGCGCATACCCGTGCCCGACGCGTCAGACGACAGCCCGTTTTCAGCCCGCAGTTTCCCGCTGGTGCTGGGGGTGCTGGGCGCGGTGCTGTCGCTGGTGCTGTTGGTGCGGCCCGCATCGAACGTGGTGGTCGGGGTCGCGGGCTTCGCCTGGGGGCGCACTGCCGGGCTGCTGTTGCTGATGGCGGGCTTTGCGCTGCTGATTCCGCACCTGGGCTTCGTGGTGACAGCGGCGCTGTTCCTCGGCGGCGGCTTTCGCCTGCTGGGCGAACGCCGGCCGTCTGTGCTGCTGTCCGTGGCGCTGGGGGTTTCGCTCGGCTTCTGGGCGCTGTTCCGGGCACTGGGCGTGACGCTGGACTGGGGTGTTTTCGAGCGTTTGCTCAGCCTTTGACGACGAGCGCTGCCAAGCGCTGCTGGAGTACACATGATCGAAGGACTGCTGCTCGGCCTGCAGGGCGTTGCCACGCCCGGCAACATGGCGCTGTTGGTGATGGGCTGCCTGCTCGGCACCTTCATCGGCATGATGCCCGGCCTGGGGCCGGTGACCGCGGTGTCGCTGCTGATCCCGGTGGTGCTGACCATGCCCCCGGCATCGGGCATGGTGTTGCTGGCGGCAATCTACTACGGTGCGATGTTCGGCGGCTCCACCGCGTCGGTGCTGATCAACGCGCCCGGTGAGTCGTCTTCAGTACCCACCACCTTCGACGGTTACCCCATGGCCCGCCGCGGCGAGGCCGGCCGCGCGCTGGCGCTGTGCGCCTGGGGGTCGTTCGTGGGCGGCACCGTGGCCACCGTGCTGCTGATGTTGGCCGCACCAGTGCTGGCCGGCTGGGCGCTTGGCTTCCAGGCGCCAGAGTATTTCGCGCTGATGGTGTTGGGCCTGACCGCGGTGGCGGCCTTCACCGACAACGGCGGCGCGCTCAAGGCGATCCTGATGACGGTGCTGGGCCTGATGCTGGGCACCGTCGGCACCGACATCGCCGACGGCGTGGAGCGCTACACCCTCGGTGTGGCCGATCTCGCTGACGGGCTGTCCTTCGTGCTGCTGGCGATGGCCTCCTTTGCGCTGTCGGAATCGTTGCTGGCCGCGCTGCGCAACGAAAAGGTCAGCGACGAGGCTCGGCGCGCCGCGCGCGGCGACGTGGGCACGCTGAAGCTGACCCAGGACGACGTGAAGGAAGTCGCCCCGACGATGGCACGGTCGTCAGTGCTCGGCTTCGTGGTGGGCGTGCTGCCGGGAGCGGGCGCCACGATTGCGGCGTTCATGTCCTACGCGGTCGAGCGCAACATGGCGCGCGGCGCGCGCCGCGACGAGTTCGGCAAGGGCTCGCGCCGCGGCGTCGCAGCGCCCGAAACCGCGAACAACGCGGCGGCCGGCGGCGCTTACGTGCCGCTGCTCACGCTGGGCATCCCGGGATCGGGCACCACGGCGGTCATCCTGGGTGCGCTGGTGGCCCTGGGCGTGCAACCCGGGCCGCGCCTCTACGTCGAGCAGTCAGCGCTGTTCTGGACGGTTGTGGTCTCGATGTACGTCGGCAACCTGATCCTGCTGATCATCAACCTGCCGCTCATCCCCTGGATCGCCCGCACACTGGCCATCCCCGAGCCCATCCTGGCGCCGTTGATCCAGTTCTTCTGCCTCGTGGGTGTCTACCTGGTGTCGTTCAACAGCTTCGATCTGTGGCTGATGGTGGGGCTGGCTGCCGGGTGCCTGGCGCTGCGCTTGCTGGACTACCCCATGGCGCCGCTGTTGCTGGGCTTCGTGCTGGGCAAGCTGCTGGAAGAGAACCTGCGCCGCGCGCTGCTGGTGCACGATGGATCGTTTGCCTTCCTGTGGCAGCGGCCGGTCACGGCCGTGCTGGTGGCCTTGTCAGTCGCCTGCCTGCTGGCGCCGGCCGTGACCCGCTGGTGGCGCAAACGACAGGACCGGTCTGCGGCGTCAAAGGCCGCTTGAAGGCAGCGGCGAACCGGGGTACCTGTGCCGTGCGCCATGCGGCTCTGCGCCGCACCTGCGAACTTGAGGCTCACCGGCGCTGCAGCGCTGCGGGTGGCCAAGCGTCGCGCGGCGCTGGAGCTCGGCATCCCACGCGAGCGCACCAACCTCTACGGCGGCGGCATCAGCATCGGCCACCCCCCGGCGCCACCGGCCTGCGCATGACCATCACCGCCATGCACCACCTGGCCGACACCGGCGGCCGCTACGCCATCATCAGCATGTGCCTGGGCTCGGGCATGGGGATGGCGACCTTGATCGAGCGCCAGTGAATGCATGCTGCCCAGGTCATTGCCTGTCCCGACCAATAGATTCAGTAGAGCCCAACTTCCACCGCGGCGTGGGCCCGCTTGTCCAGGAACGACAAGCCCGCCTCGCTGCTTATATCTGAAGTGGTATAGACTGCCGTATGGGCGGTGTGAACAAGCCCCTCTACGGGGTGGGCAGCAGCAAGAAGGATCTGATGGCATTGCCGATGCCGGTTCGCCGGCTCTTCGGCCACGCCCTGGACTTCGCGCAGCGCGGCGACCAGCACGGCACAGCCAAGCCGCTCAAGGGTTTTGGTGGCGCAGGGGTCTTGGAAATCCTCGAGGACGATGCAGGGGGGACTTACCGGGCGGTGTACACGGTCCGGTTCGCGCAGGCAGTTTTCGTTCTTCATTGCTTCCAGAAGAAAAGCAAGAGCGGCATCGCCACACCGCAACAGGACATGGACGTGATCCGTGCTCGGCTGAAGGTCGCTGAACTCTTGGCAAAGGAACTCCAACATGGCAAAGCGGGTGATTGAAGGCATCGAGGTTGAGGCCAGCTCCGGCAACGTGTTCGCCGACCTCGACCTTCCCAATGCAGAAGAACTCCAGATCAAGTCTGCGCTCGTGATCGAGATCGCCCGAGCGGTGAAGCGCCTGGGCCTTACCCAGCAGGAAGCCGGGCAACGGATGGGCATCCCTCAGCCCAAGGTCTCGGGCCTGATGCGTGGCGACTTCGCCAATTTCTCTGAGCGCAAGCTCATGGACTGCCTGACCCGGCTGGGTTATGACATCGAAATCCAGGTGCGGCCTGCGGCCGAGAGCACAGGCCGATTGAGCCTGGCGCTCGCGTGATTCGTCCCTGAACCACCTGGCCGACACCGGCGGCCGCGACGCCAGCGGCACGCCCCTAGGACGCCAGTCGCATCTCCAGGCGCACTTCCTGGTACGGCACTTCAGGCCGCACCTTTCCCCGCTCCCCTCGGTGCAGACGCACCAGGCCATAGCGTTCCATCGTCTTGAGGGTGCGTGACAGGTTGCCGGGCGTGCGGCCCGTCGTGGCCGCCAGTTCGTGCAGCGACTCGGGGTGCGTGTCGGCAATCTGCGCCAGCAGTGCGCGATTGCGGTTGGAAAGCAGCTTCGCAAAACTCTCCGGCGACGTGAACCAGACCTTGGGGTCTCCGGGCCTGGGGTGCAGCTCTCCTCTGGCGATGGCCATCGTACGCGCCTTCATGTCCTCGTAAGAGGCGATCCCAACCTTCAAGGTCTTCATGTCCAGACTCCTCTTTCACGCATCACCGATTCCACCTCGCGCCAGAAAGCGGCCAGCAAAGCGGCGGCATCCGTGTAGTCGTAGGGCCTGACCGTACGCAAACGATGCTTGTGGTCATGCCCCGCTCCTCTGGGCCGCCCCGCCACCGGATGGGCGTTGTCAAAACCCACCAGACGACCCCCATCCACCCCATGCAGGGTGAGCGAGTAGTCCAGGCCGTGAGGCTTGTTCGCGCTTGCCGGCACCTCATGCACCACGAACTTCACCCAGAAGCCCGCTTCGTCAATCACCAGCACCTGGCCGTTCAATTCCAGCAGGGTGTCGAGAGATGAGTCTCGATGGATCATGAATCATTATCACTAACTGATAACAACACCATCCCACCAAGAGTTGATCTGGGAGAAGCGTTGCGGCGGCACCGGCAACGCCACGCCCTTGCCCCCCCATGATCGAAGGGCCGTTCTATCCGCAGCCGGCCTGGCGTGCACGGGGTCCGTTTGCGGGTGACTGGGACGCCGACCTGACACGCGTGACGCGTGGCGGGCGGGTCCGGCGCCTCAGGTGGCGCAGGAGATTTGCGAATGCAGGCGCCACCAGGCCACACAGGCCCGTGCCAGTGCGGCGGTGCTGTCCACGCACTTCGCGCGAAGCGGCGACTGCACGGCATCCAGCGCGACGGGGGTTTCCGTGCAGGCCAGCACCAACGCATCAGCACCCTTTTGCAACAGGCCTCGAACGGCCTGCTCGATCAGCGGTCCGGCTTGCTGGGTCTGACCAGCCTTCACCAGTTCGATGCCGGGCAGGACCAGCCGGTCCATCGATTCATCGTTGGGTACCTGCAGCCTGTAGCCAGCCCGCATCAACGGCGCATCGAAGATCCGGCCGGCCAGGGTGGCACGGGTGGCGATCAGGCCGACCGAGCCGCCTGCGTTGAGCATGGGGGCGAGCTCTGCCACACACGCATCGACGATGCTGATGAAGGGCACCGGGCAGGCTGCGGACAGATCCCGGAACCAGAAATGTGCGGTGTTGCAGGGCATGGCCAGCGCGCTTGCACCAGCGGCCACCAGACGGTCGCGCCCGGCCATCAACTCAGGCAAGGGGGAACGCCCGTCGCCCAGGATGGCGGCGGGTCGTGACGGTATGCGGGGGTCGGACTGGATGAGCAGGGGCACATGGTCGGCATCGCCGCCAGCGGACGTGGCCACCAGGACCTTGCCGAAGAAATCCACCGTGGCCAAGGGCCCCATGCCGCCCAGTACACCGATCATCGCCATGCTCCCCCTGTGCCGTCACCGCGTGACCAGCAGGCCAGACCCATCATCAGCTCAGGGGCTTCAGAGCGGCTTCAGGTCACTGAAGGCGTCCATGTAGCCATACAGCGCCACGGCACCGCCGGTGTGCAGGAACACCACGTTCTCACCCTTCTTGAAGTGCCCCTTGCGACACAGGTCGATCAACCCGGCCATGCCCTTGCCGGAGTACACCGGGTCGAGCAGGATGCCCTCCAGCCTGGCCATCAGCGTGACAGCCTCCACCATGCCCGGCGTGGGCACGCCGTAGCCGCCGCCCACGTAGTCGCAGTTGGCCATCACGCTTTCGCGCTTGACGCAACCGGGCACGCCCAGCAGCTCGGCGGTCTTCACGGCGAGGTTGTAGACATTGGTCTCCTGCGCCTCCTTGGCCGCGCGCACACCGATGCCCAGCACCGGGATCAGGCTGCGCGTGCCTTCCAGGCCCACCACCAGGCCCGCCTGCGTGCCGGCACTGCCCGTTGCATGCACGACGCAGTCCACCCGCAGGTCTTGTGTGTTGAACTGGTTCACCATCTCCAACGCGCAGGTCACGTAGCCCAATGCGCCGATAGGGTTGGAGCCCCCGCCGGGAATGATGTAGGGCTTGCGTCCGGCGGCACGCAGTTCTTCGGCCACCGTGGCCATGGCCGCGTTCATGTCGGTACCACCCGGCAGTTCACGCACACCCGCGCCGTAAAGATGGTCCAGGAACACGTTGCCGGACTTCTTGTAACTCGCGTCCTTGAAGCCGGTGCGGTCCTCCAGCAGGATCTCGCACTTCATGCCCATCTTGGCGGCGATCGCCACGGTCTGGCGGGCATGGTTCGACTGCGTGGCCCCCTGCGTGATGATGGCGTCGGCGCCGTGCTTGACAGCGTCCGCCATCAGGAACTCCAGCTTGCGCGTCTTGTTGCCGCCAGAGCCCAGGCCGGTGCAGTCATCGCGCTTGATGTACAGATTGGGCCCGCCCAGGGCCTCGGTCAGGCGCGGCATGAACTCCAGCGGCGTCGGGCCGTGGGTGATGTGCACGCGGGGGAAGTTGGTCAGTTTCATGCTTGCTTTCGTGTTGTCGTTCGAGTGGACGGGGATGGAAATCAGTCCCCGGCGGCCAGCGCGCACGCGGTGGCGACGATGCGACCGATCAGCACACAGTCCTCGTCGGTCAGTGACACCGGGGTGCGAAGATCAAACAGCTGGTTGAGCACCGCCATGGAATGGGGCAGATCGGGCTTGTGTTCGAGGTAGCGCCAATGCTCGTAATTGCTGGTGAAGGCCACCGGCGCGGGCGTGCCGAACCACTTGATGTAAAGCCCGCGCAGCGTGCATTCCTTCAGGAAGCGTTCGATCTGCACCGGCGTGAAGTCCAGCGTGAACTGGATGGAGCTCGCGATGAATTCTTCCTTCGGATGTCGGCCTGGCACCGTCAGGTGAGGCGCCTTGCCAAGCTCGCGCGCCAGCGTTGCATACACATGGTTCCAGCGCCGCCCGCGGTCGGCCAGTTGCCCGATCTGCGGTCGCAACAGGCTGGCCGCCAGATTGGACATGCGCATGCTGAAGTTCGGCGTCACGTACTTCCAGCGCTCGAACACCTCGGCAG
>Ga0315907_10001710_pt1 | contig 29309 bp, 22 predicted proteins | sample LakEriMetagenome_3_FD_203525 | JGI IMG/M metagenome (GOLD analysis project Ga0315907, IMG submission 203525) | Freshwater fungal communities from buoy surface, Lake Erie, Ohio, United States - Buoy 12 MA123 | ecosystem: Environmental > Aquatic > Freshwater > Lake > Lake biofilm | place: USA...
TTGGAATTGTTACTGAGGCAGATTGTGAAAATGTGGATCGCTTCACCCAATTAAATAAAATTATGTCTAAGGATCTAGTTACCTTAAATGATGATGTAACACCAAAGGCAGCCTTTGAGTTCTTAACTGAAAAGCGTCGAAGATTAGCTCCAGTAATTGAAAAGTCAGGCAAATTAGTTGGAATCATTACAAGAACTGGCGCCCTTCGAGCAACTATGTATCAGCCAGCACTCGACGCTGCCGGCAAATTAAAGGTGGCAGCAGCAGTTGGTATTAATGGAGATGTTGCCGGTAAGGCAAAGGCATTACTTGCAGCCGGTGCTGATCTATTGGTAGTTGATACCGCCCATGGTCATCAAAAGAAGATGATTGACGCCCTTAAAACTATTAAAGCTTTAAATCCAAATGTGCCAATTGTGGCGGGCAATGTTGTTACAGCGGATGGCACAAGAGAGTTAATCAAAGCAGGTGCTGACATTATTAAAGTTGGTGTTGGACCAGGTGCGATGTGTACAACACGTATGCAAACTGGTGTTGGCCGTCCACAATTCTCAGCTGTGCTTGAGTGCGCAGTAGAGGCTAAGAAACATGGCAAAACTATTTGGGCAGATGGTGGTGTTCGCCATCCAAGAGATGTGGCTCTCGCACTTGCTGCCGGGGCTGCCCAAGTAATGATCGGCTCTTGGTTTGCTGGCACATATGAATCCCCAAGTGATTTAAGAAAAGATTCCGATGGCCGGCTTTACAAAGAGTCCTTTGGAATGGCATCTGCTCGAGCAGTTGCTGCAAGAACTGCCAGTGAAGATGCTTTTGATCGAGCACGTAAATCTTTATTTGAAGAAGGAATTTCTACCTCTCGAATGTATATAAATCCTGCACGCCCAGGCGTTGAAGATTTAATTGATGAAATCATTACCGGTCTTCGTTCATCTTGCACATATAGCGGAGCAAAGAACTTAGTTGAGTTTAATGAAAAGGCGGTAATTGGAATTCAGTCAGCTGCAGGTTACGCCGAAGGCAGACCGCTATTTACCTCTTGGAAGAATTAGCATGGTTGCTTGGCTTCAAAAACTTTATAACCACTTTCCAGTCAGATTACGATTACTTATTCAGTCTTCAGGACTAAACTTCTATTTTTACGCACTGTACTCATTTCTAATCAGCAAAACACAAAATTCTTATAGTCAAACTGGCGAGGATGAGTTGATACTTAAGTATTTACCAGAAGCGATTGGATCATTCGTTGATGTGGGCGCAGGCCAGCCAGTACGAGGTTCTAATACATATTACTTTTATAAAAAGGGGTGGAGCGGTACTTTAATCGATCCAGTTGAATTCAATTTGCGATTAACGAAGCTTTTTAGAAGGCGTGACAAATTCATTCAAAGTATAGTTTCTGCTAAGAATACTCCCTTAAAGTTCTATGAATTCTACCCCGCAGAATACTCAACAATTGAAAAATCTGTAGCTGAAAATTTAGTTAAAAGAGGAATCAAACTAAAGCACGAAATCGATTTAAATCCTATTTCGCTTTCATCATTAAACCTGTCTTATAAGCCCCTTGATGCATCCCTACTTAGTATTGATGTAGAAGGACATGATCTTGAGGTACTTCAATCTAACAATTGGTCGAGCTTTAAGCCAAGAGTTATATGTGTTGAAGAAAACATTTCAGATATGAAACATTCAAATTCAAAAATTGCAAATTACTTGATTACTTATGGATATAGATTTGTAGAAAGTACCGAACTTTCAAGCATTTATGTTCATCTAGACTACTTAGAGCCTATTAATATTCCGGCTTGATGCCGCCAAACTTAAGATTAATATGATCTAAAAACTATTCTTAATAATCTGCTTTTTAGAAAACCAAATGTGCCCAAAAAATCCAATTAGTAATGCTGCAATCACGCCGAGATTGGCATAAGCCCACTGACCCTCTTTTCCACCAATTGGTCCCAATAAATAGCCTTGCCATGAAAGCCAAGAGGCAAGGGAGTTAGTAACAAGCCCCCAACCAATAACTGTTCCAAATACAATTAAGCAAATTGATTTAAAATTATAAGCACCATATCTACCATTGGCGTCAAATAACTCATCCTCAGCATAATTTTTGCGAAGTAATACATCTGCCACAAATAAACCAGACCAGACAGCAACTGGCACACCTAAGGTAATCAGAAAACCTTGGAATGGCACAAAGAAATCACTAGCAAACCAAACTAAATAAATAGTTCCAATTGTCATAATCAGGCCATCAATACTGGCTGCAACATATCTTTTAACCGGCAACCCAATCGAGACAAGTGTTAAACCAGATGAATAAAGATCTAATATCGCACCCCCTATTAGTCCAAGAATTGCCACAAAGGCAAATGGAATTAAGTACCAGGTGGGAAGTAATGTTGTCAGGGCGCCAATTGGATCTGTTGCTACCTGCTGATTTAACTGATCACTACTTGCAGCCAACAAGGAGCCATAAATCACCAGAACAATTGGAACAATTGATGCACCAAATATGGTCCAACCAACAACAGCTTTTCCAGAAACAGTTCTTGGCAAATACCTGGAGTAATCAGCTGCGCAGCCAACCCAACCAAGACCAATTCCAGTAATTGCAAAGATAAGAGCGCCAATAAACCCAGCTGTTGATCCTGAAGGAAGGGATGAAACCTTTGCCCAGTTAACTGAATCAATCGTTAACAATATGTATCCAACAGTTAGCGCAATTGTGGTTATTGTGAGAAAGAATTGAATTTTCATAATTACTTTAAAACCTAAAACACCACCAATTATGGTTAGCCCCCCTGCTAGTAAGAAGCCAAATACCTTGGATAGATCTGGATCAATATTGCCCACACGAGTAAAAACTGTTTCAGAGGCTAATGTGGCAAGTGAGACTAAAACTGTCTCCCAACCAACAAAAATTAAGTAAGACAAAAATCCTGGTAATCGGTTTCCTTTAACCCCAAATGCTGCTCGGGATAAAGTCATAGTTGGCGCGTTGCTGCGCTTTCCTGCCAAAGAAGAGATAGCAACCAACGCAAATGATCCAAGTGTGCCAATAATTGCAGCAGCAGTTGCCTGCCAAAAAGAGATTCCAAATCCAAGAAAAAATGAGCCGTAGGAGAGAGCTAAAAATGAAACATTTGCCGCTGCCCATGGCCAAAATAAAGAACGGGCCGTGCCACTGCGCTCTGATTTGTTAATAAAATTTATGCTATTTAACTCAACCTTATTAAAAATAGTTGCCATCAGAACTCTATTTTAAACTTTCTTTACTACTACCTTGGGCGCTTTCGGCGCTCATGTGGGCGAGGTCTAGATTTCTTCTTCTTTCCACCACCCCTTGATCTTGCACCGCGATATCCGCCAGATCTACCTCCACCATCACTCTTAGTACTAGTAGTGGCAACAATTGGAATCCCTGATGGCTCAGCAGCTCCAGTTACCTTAACTAAATTGGCATCCATTGGCCGCACAGTTGATTCATTTAATCGAACTCCCGCTCTTGCTGCCAGCCCATGCACGCCTTTTCGTTGTTTATGAGTTGCAAGAGTTACCACAGTTCCAACAGCGCCAGCTCTTGCAGTTCTGCCAGCTCTGTGCAGATAATCTTTATGATTTTCTGGCGCATCAACATGCACAACAAGTGAGACATCATCAACATGGATGCCACGTGCTGCAACATCTGTTGCCACTAACGCATTTGTCGCACCAGACTTAAATGCCTCTAATACTCGAGATCTTTGAGCTTGAGTTTTGCCACCATGAAGTGCGCCAACTGCAACTCCTGCCTCATTCATCCGCTTAGTTAACTTATCTGCCCCATGTTTTGTTCTAACAAAGAAAATACTCTTTCCTTTTCTAGCTGCAATCTGTGAGGTAATTAAATCTTTATGTGACTGCTCCATAATTAACACATGATGGGTCATATTCCCAGCAGTTGACTTCTCATTAGCAAGTGAGTGGGTAACAGGATTTTTTAAGTACTTCTTAACTAGTGAGTCAACATCCTTATCCAATGTCGCACTAAATAGCATTCGCTGACCACCAGGCTTAGTTAGATCTAATATCCGTTTAACATCTGGCAAAAATCCCATATCTGCCATCTGATCTGCCTCATCTAAAACAGTTATCTCAACATCATCTAACTTAATATGCTTTTTTTGAATTAAATCAATTAATCTGCCAGGGGTTGCCACCACAATTGGCACGCCACGCTTTAAGGCTTGAATCTGTTTTGAGTAAGAAAGTCCGCCTGCAACAACCTGTGAATTTAAATTAACTGATCGTGACAACGGTGCAATCACATCGCTGATCTGCATTGCAAGCTCTCTAGTTGGTGATAAAACCAAAGCCAGTGGTCTCATAGAAGCAGCAGTTCTGCCAGCCAGTCTGGTCATTAATGCCAAACCAAAGGCAAGAGTTTTACCAGAGCCAGTCTGACCTCGACCTAAAATATCGTTACCTGCGATTGCATCAGGCAGTGTTGCTTTTTGAATTGGGAATGGCTTTTCGATTCCAGAGGTATGTAACACCTTGGTAAGAGCAGGGTTGACGCCTAAATCTTTAAAAGTCATATGTCCTCATAAATTTAATTTAGTAAACAAATGTAAGAGTTTGAGGTATCAATCGTAGCATCTTTTGACTTGTACTATTTATATCTAAATTTTTGCATCAAAAGTTCAAATCTTCTCATGCTAAATTAGAGCAAGTTAAAATCACGGTTTGATAATGATATGATTTAACCCCATGAAAAAAGTTTTGATTCTTGGAGGAACTGGATATATTGGAACTAATCTAGCGATATATCTGAGCGAGTTTTACGACATAACAGTAACTGGTAGAATTAATCAAAATGTTTTTTTGCAAAAGTATTCAAAAATAAAATTTAAAGCACTCAAGTTAGGCGATAAGAGTGAACTAAAATCAATTGTCAAAAACTTCGACGTATTTATACTACTTATTCCTAACCGACAACCACATCAAGTTAACAAAATCGTTAATGATGATTTGGCCGAGATAATTGAACCAACTGAATTCCTATTCAATTTGCTCGCTCAAGAAAAAAAGAAATTAGTCTTTGCATCGACCGGCGGTGCCGTTTACGGAGACTCCAAGAGAAAAACTAGTTATGAATCAGATATCTGTAAACCGATGAATCAGTATGGAAAATATAAATTAAGACTTGAAGAATCATTAACCTCTACTCAAAAGCAAAATCAATTTGATGCCGATATTCTAAGAATTTCTAACCCGTATGGTGGGCATTTTGATCACTATTTTTCTTCGGGTTTTGTGAATACGGTTTTATCCAAAATTAAAAATAAATCACTCCTTAGTATTTGGGGGGATGGATTACAGGTTCGAGATTTCATTCATATATTAGATGTTTGCGAGTACGTTCGAAGGACAATTGAAATAAAAGGTTTCAACTTAATGAATATCGGGACAGGTATTGGTTACAGTTTGGTTGATGCTTTTGAGCTTATTTCCAAGGTCAACAAATCTACGTTAGATGTATTTTTTAATTATGATTATGTTGAGCAAGTACCTTATAACGTTCTAAGCACTGAAAGAAGCAGAGAAATTTTGAGTTACTCACCAAAATTAGATCTAGAATCAGGGATTGAGTTAGAGAAATTACATGGAGTTTGAATTATTTTTACAGGATTCAACGGAAGGTAAATAGGCTCGATATGGTAAATAAAGTAGCTGCTTTGCTCTCAACCGTGGTAATCAGTAAAAATGATTTGACTGGAATAATTAAAACTTTAAATTCCTTTAATTATTTGGGTAATGAAATCCCTCAGATAATTCTTGTACTTAGTGAATATGCAGCTGAGGATATTGAGATGATTAGGAAAAAGTTTGCACATTTAAAATTAGAAGTTCATACATTGCCTGCGAATGGCCCTTATGTAGCAATGAATCATGGTTTAGCTAAAGTAAAGACAAAGTATGTTAATTTCCTTAATGGTGGCGATTCTTTAACTTCAGATACACAACTGATCGCACTGCTAAATTCTATGGATAACTCTCTAATTGGGTATGGCGATATAGAAATTAATAACGATTTAACAGGCAAAAATAATAAGTACTCGTTTAGACCTTACTCTAACTATTTACATAGGTTAGGCATAAAGTATATTCCACATCCTGCAACCATAGCATCAGCTGATGCGGCTAGAAAATTAGGTGGGTTTGACTTAAATTACAAAATTGCAGCTGATCAAAAATTGGCATTGTTGTTAACTAAAACAGTTAAACCAGCTATAAATCATGGATTGATTGCAAAATTTGAGCGAGGAGGGTTAAGCACTCGTTTGCCAATTGAAATTGTAGATGACTTTCACAATATTTATAATGAACTGTACGGTTATGTTGGAAAAAAACCTATAATTGATTATCTTTTTTGGAAGCTCATTTTATTAATGAGGTCTATTCATTTTTTTGTTTTAAAACACTGATAAATATTTCTTCTAGACGTAAAGTCCAGTTTTCTATAGAGAATTCTGCTTGAGAAGAAGCTCTTGCATTTTGGGAGTAGAAATCAAAATTATCTCTTATGGTAAGCATAGCAGCTCTTAATTTCTCCTCAGAAAATGAACCCTTAATTACAAATCCACCATTTGAAATCTCCAGAAGCTCTCTCGCTCCAGATTCATCTGTACAAATGACTGGGGTTCCGGTAGCCAAGCTATCCGCAACAACTAATGGAGATCCTTCATACCAAGTACTCGAAAAAATGAGCCCAACATATTTTTCGTAAACAGAGTTATCACCAGGCGGGTATATTCCAATTAGTTTTATGTTGCTTTTTTGCTTTATTAGGTTTCTGATCTCCTCTAAAAGTGGACCAGTTCCTGCAATATCTAATTTTTCTTCGGATGGCCAATTAGCAATTAAATTTAGAATGCCTTTCTCTGGGGTTAGTCTGCCGGCATATAACCAGGCATCTCTCAGCCGGATTTCATTTGTGGGTTTTAAAAATTTCATGCCAGGACTTCTCAATATCTCCACTTTGTTATCTGGAATCAATTTCTCTAAACTTTTGGCCATCAAGTTTGACGCCAAAATAAATTTTTTTGGCATTTTTATTTGTGGTGCATCTCTTTGAAATGCGAGCATTCGTGCTGCGTTAACCAAGCCAACATATGAATCACATTTATTTGCTAGCGCCCTAAATGCGTTTCTATCTCGACATTCAAAACATGGTGCTCCATCTCTCCAAGCTATAGAAGAGGGGCAAAATACACGGTAATTATGTAGGCTGGATACAACTGGAATAGAAACTGCATTTAACCATTTATAGCCTGATCTTTGATTCAAATTATGTGTATGTACTATTTCTGGCTTATAGAATTCCAACGCATCCAAAACGTCTGAAGACGAACCGAAGGATTGAGCACGAAATTGATTAAGCTTTCTACGATATCTATTATCAGTTTTTCTCCCATCAATAATCTCATGTCCGCGTTCTCTCAAGTTATCAATTTCTAATTGAACTAAATTATCTTCTCCACCAAGAGAACCTAGCGTTATTGGTTTATAAGGATCGTGAAGAATCATTATTTTCATACCTTAATCTTGTATGATTTGATGAGATAAGTCCAGTACAGAGATAAGGTATGTACCATCATGAATAAGATTCCTGTATTAGTGACTTCTTTTATACGACCTAACTTTCTACAAAATGTTATTGACATCATTGAAAAAAGAAATGACATAGATTTATTTTTTGCCACGGATGGGCCAAGAGATTCCTATGACAAGTTAAGGATAAATGAATGCTTAACTGTACTCAAGCAAAGTAAATTTAAATTAAGTCGTGAGAATACTTTAATTCATGATCATAACTACGGTACTAAGCTAGGACTTATAAAAAATATTGATTGGTTTTTCAGTAAAAACAAATTTGGAATCGTTCTGGAAGATGATTGCCAACCCAATAATCAATTTTTCGATGTGCTTAATGAAGGGCTGCAGAAACATACTAAATCTTCAAAGTACATGATGATCTCGGGTACAGATTTCTTGCCTGCCAGCATTAACAAGAGCAATTCTTATTTTCGTGAATCTAATTTTCCAATGGTTTGGGGTTGGGGCTCATGGGCAGATAAATGGAGCCTGTATCAACTAAATATTCCGGACATCAAGTTAATTGTTGAAAAAATGGCTAATAAACTTTTTGGTCCAAAAATTTCGAGAGATAAACTCTTCTTCATCGACACTTTCCGAATGAGATTTACTGAAGTAGTACGAGGAAAGATTAGTACCTGGGACTATTCATTAATGGCATCTGCTTGGAGAAAGGATCTAGTTTGTTTGCAGACAAATTACAATATGATTATCAATATGGGTTTTGGAATTGACGCAGCGCATACTTCTGGAAAAAAGCCTGAATGGGTACCTACTAATTATAGAAATCAACCAAACCAGGTACGGGGTAATTCTGTTGACTCAGACGTTTTAACTTATGAAAAATGGGTTGCTAAAAACGTATATAATTGCAAATTAAATGAATTTCTTAAAACACAAATAAAAAGAAGTTTAAAGCTATGAATCTCAAGGAGTTGATTCTTAGGTTGAAAAAAGCTTCAAGTAGAAAAGGTGACGCCCTAGCCACTCTAAAGTCACGTTTAATTCTAAATTTGCTAGGGTTAAAATCAAATAAACAAACGGAGTTACAATACATAGAACTGGGATTTTACGCTTCTAAAATCATTTCTAAGAAAATTATTTATAAAAATGAGTATAAGAAATTTTCTAAATTTGGAAATACTTTAGAGCACAACTTCAATGCAAAGTACCAAATAGAGATTAGTAATGTTGTGGTAAACAATGAAAATGGTTTAGTTTACGTTGCCGACATGGACGGCAAGCTTCTAGTTTTAGCAGAAAGTTCAGATTGGCCAATTCACTACGTTCTATTAAATTCGGAAAAGCCGCCACAAAGAATTTTACATGAAGTTAAAAGTGCAACATTGGGGCTTCCAAATTCAAGCTTTGCACATTTGATTGGAGAGGATCTTCCCGCACTTCTTTCTGTAAAATCTAGATTCCCATTTTTATCTTACAAAGATTCTTCACGAATTAATGGTCAAATATACGATTCTTATGGATTAAAGAGAATTACCGTTCCAAAGTGGGTGAAAGTTGAAAAGCTTTCAATGGTAACCAGAAATGGGGACGTTGGATACATTCACCCGCAAAGCGTTCGTTTGCTGAGAAGCTCAAGGAGATTGAAAAATTATAAGTCTATGAAAAAGTATTATGTTTCAAGATTGAATGCAACCAGAAGTTTCCCTGAAGAAATCACGCTACAAAGCGTCCTGGTTGGGATGGGGTTTCAAGTTATTTATCCTGAAAAAATGAGTTTTGAAGAACAAAGGGAGCTTTTTTCATGTGCTCGCGCCGTAGCGGGCCTTCATGGTGGTGGTTTAGTAAATGCATTATGGAGTAGTAAATGCACTGTGATTGAATTTATGCCCCTAAAGAGAATTAATAGGTGTTTCGAATGGCAATCTATGCTGCTTGGTCATGATTATAAAAGAATATATATTGATGGGGCGAATTTATCCAAAAAAATCATTGAAGAGCAAGTTTCTTCCTTAAACCTTGATGAAAAAAACTAACTAAATCCTCAAACTTAAATTCTTTGATAAATAAAGGTTGATTAATCATATTTATCATTTGATCTTTATCTTCGTAGAGTTTAGATACGTAATTGACGAAATCCTTCATTGTCGAGAAATTTGCTAAATTAATTATTGCTTTTGGATTCAAAATGCCAGAAACATCATCTCCCCAGTAAAGCGGAATTGTCCAGCCTAACCAAGCCTCGAGAACTTTTTCAGTAACGTATCCAGGATATAGATCATTCTCAAAACACAAACTAAACCAAAATTCTTCTGACGTAGATATTTTATCCTCGGCATAGTTATTTACAGATCTGCCATATGTGACTACCTTGTCGATTTCTGATAAAGCCTGTAACGCTTTTAATCTTATAGGGTGTGGGTTATTAATGAAACTCACTAAAAAACTGTTTTTTTGCAGTAGCTGAACATTTGAGATATCTCTTTTCAACATTGCTGCATTTGGACTTATTTTATGTTTTGCATAAGTGCTATTAATTCCTTTTATATCCATGTACTGAAAAATTAAAGGAAAATAAAAATTATGACCATTCATAGAATCGCAATCAAATGACAAGGTTAGGTCGTAATTGCTATGAGGTGGGCGCCGATTCTCAAAAGTCACCCATATATTGAATTCATTTTTACTGGAGGGGATTCTTATGCCTTGTTGACTATTCAGCCAATTAACCATACCGTTGTTTGATAATTTTGAAAGAATATAAGCTTTTAGTTTTTTCGTGAATTCTACATTCGGATAACAACCATAAAAGTGAACATCTGATTCAAAGTTGATACTTTCGGTAGCAGTGATAATTGCATCTCTATAGATATTATCTTTAGGGTTTAAATCGGGAGGAAAATCACTAAACTTAATTTTGCCTAGACTCATAGCTCCTTCTTCTTATTATACGTAAAAAGTTCTTTACTTTAGTTATTCAAAAGCGAATTTAGGTAAGAACCGTATTCGTTGCTTTGGTATTTTTCTGCTTTATTTTTCAAATCTTTATCTGTAATCCATTTATTCCTCCATGATATTTCCTCGATGCAACCTACTTTTTGACCCTGGCGCTCTTCAATCGACTTTATATATGAAGTTGCTTCGTGCAAGGCTTTAACTGTGCCTCCATCAAACCATGCGGTTCCTCTTGAAAGTACTGAAACTTCTAAAGATTTGTTCTCTAAATACATCAGATTTAGTGAAGTTATTTCTAACTCACCTCGCTTACTTCGTTTTACTGATTTAGCCATCTTTGATACCTTTGAGTTGTAGAAATACAAACCTGGTACAGCTAAGTTGCTTGGATTATTGTTAGGTTTCTCAACTATATCAACTGGGCTTAAATCTTCGTTCAAGACAACTACGCCAAAATCTTGAGGATTGTTAACTTGATATGCAAAAATATGAGCACCTCTTGGGTCTGAAAAATTCCTTAAATTTCTTCCCACTCCTTGTCCATGAAAAATATTGTCGCCTAAAATTAAAGCGACTGGACTGCTTCCGATAAAGTTTTCGCATAATATAAATGCTTCAGCTATTCCATTTGGTGCATGTTGAATGAAATACTCTATGTTTATTCCGAGTGTTGATCCATCACCTAGTAATCTTTTGAAAGATGGCTGGTCTTGCTCGGTAGTAATAATTGCTATTTCTCTTATGCCAGCCAACATCAATGTCGAAAGGGGGTAATAGATCATTGGCTTGTCGTGAACATGGAGTAATTGCTTTGAAACACCTTCTGTTATTGGCCAGAGTCTTGTTCCTGTACCGCCTGCAAGAATTATGCCTTTCATGCCTATAGAGTATCCTGTTCACGTTAAAACTCTGAATGAACTTACTGGGCGGTGCTATTTTGAAAATCTTTGTTACGGGTGGAGCGGGTTTTATCGGAAGTGAATTTGTTAGAATGTCGTTGAATGGCGATTTACAAGATATAGGCATTAACCCAACTAAAGTTATTGTTTATGATGCGCTCACTTATGCTGGGAACTTGAACAATTTAAAATCAATTTCTTCTGATATTAGATATGAGTTTATCCAAGGAAATATCTGTGACCCACAAATTCTTAACAAAATACCAGATGATTGTGACTTAATTATAAATTTTGCAGCCGAGTCGCATGTAGACAGATCAATCGATGGCCCCGATGTATTCGTTAAAACAAACATTCTTGGAACTCAAAATTTATTAGAAGCTGCGAAGAAAAAAGGTGTTAAGAAATTCGTTCAGATTTCTACTGATGAAGTATACGGCTCTATCGAGACTGGTTCTTGGGACGAATTATTCCCGTTAAAGCCTAACTCTCCCTACGCCGCATCTAAAGCAGCGGCTGACTTAATTTCTCTTTCATACTATAAAACTTTCGGAGTACCGGTGATTATTACAAGGTGCTCCAATAACTACGGGTATTTCCAAAACGTAGAAAAATTAGTTCCATTATTTATAACTAATCTATTGGCAGGTAAAAAAGTACCTTTGTACGGATCGGGCAAAAACATTCGTGAATGGATTCACGTTTCAGATCATGTTAGAGGAATTGCACATGCAATTAAATATGGTGAGTTTGGCGAGGTCTATAACATCGCCGGTGACACAGAATTAACCAATCTCGATATAACGAGATTGTTACTAAAATACTTTAAGTTAGATGAAACTTACATCTCTTATGTTTCTGATAGAAAGGGTCATGATTTCAGATATGCATTAAACAGTTCAAAAATTCAGAAAATTGGCTTTAAAAACAAAGTTGAATTTAAGCAAGGTATTGAATCCACGATTTTGTGGTATAAGAACAACAAAGATTGGTATACGAATGCAAGTTAAAATCTCAATTAAACATGTTTCTGTAAATGAATAAAAACAATAACATTGTTAATGTTGCTTTTTTTCAATTTGCTACTTCAAGTATACATTTTGCGGCTTCGTTGGAGATTCTAAATAAAGAATGCAGATTAGGGAACAAAGCTTTTTATGATTTGTTAGGACAAACCACTTACTTTCCATCAAGAATGGCAAAAACGGGTGAATCTTTATTAGGTAAAGCACCGAAGCACTTAAAGAACTTAATCTTTAGAGCTGACCCGAATGTGGCCTTTAAAGACAAGATCGAATATGACGAAAATTGGGTACAAAAACACATGGAGGAATTCAAGCAACAACTCAACCAGATTTCTAATATATCGATGCTTCCATCCTTGCAATTTGATTCAATCAAACCTGGTGCGGCAATTGCAAATGAGATTATCACTTATTCAAAAGATAATGATATGAATCTCTTAAAAAACCATAAACTTGTAATTTTTTTATTGCGATCTTACTTGGAGGTCTATTCTCATACCTTAGTTTCGATAAAAGCCAACGGAATTTCTCGCGTGCACATCTATAACGGTAGATTTTTGCATGAAAGAGCTTCATGGGATGCGGCAAAGCGGCTTGATTGCGAAATTTTAATCTTTGAAACTACTCACGATCGCTACCAGCAAAGAACCGAAGGTTTTCACAATCGGGTAAACAATCAAAAAGTTATGAAAGATCTCTGGAAGAATTCCACACTGGAGATTTCCAAAAAAATCAATGAGTCCTCTGTTTGGTTCAAGGACATGAGAAGTAACGTAAATCCATTTATGGTCAGATATCCTAAAAAATTCATATCAGACAAAAAATATTTCGTCTATTTTTCGAATTCAGATGATGAAGTTGTGGGATTTTGGGATGAATGGACTGAACCATTAGGCAATCAGTTCGACGTAGTTTCTAAATTAATTGAGATTTTTTCAAATCAAAATGCCTACAAGTTAGTTATCAGATTACATCCTAATCTTTTAAATAAGCCACCAGCTGTAATTAAAAAGTGGCAATCTCTAAAAACAAATCGCAATTCTGTATTGATTCAATCTGGAGAAAAAATATCTTCATATGATTTGATAGATAACTGTGTTGGAGTTATTAATTTCGGAAGTACCATTGGTATCGAAGCAGCATATTATGAGAAACCAGTTCTTGTCATGGCAGACTGTAAGTATGATGAATTAGATATAGCAGACAAACTTTTTAATTGGGGTGAGATTGAATCATGGATAAAGAACGCTGAGTTTTCACCAAGCGAGTTAATATCTCAAAGAAAAATGAACTCATATATATTTGGATTTTATTTTCGAGCTTGCGGCACTCAATTTTTAAATACAAATTTGAAAAAAACTCCCGACCAAGGCGCCTGGGAAGCTGATGATTTCTTGGGAATTAAAATACAGGAGTCCAACTTAATCCAAAATTATAGAAAGTGTCTCTCAAAGTATAAAACTTGGAAAATTCGAAAGGTTCTTCGTTTTGAATAAAAATATTTTGATGGTGACTTTCAACACAGAGCCATGGCATTTATCAGTAACTGTAGAGACCATTATGAAGGAAATAGAACTTAAAAGAAAGGTCACTTGGTTTTTGTTAGATTATACGTCGCTAGATAATAAGGTATTGCCGTTAAGCAGTAATTTGCGTTCAAGAGAAATTCGGGGATTAATACATAAATTAGTTAAATCTGACTTGCGATTTAAGGCAAATGTTAAAATCGTGGACTCAGTAAATTTAATTTCCGAACCCCATAAAGACACCAAAAGGTCAAAGGAAGTTGCCCGCGCAGAACTGATATCCAGGTTACGCGATAGTAATCCGTGTTTAATACATAACCTAAGAGCTCTAAGGCAATATTCTCAAATTTACATTGATTTGAATAGATTCTTTATTGATTATCTATCTAAGAATACATTTGAGAAGGCATACGTGTTCAATGGTCGCCCACTCTGTGAAAGAGCTTTTGATGATGCGGCAAGTACTAGACTTCAAAAAGTTTATTATTTTGAAACTTTCAATGAAAATTGGGCGGATAGATATTTCATTTTCAAGAAACCAACACATTCAGTTAGTTACAGAAGTAAGGTAATGGAGAAATTCTCCCTTTCTGAAGAAGTAAAAAACTCAAAAAAGTATAAAAATATCTCTAGTTCTTGGTTTGATAAAAGAATAGCTGGTCTCACGCAATCATATACAAAACATCAGATGTCATCCAGTGAATTATCACGAAAAAAACCATATTATGTTTTTTTTCATTCCTCGCAGGACGAATTAGATATGGTTGGCTTAACTGATAATTATTGGGGTAATCAAATGGAAATTTTGAAAATTCTTGTGCGCATTTTTAAAGCTCAATCAAATTATGACTTAATACTTAGAATCCACCCACATTTGAAGTACAAATCTAGGAGAGATCAGAATATCTGGTCCAAGGTCGGTGAAAATCTACAAACAAAATACCCTTGGTTTACATATTTTGGGCCAATGAATTCTGTTAGCTCATATGATCTGGTTCGACAAGCTCATGGGGTGATAACTTCCGGCTCAACAATCGGGGTTGAAGCGGTTTATCTGAAGAAGTCAAGTATTTTGATTGGTGATGCTTTCCATAAGTATATGGGTATAACAATAAATCCTACGTCGATACGTGAGTTAGCAGATTTAATTAATCATTCAACACAGATTACTAATTCCAAGAAAAGTTTTAATGCAGCATTAAGATACGGTTATTTTCATTCTCAGGGCGGACTGAAATTTAAATTTGTTCAATATCATGGTAAAAACCAGTATTCTGTAAAAACCTTCCGAATTTCTTATTCTTGGTATTTAAGAGCCTTGAGGAGATTAGAATTAAGAATGGCGTCTATTAATATTAAGGCCAAATTAAGGAGGTGTGATTGTGATAATTGGATTGATTCCAGCGCGAGGTGGTAGTAAAGGTATTCCACGAAAGAACTTAGCATTCTTGGGTGACAAAACGCTCCTCGAAATTGGGGTAGGTAAATTGTTTAAGTCTGGATGTGATGAGGTATTTGTTTCAACAAATGACCAGGAAATAAGCGAGTGTGCTATAAAGTACGGCGCTAAAGTTATAAACCGACCTAATGAGATTTCTGAAGACACATCTTCGACTGAGCCTGTGATTTTACATGCTATAAATTCAATAAGTGTTGATCCAACCAATATACTCGTAATTCATCAAATAACGTCCCCAATGATCACGGTAAAATCAATAGTTTCATGTATAAAATTATTAGAGAATTCAAAATTCAATTCAGCGATAAGCGTGTTCCAAGAATCCCCATTTATTTGGGTTGAGAATGAGTTTCAAGAATGGGAACCAACCAATCATAATAGAGCTAGTCGTCCGCGTCGCCAGGATTTGACAAAATCTGGTATTGAGACCGGCGGTATTTATGTCGCAAAGGTAAAAGCAATAATTGAACAGCTAACTAGATTTCCAGTGCCTACAATCTGTGTTCCAGTCAGTTACATTGAAGCAATAGACATCAATACTGAATCTGATTTAAATGACGCCCGTAAGTTATTTAAAGAAATTTACGAAGAATAGCCGGGCTAGAATTTTCGGGAATTTAAATAATAAGCATTTCCGCTAATAGCACCGACCCGATTGATTCTACATACAAAATTTATCTTATCCATAAATTTCTTTATGTGCTTAAATTGTGACTGGTTTTCATATAAATTGATTCTAGAACATTCAAGATGTATGGATTTCACTTTATCGATTATCTGTTCTTCGGCTTCCTTAAGTATATCTAATTCTTTACCTTGAACATCGAGCCATAATAAATCAACAAATGGGATGTTTTTTTCAAGAATAAATTCACTAAGTTTTACGGAATTTACGATTTCAATTTCATTGAACTGAACCTGCGGAAACCAATCATTATGTAGATTTGGGGTCAATAGAGAACTAGAGCCCATGCCGCCAAGGAATCCACTTGATTTTCCTACGTTTATTTTTTGTGTACCGCCAATATCAGATAAAGCGGCATTGTAGATTTTGATGTCACGACGACCTGAAAATTTAGTTATTAAATATTCATACTGTTCTTTTACTGGTTCAAATGCATAAATACTTACAGCTGGAAATAAATCAATAAATTTCTGAGTATCCACCCCATCTGAGGCTCCTGCTTCAATTATTATGTTGAGATTGCCAACTATAGACTTAATTTCAGCCAACTCAATCTTAGAGTAATCCTTGCCTCTGCTCACTAAGAACTTAAAAGAATTGAATGGGTTAGTAATTAAAAACTTGATTCTATACAAAAATAATTTGAATTTCATTTTGCGTTTAAAATTTTTTGCGGATTTCATCTAAGAATTGTACATCTTATCTTAATCATGATCCGCAAGAATTAGTGTATAGTTAGTGATTATCCAATTTGGAGGAAATTTGAAATTCGCAGATTGCATAGATAGTGGCAACGTGATTGTAATCGCAGAGATTGGTATAAATCATGAAGGTTCACTGAATATTGCTCAAGAGTTAATAGAGGCAGCAATCAAATCTGGGGTCGATGCCATAAAATTTCAATACAGGAATTTAGAAAATACTTATGCGCTCAAAAATGAAATTGGTGACGAAATTCTCTCTGAGGAGATTTCCCGTAATTATTTGAGTGTGAAAGATATTCTCGAGATGACCAAGTTTGCGCAAAAATGCAACATTATGGTTGGTATTAGTTTTTTTGAAGTGGGAGATGTATTAGATTTTGGAGAAAACATTGAAATATTTGATTTCTTTAAAATCCCATCTGCTGAGATCACAAACTTAGCATTAATTAACAGGTTAATGTCTTTTAATAAATATGTACTTATCTCGACAGGAACTGCTGATGAGGCAACTTTGAAATATTCTTTATCGAGCATAGAGGGTGATAATTGGCTTCCGCTACATTGCATCAGTAATTACCCAACTGCTTCATACAATTCAAAACTTGGCTACATGGCCCATTTAAGGAACACTTGGAATCGACCTGTTGGCTATTCAAGCCATGATTCTAATTGGTCCATTAATTGTGCAGCTATTCTTCTCGGTGCGCAGGTGATTGAAAGACACATAACTTTGAATAAAAAATCGAAAGGATTAGATCATTCCTCAAGTTCAACTCCTGATGAGTTCGAATTGATTATAGATTTTATAAGGAATAAAGATAGGTTTTTATCAGGTTCTGGGGATCGCGTCCCAAACCAAGGAGAGTTATTGAATTTACAGAATCTCGGAAGAAGTTTTTATGCAACAAAGGACATGCCGGCTGGTTCTGAGGTGTTGGCTAAAGATTTTAAGTATTTATCTCCAAAAGTAGGTTTTGGTTTTGAATTGTTTACCAACATTGATAGCCCGGTGTTAGTCAAAGATATTAAGGCTGGTGAAGTTCTAACACCCTTTTATATAAAAAAAAGGGAATTGATTTCTGATAGGGCTATTGATTTCTCTAATTCAATGAGCGTTGGCTTACCTGTAAGACTCCATGATTTTACTAGAATAAATAACATGTTCCATTTGCAAAATTATGAATTTCATTTATCCTACGGTGAAATTAGTAAGCTAAAAGGCATCAATGATTTTAACAAAAATGCTAATTACACTATTCACTTGCCGGATTACTGCTCCGCAAATCAATTGATGGATCCTTTCTCGGCAGATGTATCTCAAAAGGAAAAAAGCATCGAAGTTATTAAAGAAACATTAGGATTTGCGGATAAAATAAGTGATGTAATTGGAAAACAAGTGGGAGTTGTGGGTAGTTTCTCTGTTGTTAACTCAACTATAGACCAATTTTATTTTCAATATTCTAATTTATTGGCTGAAAAAACTTCGCAAAAAGTCAATTTGGTTATGCAGTGGCTGCCACCTATTGCCTGGTATTTTGGAGGATCGGTTGAATTAAAAGTTTTGAACAAATTTTCTGATGTAACCCATTTATTAGAGCATAAAATTAATATTGTGATGGACACTTCTCACTTGTTTATGGGTAAGAATTATTTCGGGTTTGATGAATTGGGAATTGTCGAGAAGCTAAAATCCCAAATAGAATGGTTTCATATTTCAGGAGCTTCAGGAATAGATGGAGAGGGCCGTGGTTTTTCTACATTGAACCAAGGCGAAAGGAACTTAATAAGTGATATTTTAAAGAGTAAGAAAATCAAAATTATTGAAGTTTGGCAAGGTCATCTAGATAATTACTTTGGATTTCAAAATGCAATCGAAACACTAGATCGAGAATTCAATGATGGCTAAGAATAAGATTTTAATTACAGGAGTCACAGGGCAAGACGGAGCAATCTTGGCCGACATTCTTTCGAGTAAAGGTTTTGATATTTATGGTGCGTCTAGACGTAATTCACATAATCTCTGGAGAATAAATGAATTGGATCTTGCTAATAAAATTAGTTTTTTAAATTATGATGCAACAGATGTATCTAGTATTGATTATATTTTGAGCAAACATAAATTTGATTCAGTATTCCATTTTGCTGGGTCAAGTTTTACAGTTGATTCACTCGAGTTTCCTCAGAATACATTGATCACCAATATAAACGGGACGTTGTCATTATTGGAGGCGGCTAGAAAATACTCCCCGGCGAGTAAAATCTTTATTGCTGGATCGTCAGAAGTTTTCTCCCGCACTACTACTTTAGAAACTCTGCATATAAATGAAAAATCTTTTCGGTCTCCGGTAAATCCATATGGAGTATCACATTTAGCTATTGATGCTTTAGTTGAAATTTATAGAAAAACACATGGTTTAAAAATATCTCTTGGTATATTTTTTAATCATGAGAGTAAATTCAGAAGTTTGCAGTTTGTTACCAGAAAGATAACCAGTGGGCTTGCCCAGATTAAGAATGGAAACGACACTCCTCTAAAGTTGGGTAATTTCTCAGCCTGCAGGGACTGGAGTTGTGCTGTTGAATTCATGGAAGGGGCATCTTCGTTAATTGAAAACTCAATTTTTGGTGATTTTGTCTTTGCATCCGGGAAATCAACAACTGTACGCGAATTACTTACTCAGGCAGCAAAGGCGGCGGGATTTAAGCCAAGCTTTGAAGGAATAGAGTTTAATGAAGTTTGTATTGATTCAAAAACAGGGAAGATTCTAGCTGTATCTGATAAAAAGTTTTATAGAGAAACTGATCCTTACAAGGTTGTTGGAGATAGTTCTTTAATCTTAAAGGCTACAGGATGGCGGCCTAATCGAAATATTCTAGAAGTAGTTGAAGAAATGACCTTTGCGGATATTAAAAGAGCTTCAAAATAACTCGATTGTTTTATCCCTTGTTGTAATTTCAATAAAATTAATTCCTGTATCTAAATTACTTTCCAAAGTACCTTGCCAAACAATTTCAATTTCCTGTAATATTTCTGAAAAACTATCACTGAATTTTGGATTTAAATCTTTCAATTCACCATTCATAACAATTTTACTTAGTTTTGCATTTGGGCTTCCGTCCTTAGATGGGTGATTCATTGAAATCCATTCAATAAAAAAAGGATTCTTCGAATCGTTTAAAACATCTAAAACACCAATCTGCTTCCATTTCAATGTTGTTCCGTCAGGTTTTCTTCTAACTCCTTCAACCGAGTTTCTTTCTAAAGCTTTCTCAGCTAATTTGATATCTTCAACAGAAATCACCCAAGTTAACCAACCGCCACCTGCATCTGCTTTTTTCTTAACTGCCTGTCCAAAAGGAGTTGCATCTGTTGCTGGATGATCAAGTGGGCAAACAATTTCAATATATTGTCCATTTAGTAATGGGGCTGTGAAATTTCTTGTGCCAAATTTTGGATGAATTCCACCATCTACAAATGCAGTTCCAATCTGTGAACCTATTCGATTAACAACATCAGAGATCTGATCGTGGGAAGCAACATAGGAGACATGGTCAAGACGCATGAGAGTATTTTGCCTTACTCGCGAGGGTGCTAATTACCATTTTCTTAACGTAATTCACACATCAATGCTTCAATAAGTAATAAAGGTGCTGCATTTTGGGCTAAATTTCGTCGGGTTTTTAAGATGGCTTCTATTTTGCCAAGAGTTTTGGCTGGATTACTCGAAGCAGCCATTAATTTGATTTGCTCAATCAAATCTTGATTGATTAGCGAGTCAGTTGAATTCGATTGCAGTACTAAAACATCGCGGTATAGCGTTGCAAGGTCAAGAAGAGCTCTATCCAAGTAATCTCTGACCATTCTTGTCGATCTAGATTTTTGTTCTTTCTCCAACTCCTTCACAGCTTTTGATCCACCACTAGCCATTTTGCTGCCGGTAGCACCCCAAGCCTCTTTCAGTTTCGAAATTTCATCTTCATCTTTTTTCTCAGCATCAGCTAGTGCATCAGCTTTGGCTGCATCTACTAAAAGTTGTGCTGCTTTAAATGCTGAGGCGATATCTTTTATCATTAAAGGCAACTTCAAAATATTTGCACGGTTCGCTCTTGCGTTAGCATCTGTTGCCAATCTTCTAGCTCGACCAATATGACCGCCAGATGCACGTGCTACAAACTCAGCTGTTTTGGCGTCCACTGCATCTCTTTCAATCAATAAGTTAGTAATTGCCTTAGTAGATGGTGTGCGCAATGACAGGTGTCGACATCTAGACCTGATGGTTGGTAATACATCGGTTAATGTTGGAGCGCAAAGTAACCAAATGGTTCTTAAACCTGGTTCTTCAATTACTTTCAATAGCGCATTCGCTGCAGAATCAGTTAAACGATCAGCATCTTCAATTACAACAACACGATAATTTGCTACAGATGGTGCCCAAGATGCTCTAGTGATTAATTCTCGAACCTCATCAATTTTTATTGATAAACCTTGAGTTTTAATTAATTCAACATCTGCATGTGTTCCGAGTATTGTTGAAAGACAATCATTGCATTTACTACACCCACCTTCTTTGCAAACTAAAGCGGCAGCAAATGCAATTGTCGCATTTGACCTACCTGAGCCAGGTGGGCCGGTGAAAAGCCAGGTACTAGTCATCACTTGGCTTAAATCATTTGAATTATGAGCTGCTTGGGCAGCATCTTTTAAAATATCAATAACCTGAGATTGATCAATCAAGGATGAAAAAACACTCACAGTTATTTCAGGTTTCTCTTCAAAGTTTTAATTGCGCCCACTCGCTCAATAATAATTTGGTGAATCTGTTCAATAGAAATGGATGCATCCACCACCAAGAAACGTTCAGGATCAAGGTGGGCAAGGTTTAAATACTCCTGCCTTACTCTTTCGTGAAAAGCTAACGGTTCACTTTCTAATCGATCAGTTGAATGCAATCTGCCTAAGCCAATCTCTGCTGGTAAATCCATAATTATGGTTAATGTCGGAGTTAAAGACTCTGTTGCCCATCTAGAAATTCTCGCCACCTCACTTGGCAGCAATACTCGCCCAGCTCCTTGGTATGCAATTGATGAATCAAAGTATCTATCGGTAATTACTATTTCACCTCTTTGCAGTGCAGGTCTAATTAAAGAGAAAACGTGGTGGGCCCTATCTGCTGCATACATCAAAGCTTCAGCCCGTGGAGATATCACTCCAGTTTTATTATCCAACAAAATATCCCGTAGTTGATTACCTAAAGTAGTTCCACCAGGTTCACGAGTTAATAAAACCTCTTCACCATTCTTCTCAAGCCAATCTTTTAATAACTTAGTTTGAGTTGATTTGCCAGAGCCTTCACCGCCTTCAAATGAGATAAAAACTCCACTTGTTACCTGACCGGTGATCGCTCCTAGCTCTCCACGGAATGCTGACTTAATATCACTTAAGAGTGAGACATTTGGACGATCTCTCATCTGCCTATATGAAATAACTCCAACTAAAACTGCAATAAGGCCAGCGAAAAACATCGTAAAGGCGGCGCCGTTATAGGTAACTGTTGTGGTTCTGAATGAGTATGTGTGCTCACCGATGGCAGCTGCAACTAATGGTGAGATTGCTAATACCAAAACAAGTGAGACTCTAATTAGTGATTGAACAAATGCGAAAGTTCTTCCCCGAACCTCATCTTCAACCTCAAGCCCAAGCATGGTAAATCCAGTGACCCATGAGATGCCAGAGAATAAGCCAAGTAAAACGGTGATAAAGATTGCTAGAACTAGGTTTAATACCAATGAGAGAATTACTAGCAGTAATCCTGAAATAGTTAATGAGATTCCAAACAATCTTCTTCTAGAAAACTGTGCAAATACCTTTGGTCCAAATGAGATACCAAGTGCTAATCCAAAAAATACGGCAGCAAATAAGATTCCATAGGCAGCTTCACCAGCTTGTAGATCATCAACAAAGGTTCTAGCTAACCCAATTACGGCGCCTGCTGCAAAGAAAGCACCCAACATGCCAAAGATAAGTCCTCTAATTATTTTAGAGCCCTTGATAAATGAGAAGCCTTCCCATAGAGATTTGCCAATCGAGGATTGGGCTAATTTCTTACTTGGTCCTGATGGGATCTCTTTTAAGCGCCAAACTGTGTATGCGCAAAATAAAAAACTCATTGCATTTATATAAAGTGCAAGATCTGCAGCAGATGCTGGTGTGGTATTTCCTAAAGCTGCATTTATTACACCAGTAAACAAAGCTAAGGTAGAAAACAAGATCGCAGCAATTGGTGCGGTTCCATAGGCAGCAAGTAGAGATACCTGATTAGCACTCTCAAGCTTTGATTTAGGAACAAGATTTGGCACAGATGCTTCTTTTGCAGGCGACCAAAATAGGGTAACAATCTCCACCAATATAGATGCGGTATACAACCAGAAGTAATTTCCAACTATTGGAATAGAAAGGTATAAAGAGAACCTCAGAACATCACAAACAATCATCAATTTTCTACGATCAAACTTATCTGCAATGACGCCAGCAAATGGGCCTAAAATCACCGCCGGCAATAACCTGACAATAAAAACACCTGCAATTGCAAAGTTTGCCTTTGCATAATCACCACCGGCTAATTGCTGGGCTAAAGCAGTTGAGGCAAGTAATCCAAGCCAATCACCAAAGGATGAAAACGCCATCGCTTGCCAAAGCTTTCTAAATGCAGGAATTGCAAGAACGCTTCGTGATTCAGACTGCGCAGGTGCGGCTGGATATGGCAATGACATGGCTTAAGAGTATCTCCTATCGCAATAGGGGTTGATTTTCTACAACCCAACGCGTGAACGGAATAGCACTAGTCCAACCTGGAGATACAGCATTGAGAATATGCACAACATTCTTTTGGGATTCTACGATGTAATCCATTTCGATCGAATTGGTTTCAGTATTAATAATTTGTGCTCTGATGCCGGCTGGATGCTTTCGCCACGTCTTATTCCCAGTTAGTGAGCTTGAAAGTTTTTCGGTTCGCTTCAATAAAGGTTTTGTATACAATTTCATAAATTCTTCTTTTGCTAGCCCAACTAGTTCAAAAGAATCGGACTTAATCAAGGAAATAGAAGCTTTTAAAAATTCTTTGAATTCGGTACTGCTGAATCCGTTTGTAAATCTGTACTGCTCTTTACCAATTACAGGAAAAGCAGTTGGGCCTATTTTAATCTCACCATTTAGAGTATTTGTGGTGTGCACACCTAAAAAAGGATTAACAGGATTTGGTACAGGGTATATCAAACGTTTCGGATTTGAATCTACCAATATAGATTTTTTATAAGCTCCTAGAAATGGTAGGCACACATATTGATTGCCAACATTTACTTGCTTGGCTAAATCTGCTGCATATGCTCCTGCTGAATTAATTATTGAACTCGCGCTGTAAGTACCATGAATTGTTTCTATCAGAACTTCATCTTCAATACTTACCAACTTGACCGAGCTATTAAATTGGAAATGTCCACCATTTTTCAAAAACTTTTCAGCAAGCTTTGTTATCACTAATTGGGGATTGCCAACAGCGGTGGTGGGTGACCAAATAAATTTATCTATTGTTTTTGCAGCAGGCTCAATTTTGTCCAAATTACTTGAATCTAATATCTCAATATCAACACCATTAGCGATGCCTTTGCGATATAGCTCTTCTAATCTTATGACATCGCTTTTAGTCTGACAGACAACGACTTTCCCAGTTTCTAGGATCGGAATTTCGCTTTCTTTACAGAACTTCTTTAATTCCATATTGCCTAATCTGCAAAACTTTGCCTTTAATGAATCTGGTGAATAATAGAAGCCGGCATGTAAAACACCTGAATTTCGGCCGCTCGCATGAATTCCTGGCTTTGCTTCTTTATCAATAACTAATACTTTTTTATCTGGGTTTCTTTCAAGAATTGCAAGACCAATAGAAATTCCAACAATTCCTGCTCCGATTACTATGTGGTCAAACTCTTTATTAATCACTAGTGGAGATTTTCCCAACACCGGTTGCAGCCTTTTTGGCTTTCTTTTTCGCTCCCGCACCCTTCACAGTTTTTTCAGTAAGTGTTGGTGCACTTTTCTTCACTCTCTTACCTTTCTTTTTTGATCCACCTGGGTTTTCAATCTCCCAGGCTCGTCGTCCGGCAAGTAATTCAAGTGCGCGTTCTAGAGTAAGTAGCTCAACTGCATCACCACGTCTTAATGTCGCATTAGTTTCACCATCTGTTACATAAACACCAAATCTGCCATCCTTCACAATTACTTCACGTTGTGTTTGTGGATCTTTACCTAATTCTTTAAGAGGCGGCTTAGCAACGCCACGTCTTCTAACCTTTGGCTGTTTATATATTTCAATTGCTTCTTCCAATCCAATAGAAAACAATTGATCCTCACTTGTAAGAGTGCGTGAATCTGCCCCGTGTTTCATATATGGGCCATACCTGCCATTTTGAACAGTGATCACATCATCTTGGTAGGTGCCAAGCGTTCTTGGAAGTGATAACAATCGAAGTGCGTCAGATAAATCAACAGTGTCTAGAGACATTGTTGAAAGTAATGATGCTGTCTTTGGTTTTGGTGCATCTTTTTTCTTTCGCTTTTTCTTGGCGCCCTCTTCCACTACCTCTTCGGGAAAAACCTCAGTGATATATGCACCAAAGCGTCCTGATTTTGCAATAACCTCTAACCCAGTTTCTGGATCAACTCCTAATTTTCGCTCACCCGATGGTTTGGCTAATAATTCAATTGCAACAGGAAGTGTTAATTCATCCGGTGCCATCTGCTCTGGAATGTTTGCAAACTTACGGTCATCTCCCTGACCTTGTTGAAGGTAGGCGCCAAATCTGCCAACTCTGATCTCAATATCTTCACCCATCTTCATGGTGTTAATTGCTTGAGCATCTATTGCACCTAGATCTGCTGATAGATCAGCTAATCCAGGATTCTTTTCTGTGCCATAGAAAAACTTTGTAAGCCAGGCAACTCGTTCTTCATCACCATTTGCTATTCGATCTAAATCCTCCTCCATTGAGGCGGTGAATTCGTAATCAATTAACTTTGTAAAGTGCTGCTCTAATAATCCGGTAACTGAAAATGCTAAGAAGGTAGGAACTAAAGCCCGACCACGTTTTGCAACATACCCACGATCTTGAATGGTTTGCATAATTGAAGCAAAGGTTGATGGCCGGCCAATACCAAGCTCCTCTAGTTTTTTAACCAATGTTGGCTCGGTATATCTTGCTGGTGGTTTTGTTTCATGCCCCTCACAGCTATATTCATTTACCTTTATCTTTTCGCCAACACTCATCGCCGGTAATCTGCGATCGGTATCTTCAACATCTGCCTTTTCTTCGACAATATCTTCATATGCAGCTAAAAATCCAGCAAAAGTTATTACCGATCCATTTGCACGAAATATTGCATCCTCACCAGTTTTACTCTTAACATCAAAATCAACTCTCATCTGCTGCTTCTTAGCATCTGACATTTGGGAGGCAATTGTTCGCTTCCAAATTAAGTCATAGAGTGCAAACTCATCTCTTGATAAATCTGGTGCTAATTCACCAGGAGTTCTAAAAGATTCACCCGCTGGCCGAATAGCCTCATGAGCTTCTTGGGCATTTTTTGTTTTGCCTTCGTAAACTCTTGGTGTTGCCGGGACAAACTCTTTGCCATAAAGTGCTTGCGCAGATGATCTTGCAGCTGTTATTGATGAGGCAGAAAGTGCTACTGAATCTGTTCTCATATAGGTGATATATCCGTTTTCATATAATCTTTGAGCAATTCGCATTGTTAATTGTGCGCCCCAGCCAAGTCGAGAACCTGCATCTTGTTGCATAGTTGAGGTTGTAAAGGGTGGCTTTGGCCGCTCAGTTCTTGGTGATTCCTCAAGTGATTTAACAATGAGTGCTTGACCTTGCAATGATTGAACTAATTCTCTAGCACCTGCTTCATCAAGTAATAAAATATTTGCAGCAGATTTATCTTTTATTCCACCATTTGCATCAAAATCATTTGTAGCAGCAACCCGCTTACCATTTAAAGATAAAAGCCTTGCTGAAAAGCCCGCCTCACAATTGGCAGCTAAATCCCACCAACTAGATGAAATAAATGCCATTCGCTCTCTTTCGCGCTCAACAATTAATCTAGTTGCCACTGATTGAACACGACCTGCTGAAATTCTTGGCATTACTTTTTTCCACAAAACTGGCGATAATCGATAACCATAAAGACGGTCTAATACACGCCTAGTTTCTTGGGCATCTACTAATCGATAATCTAAATCACGAGTTTCTTTTGCTGCTTTTACAATTGCATCTTTAGTAATTTCATGAAAAACCATTCGCCTAACTGGAATCTTTGGCCGTAGTACTTCAATCAGGTGCCAAGCGATTGCTTCGCCTTCGCGGTCTTCATCCGTTGCCAGAATTAATTCATCCGCATCCTTCATTAACTCTTTTAACTCTGCCACCTTAGATTTTTTATCTGGGTTAATCACATATAAGGGAGCAAACTCCTCTTCAATGTTTACACCCTCTTTTGCCCAGGCAAACTTTTTATACTCTTTTGGAATATCAGCTGCCCGTTGCGGTAAATCGCGAATGTGGCCAACAGATGCTTCAACAACATACTCATCCCCTAAAAAGGAGCTGATTTTGCGCGCCTTAGCAGGGGACTCAACAATTACTAACTTTGTTCCCAAAGTACTTCCTTCTTAACTTAAATGGGGAAGAGAAAAAATTTAAGCGATGGTGGTTGCGCGTTTGCGGTTTTGCACCAGTGCCCAAACAATTACTGCGGTTGCAACAAGTGCAATCACCATGTTAATTGTTTGATTGTCATCTAATGTGAAACCAACAATTGCTGGGGTAATTAGCAAACCAACTAGGTTCATTACCTTAATCAATGGGTTGATTGCAGGACCTGCGGTGTCTTTAAATGGATCACCAACAGTGTCGCCAACAACAGTTGCTTTATGAGACTCACTGCCTTTGCCGCCAAACTTTCCATCCTCAATCATCTTCTTTGCGTTATCCCAAGCACCGCCTGAGTTAGATAGGAAGACTGCCATTAAGGTTCCAGTTCCAATTGATCCAGCAAGGTATGCGCCAAGTGCGCCAACACCTAAACCAAATCCAACTGCGATTGGTGCCATAACTGCGAGTAATCCTGGAGTTACAAGCTCACGTAATGAGTCACGTGTGCAAATATCAACTACCCGGCCATACTCAGGTTTTACCTTGCCAGTCATAATTCCTGGGTGCTTCTTAAATTGTGCACGTACCTCAACTACTACCGCACCAGCTGCGCGTGATACCGCGTTGATGGCAAGGCCAGAGAACATAAAGACCACAGCTGCGCCAATAATTAATCCAACTAGGTTTCTTGGATCGGCAACATCTAATATGCCTTGGAACTCAAGGACTTGATCTTTAACTACCAAGCCTTTTTCAAGAACAGAGTTCTTAATTGCATCGGTAAATGCACCAAATAGAGCTGTAGCTGCTAGAACTGCAGTTGCAATTGCAATTCCCTTTGTAATCGCCTTAGTTGTGTTACCAACTGCATCCAGTGAGGTAAGGATCTTTGCGCCCTCACCCTTAACATCTCCACTCATCTCAGCAATTCCTTGAGCGTTATCTGAAATTGGACCAAAGGTATCCATTGCCACAATTACACCAACTGTTGTTAACAATCCAGTTCCGGCAAGGGAAACGGCAAATAGTGAAAGCACTACTGATCCGCCACCTAGTAAAAATGCGCCAAATACTGCGCCAGCTATCAATAATGCAGAGTAAACAGCTGATTCAAATCCAACTGAAACACCAGCAAGAATTACTGTTGCAGCTCCTGTCTTTGAAGAGGCAGCCACATCATTTACTGGTCGCTTGCCAACCTCAGTAAAGAAGCCGGTAAGTACTTGAATCGCTGCAGCCAGTGCAATACCAATTAATACCGCACCTAGTGCAAATACTCTTGGATTAATATCAATTGCTTGAGCCTCAGCAGTTAAGCCAGACATATTTGTTAATGAATCTGGTAGATAGGTAAAGGTTGCAAAACCAACTAAAACTGCGCTGATAATTGCGCTAGTAAAAAATGATCGGTTAATTGCTGTCATCGCTGACTTATCACTCTTGCGAAGCTTGGTTAGGAAAATACCTAAGACGGCTGTGATAATTCCAATTGCTGGAACTATTAATGGATAAACAAGACCGGCATCGCCAAATCCAGCTTTTCCTAGAATTAAAGCGGCAACTAAAGTAACTGCGTAAGACTCAAATAGATCTGCTGCCATTCCAGCACAATCACCAACATTATCGCCCACATTATCTGCAATAGTTGCAGCATTTCTTGGGTCATCCTCAGGAATTCCCTTTTCAACCTTACCTACTAAATCTGCGCCAACATCTGCAGCCTTTGTAAAGATTCCGC
>Ga0315907_10001715_pt1 | contig 29293 bp, 27 predicted proteins | sample LakEriMetagenome_3_FD_203525 | JGI IMG/M metagenome (GOLD analysis project Ga0315907, IMG submission 203525) | Freshwater fungal communities from buoy surface, Lake Erie, Ohio, United States - Buoy 12 MA123 | ecosystem: Environmental > Aquatic > Freshwater > Lake > Lake biofilm | place: USA...
TTGTGGAACAGCGGGTGTGGCAGACGTTTTGGACTTCGGTGACTTGCTCGTAGACATAGTGGCTCCTTGACATAGTAGGGAGCCTAGCAAAAATTTAATCTACACAAAATTCCTTACACCCTCAGCTACCGCGCCACATCCCTACTCTACCAGCTGGATTCCGCCGCTGATCCATATAGGCCATAGCCTTAATCAAGGGTGCCATGCCCTAAGTCCAGCCCTTCGCGCGCGGCACCGCGCGGCGCCAACTGGACAGCTTGCACTGCGCTTCATCACGTGATATCGAAGGTAGCCACTGGTGTCCTGATGCGGGTTCGGCGGTCGAGCCAGTCACGCCACTCCATAGGCCGGTTGCCATCCCGGCAAGACGCGCCGCACCGAGTGCAGTTGTCTCTTGCACATTGGCCCTCACGACGGGTATGCCGACAAGGTCGGCCTGGATCTGCATCAATAGGTTGTTTGCGGTGCCGCCGCCGTCGACCCGCAACTCTGCCGGGGAAATCCCCGAGGCGTCTCTCATTGCTGACAATAGCTCGGCGCACTGGAATGCAATCGCTTCTAGTGTGGCGCGTGCGATGTGCGCGCGGGTGGTGCCGCGCGTAAGCCCCAACAGCGTACCGCGCGCCGACGGATCCCAATCGGGGGTGCCCAAGCCACTGAAGGCTGGCACAAACACCACACCGTCGGAGGAGGGCACGCTTGCCGCAAGCGCCTCGATCTCTCTGGCAGAGTTAATAATGCCGAGTCCGTCTCGCAGCCACTGCACGGCGGCACCAGCGATGAAAACGCTTCCCTCAAGAGCGTAGGAAGTGGCAGCGTTCGGTGGCACTCCGGTGCGCCATGCGACCGTTGAGATCAGCCCCTGCGAAGCTGGTGCCGGTTTTGCGCCGGTATTCATCAACATAAAGCACCCGGTGCCATAGGTGTTTTTGACGAGCCCTGGTGAGTGGCAGCCCTGTCCAAACAGGGCGGATTGCTGATCACCAATCATGCTGCAAATCGGGATACCTTGCGGTAGACCGTCACATGACGTTTCACCGATGAGGCCACTCGAACTGACAATGTTGGGTAGTATGGAACGCGGGATGCTAAATAGTTGTAGTAGCCCGTCGTCCCATTCCATCGTTTGAATGTTGAACAGCATGGTACGCGACGCATTTGAAACATCCGTGGCATGAATTTTGCCTTCAGTTAGGTTGTATACCAACCAAGTGTCGATCGTGCCAAACGCTAGCTCCCCGCGTGCGGCGCTCCCTTCAGCGCCAGCAATATGTTTGAGCAGCCAGCGAATTTTTGTCGCTGAAAAATATGGGTCAATCACCAAGCCTGTCTTGGCACGGATCACATCTTGATGGCCGTCGTTTATCAATTCGTCACAGTACCCTGCTGTGCGGCGATCCTGCCAGACAATCGCCGGCGCGATGGGTTTACCAGTCTGCCGGTTCCAGATGACGGTGGTTTCGCGCTGGTTGGTGATACCGATAGCAGCGATGGAGTCACCGGAAGCGCCGTGTTTAGTGCGCCACGTGGCGATAGCCTCCGCCGCGACGTCGCGTTGGCTTGCCCAGATCTCGGCGGCGTCGTGTTCGACCCAGCCCGCATTGGGGAAATGCTGTTTGAATTCACGTTGGGCGCTGGCAAGTGTCGTCCCCGTTTCGCCGAATACGATGGCACGCGAACTGGTGGTTCCTTGGTCTAGCGAGAGAATGGCTGCGGACATGTTGGTAGTCTATGGGAAGTGAGATTTCTGACGAGGTTGACGCAAATGGGGTACGGCAAGCGAATTGGGCTGCGATAAAATGCAGATTAGTTTAGGTTGAGGATAAAATCAAAGGGAAGCGCGAGCCGGTGAGCGTTTGATTAGAGCAAGTGTTTCAGTCACGCAAAATTGGATACTGCTAGCAAGGGGTTGGAATTATGGGTTTACTCGACGATCTGAAGAAAGAGGCCGAGTCGCTGAAGAATCAAGAAGCGCAACGCACACAATTGCTTAGAGCAAATGCTGTGCAAGTGGATCAGGCACTTCGTTTAGTGTTCAAGTATCTATATGAGTTATTCCGCCAACTCAATGTGGTGAAGCCTGCTTGTGAGCGCAGCTACAACCTGCTCACCGTCGGCAAGATTGACGGCCTCACACAGGGTGATTATCGTATTGACTACCGGACCTCGCAGCGTAACGCTACTGAGCATTTCGAAGAGCTAACCGTTACGTTTAAGCGTTCCAAGCCCGACACTTTCACCATCAAGCGTGAGGCTGAAGGCATTGAACGTTTTCGCGATTTGTTATGGCAAAACAACATGCGCTTCACGTCGGAACCGGTGCGCAATGATCGACGCGTCATCACTCACGAGTTTTTTACTATCAACAACGAAGTTATCTGTGGCGCGGATATTGTTGGTGACTACGAAGAAGGCGTGATTCGTTTTAAGCTCAAGAACGTCGAGGACTTCGGCCCGACCTTGTATACGCTCGAGCCCTCGGTGATCAACGACAAGTCGCTGGAAGACCTGGCGAAGGTGTTCATCGGCCAGATCGAAACGAATTTCGAGATTTACAATCGCAAAACTGCTTTTGGTAACGGTAGCGGTAACTATCCGAAATTCAGCTCGAGAGAGGTTCAATACCAACCCGATCCGTCGCCGGTCGAGGATGAGGAAGCCAAGAAGAAACGTGGCTTATTCGGCTTGTTCAAGAAATGACGAAACCGCTCAGCAGGTTCTCAATATAAAAACGCCGCCCTATTGGGCGGCGTTTTTTGTTTCACTAGTGAGCCGCATTAAGTGCGGTTTTGCAGCGCCGCGATACGAGCTTCGATCGGAGGATGGCTTGAAAACAGTGCCATCACGCCGGCTTTATCCGAAATGCCCGAGGCGGCCATCGATTTGGGCAACTCGCCCGGTTCTAAGCCGCCGAGGCGACGCAAAGCATTGACCATCGGCGTCGGCGTACCCACGTACTGTGCGGCACCCGCATCGGCGCGAAACTCGCGCTGGCGAGAGAACCAAGCCACGATGATCGAAGCCAGCACGCCGAGTATCAGTTGGCAAATAATATCGGTGACGTAATAGCCAATGCCGGGTGCGTCGTTCTTATTACCCAACACCATACGATCCACCACGTAGCCGACCACCTTGGCGAGGAAAACGACAAAAGTATTTACCACGCCCTGAATCAACGTCAGCGTGACCATGTCGCCGTTGGCGATATGGGCAACTTCGTGCGCAAGTACCGCCTCGACCTCTTCCTTGGTCATCGATTCGAGCAGGCCTGTAGATACGGCGACTAGCGCGGAATTCTTGAATGCACCGGTCGCAAACGCGTTAGCTTCGCCTTGGTAGATGGCCACTTCGGGCATGCCGATATTGGCTTTGTTCGCCAGACGCTGAACACTCGCAACCAACCATCGTTCGGTTTCGTTTTGTGGCGTGTCGATGACTTGCGCGCCAGTCGACCACTTTGCCATTGGTTTAGAGATCAAGAGCGAGATAAACGAGCCGGTGAAACCGACAACTGCTGAAAACGCCAACAACATTGGCAAGTTCAGGCCGTTTGCCGTCAAGAATTTGTTAATACCGAGCGCGCTCGTCACAATCGTGAGTACGAGCATGATGGCCATATTGGTCAGCAGGAATAGAAATACGCGTTTCATAGGTGACACCCCAGAGTGGATAACTTGTTTAATGCAATTTTATCGGCTTTTTCCAACTTTTTTGCCGCGTTTTGTCCGTCGTTAGCGCAGCAGGTTGGGGGAATCGCTAATATTTCAAGGGCTTAGCTTTCCCGCTGCGTTTGGGCGAGCGGCAGAACCCTGTTACCTTTGCACGAACCCTCGTGCGGACTTCGGCAGTTTTGTCAGGAAATGGTTCCAGCTCAGGCACGAGCTAAACTTCGGGCATGCAAGATTTTTGGGTTGACTCTGGCTTTGGCCAGCTGACAGTAAATGACCGCGGCTGGCTGCGGGTGACGCCGCAGTACCTGCGCTCGGTTTTGATGCGTCCGGAACTTGCGCCGATTGCGGAATCCGGCCCCAATGAGCGAGCCTTGCACGCGGATTTAGTGGTGAATCCGCTGCGCGCGGTCGCGGCCGAGGAACTCGGCGCGATTGAAGACGCGGATACGCGGCAGAACTACATGTATTTCCTGCGCTTACGCAAACTTTTGACCGACGCGGTCACGTTGGAACGGTTTTACCTGCAAGCGTTTCAGGCTGGTGCGATCGATTTCCCGCCGGTGTTTATCGACATGGCAGCACAAGCGATTGTGCGTGGGATCTTGGCCGACCAGACTGAGGATGTGTACGCTGTCCGTGCCGGAGAGTTGTTCTTTCGGCGTCAACGGGTGTCTACCGAAAATGTCCGGGTACTCAGTGCAGACGCCGAGACGATTCAGGTATTTGCCGAATCTGGCGGGTTCGGCAACGTGGGCCGCCTATTTGCCCAGCAGGGCACGCCGATGCGCACCATGAACATGGATGTGTTGTCACACGAGAACGCACAACTCTATTGGTTTTCCGAGAATCGATATCGCTATATCGTTGATCTTTCGCATGGCAGTGCCGGGCTGGATGCGTTGGCCACGCTCATCAGTCGTTGGATCGAGCACTTTTTTGGCGTTAAGGTGAGCGTCACCGCACTACCAAAGATTGAAGACGATGCCTGGCGCTGGCACATTGGGCTCGACGTCGAATCAACAGCGATCCTTAACGACCTGTACGAGGGGCGGGAGGTGGACCAGTCTCGACTGGCCCGCCTTGTCGGGCTATTCCGCGTCGATTTCCTCGATGCAGCGGACATGCGCACTGACGTACAAGGCAAACCGGTGTATCTTGGCATGGCGATCAACGAAGAAAATGTATTGAAGCTTAAACCGCAGAATCTACTAATCAACCTGCCGATTGCCGTGCGAAGTTAGCCTTTGGTACATTGCCGGCTTACGCGGCGCTCACAATTGCGCCCCCCACCGATCTCAATGCGAGAATTGACAATATGAAATCATCCAAAGACCATCCAGCAGTCGAAATGTTGCGAAGCGAAATCGAACTCATGGTCTCAGACCGCGATGCGTTACTACGTGTTGCCGGTGCTGCGGCGAAATTTGTCGAGAAGGTCAACATTGCCAAATTGCCGGTGTCGGCGATTCCCTTTGCTGAGGCGCTCGCGTCGGGAGTCAATGCGCTTTCTGAGGAGAGCCTGAAGGAAGCCTTGGCTGCTTTCACGCGGCGCTAGCATGCTCCTGCAAGCTCACGCAGGCGTCGCGCCCAGCCTCTAGATGGAAACGGCGACGGCTTGCTTATGACCGCTTCCAATAGGCACCCAATAGAATTGGTGGTGCCGCAAAGTTTCCGACGCCGCAACTGCGGTTTCACCCGTTGGCTGGGACGCAGCATGATGCGTATAACGGGCTGGAAGTTTGAAGGCCAACTGCCGGATGTTCGCAAGGTGTTGGTAAGCGTCGCGCCGCACACCAGCAACTGGGATTTTGTCGTCGGAGTGATGGCGCTATTTGCGCTCGATCTTCGTATCTCGTTTTTGGGCAAACACACGCTCTTTCGAGGGATTGTTGGTCGTTGGATGCGCTCCATCGGGGGTATCCCCGTAGATCGATCACGCCCTACTGGGGTGGTGCGTGATGTTGCTGACGCGATCACGGCTGCAGACCGCATCGTCTTTGCCATGGCCCCTGAAGGAACACGCCGCCTCGATAAAGGTTTCAAGACTGGCTTTATCCATATTGCGCACACGGCGCAGGTACCCATCTGTTTGGCCTACTTTGATTTCTCGCGCAAGGTGATTGGTTTTGGACCGGTGTTTCAGCCAAGCGGCGACGCGCCTGCAGATATTGCCAAGATCACTGATTACTATCGACCGATACGAGGTCGCTACCAAAAGGACTGGCAGCGTGACTGGCAACGCCAAGGTTAGCGCGATTATGTCGGGTGCTGTGCATACCTTCGCCCGACGAATGCGCAGCAGATCAAATTGATGCGCAACGATGGTGCGCTACAATTTCCCAAAATCATCTGCAAGTAATTGAGTGTAATGGATGTATTTTCCGGCATGCCGTTTGCAAAGATGGCAGTACGATGAGCAATCGTCGTCAATTTCCCCTCCGAGAGCGGTTTGCCCGGCGTCAGATTAGTCGCCGGGCTTTTTCTTTTCTTGCGCGGTCGCGTTAGACTGGCAATTGTGTTTCAACCCAACCCAAATAACGAGGAGACCACGTGATTCATTCAACTAAAAAAATATCGCTCAGCCGCCTTCTCGGCGCGCTGGTCGTCGGCTTAGCGTCGTCGTTTGCACTTTCCGCCTCCGCGTTGGATAGCGTGAAGTTTATGATTCCCGCTAATCCCGGTGGTGGTTGGGACACCACCGGACGCACGCTTGCACAAGCGATGACCAAAGCGGGTGTGGTCAAGAATGTGCAGTTCGACAATAAGGGAGGTGCCGGTGGCACCATTGGCTTGGCGCAGTTCGTAAATACCTCAAAGGGTGATGGTAACGCCATGATGGTCGGCGGCATGGTCATGGTCGGCGGCATCATTCTGAACAAATCTGCGGTAAACCTCAGCATGGTGACGCCGCTGGCGCGCCTTACTGGTGAGTATGAAGTTATCGTCGTTCCGGCGGCATCACCCATCAAGACCATGAAGGATTTGGTTGCTAAATTCAAAGCGGATCCTGGGTCCGTGTCTTGGGGAGGTGGCAGCGCCGGTGGCACTGACCATATTCTGGCGGGCATGATTGCCCAGGCAGTCGGTGTTGACCCCGCCAAGGTGAACTACATCCCATACGCTGGCGGCGGTGAAGCGCAAGCCGCGATACTGGGAAACCACGTCACGGCTGGCATCTCCGGCTACAGCGAATTTGCCGCACAGATCAAGGCCGGTAAATTCCGTCCGCTGGCTATTTCTTCGGACAAGAAGATTTCAGGCATTGATATCGCAACATTGAAGGACCAAGGAATCGACGTCGAATTGTTTAACTGGCGCGGTGTGTTTGGTGCCCCTGGTATCACCGACGCGCAAAAGAAAGCGTTGTTGGCGGCGCTTGAGACGACCGTGAAGTCGGCTGGCTGGAAAGAAGCACTCGCCAAGCAGGAGTGGACGGACATTTACATGGCGGGTGATGGTTTTGCCAAGTACATTGACGATGAGAACAAGAGAATCGGCGACGTCCTCGGCAAACTGGCACTGAAGAAGTAACAGACCAAGTCAGCGGCTGATCGGACTCGCGGTTGCACTTTAACTAGTCCCACCGCGAGCCGTCCCGCCGATAACACTGGAGGAAGTGGCGATGACGACAACAACTACGCCCGAGGCAACAAAACATCCCGGCCAGGTGTTGCTCAGCGTCGCCGTGGTATTGCTGGGAACGGCACTTGCCTATGGTACCAGCCAGCTTCCAGAGGCCAGTGGCTACGCCAAGGTCGGGCCAAGATTAATGCCGTCAATTGTGTCGGGAGGACTGTTCGTTTTGGGACTACTGCTGCTTAAGGAATCGCTCACCGGCGGTTTTCACAGTATCGACGAGGACGAGCACGCGGCGACTCCGACCAACTGGCCTGCATTTCTTTGGATTTCCGCTGGACTTGTGCTGAATGGTTTGCTGATTGTAACGGCCGGTTTTGTTATTGCCGGTACGTTGCTGTTTGTGTTGTCAGCTCGCGGCTTTGAGAGCCGGGCCTATGTCCGAAATGCCGTGGTTGGCATGGCCATTGCCGGATTCACATACGCGTTCTTTACGTACGGGCTCGGACTCGCGCTACCTGCGGGAATCCTGCCGTTCTAAGTCGTTTCATGGTCGCAAATGCGACATCAGCCGTTGAACGCATCAGGCTGTGTTGAAGTAAATTAGGCTAACGATGGAAGTTTTGAATTCTCTTGCGCAAGGATTCTCCCTCGCGCTCACCATGCAGAATCTGATGTGGTGCTTTGTCGGCGTGACGCTCGGTACGGCGGTCGGTGTCTTGCCCGGCATCGGTCCCGCAGTCACGGTCGCGTTGCTGTTGCCCGTCACCACCAAGATTGATCCCTCCGGCGCACTGATCATGTTTGCAGGTATCTATTACGGTGCAATGTACGGTGGCTCGACCACCTCGATTTTGCTCAACACGCCTGGTGAGTCCGCCACCATCGTGACGGCGATGGAGGGCAACCAGATGGCTAAACGCGGTCGAGCGGGGGCGGCGTTGGGCACGTCTGCCATCGGGTCGTTTGTTGCCGGCACTCTGACCGTGGCGGCGCTGACCTTTGTCTCACCGCTGGTCGTCGACATTGCGATCCAATTCGGTCCGCCGGAATTTTTTGCTCTCATGGTGCTGGCTTTCACCACAGTCTCCGCCGTGCTCGGTGGATCAGCGCTGCGTGGCCTAACCGCACTGTTTATCGGGCTCGCCATTGGATTGGTCGGTATCGATTCGCAATCGGGCACGGCGCGCTTTGCTTTCGATGTGCCGCAACTGCTTGACGGTATTGAAGTGGTCACCGTGGCGGTGGGGCTGTTTGCCGTAGGGGAGACGCTGTGGACTGCGTCGAAGGACTACAAGACAGTCGAGACCATGAATGCAATGCGCGGTTCCGTCTGGATGACTGCGCAAGATTGGAAACGCTCATGGGGCCCGTGGTTACGCGGCACGGCGATTGGCTTCCCGTTTGGGGCGATGCCAGCGGGCGGCGCTGAGATTCCAACATTTTTGTCCTATGCCATCGAAAAGAAATTGACCAAACACCCGGAGGAATTTGGTCATGGCGCGATAGAGGGGGTGGCAGGACCGGAAGCGGCAAACAACGCATCTTCAACTGGCACCATGACGACGTTGTTAGCGCTCGGCTTACCAACGTCGGCAACCGCAGCAATTTTGCTCGCCGCGTTCCAACAATATGGTTTGCAGCCGGGCCCATTGCTATTCGTCAATTCTGCCGACCTCGTGTGGGCGCTGATCGCCTCAATGTACGTTGGCAACATCATGTTGCTGGTATTGAACCTCCCGCTCGTGGGGATTTGGGTAAAGCTGCTGAAAATTCCGAAGCCGATGCTTTATTCCGGCATCTTGATCTTTGCCACGCTCGGCGTGTTTGGCATGCGGCAGTCGGCGTTCGATATATTCCTGCTGTACGCAATTGGATTGCTCGGATTCCTGATGCGGCGCTACGATTTTCCGACCGCGCCGGTCATCATCGGCATGATTCTGGGCCCGCTAGCAGAGGCGCAGTTGCGCCGGTCGCTGTCAATCAGTCAAGGTGACTGGCTGGTCTTCCTGCAAAAACCATTGTCGGCAAGCCTGCTGGCGATTACGGCAGCGATATTGATCGGGCCGTGGGCATGGAAGAAGTTAAGGCAGGCCTAGTATCGGCGGGCATTTTGCGGCCCTTTCGCTTGAAAGCGTCCGTCAATAAACGACTTTAGCCAAAGATGATTGGTGCCAAGAAGGCGAAGAAGAATCCCGTGACGAACATCACTACCGAGAACGTATAGATCGCCGCAGCCCACCGACGGGCCCGGTTACAGGTAGCGGCGAGGGCCGGGTCGGCAGGGCAGGGGAGTGACCTTGCCCGCCATTGCATCACACCGGCCGCCAGCAGCATGACCCCCGCAATCGCAAACAACGCTACCTTGTGTTCGGACAGCCACACAATCTGTGGGAACGTGGTGACCAAGCCCGCCATTGCCGCCCCCGCGCCGATTGACACCAGTAATGCTGGTAAGGCGCAGCAAATCAACGTGCTGCCGCTGGTAAACAGCGATAGAAACGATGCGACCGCGTTTTGTTTCAACGCGGGGTCGAGCGAAGATTCAGCAGGCATTACTTGCTCGCTTTGATCTTCTTTGTCAACGCGTCAAAGCTTTCTTCGCTACGGGCGATGGATTTCACCACATAACCCGCGTCAGTGATTTCGGCTTTGATGGTGGCGTCCGGGATGTCCTGGCCGTCTTTAAGCGCGACCACCGCCACTTTTTTCTCCAAGCTGACAAACACCTTATCGGTGGCGGCCTGCGACTTCATTTTCTTTTCAACACCTTGTGCACAAAACGCGCAGACCAAGCCGTCAAGCCCAATCTGAATGGTTTTGGGAGTGGCGAATGCCGGTGTTGCAACTGCGGCGGCCAATGTGACAGAAGCAAGCAGCGTATTGAAGTTTTTCATTTGGATTTCCTTTTTCAAAATTTTCATCATCATTATTTAGTAGTTAACCATAAACATCATCTGGGGCTTGCGGCGTTCGGTGACACCGATTTCCACCCAGATGTTTTTCTTGAAGAGACGCACGAATGCGCCGCCTTCGGTTTTGTCGGTCATACCGCGATACTTTTTAACTTGGGCGATAAACCATACTGCCAAGTCTTCATAGTCGTGTGCGACTGGCGAAAAACCAATTTGGCCGACGTCGAGTCGGTCATAAAAAAGTGGCGTCTGCTGGACGTCCACTTTGAAGCTCGAGTAGAACTGCCTTGTCTCGTAGTCGCCTTGCAACACAAATCGACGCGCGGATTCGCTATATCGAGCCGTTTGCGAGACGTTGTGTCCCGGGTGCATTACACCCATCACCCCCTGCTTGACTGAATCCGCCCAGCCAAAACCTGCCGACGCAAAGATGTTGGCCTGCGCATTCGGCATGTTCCAACGCTTGAGCAAGAAATTGAATTGTGCGTACTTCGCATCCATCTCGTGCTGATTGTTTTCGGAGGTCATTTTCACGTCGGCAATACCCAGCGACCACCAAACCTTCGGCGCGTAATACACCTCGGTGGAGACCATGGTGTCATCACGTTCATGCATCATCGTCACCGCCTCCGCGAAGGCAATTGGTTTGGCATTGACATTCGGCGACGTTGCAAACACAACCATGCCGATCACCATTGCGGCGGCGCACAGAATGGCATTTCGAGAAAAAAGCGTAGACATAACAATTCCTGAGTGGCTGATGAGATGTCGCGCCACGTTGGGCACGGGAAGAGCGCGGGTGGAAGCGCAGTCGGTCGACAAAATCGCGATCGCGACGGCGATGTCAGCGCGACATCAAATGCGCAGAATCGCGTTTCTCAGGAATGGTGGGCTGGTGGCAACCCGATCGGCTGCGGGCGGCCCGATGCTGCGAGCGGTTTCACGCAGGGTGACGCCGGGGATGGTGAGTACCGCAGTAAAGCTAATGTAGTCTGCCACAAACGACTTGGCGAGGTTTTGGTGGCCGCTCTCGCAGTGTTGCTTACAGATTGCTGACACTGTACCGGCTTCTTCAGTCGGGCAATCACAGTCGCGTCCGCTTTCTACCGCCTGGTCGGACATCATTGCGGCGGTCGAAACCGTCGATTCCGTCGGCGAGCAAGCGTGCATTGCCACTGCCAGCTGGCTTACGCTTAGCAACAATACGGTTACCGCGGCTACGAGCCGCTTGCCCTGCAAATGAAAATGGAAAAGACGCTTCATATCAAAAGTGAGTACAACAACCCGAAAAAGTTCAGTGGTTTGAGCGGTCGAGTGTCAAAATACTGTCATCCAGCGCGAGCGGTGTGGCAAAAACTCCACCGATTCGGCGCTACCACCAGCCGGAGTCCCTGACATGGAAGTGAAGTTTGACCGATTTTATCGGTTCGCCGAGTTTTCTGAAATCTTGCAGTGGTACGCCGCAACCTACCCCGAAATTCTCTCCATTGAATCCATCGGCAAGAGTTTCGAAGGGCGCGATATCTGGGTGTTGACCGCCACCAACACCAAGACCGGTCCGGCCACGGACAAACCTGCCTACTGGATCGACGGCAATATTCACGCCAGTGAGTTGGCGGCTACCACCGCCTCGCTGTACTTCATCAATACACTGGTCACCCAGTACGGCAAACGTGAGGACATCACACGTTGCCTCGACTCCCGTGCGTTCTACATTTGTCCGCGGATGAATCCGGATGGTGCCGAGTGGGCGATGCGTGATTCACCAAAGATCATCCGCTCCTCAACCCGCCCTTATCCGTATGACGAAGAGCCGGTGGACGGGCTCAATATTGAGGACATTGACGGTGACGGCCGCATCCTGTCGATGCGTATTCCAGACGCAAACGGCAATTGGAAGTGCCACCCGACAGAGACGCGGTTGATGATCCCGCGTGAGCCAACCGAATACGGCGGCCAGTACTACCGCATGCTGCCGGAAGGCCGTATGAATGATTACGACGGCTTCACGGTGAAGGTCAACAAGGATAAACAGGGCCTCGACCTCAATCGTAATTTTCCAGCGGGTTGGCGGCAGGAGTTTGAGCAGTTTGGTGCGGGGCCGTACCCAACGTCAGAGCCCGAAGTTCGTTCTGTGGTGCACTTCATGGCGCATCACCCCAATATCACCGGTGGTTTGACCTTCCATACTTGGAGTGGTGTGTTGTTGCGCCCATCCGGCACTTCGCCGGACGAGGATATGCCCGCCGAGGATTTGTGGGAGTACAAACGCCAAGGTGTGAAGGGTACCGAGATGACGGGTTATCCGGCCATCAGCACGTATCACGAGTTTCGTTATCACCCCAAGGAAGTCATCACCGGGACATTCAACTGGATTTACGACCATCTCGGTATCTATGAGTGGACGGTGGAGATCTGGTGCCCGATGCGCGAAGCCGGCATCACCGACTACAAGTATATCGACTGGTTCCGTTCACATCCGGTGGAAGATGATCTGAAGATGCTGGCGTGGGCGGACCGCGAGTTAAAAGGCCGTGGATACGTCGATTGGTACAAATTTGACCACCCGCAGTTGGGACCGGTCGAAATCGGCGGATGGGACAAGTTGCTCGCCTTCCGTAATCCGCCGCCGCATTTGCTGGAAAAGGAAGTTGCAAGATTTCCAGAGTGGATTTTGCACAATGCGATGATTTCACCGAAGCTGGAGTTGGTGTCACTCACCGCTGACGCAGTTGCGGATGGCGCTTATCGCATCCAGCTGGTTGTGCAAAACACGGGCTATTTGCCAAGTTATGTTTCCAAACGCGCCAAAGCGCGTAACCAATCGCGTGGCGTGATTGCTGAAATCTCATTACCGGCCGGTGTGGAGCTTGTGAATGGCAAAGTGCGCGACAACATGGGTGAGCTTGAGGGTAGGGCATACAAACATACGCTCATGAGTTTCTGGACCGACACCACGCCGACGGCAGACCGCGCCCTCATGGAGTGGATGGTAAAGGGTAAGGCGGGCGATGAGGTGAATATCACGGCGCGGCACGACAAGGCCGGCGCAATACACACAAATGTGGTCCTTAAATGAAGCTGACGAGACGTAATTTTATTGGCAGCGCCCTGGTAGCGGCGCTGGCAACTTCGACCGCATTGACAGGAGATTTGGCGATGGCAGCACCGGCAAAACCGACACCAAGTGCCACCTTTGACGTGTCTGATGCCAGCGTCGCGACGCTGCAAGCGGCGATGCAGTCCGGCAAAACTTCGAGCCAAGCGCTGGTTCGCGCCTATCTTGCACGCATCAAGGCGCTGGACAAAAGTGGACCACGTGTCAACTCCGTGATCGAAGTGAATCCGGATGCGTTGATGATTGCCCGTACGCTCGATGCAGAACGCAAGGCGGGCAAGGTGCGTGGCCCGATGCACGGCATTCCGGTACTGATCAAAGACAACATCGCCACCGCCGACAAAATGCAGACCACGGCGGGCTCACTGGCGCTGGTGGGATCACGACCAAATCGTGATGCGTTTATCGTTGCCAAATTGCGTGAAGCCGGCGCGGTGATCATCGGCAAAACCAACCTCTCCGAGTGGGCAAACTTTCGCTCGACCCGTTCGACGTCCGGCTGGAGTTCGCGCGGCGGATTGACCAAAAACCCGCACGCGTTGGATCGAAATACGAGTGGTTCGAGCTCTGGCTCCGGAGCAGCCGCAGCCGCCGGGTTCGCAACGGTCACCATTGGCACGGAAACAGATGGCTCCATCGTTTCGCCCGCCAACGCCAACGGCATCGTTGGTTTAAAGCCGACGCTTGGGCTGGTCAGCCGCAGCGGCATCATCCCTATTGCGGCCTCGCAAGATACCGCAGGACCGATGACACGCACCGTGGCGGATGCAGCCGCATTGCTGACCGCAATATCCGGTACAGATCCCAAAGATGGCGCAACCGCCGAAGCAAATACGCAGATGCAGGACTACACCAAGTTTCTCGATAAGGACGGGCTCAAGGGTAAACGTATCGGCGTGGTACGTAACCAGTTTGGCGGTCGTAACGACTTGGCATCAGCTGTGGTTGAAAAGGCGCTCGATGTATTACGTGCACAAGGTGCGGTGTTGGTGGACTTGTCGCAGCTGCCGGGTTCGGGACGCTATGGTGCCACTGAGCTTGAAGTGCTGCAGTTTGAATTTAAAGCCGGTGTTGCCTCCTACCTGGCCGAATACACGCCCAATTCGCCGATCAAGTCGCTCGCGGATGTGATGGCGTTCAACGAAAAAAATCGTGACAAGGTGATGCCGTATTTTCAACAAGAACTTATTGTCCAGTCGGTGGCAAAAGGCGGGCTTGATAGCAAAGAGTATCGCGACGCATTGGCCAACAACCTCAAGTTCTCGCGTGAAGAAGGCATCGATAAGGCATTAAAAGACAACAAGCTCGATGCGTTGGTCGCGCCGAGTGGAAGCCCGTCGTGGTTGACCGACTTCATCCGCGGTGATTTTTCTGGTGGTGGGTTTTCGCAGGCGGCGGCGGTGGCGGGCTATCCGCATATCACGGTGCCAGCAGGTTTTGTTGAAGGCTTGCCCGTAGGTATTTCATTTGTCGCTGGCGCGTGGAGCGAACCGACGCTGTTTGCGATGGCATATGCCTACGAACAGGCCAGCAAGGCGTGGCGCATGCCGAAGTTCGCCAAGACGGTGAACCAGAAAGGTTAGGGCAGCTTGAATTGGGGGTTGTAGATGCCCCCTATTTCGTTGCCAAACGGGTCGATCAAAGTCGCCGTCTTGATATCGCCACCGACGTCGCTGATCGGCACCTTGATCGTCGCGCCGAGGCCGACCAGTCTCGCGACTTCGCTCTCGATGTCATCAACACCCCAGTAGGTGCCGACACCATCCTGATCGGGCAGCAAGCCAAGTTCGTAACCGCCGACATTAAAGCCGATGTAATGCGGCTCATCGAAGTAGGGCGCGTGTCCCACCAACTCAGTGAACCAAGTTCGCGCTTTGGCGAGATTGTCGACGTGGTATACAACGGTGCGTAGGCCTAGCAACATTTGACTCTCCTGGCTATCGCTTCCACTCCGGATGTGACTGACGCAACTCGCGCTGCTGTTCAATTAATGCCTGATAAAAGGTCAGGCGTTGCGCCTCGATTTTGCCGAGCTCAGTGGCGGCAATCACCGCACAGCCCGGTTCGTCCATGTGGGCGCAGTCGTTGAACTTACACTCACCAAAGTACGGGCGAAACTCCGGCATCGCGTAGGCGATATCGTCGTCTTCCAAATGAAACAGGCCAAAGGACTGCATACCCGGTGAATCGATAATCGCCGTATCTTTATCGAGCCAATAAAGCCGTGTGAAAGTGGTGGTATGTTTGCCGGAATTGAGGGCAACCGAGATCTCCCCCTCTTTGGCCACGTCGCGCATGACTAGGTTATTCACGGTGCGGGACTTGCCCATCCCGGATTCGCCGACAAATAACGTCTTTTTGCCATCGAGTAACGGGCGCAGCGGGCTGATGTCGAACTTAGCTGAGATCGGCAACACGTTGTAGCCGATTTTCTCGAGATGGCGTAATCCCGCATACGCGGCGTCGAATTCCGGCAGGTCTTTTTTGTTCAGCATGATCGTCACTGCAATGTTGGCTGCTTCACAAGCGAGCAAACACAGATTCAAAAACGTCGGCGAGAAAGGCGGGCTCGGTGCACAAATGATGACAGCATGGTCAATATTTGCGGCGAGGGTCTTTTCGCGCCAGACGTCTTGTCGGAACAAGACATTGCGGCGCGACAATACTTCGTCGATGCGTGCCACCTTGGGGCCGGTCATCGAGATTATGACTTCATCGCCACAAGTCACGTCCTGTTTTTTGCCTTTGCGCGAGGCGACACACTCGGTACGATCCGGCAGCATCACCAAATACTCACGACCAAAGTCGCCGGTAACCAACGCCTTCAGGGGCTGCGCCTTGGCCGGCTGCGTCATTTAGTCAGCGCCTCGATTTTGGCCGCGCAAATGAAGTCATTTAGCGTAATACCACCGGCATCGTGTGTCGAGTAAGCCACAACACAACGGTTGTAATGCACACCCATGTCGGGATGGTGGTCTTGCTGATGTGAAACCCAGGCAGTGGCGTTCACAAAGGCCATGGTCTCGTGGTAATTCCTGAAGGTGTACGTTTTCCGAATCTCGTTACCCACCCGCGTCCAGCCGGAAAGCGTTGTGAGGTGGGTGTTGATGGTTGCGTCGTCCAACGCAACCGCCTGTCCGCCGGGAGCGCAATGCATGTTTGCAAGATTCATGTGGTTGGTACCGTGGAAGTTGAAAACGTGTGCAAGTGGGCGATACGTATGGCGGCCGGCGGATGGGAGTCATACACCGCCGAGTGCAACGGATCAGGAGTAAGTGTGGAGGCATTATCCCGATAAAGCTTTACCAGTGCCGAGATCAAATCCCTTGCATTGGTTTGTTCGGCTGCATAGGCGTCGGCTTCAAACTCATGTTTGCGCGAGACCAAACTCGAAAGCGGCGTCATCCAGAATGTAAACACCGGCAGTATGGTGAAGAACAATACCAGCGAGACCGCAACCGGTGCCGAGGCCGCCGTCGCATTTGCCACCCCTGCCACCCCTGCCACCCCGGCGGTAGCGGCGGGCAGCCCAAGTCCTTCATAGAACCATGGTTTGTCAATCACCCAGCCCATCAGCGCCAACATGACGAACGAACTCGCAAACATCGCCACCATACGTTTGACGATATGGCGACGTTTGAAATGCCCCAACTCATGCGCCAGCACCGCCTCGATTTCTTCAGGCGTCAGACGCTGCATCAGGGTATCAAAGAACACGATTTGTTTGGATTTACCCAGTCCCGTGAAGTACGCATTGCCGTGTGATGATCGCTTCGAGCCGTCCATGACAAACAAACCCTTGGCGTGAAAGCCGCACTTGGCCAGTAGTGCCTCGATGCGTGTTTTCAAACTTGTATCCTCCAGCGGCAAAAATTTGTTGAATAGTGGTGCGATAAACGTTGGGTAGACGGCAATCATCAGTAATGAGAAACCCGTCCACACCAGCCAAACGTACAACCACCACAGGCCGCCCATCTTTTCCATCAGCCACAGCGTGGCGAACAACAGCGGCCCGCCGATCACCACCGCCAGCGCCCAGCCCTTCACGGCGTCGGTGATGTAGGTGCGGAGAGTGGTTTTGTTAAAGCCATGTTTTGCTTCGATGACAAACGTACGGTATACATCAAAGGGCAGGCCGATTAGACCGGTCACGATTCCGACCGCCGCAACAAAGGCAAGGCCGTCGGCATATACGTTGCCAAACAGGCCGTTGGTGGAAAGATAGAGCCACGCCAGCCCACCTCCGAGGGTAAGGCCAAGCAACACCACGACGTTGAGAGCTTCTTCGGCCAAGCCAAAGCGTTGTTTGTCGAGGGTGTAGTCGGCGGCTTTTTGGTGAGCCTCCAGCGAGATGATGTCGGCGAACTCAGCCGGTACGGCGTGTCGGTGTGTTGCGACGTGGCGCATGTGGCGCAGGCTCAGCCAAACGCTGAAGGCCAGGCTGATGGCGGTGGCGGCCAAAAAGATAAGAGTAAAGGTAAATGAGCTTGCTGCGGTCATAGCTGGGCTTCGTGAGAAACTACGTTTTGAATAACCATCTATTTTACGTTCCCATGGCACAAGACCAAAACAATCTTATCTGGCTCGATATGGAGATGACCGGCCTCAAACCAGAGACCGACGTCATCATCGAAATCGCAATGGTCGTCACCGACGCCCAACTCAATGTTGTCGCCGAGGCGCCAGTGCTGGTCGTCCATCAGCCGGATAGCGTGCTCGATGCGATGGACTCGTGGAACAAATCCACCCACCGCAAATCGGGCTTGATAGACAAAGTGAAGGCCTCCACCCTGACGGAAGTGTTCATCGAGCGGCAAATGATCGAGTTTCTGCGTGAATACGTGCCGGCCAGCACCTCGCCGATGTGTGGTAATTCCATCTGCCAGGATCGTCGCTTTATGGCCAAGTGGATGCCGCAGTTGGAAGCGTATTTCCACTACCGCAATCTTGATGTCTCCACACTCAAGGAACTCGCCAAACGTTGGAAGCCGACCATCATGTCGGGCCTAACCAAACACGGCAAACACGAGGCGTTGGCGGATATTCACGAGTCGATTGAAGAACTCAAGTACTACCGGCAGCATTTACTCAATCTTGCGAGTTAACATTCAAAGTGACCAATCGGCGGGCATTTCCAGCCAAAAAAGCCTGAAAACACCCGCTGATACGAGAGTTTTATATGGTCAAAAACATCGCGACGACCGCCGCCGCCATTACCGCAGTCGCCGCCCATCCGAGCGCCGTCAGTTTCCTGCGGATGGTGTACCGACCCATCACGCGCTCGTTACTGGCTAGTAGCATCATCACCACCATAATTGGTACGGCAATTACGCCGTTGATGACCGCACTCCAATAGAGTTCTTTCATTGGGTCCACTGGTGTGAAGCAGAGCATCACCCCACCGATGGTGGCGGCGGAGATGATGGCGTAAAAGCGGCGGCCTTCATAAGGCAACAAATCCAGACCGGTGCGCCAATCGAATGCCTCTGCCACGGCATAGGCTGCGGAGCCTGCCAGTACGGGTACCGCGAGCATGCCGGTGCCGATGATGCCAAGGGCGAACAGCAGGAAGGTGAAATCCCCCGCCAATGGTCGCAACGCTTCGGCTGCCTGCGCCGAGGTTTCGATGTTCGTTAGTCCGGCGGCATTGAGCGTGGCCGCAGTGGAGAGGATGATGAAGAAGGCAATCAGATTGGAGAACCCCATGCCGACGATGGTGTCCCATCGAATGCGTTTGAGATGCGCCTTGGCCTCATCGAGGGCGAGCGGCTGCGGCTCACCGCTGTTGGCGGCGCGTAGATCTTCCATCTCCTGTGCGGCCTGCCAGAAAAACAGGTAGGGGCTGATGGTAGTGCCAAATACCGCGACGACCATGGTGATGGTGTCGTTATTCCAGGATAGTGTTGGCCACATCGCGCGGGCCATTACCGTTGTCCACGGCACGCTGATACTGAACACGACGGCAACATAGGACAGTAGTGCTAGGGTCAACCACTTCAGATAGCGAACATAGGTTTCATAGCGCAGAAACACTTGCAGCAGCAAACAGAGTAAGCCGAAGGTGACGGCGTAGACATGCGCCGAGCCACCAACCAGCAGCCGTCATGCTTCGGCCATCGCGGCGATGTCTGCGGCGATATTGATGGTATTGGCCAGCAACAAAAGGCCGACAATCAGATAAAGCACAAAGGCCGGTAAATGCGCGCGGATATTTGCCGCGAGCCCGCGGCCAGTAATACAGCCGATGCGCGCACTTACCATCTGAATACCGGCCATCAGCGGAAAGGTGAAAATCACCGTCCACAACATGTTGAAGCCGAATTGCGCTCCAGCCTGCGAGTAGGTGGCGATACCGCTCGGATCATCGTCGGCTGCGCCGGAAATGAGGCCGGGCCCCAATTGGCTCACCGTAGGGTGCTCGGCGATTTGAGCAACCACTTTTTTCATTACCGGGCCGCGCGTCCGTTTATCGATGAGGCGCTGCCTAGCTTAGTCCAGCCAGCCCTTGCGCCTGAAATAGGCAAACGGCACCAAGACCGAGACCACCATCAAGACGATGGCGAACGGGTAGCCGTATTCCCAGTTGAGCTCGGGAAACCAACCTTTGAAGTTCATACCGTAGACCGACGCGATGAGGGTTGGCGGCAGCAAGGCAACAGAGGCCACCGAAAAGATCTTGATGATCTTGTTTTGGTTGATGTTGATGAAGCCAACCGTCGCATCCATCAAGAAGTTGATCTTATCGAACAGAAACGCGGTATGGCCGTCGAGTGAATCGATGTCTCGCAGGATCTGCCGAGCTTCCTCGACCTGATCACCGTCGAGCAATTTTTGCCGCATCAAAAACGACACTGCGCGGCGGGTGTCCATCACATTGCGGCGAATGCGACCGTTCAAGTCCTCTTCGGCCGCCACTCTTGCCAATACTTTGCTGGCTTCAGTATCGGTCATCTTTTCGGTAAGTACTGTCGCCGATATTTTCTCCAATTCAGCGTAGACACCTTCGAGGGCATCAGCGGAATACTCCGCGTCGGTGGCGTACAGATCGAGCAACACTTCACGCGCGTCTTCGATGTATCCGGGGCGTGTCCTAGCGCGCATCCGCACCAGCCGAAACACCGGCAGATCCTCCATGTGCAAGCTGAATAGCGTGTTACCTTTGAGAATGAAAGCCACCGAGACGTTGCGTGAGTCGTCGTCGACTTCCAGCAGGAAGTCCGAGCGCAGATTTAGCTCTCCCGCATCACCCTCAAAAAAGCGCGCCGAGGCTTCGATATCAGCCATATCGTCGCTGGTCGGTAACTCCAGTTGATAGAGGGTACGGATCCATTCGCGCTCGGTTGCCGTGGGCGAGTCGAGATCAATCCAGATCGGGTCGGAGTTTTTCAGGTCGTCAAGCGAATCAACTTGCAGCTGATTAAGCCGGCGATTGTTGAGGATGAATACGTTGAGCACAGCGCGGGGCTTTCGTGAAGTTGCGCGATTGTAGTCGATGCGCGTGGCAAAGTCTCGTATGGTGCTGCGTTTTGGTTACGGTTGACCCAAGAAAAAGTAGAAGATCGAACCACGGTCGCGTGCGCGACCGTAACCCAGGTAGAGCGGTCCCAAGGCAGTATCGGCACCGAGATAAATCCCGAGCGAGGTGCGCGTCCGGGCTTCATCGGTCAGTTGGAACGGCTCGCTGATTTTCCCGGCTTCGATGGAAGCCCCTGCAAATACGCGGCTGCCGAGAAGACTTTGGGGTAACGGCAGGCGTTGCGAATAGCTGAGACGGCCAAATGTTACACGATTACCCAAAAGCTCATTGGGGCGGTAGCCGGAGAGCTGCAGAAAGCCGCCCAGCGAAAACTGATCAAAAACCGATAACTCATTGTTGTAGGCGCGGCCGTATCGGGCCGCAAAGCCGATGGTATGACGACCAAATGAAATATGGTCGCTGTAGTTTGCCTCCAACCTTCGGTAGTTCTCGCTCGCGCCGAGCCCGGTCATATTCGTCAGATAGTCAATGCTGAGCAAACGGCCTTCGCGCGGAAAATTCAGGTCGTCTTGATTGTCGTAGATGGCGCGCAGACGCACCCCGCCTTGTTTGAACGATACGTTGTCAAACAACGCCGGCGGACCGATGCCAAGCTTGGCCCTGTCGCGACCACCGACAAGGCCGATGCGGGCGATGGCATTGCGGCTGATGTCCGCGCCGAGCTCGACGCCGTAAGTGTCCGAGGATACATCGTACTGTGCGATACGTTTGCCATCAAAAAGAAGATCAACCCGACGGCGTACGAGTTCAACACCCGGCGCAATATTGACGAAGCTGTCGGCACCGAATGGTTGAAAGAAACGCGACGCTAAACGTCGGTCCCGACCGATTTGTACGTCATTACGCCACTCGGCACCGGCCTCGTTAAATTGTGTTTGCTGGGAACGGATGAGCAGGTTAAAACGTCCTTCGCCAACCGAATCGGCGGCGAGTGACAGGCCGACACGCAAATAATTTGGCCCCCATTGTTTCTCACGTGCGTTGATTCGCAACACCTGCAAGTTGTTGTCGTCGAGCAGCGAATAGTTGACCCGCTCAAAGTAGCCGGTACCAAAGATGCGTGAGATACCCGCGTCGAGCTTCTTGAAATCAACCGGCTCGCCGGGCTTTATATCGAGGGTGCGTTTGACCTCGCTCGTGTTCGCCCGCTCGAGTCCGACCACCTCGACTAGATCGATGGTTTCACCCTCTATGACGGGGCGACCACGTGCAGTACGTATCGCACCTTGATAATGGAAGTAGGCGTCTTCCGACAAACTCAACAACGCGAGTTTGTCGCCAAGCGCACGTGCGGCGGCTTCACCGATCCTCATTGCCTCTGGGCTGCGAGAAAAGTCGGTGGCACTCACCTCATCGAGGGCTGGCGTGATGAGGATATCGGTCGACTTGAGAGACTCAATGGACGCACGCACGTTCTGTTCGGTGAGAATGTTGATCATCTGCAGGGAGACGCCGAGTACCGAGAGCAATTCTTGCCGCTTCAATAAGCCCGAGCCGATATTGACGGCGATGATGATATCGGCACCCATATCGCGCGCAATATCAACCGGCAAATTGCGCGTCAGACCGCCGTCCAAGAAGATGCGATCATTGATTTCGAGAGGCGCTACCGCACCCGGCACCGACATCGAGGCGCGCATTGCATCGGCGAGTCGTCCTTGCTTAAGTACAAACATCTTGCCGGTTTCAGCGTCGGTGGTCACTGCCCGGAACGGAATCGGCAGGCGGTCAAAATCAACCGTACCGGGTGCGAAACGGGTGATGCTTGAAAACAACTGGTCCAGTTTCTGGCCGGTGATGGCACCCGGCGGCAAACGCACCGAATAGTCCTTGATGCCCATCTCGAGTTTCAGCAGCCGCGCTTGGTCTTCCTCTTTACGCAGAAAGCTGCGGTCCTCGCGCGGGCTGGAATCGGTAAAGACGTCGTTCCAATTGGTCTTGCGTACCAACTCTTCAAGGTCTCTTATCGGCGTGCCAGAAGCATAGGCAGCACCGACCAGCGCACCGATCGAAGTTCCGGTGACAATGTCGACGGGGATACGCAGCTCTTCGAGGACCTTGATCACGCCGATGTGCGCCGCACCACGGGCACCGCCACCGGATAAGACAAGGGCAATTTTGGGGCGATTAAGGGGTGGGTTGTCAGCGACCGGAGGTGTCGGCTGGGCGTGTGCGGTTTGCAGCGCATGCATCAAAGCGAACGTCGCAACGACGAGTACAATTTGTTTCGTTATTCGCATCCGGTCATTCTACCCGCAGCAGCAGACGTGCCAATCGCACCTCAAGTCCGAATATTTCACGGATTTCGCAAATAGAAATCGGCGTTTGCTCTGATCTTATCTATGATGGAGGTATCGAATCAACACACGCAAGAGCGAGAAATGTCGCTGCTAAATTGTACTCAGGAAATCGGCGCTGTGCGGCGCGAATCTGGGCATGTTGGGTGGCGAGTGATTGAAGGCTGGTTTGACGGCGGTGATATAAGCTGCGATGGGGGTGTGATTGGCCCGAGGAATCATTTTTCGCAGCTTGCCTGACGAAACGACGATTTGCGACGTCGGTATTGATTTGGCCCACCAACTTGAGCACCAGACTTTGTTCGCTTGGCAGGGCATTGATCCAATTCTTGAGTCTCCCCTCAATTCTCCCGTTTTCTCCCAACTAAGGCAGGCTAACCGACCGGCTATTCAAACCTGCCATGCATCATTCGCTCTCGCCTATATCTTGTTTTTCACCAGTCGCTATGCTGATGATCCTGAATGCGCAAGAGTCGCTAAGAAGAGAGACTCTTGGGACATCAATACCCTGGAAGAAAGTCTAGACTTGTCTTTGGTGTTATTAAGGCGCAGCTGTGAGTTCACAGAACTCGACGAAGCATTGATGCAGTAGATGGTCGCTACGGTCGAATCGGATATGAAGGCGGTCTTTGCGGAAACCGGGATGAAGCAACGCCGCTTCGTCGAATTCAACTATGGCGCATGCACCTGGAAGACACCCCGCCGTTGTGTGGCACGACTAGCCTGAACATTTCATGGCGGGCGGTGCTTGCCAAATGCATGTGGGAGGAGGGGGCCTGTTTGGCAGAAACAGTGCCGCGCACTCGCTCGAGGGTGCCCGAGAGCGAGCATGCCGCCCCCATGCACGGCAAATTACGAGCGGTTGAAATTGCTATGCCAGCCGTCCAGAGGCGACGCGCTTCGACGCAGCGGGCGGGCCATGAAGTATTCGGCTTACGTGGCGAGAGGCGATTCGGATTCCCGCTTGATACCAAACCAGGTCGAATATAGTGCTGGCAGGAAAAATAATGTCAGCAACGTCGCGACCAACAAGCCGCCCATGATGGCGACCGCCATCGGCCCAAAAAACGCAGAACGCACCAGCGGGATCATTGCCAGCACGGCTGCCATCGCGGTCAACACGATCGGCCGCAGACGGCGAACCGTAGCGTCAATCACCGCGTGGAAACGATCATGTCCGGCGGCGATGTCCTGCTCGATCTGGTCGATCAGAATCACCGAGTTACGCATGATCATGCCGAATAGCGCGATGGTACCTAGCATCGCGACAAACCCGAACGGTTTGTTTAGTACGATCAAGAACAAAGTGACTCCGATCAGCCCTAGTGGCGCGGTCAACACGACAATGATGACGCGTTGGAAACTCTTAAGTTGCAACATCAGCACGGTTAGCACAGCGAGCAGGAAAAGTGGCATGCCAGCGGCGATTGACGCGGAGCCCTTTGCGCTTTCTTCCACGGCACCGCCGACATCAAGGCGATAGCCATAGTCGAGTTTTGCCCTGAGTTTTTCCATCGGGTCATGCAATTGAGAGACGACCGTTGCAGCTTGCAGGGAGGGCACATAAATGTCGGCTTTGATGGTGATGGTCGGCAAACGGTCGCGTCGCCAGATGACCGGATCTTCAAACTCATAACGCAGTTTCGCGATCTGGCTCAAAGGCACCGAGCGGCCCGAATGAGTTGGTACTGAAAGACTATCGAGAAGGGAGATTTTGGCGCGTTCGGCCAACGGGCCGCGCAGCAGGATTTCGATTTGTTTATCACCTTCGCGCAGGAACGTGACCTGCGTTCCGTTCAACGATCCGTTCAGAAAACCCGCGAGCTCGGCGGAGGAAATTCCCAGCAGGCGCGCTTTATCCTGATCGATATCGAGTTTGATGACCTTGGATTTCTCAAACCAATCCGTCTGGATGTTGGACAGATTGCCATTCGCGCGCAGGATGTCGGCGATTTCGGTCGCGTAGACACGCAGCTTCTCGGTGTCTTCGCCCGAGATTCGGTACTGAATCGGGAAGCCCACCGGCGGGCCATTCTCAAGGCGGGAAATCCGCCCGCGAATTTCCGGCATGTCCTTATCGAACAACTCAATCAGCTTAAGCCGTAGCGCTTCGCGGGCGACCGGGCTCTTGGTGGTAATCACACATTGGCCGAAGGCCGGACTGGGCAGTTGCTGATCAAGCGGCAGATAAAAGCGTGGTGCGCCGGTACCTACATAACACACATAATTTTCGAAGGTGTCCTTCTGTTTGTCGAGGAATGCCTCCAGCAGTTTGATCTGCCGATCAGTTGCGGTAATCGACGAGCCTTCCGCAAGGTGCACATCAACAATCAATTCCACCCGGGTCGACGACGGAAAAAACTGCTGCTGCACAAAGCGGAAACAAAGCAAAGATAGGATAAATAGTGCCACCGTTGCTGCGAGCACGGTCTTTTTGTTGTCAACACACCACGCCACTGCGCTGCGGAAGCGGCGGTAAAACGCCGTGTCGTACACATCGTGTTCGTCGTGATGACTATCGATGGCGGTTGCGACCTGTGCGCTGCTGTTCGCTGAATGAGTGGCGCCGTCAGGAACGAGGCGTTTTGCAAGGCGCGTGCCTACAATCGGAATCCTGCTGATCCAGCCTGCAATGCGAAGAGTGCGAGGCGTGATGACCGGCTTGCCGTTCACGTAGTCGGGTAGTAAATGGTAACCGAGATACGGAATAAAAATCACCGCGGCAAACCAAGACAGAACCAGCGCCAGCGTCGTCACCTGAAAAATTGCGATGGTGTATTCGCCCGTGCTGGATTTTGCGGTCGCAATTGGCAAGAAACCCGCCGCCGTGACCAATGTGCCGGACAACATCGGAAAGGCGGTCGAAGTGTAGGCAAAACTCGCCGCTCTCACGCGGTCCCAGCCTTGTTCCATCTTGATGGCCATCATTTCCACGGCGATGATGGCGTCATCGACCAATAACCCCAGCGCCAGAATCAACGCGCCGAGCGAGATCTTGTGCAAGCCGACGCTAAACATATTCATACAAATAAACGTCGCGGCCAGCACCAGCGGGATCGAGAGCGCCACCACAAAGCCGGAGCGCATGCCCAAGCTGAAGAAGGTGACGGCGAGGACGATAATGACGGCTTCGGCCAGTGAACGTACAAACTCGCCAACACTGGCACGAACCGCGCGCGGCTGATCGTTTACACGGTGCAATTCGATGCCCACCGGCAGCGTTTTTTCAATCCGTTCGATGGCGTTGTCTAGGTTTTGTCCGAGCGTCACAATATCGCCGCCTGCGCGCATGGCAATACCCAAGCCCATCGCTTCCTTGCCGAGATAGCGCATCTTGGTGAACGCAGGGTCGATGTAGTCACGTTTAACGGCCGCCACGTCACCAATCTTGATGACACGGCCGTTGGCACGCAACGTGAAATTACGGATCGCCTCGACGTCGGCAAGGCTACCGGAGGAGCGTACGTAAATTTTATCGGTCGCGGTCTCGAACACGCCGCCCGGGGCGACTGCGTTTTGCGCCTGCATCGCGGAGATGATGGAGGCAATATCGATGCCCAAGTTGGCAAGTTTGACGTTCGACAGCTCGATAAAAATCTTCTCTTCTTGCTCACCGAATAACTCGACCTTGGCAACATCCGGCACGCGGAGTAGTTCGCGGCGAATGCGGTCAGCGTAGACCTTCTTGTCGGCGTAGCCGTAACCTTCTCCTGTCAGGGCAAATATGTTGCCGAACGTATCGCCGAACTCATCATTAAAGAACGGACCGACAACGCCCTGAGGCAGCGTCCCGCGGATATCGCCGACCCGCTTGCGTACTTGGTATTGTGTCTCTGGAACGGCGGAGGCAGGGGCGGCATCATCGACAAAAAACAAGACGGTCGATTCGCCCGGTCGTGAATAACTGCGGATGAAGTAAAGATTGGGGACTTCCTGTAGTTTTTTCTCGATACGATCAGTAATTTGTTGATCCACCTCCGCGACCGACGCACCGGGCCAGATAGTGCGGATGGTCATTGCCTTGAATGTAAATGGCGGATCTTCGGATTGGCCCAACTTTCCGTATGAGAAGATGCCGGCGATACCGATGATGACGATGAGGTAGAGCACCAGTGACTGGTTCTTTAGCGCCCATTCAGACAGATTGGTGTTGGTCATGGCGGCCTGCTATCGGGTTATAGGTTCGGCGGCGCTTGCCAGTTGCTGTATACCAGGCCCGGCTGGTGTCGCGTTGGGTGCTGCGTTTGGCACAAAGGCAACTTTGCCGTCACCCTTAACTTGCGGGTCGACCAGTGGCTTTACGACTTCGCCATCACGCAGCTTTTGCACACCAGCCGCAACAATGGTGTCTCCCGGCTTGACTTGGGTAGACGTCACCAACGCATTGGTCTCGCGGTACTGCATGACGGTCACCGGCTTCAGGGTGACTTTGCCATCCGCGCCAATTTGCCAGACGCCGATGTTGTTGCCTTTGGCGTACAGCGCCGAGAGCGGCACCGCGAAGCTGCCCGGCTCCTCGCTGCCGACAAATGCCGCAAAGGCAGACATGCCCAAGCCGACGCTATCCTTGTTCTCTTTGCCAACGGTTACCGCGATTCGGCCGGCGTAGGTGCGCGTCGTGGCGTCGGCGGCACCGGAGACTTCACGCACTTTTCCCGCGTAGAACACCTCGGGTTTCGACCATAGATGCACGCGAATCGGGCGTTTCAGATTTGCGCCGCGAAAGTCACCAATACGCGACTCCGGGATGGCGATGGCGAGTTCCAGTTCGTTCTGATTTGCCACCCTTAATACTGTTTGCCCTTGTGCAACCACCTGACCCGCTTCAGCGGACACCTGTGTCACCACGCCGTCAGTTTGCGCCACGAGGGTGGCATAGCCGGCCTGGTTGAGAGAAACAGTGGCGGTGGCTTTTTGCGCATCGAGTCTGGCGCGCGCCGCGTTGGCCACGTTATTTTTTTGATCAAGCGCCGATTGACTGATGAACCCCTTGGTGAATAGGTCGCGATATCGCTTTAACTCCGCATCGGCGAAGTCAGCTTCGGTTTGTAGCGCCGTCACTTGCGAGCGCGCCGCGTCTGCGGCGAGTTTGGCATCCTGCGGGTCCAATTCAGCAAGCGGCTGGCCGCGCTTCACCACCGCACCTGCCTCTACCAGCCGCCGCGCGATCTTGCCGCCAACCCGAAACGCATGGTCGACTTCATAACGGGCGCGTATGTCGCCGGAGTAGACGTCGATATCAGTGCCGCCACCTGGGGTGATCTTGTAGGCAAGGGCAGGTCGGATCGTCGGTGCAGCGGTTTCTGATTTGCCACAGCCCGCCAGTCCGCTGGCGACGACTACCGTGGAGATTATTCCGCCTAGGAATCTGCGATATTGGTTAGAGTTGGCGTTTGCTGAGTGGGATTGGTTGATGCCGGTGTGTGGAGAAAACATATGGATGTCCTGAATACGGGGTCTTTTGTGTCTGAAGCGTGCGTAGAACGCGCTGGAACGTGCTAAAACGCGCGGCGAGGCGGGGGAATTGGGGAAAAAGTAACTGACCGGTCGGTAAGTTACTATCAACGCTGGTGACTGTCAACCAGTTTTTATAGAGGTTATCCGGGGGTTTGTGTGTGTCACATCGGGATAGCCGTTTTGATGTGGCAAGTATATGAATTCAAATGAAAATCCAACCTCTTCGGCGTCGCTGAATGCGCCGGATAATCGGGCTCGCAGGGATAGTTTGGTGAGCATCACAATGGCGGTTGCCGCGCTGTTGGTCGGTGCGAGATCGAACAGTAGCCACGCATTCACGTTTGCCGAGCTCACACAAAGAGACGCCAGCGCCGGGGTCAAGGCCGCGCTTGAGCGTGGTGCGGACATCGCCGTGCAGTTACTCGGCAAACAAGACGGCTTTTGGGGAAACGATAAGGTGCGCATTCCCCTGCCCGAATGGATCAGCAAAGCCGAGCGTGCATTAAAGATGATCGGCAAAGGCCGCGACATTGATGACTTGAAACTAGGCATCAATCGTGCGGCGGAGCAAGCCGTCCCACAAGCGAAGAAGCTGTTATCCTAAATCCGGCAGTTACCCTGCCGCTGTAAGTTGGGCTGACGGTAGCCAAGGTGGCAGTGGGCGCGTGATTTTGGCCACTACGTATTCCAGAAATGTCTTCCATCGATCCGTAAAAGGCAAC
>Ga0315907_10001716_pt1 | contig 29268 bp, 56 predicted proteins | sample LakEriMetagenome_3_FD_203525 | JGI IMG/M metagenome (GOLD analysis project Ga0315907, IMG submission 203525) | Freshwater fungal communities from buoy surface, Lake Erie, Ohio, United States - Buoy 12 MA123 | ecosystem: Environmental > Aquatic > Freshwater > Lake > Lake biofilm | place: USA...
TTGTCTAGATGGTATTGAATCAACCGCAGATTTTATTCGTAACCTTTCAATTGACTCAAAAGACATAGTGAGTAAAGAATATGGAGTTACCACAGGACAACGTATTGAAGTATTTACTGTAAGTCCGTCCGGTAACCGAGTTGATGTAGGCGTAAGAAGCGTTAGATCAAAGGGCGGTATTTTAGGTAAATTACAAACTACATACACCTATCATCCAAAATTTCAAGACTGTTTAGCATCAAAGGATAAATAACTTATGGAAATTAAAACACCAATCTTTAAACGAGTTCCGCCTGGTGACCGCTGGATGGAAATTGATGGGGACCAAAATAGAATTTTCCCTACCTTAACAGAAGCATTGGAATTCTATTTTCAGAAAACCAAAGGTAGACAATACTTTGTAGATGCAATCGGTGGCACTATCTCTATCGTCTCCGATGTACCAGAACCAGAACCAGAAATTCAAACGTTCTCCATCTATGGGGATTATTGACATTCCCATACGAACCACGTATATTTAGAAATACACTAAAACACTATAGGTTATATTATATGCACATTATTACTGAACCAAAGGTTACCGTCGTTGCTAAACAGGTATTTATCGGTCACCCCGATTATCTTATTCCACCCGATGGCGATGACGCCACGAAACTTGGTGCTTTTGCCGCCAAGGGTTGCTATGATTCGTTTGGAGAGAACGGACGAGCAAACGTCAAGAACCAAGAAGCCATTCTAGAACATGCACACGGCTCTGTTCTAGAACACATTAATTTTACGTTGTTCGTAGAAGGTATCACCCGTGGCCTTTCCCTAGAGTCCAATCGTCATCGTCAACTGGCGGTGTCACAACGGTCTACCCGATATACCGCAGAAGAAGATGCGGCAATCGTATTGGAACCGTATTATGCTGAACTCTACGAGAAGTATCGTCCGTGGTTAGAAGACCCGAATAAGGATGATATTACGCCATGGTTTGATATTGACGAACTGAATCTTCTTGTAGCACATATCACCAGCATGGAACAGTCGTTCATGTCCTACGAACGGGATGTGGCCTGGCTGATGAAGAAGAATCCGTTGAAGCTCGAGGGATTCGACTTACGGAAGTGGGCACGTGGAAAGGCCCGTAATGTTCTTCCCCATGCACTTGAAACTCGTATTACCTACACGGGCAACCTTCGTGCCTGGCGGTGGTTTGTGGAATCCCGCTCCGATAAGCATGCAGAGCCAGAGATTCGTCGGCTGGCAAACCTTATTCTTCTGACGCTTCGGAAAGAAGCACCAGTATACTTTCAAGACTTTCATATCAGTGAAGTCTATGATGGTATTCCCGTATGGACCCCTACCCACCGAAAGGTATAATATATGAACAACATTATTGATTTTATTGATAGTAACCCCGAAACTATAACCGATTGGGTTACCGAATTTTTTGCCGGTAAATACTCACGTACCGAAGTTGCTGATTATCTCTATAAGATTGACGCCGAAGGAATGCCACGCCGAGGTGTAGTGCAACTTGCATCGGAATTTAATTCGTTAGACGAAAAGAATACGGAGTCTATTAAACAGTGGTATACGAATACGGATTTCTACGTCTTCGACTTGCTTCCATGGAATGGATGCAATATGTTCAAGGAAAAGGCAGAGCAAATTGTTAAATTAATTAAAGAACGAAATTACACCTCCATCGTAGATTTCGGCGGCGGCCTTGGAGTCTTATCCATATACATTAAGACGATGCTTCCAGATTGCACAGTCCATTATGTCGATTTAAAAGATGGAGTCACCTTTCAATTTGCACAGTTCTTAATGCAGAAATATAACGTGCGGGATGATGTGCACGTGATGGATGATGAAGCATTCTTTGCCTCGGATGTAACAGTCGATTGTATTTTGGCAACCGATTGTTTCGAACACATTCCAAATATGGATGAAGTCTTTGGTAAACTTACCGCACACAGTTATAACATTTACCATGATAGTACTTTCTTCTCAGATAAATGGTCACCACAGCATGTGTATACGCCTACCGGCTTGCAATTCTTAAATATGACTGCGTTGTATAATTATTTACCGAATGGTTCTCCGATGTTACTCACAAGAGCCTATCTACAGTATGATACTACTGGTCAATTACAAGTTAAATTTGCTACCGTATGATTCATAACCCAAGTGCCCCCGACAGAAGCCATCGTAATGCCCGAATCATTCTTCGTAGTGAAATCGAAGAAGCACAACGGCACACGAATAGTAATGCCGGTGCGGCACGTTGGTTAAACATATCCTATAAGATATACAAGAAGTATGCAACCTTATATGGCATATTCGACCGTCACTTAAATCCTACGGGAAAGGGGTTGGAAAAAGGCTTTGCCAAAAATCCAGCCTCTATTCCCCTACGGGATATTCTTGCGGGTAAACATCCCAAATATAGTTTGGCAAAACTAAAGAACAGACTTATTGCACGAAACAAAATAGAAGAAGCATGTGCCGTCTGTGGTTTTCATGAACGCCGTATTACAGATAAACGGATGCCACTCATGCTCACCTTTATCGACGGTGACCATAGTAATTTTACATTAACCAACTTACAACTCCGTTGTTATAACTGTATGTTCTTAACGACCGGAGCACCAAGTGTTGTTAATAAAACTCGCCATATTACACGAAGTTTCACGGCACCCGATACACTTCCACAGACCGTCACCCTACTTCCTACCACAGCAGATGCGTATGATTCCTCTGACGATGATATACACTATACGTCAGCACTCTTAACGGATGAAGAGAAGGAACAGCTGTTGGCATCCTTAGACACGTAATATCTTGAAGAGAGTTTCTTGACATATCTTCGCTAATATCTTGAAGACCTACATATAGTATCTTGAAGAACTTTCGTCAATATCGTGAAGAGCAATAGGACCAATATCGTGAAGGGGTCCGCTAATATCTTGAAGTACCCTCCCAATATCTTGAACCATTCCGCTAATATCTTGAAAGGGCATACTAATATCTTGAACCGGGTCCACCGTATCTTGAACAGAGTGTTTCCCATCGTGAAATGGTAGGGAATGGAACGAGTAGCCCCCATAAATACTCTGGGAATAGGATAGGACTATCGCCCTCCGAAGTGATATCGCATTTAATAGATATACGAATAATGATTTTATAGTATATACAGGGGTTTACTTGTCTCGGTCCATCTGCGTTACGATCGTCCCGCCTACCCCCCTTAGCGTGACGCTACGCCCCCTTCCTATGCGAACTCCAATACCATGCGTACGTTCCGACCCGCAGAATTTTTTTACCTAATGACGCCATATGGCGTGGTGTGGCGCCATTAACGCCGTGTGACGTTGTGTAACGTGGTGTGGCGTCATTAACGCCGTGTGACGTTGTGTGGCGTAGGGAGCGTACGCGTGCGTGTGCGGCGCCGTTGGCGCCACTGGCGTCTGGACATATACACATATCGATATAGGGATATACGCATATACACATATAGACATATGGGCGTTTTATCATTGCTGCATTAGCGGTACCGCCGTTTTATCATGTGTTTTATCACTGCGTTTTATCACTGCGTTTTATCACGGCGCAGCAGCAACGAAAAACGCCCCTACCGGTTGGTAGAGGCGTGTGGATTATTCGTATTCGTCGTACTCACTGTACTCTGGATCTTCCTCAATAGGCCGCCGTTGCTTTGGCTGTGGCTTCCGTTCCTTGAGGCCATCGTTGCGGTCGTGCTTCCGGTCGAACTTACGCTTATCCTTGAATGTCTTGCCCACTGGCGTGTTCCTCTATGGTGTGTGTAGTGTTTTAATGATACGTGTATAAGTATACCGCAGCTGCTCCTCTCACGCCGTAGCGTAAGAGGTATTGCTCGCCCACGGGGTGTTAGCAGTCTGTGTCGTCGGCAGGTACTTCTGCACCAACTGCTTCATGAAGGTGCGTTCGGAATCCGTCCCGCCGGCATCACTGAAGAAAGGATAAATACACACTTCGGCTGCTTCGGCAAGGGAGAAGCCATCGTGCATCAGTCCGGCCATCTCTACCGTCATGCGTGACGAGATGGTAGTGGTCACCTTCGGATCATCACTCTTCACCTGCTGACGAGTCACACCGGCAATATTGGCGATGGCACTGACAGACTCACCAGCGAGATTCGGGTACGTCATCTGAATCAAAGCAATTTCATCAAGGGTGCTCAGCGGCTCCATCTCGACAATCGCAGTGAATCGGTCAAGGATAGCACGGTCAAGGACACGAGTTGCCGTATACTCAGCACCGATATTGGCGGTGGCGATAAAGGTGACACCCTTCGCAACCTTGATGGTCGGCGTGTCAGGCTTCTCGTCCACACGCAGGTAGCGCTGGTTCTCGTCCAGCACGGTAATCAGAATATTCCACGCGTCAGGAGTCGCACGAGTCAGCTCGTCCATCATGATGATGGCATCTTCCTTCTGAATGGCCTGAGCAAACAGTGCTTCAGCCACATACGTACCCTTCTCCTTATTGTAGTGCGTGTTACCAATCAGAGCACTACGGGCATCGGTAGTAGCACCGAAATTGAAATAGTAGAAGGGGCGACCATTGAGGGCCTTGGCAACCGACTGTACCGCCAGCGTCTTGCCACAACCAGACGGGCCGGTCATCATGATGTTCTTACCACGAATGACGGAACGCATAAGGTACTTCCACTTCAGGTCAGACAGAATCAGATTCGTCGGACGAAGCTTGATGGAGTCCTGCAGGTACTGCTCGACATCCTGCTGTACTTCGTCCTGGCGATTGTCTACGACATCCAAGGGCTTCGCCGTCTTGGCAAGGGCGTTGTACACATCCATATCGGCATTACGCCACTGGAAGCTACCTGCCTTGGTCATCTTCCTGCTGAGGGCCGATACCTCGCCACTCTGGAGACGCTTCCGCATATAGGCGGGAAGAAGACTCGCCACGTCATTACCATACTGGTCAATGAACTGGCCGTTCTTGAGAATCGCGACAATCTGGTCCTGCTTGTTGGTCTTAGCCACTGGTTTGTTCCTCGTTTGGTTTGGAAGGTATGTATTAGATCTAACTAGATACTGCGTGTTTGTCAAGTGCCCCGACTGAGGAGCAACTTGTTAAGGGTGCGGAGTACCTCGCCGGCGTTCTGGACATTCACAAAGGAAGCAGATTCGCCGTACATGGTACTGAAGAGACGCTTGGCACCGGGATTCACATAATCCGTATCGGTAATAAAGTAACTGAGCACCTTCACACCGGCATCACGCATGGTACGAATCTGTGTACGAGTATGGGTTGCGGCAAACTCACCGCTGTAATTCGTATAGGATGATGTTGGCTTATCGTACCATGAGAAGGCAGGTTCACCATCGCTGAAGTTAATGAAGTAGACATCGTGACTCGTTGCGTTCTCCAGCACAAGGTCCAGGGTGGCCTTGAAACACAAGCCTTCAGGCGTACCGCCGGCCGGAGCCAGTTCCTGTATCGTATTCACGAAGTTTGGAAAGACATCCTTACGACTATCGAACAGAATCGCCACCATCGGCATATCGTTCCCGCCACGGAGACTGATAACGGCATCAACATTCTGAATCTTTGAACTCAGATAGGCAACCGCAGTTGCTACCGTCACCACCTTGTGCCACTTCTTTCCGCTCATGGAGCCAGAGGCATCCAGTGAGAGGTGGAGGACCACGGGCTTGTGGGTATCCACACGGCTCTTTTGAAACACGCTCGTGATTTCCATACCGAGCTGGGCGAGCAACCGGCGGTCCAATCCACCGTGCGGGAGCCGTGTCTGCTTCGTCGTCATCGGGTCATTACGCACCTGCAGACGATGGTGAAGCAGTTCACCCATCCGGCGCCCGGCAGCCACTGCATTCGTAAGATTCTGGTCACGCCAGTTCCGTCCAAAGAGGAACCAATCCTGCTTGAGGAGAGCCTTCGTCACCTTCCGAAGTACCATGCACTTGCCGTTCTTAATCCCATCGCCCTTCAAGTCTACCATCTTTGCATCAGCCGTTTCCAAAGCATCGACTGCATCCTTCTCAGCCTTCTTCATGGCCTTCTTCTTTGCCACGCCGTTCATGATGTTCTTGGCGTTCTGAATTTCCTTTTCTGCCTTCTTATCGTTAAACTTGCCGTCCACTTCCTGGGCCTTGGCACCCTTACCCTTCACATCCTTCTCCACTGGAGTCGGAGTCAGTGGCGTATTGTCAAGGTTCGGAAGGTCCGACGTAAGTCCGGCCAGTGCCGCATCCGACATACCCTGCGACGTACCATTCGACTGTGTAGCATCTGTACCCTGCTCAATCGGACGCTGACGAGCGCTCAGTCCAGTGTAGGCAAGGATGGCTGCATAGATGTTACATGCATCCTGCCAGAGACGAGGCGCTTCATTGAACGTTGGCACCTTCTTTGTGTACACATCATTTGCTACGGGTGCCACGCGGTCGATGGTGGAGAGGTCCACGAGCTGAAGCATGTACTCCAATCCCGGCAGTGCATCCGGCTTGGCAGCAGGATGAATGGAGAGCAGAATACGATTGATATAATTTTCAATCGTCAGCTCACGCCATTCGGGATTGAATCGGAGATTCTTTCCAATCTCAGCCGTGAAGAAATACTTTGCATACAGTGCATCATAATACGGGCGGTAGCCCTGTGCATTCTGATAGACGTACTTATCGATACGGCGGTCTTCCAAGATATTCATAATATCCTTGAGGTCCGTCAACATCTTATTTGCTTTGGACCAGAACGGAGCCGTCCAGTACTTGTCCCAATACTGGTCAGTCACCGAAGGAACCGGCACCTCGCCGAGTACATTGAAGAGCTTCTCAGGAAGCAACGTGCGGAGAATATTCGTTTTCTTATCCGTTACGATGCCATTGCCATTAACAGTCCAATACGTATTCTCGCCCCAGCCACCACGTTCACCCACAAGGCCGTGGACAGCCTGGAGGAAATGGAAATCGGAAAGGAGAATATGGCTCCCTTCGTGGAGAGCAAGGCCCACCATTACGTCAAACTTCTCAGGGTCATCCTCGGCGCTAATAACGACAGTCTGCCCGTCCGTATAGGACTGCTTACCGGCAGAGTATTGCACGGGGACATTCTTACCCGAAAGGATACTCACGAAGTTAGCCACGGCTCGACGAACAGCCGCGAGACGGGCAATACGATTAATATCAAGCCGGTCAGTTTCGACGACGGCGTCATCATTGAAAAGGTCGCGGTCGAGCCAGTAATTGGAGTGCGTGGTGCTCATAGGATTCCCTGGTTACGGTAACGATTCAGCTTGTCCTCACAGCGCTTCAGATGCGCCATTCGGGTATTCACTTCGGAGTCACGGCTGGAGGCCATCTTGCCGCGCGTGGGCTGGCTCTCGTATAGCTCGTCTAAGTATTCGTATGTATTATTCATGTATTAGATCTAACGAATTGGGAACCGGAAAGGAAGTGGCGGGAACATTAAATGTTCTTCATGAAGTCCCCTTCATCTGCGGCGGCGTGATAAAACATACCATGTTTTATCACAAAGCCGAGGTGCCGGCGGCGGTCCGCCCGTTCCCTAACTGGCTGCTAGGGGCTTCCCAGGGAAGGGAAGTGCAGCACCCGGCTTGGCGAATGGGGAGCGTTTAACGCCCCCGCTCAATCGCCCCGTAGTGGAGGTTGAGGAAGGAGGCCGCCTCACGGGCGGCGGCGAAAGTGGAGTAGGTGGTTTCCTGCTCCAGTCCCGTCACCAGATTGATGACGGCCCAGCCGGTGGCATTGCTGCCCTCGACTTCGGCGAAACGGTTAATACGATACGTTTTAATCATACTGTATAATAACCTTATTAGTGCCCGTACACAAGTGCCGAAAGATTAAATGATCTTCATGAAGATTACTTCATCCGCGTGCTGCGTGATAAAACATCTCAGTGCTAAGAGATGTTTTATCATGCGATGCCGCCATTCCAATTTCTAGAATGGCAGTTTGTTGTGCTCGTCCCACGCCTCAAGCATGTCCTTTGCGTCCTTGAGGCCCAGGTTATAGGCCGCACGAAGAATCTTAATGCGGGAAATCTTTCCAAGCTGCGACAGGTGCTGCGGGATTTCATCCAATACATACATGAGCGTATTCACCTGCTCCTGCGTGACGGCCGGCTTATCTTCTAGCTCGATGACACGCCGTTCGAGCTTGTCAATGTATGCTGACTGAATAAGGGTCTGGCGCGCCGTTTCGGTTTCCGCCACGGCTTCGTCGTACAGCGTATTAAACTTGCGTTCGAACATATTAGTTTCCCATAGTGTTAGTGTGAATCACGAACCCGCTGTCGTCCTTCTTGCCACGCCCCAGGGCGGACAACCCAACCCATACACCCTGCGGGTCGAGGAACCGCAGGTCGTGCGTACGCCCGTCAATGACGGGACGGCCCATGTACTCTGTCGGCAGGGGCTTGTTCATCGGCGTGTCGAATACGATGGCAACATTGTAGCCCTTAGCAAACATCTCGGCTACGTCACTGTCGTTGCTTTCCGAACGGCTGAAAGTGAGATGATAGTTGCTCGGCAAGTCACGGCGATTCGTGTGCTTCGTGTAGTCATAGAATTGCACGCCGTCGAACATTTCCATAACGTTGCGAGTGCCGATAATTTCTACCGTCTCCCAGCGCACATCGCTCGTCAAGTTAAGACGGAAGGCCGGGAGCAACTTGAGCCGGTCGGCTCGGCGCAGGGAAGCCTCCACTTCCTTCACCATATCGGTAAGGAACAGCTCACGGGCCTCAAAGAATCGCTTCGTCTTGGCGATGCGGGATTCCTGCGTACGCGTAAACTGGCCGTGACCGGAAGTGTAGAGACAGGCTTCGGCGCACCCGTCCGATGCCGAGGCACACACCTGATAGCCGCTGACCGTGTGCGGGGCGAAGTGGAGCCCGAACGAAAGGTAGCCCAGGTCCAGGCCCTTTTCCAGCTTAGGATTGCTTTCGGTAAACATCTTACTTGCACCGCCTGTTGGTGAGGGAGCCGAGGCTCGTAGTAAGGGCACTACGGCCGTTGAACCAGACTTCACGGCCGAACAGCTCGTCGAGCTGGTCGTTCGTGTCATCACGCAGGGTGCGCTGCGTGGAGCGGAGGCGGGACTGGCCCCAGGTGTCCCAGCGACTATCGGGGCGGAGAGCGTGGTTAATCTTCATACTGTATAATAACCTACTAATAGGCCGTCCACAAGGGGCAGAAGATTAAATGATCTTCATGAAGATTTCTTCATCTGCTGCGGCGTGATAAAACATATCTTAGCAGTGAGATGTTTTATCACGGCTGCGCCGTTAACGGCCCCAGCGGCTCGTCTGAATGCGTTGAACGAGCCGCACCAGGCGGTGCGTGAAACCACGGCGAGGATTGAATCGAATCACTTGCTTGCTCCTTTGTAGAGGTAACCGCCATATGGGTCAAACTTCTGTTCTAGCAGGGGCAGGTCCGTTAGTAGATTATAACGGGCGTCCTTAACAGGCGCCTTCCAACTGGCGGGCTTGTACAGAGCACCGGTGCTCTTGTCAATGAAGGCATGCACATTGCGATTCCATTCACCGCTCTGTACTACCTTCAGAAACTTCCGCCCAGGTTCAATGCTGTAGATGTCAGGACGAATGCCACCGAGCTTCGCATAGTGCTCAATCGTCTTCCGCTGAATCAGAGCCATATAGGCATTCACTGCGGTTTCAATATTCATTTTAAAACTCTCCACCACGCTCAATAGCGTCTGCACATGAGTTGCAGTATGCGTAGTGAGGAAGGATGCGGACCATTCGGTCACAGCCCTGACACCGCTTGGCCACTGAGGCCCGCTGAACGGTGCGGTAGAACTGGCGGTCTTCACTGTCCCGCACGTCCCACGTGCCGAAGTTATCGTCATAATACGACATGCTTTCTCCTGAAGTGTAGGTTAGACCGCCGAGGGGCGGTAACGAAGGTCGTCCGGATACGGACGTTTCTTCCCATCCGCTCGGCGGATGTTGGCCACATTGGCCGTGAATTTTTCACCGTTAAGGATAACGGTGCGGAAGGGGCCCTGTGGGGCAACCACCCGTTGACCGGCACGGTTTCGGACGTACCCGAGCTTGGGTACTTCCATTTCCACCACCGTGCCACGGGCGGGGAAAGCCGACGGGTTTTCCCAGTACGAGCGATTCTCGTACAAGTCCCCGAGGGAATTGTGCCAGACCACCTTGATGGTCGGCGTGTTAACGATGAAGCTTTGAGCTTTCATCTACTCTCCTGATTGGAGGTGAACCGGCAACCCGAATGGTCACCGGCATAATCTATGTGGGTAGATACCGCCGTACTGGCACTACGTGGGCCCTTACGTCCCATCGTTTCCTACCCGTGTGGGCGACCCCGGCCCAGCCGGGGTGATTCACTGCTTGAGTTGTCAAACAACCTTATACTATAATAATAACAATATATTAGAAATCCACAAGTGCCTCAAAGATTAAATGATCTTCATGTTTGCCCCTAATACGAGCGCAGCTCGTTGTCAAGGGGCATCAACATTAAATCTTCTTCATGTGCGGCGGCGCAGCCGCTCATCACGCTCGCGTGATAAAACGTCTTAGCACTAAGACTCTTAGCACTAAGGTATGTTTTATCACGCGGCGGTGCCGCACCTACTCTTCGGAGTAGGTGCCGGCGTACGGGCTTGGATCGTCATCGTACATTGCCATGATATCGGCATCGCCCCAGCCGTCGCCCGGGGCATCGTACTCCCTGCGGAACTCATCACACGCGGCATCTTCACACTTCTCTGAGCAGAACATCACACTGCCCGTGAACGTGCCTGCTTCCCATTCACCACACATCACGCACATCGGTACGTGGCTCATTCGTCGCCCTCCCCAGCATCTTCGCTGAGGTGCTCGGCGATTTCTCGCCAGTCCACTTCGGACATGAACCCGCCGATGATGTCGGCGATGAAGGCGTTCGGGCCTTCCACTTCGTGCATGTAATCCTGCACGTAGGCACGGGCCTCGTCAGCGGTGATGGCATTCCAGCCGTTGATGTCACGGGCGGTGACGCCGTCGAACATGTGCATGTTCGTCAGCCACGTTTCCCAGTTGCTCCAGCCGTTGTATCCGTTGCTCATATGGTTTCCTTGGTTAGATTTCGTCGTAGTGCTTCCACAGCCCTTCGAAGATGTGCCGGTCATCCCAGCGCTTCGGGTCACGGCCGTTACAGGCCCACACCACCTGTGCCCGGCGGGTGCCGGTCACTTCATCGCGGAAGATGTACCGTACCGTTACGGCCTTGGCCGAGGAACGGCGGTCCTTGTACGTCTTACCAATCTGCATCTAAACCTCTGTTTAAGTGTATACTGAATAATAACCGATTAACGGGGTGCCGTCAAGGGGCTGAAGATTAAATCTTCTTAATCCCAGCCGGCAACCCAGAGGGCGGCTTCGCGTTCACGTTCACGCAGCTCGTCTTCGAGCTCAGTGAGAACGTCCCAGAGGCCCACCGCCACGGGGTGCGTGGTGTTAAAGTTAGCCATCTGGAGCATGGAGTACACGCCGTCGTACTGGAGCTGAAGCATCTCAGTCGACGCGTTGCGGTCAACTTGGACCGTCTTAACAGGGGTAATGGTGTTTTTCATCATACTGGATCCTAACACATTGCTGCCGAAATGGGAAGTGCCCCGAACATTAAATGATCTTCATGTGCGGCTGCGCAGCCGCTCATCACGCTCCGCGTGATAAAACGTCTTAGTGCTAAGATGTTTTATCACGCCGCAGCCGTTTAGACTGCGGTGAAGACCGGGTGCTTCAACTTTCTCGCTTGTCGGATGTCACCAATGAGCACTGTGCTCTGCCCGTTCTGTAGTACCGCATCAAGCGTGACTGTCGTGGCATAATAGTTTTGTGAACCGGATGATTTCCAATCCTGCTCAGTCAAGAGCGTATGCACGGCAAACCACGCCAGCTCATTGGTGGTGGTGACTGTCCACGATATCAGCAGGAAGTCACCACGGCGTTTAGAGTATTCCCCACCACGCCAATCACGTGCATTGAATGCGGTTTTGATTTCGAGCGGGACATTCTGAATATACACATCGGCTTCACGGTCGCTGGTTCCTGCACGCGTGTGGGGAATGTACCGCTCCATATTATTTTCCAGTAGAGCCGAAATGATTTCACTGCGGAGTTTAGCACTCATACGGGCACCGAGCTTGTCAGCAAAGAGCTTGAAGTCGGTACCCGCTGAGGCAAGTACAGTAGGTAGGTACGTCTGCAGAATGTCGTTCATGTCCTTACGGCGTAGGTTTCACAACTGCAACGAGCTGTTCTAGTGTCGCACGTTCCTGTCGAAGTGCAATCATCTCTGCTTCAAGGTCGGTGAGCAGTTTGGTAATACTTGCGATACGCTGTGGTCCATACTCACCCACTGCACGAATCAGATTGAATTCATGTCCGAAACTCTGCGGGTTCTCCATATACGTAAACTCTACTTCTTCGCTCAGTGGTGAGGTGTCTACGAACATATCAGTGCGTGTACGTTCGTTGGTCGGGAACAATCGTTGCCACGTAGTCATTACGGAGCCCCCACGAGTACCTTACGGGGGCGACCACGCTTCTTATAGTTCGAAGCAATGTCAAGTTCCCGCTGTTCAAGATAGAGAGCCAATGTAGTGCCAGGCTTGGCGCAGTTGTTCTGCCAATCATACTCATCGACACGGGCAAGGTTGCCGTACTCACGGCGAGGATTATACTGCGTCCCAGACTTCGCACCGTAGATGGCCCACGAATTGGTATCCACGAAGTAGTGGACTGCCTCATCTAGCACCAATCGGTCAAACCTGCGACCTCTGAGTACTTCCACCGTCTTATAGCCCGAGGCCAACAGTGTATTCACAAACGCGTTCATAAGCTCGGTGTAACGGATTGCATTTTCCATGTGTGTTTCCTTTTGTTAGAGTTTACTTGGTCAAGAGAACGGTTGCCATCTTTTCCCACTCCTTGTGGGACTTCACCAACTGTGCTGCCTTGATGAGCGTACGCAGGGACAACTCACGCAGAACGTCACGGTTCACCTTCAGAAAGGACAGGACCGCCTTCCCCTGCGTTTCCGTCAGTCCTTCACGACGGAAGATGTTACCCGCTGTTGCTACATGTTCAATCCATACACCCAGCTCATCACGCGTATGGAGTCGCAGGTCAAGGTACATGGACCGACTCATGATTGCTTCGAAGTGCTGGGCATACTTGTTCTTGCCCTCATCAACAAACCGCTGGAAGTCAAGGTTAGAGATGAAAATCATCGCACCTGCAAATTCGAAACTCTGCGGGATATCGTCTTCCTTCAGAGCATTGGATTCCTTCATCCACGATACCTTGCGGATATCCGACGAATCACACAACACCTTCAGCAGGTTCAGGGCATCTTCGTCATTGAAGATGCTGTCGGCATCGTCCAGCACGATGACGTTACCGGCCTTGCGATTCCGATACGCCAACTTGTAGAGGTTGACGGCCGAGAGCGCACCCTTCACGATTTCGAACTGCGTGTTCTGCTTCTCCTTGAAGTGCTCAAGAATCTGCTCAACGGTATACGTCTTACCGACACCGGGCGCACCCGTTACGGTAACCGCACGGATGTTCTTCCCAACTGCGCCCGTGGTGAGCATGCCCAGGATATTAAATCGGTCCTTGAGGTCCGACAGAATCTGCGCATCGGAACGCTTGGGCTTTTGGGTCGTACGGGCCTGCACATCTGCCTTGCTCGGGCGACCACGCTTCTTAATGACTAGTGTCACGTTTTCCTCTTTAGTGAAGTATACCTAAATATAACCTATTAATTGGCGGCTGTCAAGTGCTTAGCACTCACCAATCCGAAGTTCACCGCCAACGGTGGACTCACAACGGCTCGGCTTGGACATCGCCGTCACACAGGCGCCGAACACGCCCAGGACCACCAGCAGGAACACAAGGTCTTTAACTTTTTCCGACATACTAACCAACTCCTTTTTAAGTGATACCTTAATATAACCTTATAATAGGCGGTACACAAGGGGTATTTTAAATTGTTACAATTCCTTCGGGTTCTCTTCGGTATGACCAGCTCGTCACACGTGGCTCCATGTAATGCCCACGGCATCATTGAATTTGGCTGGATTGAACTGCGGGTTCTCCTTCTGGGCATACTCGGCAAACATCTCGGCAATCATGGGCACCACATCGTCAGGATGGATGCGGCCCTTCATTGAGGTGTCGTGTACCCAGCCAAGAATGTTGGCGATGGCGGTATAATCTTTTCGTGTCATGTCTTTTAATCCTGCATGGGTTCATGTTCAACGGACAGAATTTCCACGCCGGCCCAGATGGTGCCGACACGGGCGTGGCAACGGTTCACCTGCTCAAGGGTCAGGTTGGTAAGCTCATCGTACCAGCGCAGGCGGGTATGGATGTTGCGGTATTCGGTGACGACGCGATAGGTCATATACGGTTAGGAGTCAAGGGGCCGAACAATGTCGGCGGTGAAGCCGTCGAAGCCAGGGTTGGCGTCGATGAACGCATCTACGGTGCGCTGAGCCGTCACCGGGCACCGGAACATGGACAGCACCCGGCGGGGCGTGTTCACGTTCGGGTTGGCCGAGCGCGGATGGACGATGGCGAGGAAGAAAGTCACGTTAGTCATATAATGGATAATAACCTTATTATAGCCGGACCACAAGGGGTCAGCACCGTCGTTACAATTCCGTTACAAACCCTTCGGGGTTTCTTCGGGTGCTGCGGCGCAGCCGCACATCACGCTCGCGTGATAAAACGTTTTAGTGCTAAGAATCTTAGTGCTAAGACGTTTTATCGCAGGGCCGGTGGGTGCTACGCCAACGGCTTCACTTCATCCCGATGCACACGGGCATGCCCACCAAAGATAGCTGACGCCTCCTTGAGGCCCAACCGGCGTGCCTCCTTGAGGGACGTAGCCGTCACTACGGTGCTCCATTGGTAGTACATACTGTAGGCCGTGTACTGCCACTGCTTACGACCGGCGAGGTGCGGTAGAATTTTTCCCATTAGACGAACCACGAACGGCGGTTCTTCCAACGACCGGAGTTACCGAATCGCAGGTCCACATCCACGAACACAGGATAGAGCTTATCAGCCGGACCAGCCCAGCCGTAGTTCTCCTCGTGCATGTCACTGATGCCAAGGTATTCAGCGAGACGTTCCACTTCGGAACGCATGGCCCACGTGATACCCTTGTGAGTCATGTTCACCTTCTGCTGAATCAGTACCGGGGCAACACCCACCTGCACCACATGGGTTTCGGGAAAGTGACGCGCGTACTTCTTGTCAGCACGCATCGCCGTGATGAACTCGGCTTCCTGCGTGATGCACTCCTGACGGTGCGTGTCCTTGGAAAACTTCACCACGAAGTCATCAAAGATGAGCGCCGTACGGTAGGCACCGCTGGGGGTGCGTACGCCGGGGAACCGGCCACGAAGCTTACGCACTACGTCTTCACGAGCGTAACGGTACTCTTCGTACTGGAACAGACGCTCGGTGCTTTCAAGGGAGCCGGAGAGCACGAGGGACACCGTGCTGGCGATGTCGAGGGCGGTATCGGATAGGATAGTCATATAATGTAATATAATTACGCCCCGACCAAAGGGAAGGGGTCGGGGCGGTCGTTACAATTCTGTTACAATACCTTCGGGGTTTGTTCGGTGTTTTATCAGGCGGGGCGCCTACCGCCCCCGAATAGCAATCCGTAGGAAATAATAGAGCGTCCAGGCAATGCCAGCCGCACCGACCACAAGGAATGGAATGAACAAGACCTTGAAGATGACAGGCCACACCATCATTGCCAGTACCAGCAACAGAAGGGCTGCAAAGCCACCGGCCTCAATACGCTCTCGCTTCGAATAGGTATACATCGTGGGCATCTCCTCAGTCCAGTTATCGTCATGAATTGCCATAGGTAGCTCTTAGTTAGTAGTGAGTATACAGTGCACCGCACCATCCACCTTCAGTAGGGCTCGCATGTGAGTCGTTAGCAACTGAATGTCTGCCTCGCTTGTAATGGTATGCGATAGAATTTCCTGGCGTGTTTTCGGAAACCTGAGACGCTGTTTCCGAGCACGAATAACTTCCGGGCGTTGCAGGTACAACTTCACGAACTTATCAAACTGCTTCTGCTCGTAGTAGTGATGGCCGTTATGAATGATATGACTGCGAGCCAGTGCATCGTTCACCGCATCATTGGGCGTCACACCAAGCATCTCCCATAGAGATTTGGCATCTGCGGTGTCCCGACGATATCGAAGGGTTGAGGGATCTACGTCCAACTTGGCGGCTGCCTCCTGAGTCGTATAGTGACCAAGAAGCGTAGGCGTTGCCCGACGCACTTTCGTATTCACAGACGTATCAAACATGCCAGCCATCAGTTCCTCGCTCTGTTTACAAATCGTTTGAGTGTGTCCACTGCCTGCTTGTTCTCTGGGCGTACGTAGGCGAGCCGTGGGGCAGTCTTGTGGTCGAACACCATGGCGCCTACGTACTTCTGTACTCCACTACAACTCACGCAGGTGTGCGTGTCGGGCAGTACGTCCAAGCGTTCGGCTGGAATATCTACCTTGCATCGCACACACGTTCTCATTCGTCGTCGAGCCTCTGGACCTGCTCCTTCAGTGCGGCTACGTACTGCGGTCCCTTTTCCTCAGCTTCGAACATGAGCAGTAGGAGGTCTTCGTCGCTGATGTTCTTCAGAAAGGTTTCATTCTTATGCATGGCGAGCCGCCTTGGCAATTGCACCAGCAAGTCGTCCCACCTCTTCCATTTCAACAACTCGTTCACGGTAGGCACTAATGAGTGAGGCGGGCTGGTACGTGAGAGCAAGTGCCATACGCTCGAACACCCGCAGTACTTCGTCAAGGGTACTGTCACGGTTGATGGTGATGCTCATATCGAGCTGTCCGCCGTACTCGCCGTTATCGGAACTGACGGTGAATGTCATGTTTTCGTTTTCCATGCGTTATACTCCTAGATGTTTACAGGTTCTACGGAAAGTGAAGCCGGGGCAGGTACACGTTTGGCGGCCTGTCGGCAGTGTGGTTACTACATACGTCTTGCCCTTGCTACCCGCTACGGTTTTGGTCGTGGCTTTGATGGCAGGCGACGGTTCAGGTTGTACCCAGACCAATTGCTGGACGCTCGTTGACTCAGGAAGCCGTGAATTGTTCGGGATAATGGTAGACCCTACCTCTACCTTCGTAATGGTCCCAGCGATGATTTGGCGACCGCCACGCGGGTGATATGTAAGGGCTGGTGGATAGGTTGACGTAACCTTATAGATTATCGGTGCCATTGCTATTCACTCGTGGATAATCTTCATCAATACGCTTGACGATGATAGGCCAAATCAACATGGTGAGAAGAAAGCCAGCCACCGTCCATGCGATGAGGAAGCCAACGATATATGCCAGAATCATCTTAGAACTGCTCCAGGATGGTGATGAGAGCGAGGCCGAGGAGAATGCCAACAGCGATGATGGAACCGAGGATAAGAATGTTTGTCATACCTTTAATATAATGGGTTATCGGCTGAAGTCAAGGGAAGAAAGATTAATTCTTCTTAACATTCACCACCGGGTTAATAATAGCGCTGAGCACCAGCGCTGCAAACCAGGTCTTAAAGGTGTAGGCGATGCCCAGCCCGAAAAGGGTATTGAGTGCCCAGATGGCGGCCCACGGCGTGGCAAGGGCGGCTACGATAACGATTGCTGCAATAAGGAAGGTATCCATCTTAGAACTCATCCGAGATGCGGACATACGGCTCGCCATCAATCGTCTCCACCGAAACCCGCTCTGCCATCCACTGGTACTCACCGTTCATGGCAATCTGCACCGGCAGGTTCGGGTCTAGGTTCTTCAGGAAGTCCATCAGCTTCTGTACCGTCATATCAGGCGTTTGGATAAGTCGCATATTCTCGTTGGTTGAGTGTATACTGTAATATAACCGATTAACTGCTGGAGTCAAGTGCCAAAAGATTAAATCTTCTTCATCCTTGGCTAAGTGCACCGCCTGGGAATCGAACCCAGAACCTAGCGGTTAAAAGCCGCTTGCTCTGCCAGTTGAGCTAACGGTGCGTGGCGAGGCTGGTGACTACTAAAGCGCGGAGCCGTCACCAGGGTTCAGGCTGTTTCCACAACCCGAGCCACCAGCCTTGCTGGTTACTTCACGAACGTCTGTGCAAGCTTGTGAGCCTTGTCCTGCACCGCCGAGTCAGCCACCGTGATGGCGATGTTCAGCTGGTTAAACACCTGAACCATCTGCGTGTAGGTGTCCGGCGAAAGATTCTCGCTGTTATCGTTGATTGCGAGAATGGCCTTGCCGAATGCGGCTTCCATCTTCCGAAGGGCATTGATTTCCTTCGTGAGCGCCTTGCGGGCGTTGGCCTTGCGAACCTTCGAAACATCCTTGCTCATGTTGTTCTCCTTGAGGGTATGATTGAAATATAAACGGTTAACTGAGAAAGTCAAGTGGTCACCAACCTGCCCACCGACTCTATGGTCAGCGTGGGATGCGGAAGCCCGTTGAGTATTTCCCATCATAGGAAACCGGACCTGCTCCGTGCCCATATTACGGAATACCCTTTCGGGAGGCTTCGGTTCATACGTAACGCTTCCTTTTCAAGTCCGAGGAATCGAACCTCATACAAGGCGCCGGACGCCAAGACACCAGTGACAAGATGGGGAGTCGAACCCCTATTTAGACGTTACATACAACCGACTTGCGTATTACGGTTGGCGATTCACTTGTCAAACATCGTATACTGTATTATACAGTATTTAACTGCGAAAGTCAAGGGTCGGAAGATTAAATCTTCTTAATCTTCGGCTGGGTTCATAAAGCGGAAATTAATCGAATTAACCCGCTTGTCGTGCGTAACACCTTCCACCGGCGCAAAGGTGAACTCATCCTCATTAAAGGTCCACAGCTCGGTATCATCGGGGAGCTGGGCGAGGAGCGTCTTCAGTTCGGCTACAGTCATGGGCTTAGTCATATCGTAATATACCCTATTAATTATCGGATGTCAAGACCCTTGAGGGCCTCGCTCATCATTCGGTAAATGTCAGCATCAGGACCATTCAGACCCTTCTTAATGTCACGCTTGAGGGCGGCCAGCTCCTTACGGAGCTGCGTCTTCGTGGGGATATTCGGCCGAGCCGGCTTGGAGTACTTCGGAGGATTAATCATATACTGTATAATAACCTTATAGGTGGCTGTCCACAAGTGCCCAAACCCGTCGTTACAATTCTGTTACAATTCCTTCGGGTTTTGTTCGGGAACGGCTTAGGCCGCTTCGATGTCCAGCGCATCGGTGAAGGCCTTGCGCGCCTCCAGCTTCGCCAGCCGGATAGCCTTATGCTTCGCCTTATCGGCCTTGCGGGTACGCTTCTTTTCTTCGTCCCACAGGTACATTTCAATCTGCGCTTCCATCATGAGGCAGTGATACTCATCAAGCGTCTGATATGCAACCATGTTAGCTCCTGTTCGTCCAGTTCTGCACCATGTCGGCATGACCGGTGCGGGCTTCGTCAAGGGCGCGGTACCGCTGACAGTCTAGCTCCAGCCAATCGGTAACGGCGCCATCCGCGTCACACGCAAATACCATTGTTTCAAAAATGCGGCCGCCGTAGATGTCCGGCATGCGGTCGGCGCCAGCCAGGCGCACCGTACTCACCACATACTTAGGATTCGGGGCGGCGCCCACAACGGTGCGGGCAATGATATTTGGATTGCTCATCTTAGTACCCATATCGGCTGTTGTACTTGTCATCCTGCCAGGCATCATACATCTGCCAGTACTCACGTTCAGTCAGCCCAGCCTGATTGCTGGGGCCGTGGTACTTACCACCCACGAGCGACTCATCGCGCTTCGGGGCTTCCTTCGTCTGATTTTGTTCGGTTTTCATCATACTGAATAATAACCTATTAATAGGATGAAGTCAAGGGGCTGAAGATTAAATCTTTTTAATCGTTGAGCGTTTCTTCCGTGATGTCCACATAATCGAAGTGGCCACCTGCCACCAGCTCAGCTGCCCATCGCTCGGCGCCTTCACGGGTACGGAACAGCTTGGTTTCGGTCCAGGAATCATAAAGGAAGCCCCAGGTCACCTGGAAAATCAGCGCGGTGTCGTTATTGGTCATAGTGTATAATAACCTATTAATAGGATGAAGTCAAGGGACAGAAGATTAAACCTTCTTCACGAATGGCTGGACCCATCGGCCATGACGGCGATGAACATGGTGCCCGTATGAAACCCGATAGCCCCCTCTACGCCAAAGATGGGCTGAACCGTCACGGTATGCGTCATGCCGAACCGTTCGGCAATTCGGCAGGCCTGGTCATACTGTGGCACCGTCATGTGACAGCTGTAGCCAGTCGGATACACAAAGCGATAAGTCGGCATATTAGAACTCATCCGAGATAAGGACGTAGGGCTCGCCATCAATCGTCTCCACCGAAACCTTCTCTGCCAGCCACTGGTACTCACCATTCATGGCAAGCTGCACCGGCAGGTCAGGGTCCACGTTCTGGAGGAAGTTCAGGAGGTCGCGTACAGTCAGCTCGTTATTCATCGTTTTCTCGTTTTGAGTGTATACCCTAATATACCCGATTAACTGCTGGCGTCAAGGGGCTGAAGATTAATTTTACTTAACCTTCAGAGCTTCGATGGAACCTTCAAGGTCGCTGTCGGTCATGACCCAACCCCAGCTCATCTCCACCATGCTCTTTTCCGTCATGAATCCCTTAGCCTTGTCCAGAGTGTCGAACGCTTCCAGCGCGATGGTCGTATCGGCGGCATAGTCGTTCGGCTTGATAATCTTTGCGAGGTAAATCGTCGTTTTCGTCATGATGTATAATAACCTATTAACAGGCGAGAGTCAAGGGGTCAGAACATTAAATGTTCTTCATGAAGAGCGCTTCATGTGTTTTATCACGCGGGCGTCGATGCCCCATCAAACCGGAACCGGTGGTCGGAAGATGAGGGCATAGTCACGGGAGTTCTCCACCCACGCGTCACCAAGTTGGAAACCATTAACGTCGAGGTAATACGCCCACCACGAACGAGTCGGGCGGTCATAGTACACATCAAGGAACACGCCGGGGGCAACTGAGATACCTTTCATGATGTTATCGGGTGACGAGGGACGGAACTTCACGAACCGCGAGGTCGTAACAATCGAACCCACCAACCATCATGAGGGACTCACCGTACTCACGGGCCTCACCCTCAGTCGGGAAAATCTGAACGGAGTCAAGGTCGAACCCTTCGTAGTCCCAACCACCCATCACGATGTACACCATGTTGTTTTCCTTGTTTGAGGTTATGAAGAATAATACCACCGAAAGGGGCCTGGGTCAATGGGGGTCACGAAATCGTTACAATGTCACAGAATTGTAACGACTGCTAGCGGTACTTGACAGGGGACGTATCTCGGGGATAGCGATCGTCAGCCGTGGAACGGCGGCAGCCATGGGGAGGTTTCTCGGAAATGGTAAAAGGGCTGCTCTCGCCGGCTGGCGGGTGACCTGTTTCCGGATCGGAGCTATTTTTTTCTCCTATAGCAGTTCTGTTATAAAAGACTTTGCTCCACATCACACTATATATACGGGGAGGGCACGATATGATATACTTACACGAATTATTAGATTTGGAAGATATCTACGACGAGGGCGAAGTCTGGATAACAAAAAAGCGATATTATGGCGCCAAAAGTGCGACGGGCGACATTCGATATTTTGTGGACCGAAAGGATGCGGCGGCCTACGCTGCGGGAAACATAAAGCCTCCCCACGTAGGAAGGCCTGAACCAAAGGACCATAAACAGCATCACGAGCCAAAACAAAAATATACTGCGTGAAGCACCCCCGGAGAGATTCGAACTCCCGACCCACTGCTTAGAAGGCAGTTGCTCTATCCTGCTGAGCTACGGGGGTAAAACGGAAAGAGTGGGATTCGAACCCACGGTAGCGTGTGCTACGTCTGTTTAGTAGACAGGTGCCTTAAACCACTCGGCCATCTTTCCTTACAAAACATTAAAAAATATGTGCTGCCTTATCTAAGATAATGAAGAAGGTGCGTTGTGTCAAGGTGCCGGTTGCAAAACCAACGCCGACAACAAGCGTAGCCCACACCCACCATTGCTTCAATAAGTCAAATATACCGGTAACTATTTCTCGTGTAATTGAGGCCATATATATGCTCCGTGATGGGGGAACATAACCTTAACGTTGAAGGTCCGCCTGAATATCGTGACGAACCTTCTTCAAATAATTAGATCGTTCCTGCTGCGAAACAAATGGGACACTCCAAAATTGGCGGGTCTTCGTTTTAAACCATCCAAAGACGAACGAGTAGACGCCAAGCACTAAGCGGAGCTTAACCGCGTTGAAATAGAAGAGGTACACGGGTAATGCTGGGGCACCGTGCGTAAGATAGGTCCGTACTTTCTTCTTGGAAAGGAGCGGTTTGGGATAGCCATACTTGGGGAATAATGGCTTAAATTGGTACGCAAAGCCTGGGGTGAAGACGACATCGAAAAATTCTTCCATAAGTGGAGTACAACGAAACCACCAGACGGGAGAGATGAAATACAACCGGTCAGCCCACGTTACAAGGTCTTTGTAATGTTGAATGACTTCTTTCTTTTTAATCGACAGGTCATCTTCATAGAGGTCAATAATTTCTACCTCTTCGTTATGGAGATTAAGTTCTGTCGTAATGGTCTTGAGAATGCCGTTGTAACAAAAACTTTCTCTGTTGGGATGCCCGACGATAATAAGATTTTTCATGTGGAGTAGGTAAATCGGAAGGTGATAATGTTATCTTCACGCCATTCGGGAATGAGTGGAGAACTTATATATATCGGTTTTTTCTGTAAAATACACTCATGTCCAATAACCAGTTTGAGTTCATACGTTAAATACTCTGAGAGCAATTCTATCGTGGACGTTATTGATGCCTCATCGTATGAATCCGTAATATATCGGTTTGGATGGAGAATTGCTTTAAATTGTTTGGAAACCGTATTAGCCACATTCGGTTCTACATAGACGCATGGGAGAGCGCATACGGTGGCGTACATTCGTTGGACGATACTACTAAAGACGTATTCCGATTTATATAGGTTAGCTATTTGCGGCTCCAATTCGGTTGCCGCAAATTGTTCTGCTATCTTAACCAACTTATCTTCACGAGTCACCGTGTTTTCACACCCATTCAAAAAATCTTCGATTTCCCGTGGGTTGACTACAGCAATCGGTGTGTTGGGAATAAAAAAGTTTGCTTTTTGTAGTCTCTCTATTGTCCAAGTCATATAACTATTTGTAAAATGTTACGGTCCCAACGAGAATCGAACTCGTCCCTACGCAGTGACAGTGCGTTATTCTAACCGATAAACTATGGGACCAATATAGCACTGGTTGGATTCGAACCAACGTATGCTTCCTTATGAGGGAAGTGCCTAAACCACTCGCGCCACAATGCTAAAGCTCCCTGAGTAGGACTTGAACCTACGACCCGCTGATTAACAGTCAGCTGCTCTACCGGCTGAGCTATCAGGGAATACATGCCCCAAGCAGGATTCGAACCCACAACACCCGGTTCCGAAGACCGGTGCTCTTCCAGTTGAGCTATTGAGGCGTAAATTGACCATAGATGACTTTTGCATTCCGCGCACATCTTCAATCCGACAGGTCTGGTCGTGGTAGGTCATATCCGGATAATGCCTACCCCGTTACCATATAACTAGGTCGAAACCTATAGCACGTTACAGAGGACAATACGGGCCAACTTATTTTGTTGATTGTGCTGGACTTCTCAACCAGCTATGGCTTCATTGAATAGAAGTACCGCGATACTTTGGTTTACAATCAACGAGTCAGGTAGGAGGGATTCGAACCCTCTTCCCCCGCTCCACAGGCGGGTGCCCCTGCCAACTGGGCCGCATACCTGAATTATGTTTTCGTATAATACCTTGCGGTATTTCCGTGTTCGTCGTACTCTATATTAAATCCAAGAGAATTTCTATAATGTTTCCAGAAACCGTTTGGTTGATAGGTGAGTTCACACCAGTAACCAGTAGAATCTGTACATTTAGTCAATCTCCCCTCGTTATCTTTCGTACATGCAACCATATTAATCCCACAAATTCTCGTAATACTTTCCAAACAATCGAAACCCGTTGCTGATACGTTCGTGATATGCTTCACGATGTTCCCAATCATCCGTGACCTTGCTTTCAAAAGCAAAAATCATTTCATCCAATATCCAATCCCACCGCTTGAAATGGTTATCGTCTGTATCCCATTCATTTTTAGTGGGCGGCGCGGCTGATGTACGAAGTTCTTCGGGAACATCCGCATCGTCTGTATATGGAGCACCGTGTTTAGTTGCTCTCAACTGCTTGAGCATAGGAGCAGCAATAAGCGCCAAGGTGTGGTCCATGTTCCACGTATCCCACGGGTCAATCTGTACAGAAATCTTTCGATTACCTTTATAGGTTTTTGGATACTTCCCGATATGAACTTTCATATAACCTCGTTAGAAAATGAGTCCGCATCCCAGGAGTTGAACCTGGTACTTTCTGTGTATCAGACAGACGTGCAAACCACTTACACTTGATGCGGATACCTTTAGAAATCTTCTGCTGGTACAATCAACCAACATCCCAAGTAAAAGATAACAATGGGAATTGGTGTAAAGAATGCGGCAAAAAACAATAACCGAATAATCGTACTATCAATATCCATCAATTTGGCAAGTCCACCGCAGACACCAGCAACACGGCTATCAATTCTAGTACGTACAAATCGTTTCATATATATCTCGTAAAATTGTTACACGTTCCGTAGGAGTCGAACCCACACCCAAATGTAAGTTTATGTGACGAGGAGTTGAACCTCTTCGCTTGACCAGCGCGTGTGTAGAATTGAACTACATTACCGAGGTATTTCACCCGATGCTCCAAATAGCTATCACATAAACTTACAACACGTTCTGTAGGATTCGATCCCACACCTAGCAGATTTGGAGGCTGCTGTGCTACCATTACACCAAGAACGCAAATTATTCTTCTTCGTGCTCCAAAACCTTTATGATATACACCATAGCAATCCCTACTATGGTTGCTAAGGTACCAAAAATCAGTATAGCTTCAATCATAAATTCTCCATATGGGAGTGGAAGGATTCGAACCTACTAGGGCTATGAACCAGCGCATTTACAGTGCGATGCAGTCCTCCAACTCTGCGGCACTCCCAGAAACAAAAAGCGGAAGCAGAGGGACTCGAACCCCCAACACCTTTCGGTGTGACACTTTTCAAGAGTGCTTGACACGCCCATATGTCCGTACTTCCTTATCTAAATTATAGTAGGACCGGCATTCTCCTACATTACACTTCTGGCGGGGTGGAGCCGGATAATTTTCCGCCCTTATAATTTAGAAATGCTCTCGGTGGGGGTCGAACCCACACGCTTTAGGGGCGGCGAATTTTGAGTCCGCTACGTCTGCCAGTTCCGTCACAAGAGCGTAAAACATTATCAATTATCATTCTGTTGTCTTGGCCGGCATGTTGAGCACCAAGACCTATTTACCTATCACCCATGTATGCCCACGGGATTAAAACCAACGGATTGTTCCAATCAAATCAATACATAGCCACACAGCATTTACCATAACCATTGGGATATCTCGCTTATACCAAAACGAATGTAACATACCCGCGTGACCAAAAAAGAAAAAGATATATGGTATAAATAAGGGTACCGGCATTTTTCCCGCTAAAATAAGTCCACCGATAATCAACAGAATAACCGCCCACCATTTACGTTTAACGAGTCGGTGTTCTTCGGTATGGGATAGTTCGATGGGCTTTTGTGCGAGAAATTCTTTCGTTTGTTGTATTGGCATATAAAATAAGATAAAAGAAATAGTACAGCGGGAAAGGTGTTGTCCTGCAATTGGGTGATAAGTAGTTGCAACTCTTATCTGTGTATCGTTCGGGAAACGCCCGACACGACCACCCCTATACATCGTCGTTATTCATCCTAACCCCAGGGGGTTTTGGTTGTGTTATGGGGTGATGGGTACGATTACTCGCGTCACCACTATTACAACTCCTCAACAGAACCATCACACAGTTTTCGGATGCCTTTCCATACGACCACTAACCGGCTAAGAGCCGTCCTGCTGTACTGCTAATGGCAGGGGTGGGAATTGCACCACACGACCTTTTGGTTATGAGCCAAACGAGCTGCTACTGCTCTACCCTGCTCCATATACATCATCCACTAGGTATTTCAACGCCTCACTATCAGTGGTTTGTATTCAAATTAGACGATGATGTAAAAATGTTGAAGTGAGTGACATGGTGAGAATGCGAATCTCACACCTTTCCGACATAGTTAGATTATTCGTCCACTTGGCTATACGGTAGCTAATCGTATAGTTGTTCCCTAGAACCCAAGGTGGGATTTTACCCACACACCAGCCGTCTTCTCGCTCATAGTTAAGCTACCGGCCAGTTGGCGCTCCTCACGGTGCTACATCTCCCGTGATTCCTTCCCGACTTATCCTTCCATATCTCTACTCAGACCACCCATATGATGCGCTCCATGTTGTACCTTATCCCCGAAGAACGAGATATTCAGTCACATATCACTCACTTCTTTGAATGGACGGATGGGAGTTTCACCCCCGGACCCATTCGTCTGTAGTCTTTATAACTTACTACGGTTACTGCTGTTTGTCAAGTGTGGTCACTAACTCAGCTGATAATCCCCTGTGGGCCATGAATTACCTGCAATCTATGTACATCCCGATACATTGCGATGAAACCTGTTAGTCGTTACCGCTCTCTTGCTGACCACAATTGCTCAAACGGCCTTGTTATAATAATTTCTTCTATATTTTGCTCTAGAAGAATTTTTATTTCTACTTTTGTATGTAATGGTTTGTGAATGACAATTTGGACATAATAATCGTAAATTTGATGGTGAATTATTATCAGAATTTCCGTCTATATGGTCAAGTTGTAAAACAAGCGTAGAACCATTATGTATTCCCAAGTTTCCACATAAAACACATTTGTTTCCATTAATATGGACTAAACATTTTTTAATAACTCGTGGACTATTATTCAATAAGCTATTTTCAAATTTATACAGCGTTGTATTCAAAAATTCGTATTCTCTACAACATTTAATTGTGCAAAATTTTCCAATCCGAGCACTTGGATGATACGAAAAGTCTTTACCGCAATGAATGCACTGGGAATTTACTTTTGATACTCCATGTCTACGTACGCCTTTATTATTAAATTTTGCAGCACATGAGTGAGAACAAAATTTTGTTCTACTATCTTTTTTATCTGCTATTACTGCTCCACATTCTTTACATACCTTTATTTGCTTCATACTAATACTCCGTGAATTGAACTTTTCACAACATATATAAATATCACACAAAAAGTTCAAAACACTAAGCCCGCACCGGATTCTGCCACCGGGACTCAACCTTGGAAGGGTCGCATGTTGCTTCTACACCATACGGGCGGCGAGGTCTTTTTTACGAAGGCCCTCATCTTCGTCGGAGTTTGCATCCGTGAACTCGGAAAGTAAACACGACGGTAGTGACGGAACTTATTCTAGTTCTTGTTTGCTACCGATTTTACCAGTGCTGTTTCGCCCCCTGTATCAGCACTATTGGATGTTCAAGGTACGCCTTGACGACAGTTTCCTTTGAGGGAGCCACCCAAATTTAAAGATGTCAGAGGCCGGTGGCAGAACATTAGGATTGGCTCTTACTTTAAACCCGCATTATGAGGTGCCACCCTCGTCCAATATCTATCTGTTCCTTTTACGCATGACATCTTTACTTCATACAACTTAAGTATAACTATTACAACATGTTTTGTCAAGTGCCCTTGGAGGGATTTGAACCCGCACTGTCTTGCTCCTAAGGCAAGTGCCTCTGCCAATTGGGCTACAAGGGCGTTTTCCTACATGATGTAGTATACATAGAATCGAATAGAAAATCAAGGGGGTTTACGAAAATTTTTATAAAATTTTGGATATGTATTAATATTGTTATTACATTTGTGAGGGTTTGTATGCTAGCAGTATACCCGTTTGGAACTGGTTCGTTATATACCGCATCGTATGCGCTAAGTGCATCGTATGCAGCTTCAGCGAGTACCATCCCGTATGTGTATACGGCATCAGCTGCCGGCGTCGTACTATATCCACAATCGGGGTCCAGCGGAAAAAGCGTATGTTTAATTACAGGCGTTGAATATGTAAAACTGCAAGTCAGTAGTTCGTTCAACTACGTGGAAGTATGTAATTTTTTCAATAGTGGAAATATTATACCACTATAAATTTATTAACTGGGTCAATCGTGTATGTTTCTAGGTCTGTAACTCCATGATAAATTTTAATCAAATACGAGGGTTTGTATGCTAGCAGTATACCCGTTTGGAACTGGTTCGTTATATACCGCATCGTACGCATTAAGTGCTTCGTACGCAGCTTCAGCGAGTACGATTCCATACGTATACACAGCATCAGCTGCTGGTGTAGTACTATATCCACAGGCAGGGCCTAGCGGGAAAGGTGTCTGTTTAATTACGGGCGCAGAATATGTGAAACTACAAGTCAGTAGTTCATTCAATTACGTGGAAGTATGTAATTTTCCTACTGCTAGTAATATTGTACCAACACCTACACCTACACCAACTGCTACACCCACACCTACACCAACTGCTACACCCACACCTACACCAACTGCTACACCCACACCTACGCTAATTTCGTCGTCGTGGACCAATACTCAAGTATTCGATCCGGTGGGACCAGGATTGACCTTGACACGAAGACATTGGGGTACCTTGTATAACTCAGAGTTGGAATTAAAAGCAGATTTCAGCTATCCTCTCATTTCGCCATCCGGTACGTTATGGAACTCTATACACACCGACCCCGTAAATTACGGCTGGGGTGACTTCAGTAATGTTACCACGAGAACCTATGACAACTTTAACGAGTCATTGAATAGGAACGTGGGAAATAATGCAGTCTCTACTGATTTAGTGATGCATGATACGATTAATAACAAATATTATAAGTTTGATATTACCCTGTGGGGAAGTGGTTCACAAGGCGCACCATACGCATATAATCGACAAGAAATAAATACTACCACAAATT
>Ga0315907_10001718_pt1 | contig 29239 bp, 44 predicted proteins | sample LakEriMetagenome_3_FD_203525 | JGI IMG/M metagenome (GOLD analysis project Ga0315907, IMG submission 203525) | Freshwater fungal communities from buoy surface, Lake Erie, Ohio, United States - Buoy 12 MA123 | ecosystem: Environmental > Aquatic > Freshwater > Lake > Lake biofilm | place: USA...
AGGTCGGCGAATATCACATCGAACTCGTATGAGATTGCGCCGTCCGATGGGGTCATCGACACTGGGACGATGTGCATCCAAGGATATTGGTTGTCTTGCACGATGTCGGTCACATCAACCTGACCGTGTGAGAATCGGCGAATGAGATAGTGACCCTCGGCAAACGCCTTAAACCGCTCGATGACTATGTTGTATGATGTCTTATTTAGCATACTGCATTTTTATTTTTTGCCGTTGTGACTCGTTATAGTCGCGCATATACGACAGGTGTGTCATTACCTCATACACTGGTCGGTCAAGCACTGCATCGAATTTCGTGATGTCGTGGTCACTCAATGTCTCGACGATGTGCATCCAACCCCATCGACTTAAGTCATTGCCTCCAATTGGGACGTCATCGCTTTCGTCGTCGCCTCCAAATAGGGCACTGAATTTTGAACCAATTCGTTTAGAATAGTCGAAAAAAAAACCATCACGCCATGAACTTGCGACATAGTCATCTTGTTGACCGCATCTAGATAGTACTTGACTCTGTCGACGTCGTACTGGTCTATCTCATACCACTTACCGAATCGACTCTTTATAGGTCGGTATAGGATTGCCATTAACTGAGGCAAGTGAGTGTAATCGAGTTGCTCTTTGTTTTTCCATATCGCTTGGGCGAATGTGTCTAGGTCGATGTGTTCGCGCAAGGATATCGCGTCAATGTCAGGAACGAACCCAAGGTCGACATCACCTTTGACGATATAGTCAAGACGAGGCGTGCCCTTGTCGAGTGCCTCAGTGAATTCGTTGACAATGGTGTCGATGGTTGACGCCTGCCATGACTCGACTGTCTTGCGGGTCATACCAGTGATAAGCATCACCCTCTCAACGTCGGACTTGAGCGAATGATACCTAACGAAATCGCCAAGCAAGATAGCATCGTATGATTGAGGTACACTGATTTTCATAAGTTGCTAGCAATGTGAATAATCGGTTGACCCTCATTGCCTGTTAACTCGGTGCGTTCCACGAACCCTCTCTTTTTGCCCTTGGTCTTAAGGTAGAAGATAGTTGAGGCGACATCACCCCCATCGATAAGTGTGTGCAACTTCGACTCAGCGAAATCGAGTACCTCCTCACTGATATGCTCAATCGCTTGCTTATAGTCCTCATCATCGCGCATCCAATTGTAATGGGTACCCCTATCGATGCCGACCTCACGGCACGCAGTTGATACGATGCCGAGTGACTTTCGCATCGCTTCGACCATCGCTTTTTTTAATGTTGAATTTTGGTGATTCATATAATGTCAATAACTACGTTTTTCCCTTAAACATTGGTGTTTCATCGGTGGCGAAATCGCACTTACTTGCGTTCTTTCCATTGCATTTGACAAACCGCATATCGTTGCTTTGCGTCTTTATACTCGGCAATCATCTTGCTCTCGGCCATACAACGACCGATGAACTCGCTCTTGTCCTCGTTTGCGTTTGGGTTGGGTAGTGGCATATCCTATCGGTTTGTTGTTTGTTTAATAAGGTCGACAACGCCTGCTATCGCCCAAACAATGATACCAGTCATTATGATGCTATATATAATCATCTTGCTTGAATAGTATTGCTTTGTGATGCGGTGCTCTTGCGTTTATCTTGTCGACTTGCTCTTGGTTATTGTCATAATGCAGGCCGATGTGATGCTTCATGACGAAAGTGTACTTGTCCTTGCCTTCGGTGAAAATCACATTTGCCCGACTGATACCAATGCGGTCGGCTACATTAAAAACGGATTGACCCTCCGATTTTCGTCTTGCGGTCAGTATTAAGACCTCAAGACCATCGGCGAGGGCGTTTTTTGCTAGTCTCTTGCCTTGTGGTGTTGATAGGACACCATCATAGTCGAATGAGACCCTTGTTTTTGCGAGATACTTATTCATTTTCGGTTTTATTTAGATGCCTTTTGAGTTCTTTGAGTATGGTCATGGCATTGCAAGCGGTACATGAGATACGTTGGTCGCTCATCTTATTAAACCATTTGGTGATTTCGGTGATGACCTTAGGGTCGTTTATACTACCTGTCTTGGGGAGCGTGTCAAGAAACAATTTGAGTTGCTCGACGTCCTCATCGGTCAACTTATACTTGCCCCATTTTCCGACTGGGCATTCGGCAAGTCTCAACCATGTTTTGAGTCTCATATCGCACCCGCACAATCTTGCCTTGCGACGATAGTATGTGACAGTGTTTTCGTCTTCGGACTCCTCGTCCTTAATCTTGTTGCCAATGAATTTGGTGCCACAAGAGTGCGTTTGTTCTTTGTAGTACTTGCACCCTCGACAGGTCTCGAATCGTTCCTTGCGGACATTAGCAGGGACATTAAAGTTGATGAGCATTGCGTTTGATTTTATTGATTGCGTTTTCTACTAATTTATAGAGTGTCTTGACCTCGATGCCTGTCTCATCGGAGCATTTTTGATAACTGAAATCGGTCATCATATATAGTCGAAGCATTGTCGCGTCGATTTCAGGCATCATCGAGATGTATGCGTCTAGATATTCGTTGTCTAGGCGACTCCCCAACCAAGGGGCGTCGCGTTCCTTTTCGTATGCCGTTGATTCGCTCAACCATCGAGACTCGAATGAGCGATATTTTGTTCCATAACGGCTTGATTTGTCTATCGCCATTAAATAAAGTGAGCGGTTGACATAGGCGAAGAGACCCCCATCACTGGCGAGTTGACACAACTTGTCCGATTGATTTTCGAGTATCTTGAGCATTGTCTCGGACAATAGGTCATCGCCTTTGACTCGGTCACGCATTAGACCAGTCGCAAAGCGTTGCCATATGGGTAGGTGCCTTTTCAATTCGATATTGATGTCGCAACTTTTCAACTTTTGTCAATGTAGCGAATAAATGACATATCTTTGCCAAATGTAACAAGCACGAGTAGTTCGTGTGCATCAATTTAATTGACAATGGCAAAAATAAGTAAATTGGAACAGTTCATTCTAGATGAATTCGGCACTCGCGACCTATGTGCCAAGCGTCTTAAGGTGTCTCGTTGGACGATATACCGATGGATAGACCGGCCTGAGGCGATTCAATATAAACATCTCAAGCGATTGAGTGAGGTCACAAACAAAGACCTTTGTCATATAGTAAGCAATCACATAAACAATTGATACAATGAGCAATTTCACACCAAAAGAGGGATTCGGAGCATTATTCCGCAACACCAAAAAGACCGAAGAGAAGCAACCCGACTATCGAGGCAACATTCAAGTCAAGGGCGAAAACTTTGTCCTAGTTGCTTGGGTTAAAGACGGCAAGAATGGCAAGTTTTTATCTATGAAAGTTGAGTCGCAAGATATGACCGAGCGTAAACCAGTGAAGAGTGAGGAAAATGAAAGTAATGACCTACCGTTCTAATTGTCCGCATCGTGAACCTGAGGACTTGAGTTATCGTGATTTTATTGATGACGCTATCGAGCGGGTCGATAAGGGTGAAAAGCAACTCAAGTGCTCGGTTTGTGGGCGATTTATTTGGGAATCTTTATACACAATCGAATGAATCTTTGTACCATATGTGAGGAACGCACCGCAAATCATATGATATATAAGTGGTGGGAAAATCCTAAAGAAATGCATCTTTGTTGCAAGTGCTATGTTCACGAGGGGAATGCTCCGACTGATTGGCATCCGCTATGTATGATTACTTATGAAAAAATTAAATAACGAGGTGACAAATGAATACCATTGAGACCCTCTTGTCGCTTATTAACCCCCGTGACCATAAACGAGCACTCATGTCATTGCAATCGATGTTGATGCCTGATGCAAGACAACAGGTTGAGTTGAGAATCGCTCAATTTGCCAAGCAAGAGCAAACCATCGATTCGACATTTGAGCACATTAGTCATTGCGTGTCGATGTTCACTGGTGTCGATGATATCCCAAATACCATCAGTCGCAAGAGGCGTGAGGTTATGGCAAGGCAAATGGTAATATATTGCGTATGTGCCGAACTAGTTGGCACTAAAAAACTCACCCTGATGCAAGTCGGCAAGTATTTTAAGAACAAATACAATCACGCTCTCATCATACATTGTCGCAAGAGCATTGCTGACCTATACATCACCGACAAGTTGTTGCGTGAAAATATGGACAACATATCGGATTGCTTATATCAAAATGGATTAATCTATACTAAGGTATGCCTAAAATCGACAAACTAGTCAACGTCAGTGACGATTCATTGATACATCGCGAATTGATTGAACTCGATTCCCCCAAGATATCAGCAAAGGAACATCGCAACTATGCCTCGATGATTCAAGAATTGCATCACGAACGACTTGAGACCTATGCATTGAAGCGAGGTATCTCGGTCGATAAGGCAACTCATGAATTGATGAGACTGCATTCGGAGGGTGTGAACATTGCAAGTCACATCTCATTCATCATTAAGGTGCCACACAATAAGTATATGGAACGACTGAACCAGTTGCACGAGAACCCTTGGTTCATACGATGATTGAATTCTTGCCCAAACAACTTGAGTGTCTCAAAGCACTGGCGACCGACTCGCCCTTTGAACTCGTGCTCTTCGGAGGAGGAGCAGGGGGGTCGAAATCGTTCATCGGTTGCGCTTGGCAAATACAACGTCGCTTGAAATATAAAGGGACGAGGGGTCTTATTGGTCGTTCTAAACTTGACACGCTAAAAAAGACCACTTTAAAGACGTTTTTTGAGGTGGCGGGAATGTTCGGCCTTGTTGCCAACAAACACTATCAATTCAATGCTCAATCCAATGTCATCCAGTTCGCAAACGGGAGCGAGATTCTGCTAAAGGACTTGTTCGCATATCCGTCGGATGCGAATTTCGACAGTTTAGGGTCGCTCGAAATCACCGACTACTATATTGACGAGTGCTCTCAAGTGAGTAAGAAAGCGGTCGATATTGTGCGGAGTCGCGTCAGGTTCAAATTGAATGAGTACAACCTAGCACCAAAAGGGTTACTTACTTGCAATCCGTCAAAAGGTTGGTTGTATAATGAATTCTATGCACCTTGGACTACTGGTGAGTTGCCCCCATATATGGCCTTTATTCAAGCGAGGGCGATTGATAACCCGCACTTGCCACCATCATACATCGAGACGTTGTCTAAATTGCCTGAGGTTGACCGCAAACGTCTTCTCGACGGTGATTGGAATTTTGATGACTCCAATGATGCATTGTTTGCGACCGATGATGTACTCCGATGCTTTCGGTCAGCCGAGGAATCGGGCGAGTTGTTTATCACCGCCGACATTGCTCGACTGGGTAAGGATAGGTCAGTCATCGGATTGTGGCGAGGTTTATCGCTCATCCAAGTGATTGAGTTACGCCGAAAGCGTGTGACTGAGGTCGCCGACGCCATTAAGAACCTTGCAAACCTAAAGTATGTAAAACTTGGCAACATCATCATTGATGAAGACGGTGTCGGAGGGGGCGTGTGCGATATCGTAAAGGGCACGCGAGGTTTTCGCAATGGGTCGAAAGCATCGCATCCCGAACGATTCGTCAATCTCAAGGCCGAGTGTTATTTTAAACTAGCGGAGTTTATCGAATTTGGTCGTGTGGTGTTCCCATCCGAGTTTAAAGACACTATCGTTCGCGAGTTGGATATGATACGACGCAAAAACCCTGAGGGCGATAGCAAGTTGACAGTGACTAGTAAAGACGAGATTCAACGAATGCATGGCCTATCACCTGACTACGCTGATATGATTATGATGCGTATGTTCTTTGAATTGTTCCCGAATTATGGGCGATATTCATATGTCTAAAAAGTAGTTTTCAACACTGAAAGTCTTGTCAGTATTGAGTTTGTTGCAGTTATTAACATAGAGCGATAAAAATAATTCGTCACGAATTTGGAATGTAGCAAAAAAGCAACATATATTTGCCCCATTAATAACGATAACAACTCAAAAAACAACTTTTAAAATTAACGATATGGAAAATCAATCAACAATCGCAATCGAATCCACAATCGAATTGATGGACTCTTACAACTTGTTTGAAAACCTTAACAAGAGAGAGGTTGAGCGAATTAAAAGTGCTTTGAAAAGCATTGCTATTGCGGGTTATTTGGATGCAAAAAACACGCTTAATAACACAACCCTTGAAATCAATTTGTAATTAACAATTATAAAAAATCAATTTTATGACAATCCAAGCATCTTACACACTTATCATCAACGACTTGCCAAACCGCACGTCGCAAATCATCGAATTTCGTAACATTAGAGAAGCACTCAACTCGTTCATCGAGCGATGTGATTCTCTCGACCTCGAATATCGTGAGGACAATAACGGCAATTTTATCGCAGGCGGTATCGGTCGCGACTTTGAACTTGAACTAATTAGCAATTTCTAAATTCAATTTATATGTCAAAAAAGACAATCACTCACGTTATTCATCGCCCAATGGCGGTCGATAGCATCACCATCGAATTGCCGTACTACTGTCGCAACAAGGTGGGCAACTATTTGTATCATTGTATCGTTGACGACGACAAAGTCCTCAACTTACTAGTCACGCAAAGTGGGGGGTTCATTAGCACCAGTGACGACGTCACGAAATTGCTCAATGACCCATCACTTGAACCCTGCTCACGCGAGGAGTTCATTCAATCATACGCAAAAGTCAATGATTCATTCACTAAACTACTCCCATACGATGGACACCTCGACAATTGATGCATTGCAAAAATTCAATCAACGATTGAACTCTCAACCCTCCGATGAGGGGGTTGAGTCAACTCCCGATGGTAAGGCGCGAACGCTTGTCATCAGTCACATCGAAATGACGCTCGACGAATTGTTTTTCGGCCAGTGGTCAACTGAGTCGTTCCAATGGTCGGCAATTGCTAATGAGGTGCAAGGGTGTCTTGAACTTGTGGTCACTCACCCAATCACAGGCGAGAAGATTAAGCGCACTGGTTGTGCTTCGGTCATCATAATGGTCGACCGAGTGCCTGACGCCCTTAAAAATGACCCGCAAGCACGAAATCAGTGGGCATTGTCACCATCTAACAAAAAACCGAATGCGCTAGATATGGCATTCCCAAAATTGAAAGCGGAGTGCCTTAAAAATGCGGCTCAGTCGCTAGGCAAGATATTCGGTCGCGACTTGAATCGCAAGAATGCCGACACATATCGCCCATTTAAGTTGCAAAAGTCAGTAACCCAGTTGCCTGAGAGCACGATGATAAGACTTGAGCAAGGAATCAAAACAGGTGCGGACGAATTCGAGATTCGCAGTGCAATGGATGCCCTCGCCGAACTGATGAGCGATGACCAAAAAAACCGATTAAACCAACTAATTCAAGAAAGACAATGATTGAAAAAATTAGTTCCTTGGTTTTTATGATTTTGTTCATAACAACTTTGATTTTCCCATTTTATCTAGTGTGGAAAACCGACCGCGAATTGACCAAGCAAATCGAAGACGTAAAAAAGTTACTCGATGAGCAAGAAAACGAATTAAATCAATTAACACAAGAAAACGAATGAACCAGTATATTCAAGACGCGATGATGCACATCGCACAAAATTCAATCGCTTGGGACAAGATTCGCCTCGGCAAGTTCACAGGTAGCGGAATCAGTGCGTTGATGACTGACCCTCGCACCAAGGCCGACAAGGATGCAGGCAAATGGTCACAAACCGCCGAAAAGTATATCATTGGCAAAGCAATGGAGGTCATCACAGGTCAATCGAATGACGATGCGTTTGGTCGTGCAATCGAATGGGGTAACGAATGGGAAGAGCACGCCATTGAGCAAGTGCGCATCGCCCTCAATTCACCCGCCGACCGAACCGATATCAAACCATCATTTAAATTATTCAATGACTACACTGGTTGTTCGCCTGATGCGTTGATGTATCATTCGGCAATGGGTATAGAGGTAGGTGTTGAGGTCAAGTGCCCATTCAACTCGGTCAACCATTATATGCATTCGCGTGTTGTCGACGGTGCTTCACTTTACGATGTCAACGAGGACTACTTTTATCAGGTTCAATTAAATATGTTGACCTTTAATCGTACACATTGGGTGTTCGCGTCGTATGACCCTCGTCAACCCGAACATCGAATGTTGCACTTGTCATTGATTGAGTTTGATTCCGAGCGTGTAGGTCAATTACTAGAGCGCATTGAACGTGCTGACGCATACCGACGCGAGATTGTTCAAAAATGGAATGCATTGTAAACAAATTACAATCACTCAATTCATTTAATGGTGTACTATTGTACTGCGACTCAGATGAAAAAATCAAATACTTACCGTCACCGCATTGCCATAGCATTCTCGTGCACTGGGTCGCCTTTGCGTGTGGCGGTAGTATTTTTCAAATGAAAAAATCATTTTTACTTTACCTCGATTCACTTGAGGTGCTCAATGTCTTATCGGACGAACAAGCGGGGCAACTATTCAAAGCGATTCGATGCTTGCAATTGGAAATTGATTGTGATGTTGACCCATTTATCACTATCGCACTTGCTCCATTCATTCAACAATTTAAGCGTGACAATGACAAATACATGATGATAGTTGAGCGAAATCGTGCGAACGGCTTGAAAAATAGCAAGTTATTGCACGCTGAGAAAAGAACCCAATCGAACCCAATGGGTACCAATGGCACCCAATTGAACCCAATGGTGACCGATAGTGATAGTGATAGTGATAGTGATAGTGTATCTACTAACGTAGATAAGAGACGCATTCAAAAAACAAAAGCACCTAGCGAACAAGAGGTCATCGAGTTCTTTACATCAAACGGCTACCGCTCCGATATAGCATCAAACGCCTTCAGGTACTATGACTCGGCGGGTTGGCGTGATTCACGAGGCAAGGCGGTCATTAATTGGAAGCAAAAAATGAGAGGTGTTTGGTTCAAGGACGAACACAAGGCCAAACAACTCAATCAATCAACCTATCAATCATCAACTAAATATCGACCAGTATGAACTATGATATCGAAATCGAACAATGTATTCTCGGCGCGATGTTGCTTGAACCCTCAAGCGTTGCAAGTGTCATTTCACAAGTTACGACCGAGATGTATTTTCACCCAAGACATCAAACGATTCATTCAGCAATCGTTGAATTGACAAATCAAAATCAACCTGTCGACCTGTTAACAGTGAATCGAATACTCCGCAAGACTGGTGACATCGAATCAGTCGGAGCGTCATACCTATCACAACTAACAAATCGCATCGCATCCACTGTCAACCTAGACACTTGGTGCAAGTTGCTCTATGAATTTCACCTGATGAGGCAAATGCGGAACATATGCCTCGAAATTGCCGATAAGACGACGATAGATGAATCCGACGCCTTTGACCTATATGCTGAGGTAATTTCAAAACTTGAGTCGATTCTTGCGTCTAATATCAAAAGCGACGTTAAGCATATCAGTCAATTGTCAAACGAGGTGACCAAGAGCATCATCACACGAATGAACTCCGCTAGTGAGGTGAGCGGGTATTCGAGTAGTATCAAAAGCGTTGACAACCTCATTGGAGGACACCAAAAGTCCGATTTGATGTATATGGCAGGGCGACCCGCAATGGGCAAGACTGCAATGGCATTGACCGAGGTGCTTGAACTTGCAAAAAAAGGTATACCAGTAGCGTTTTTCTCACTTGAGATGTCGTCTCAACAAATCACTTACCGCCTGATGTCCATGCTCAGTGGTATCGATGGGTCAACGCTGATGAAATATCGACTCGATGATGAGACCCTCAAAACATATTATCGGAATCTAGACCGATTGAATTCACTCCCCATCTATATTGACGATACCCCTGCATTATCAGTCATCGACCTAAGGGCAAAAGTCAAGAGATTGCAACACAAACACCAAGTCGAGGTCGTGTTTGTTGACTACGTCCAATTAATGACCAGTGGAACAAAGGCCAAGGGCGTCAGCCGTGAACAAGAATTGAGTCACATCAGTCGCAATCTTAAGTTGATTGCAAAGGAATGCAACATTCCGATGATTGTGCTTGCTCAATTGTCACGAGGAGTTGAGTCGAGAAGCGAAAAGCGACCATTGTTGAGCGACTTGCGTGAATCAGGTTCGCTTGAGCAAGATGCCGATATTGTATCATTTTTATTCCGACCTGAATACTATGACATGATGCGCGACGAACAAGGCAATTCAACCGAGGGACTGGGTGAGTATATCGTCGCCAAACAACGAAACGGGAGCATCGGCATTGCACAAATGCGATTCCATCCGTCAATTATGAAATATACTGATTACACCGAAAACCCTTTTTAAATGAGACACGGTTCACTATTTTCAGGAATTGGAGGTTTTGACCTCGCATCCGAATGGATGGGGTGGGAAAATGTATTTCATTGCGAATGGAATCCCTTCGGACAACGAGTGCTTCAACACTACTGGCCTAATGCCGAATTATTCGACGATATAACAAAAACAAATTTTACAAAATACTATGGAACAATTGACCTTATTTCAGGTGGATTCCCTTGTCAACCCTATTCAGCAAGTGGAAAGCGACTCGGCAAAGAAGACGAACGCCATCTATGGCCTGAAATGCTTAGAGCAATACGAGAGATTGCCCCGCGTTACGTCGTGGGCGAAAATGTTCGCGGGATTACTAATTGGAACGGGGGAATGGTATTCGACGAGGTGTGTGCTGACTTGGAAAATCTTGGGTATCAAGTCGCGCCCTTTATTATTCCTGCGTGCTCGGTCAATGCCGTGCACCAACGAGAGCGAGTTTGGTTTATTGCCTACTCCGACCGTGATAGATGGTGTCAAGACAGGCGACATGACAGGTTCGGCAAAAATGTTAATGGGTGCAACAATGAGGAGTTCGGGGCAACAAATACAAAGGACGCTATCGGATGCGGTACAAATGGAGGTGCTCAAGACGAACCCTGCTCTTGCGCTAGAATTGGCGTCAAAACAATTTGTGAAAAGGACAAAACTACCGACTCAAGAGGAATTTGTCGAATGGATAAAAACATTGGGAACAAAAAAGGAATTAGCGACGACATTGAACCTCAAATTGACAACAGTGGAGCACTGGTATCGAACGGACAAGGTAGGATTCAGTCACCCATCTATACAGGATTGGGAAGCAATCAAGACTCACTATCCTGTGCCGTTGGAATTAGACACGAAAATGACACACCAAGAATCAATCGAATGGCAAGGAATGTTGCCGACACCGAGCGCATTCGATTGCAAGAATGGAATGAAACCGCAAACGTATCTAGCGAGAAAAAAGAGACACCAAGAAAAGGGGGTCAATCTTCAATACGCCCTGAAGCAAATTGCAGCCGATATTTCGCACGAACAAACTGGCAAGATTTCCCAACTCAATCCCCGATTTGTGGCCGAAATGATGGGATTCCCGCCGAATTGGACGGAATTACCATTTCTAAATGGCGAACCGAAAGCATAAAGGCATATGGCAACGCAATTGTGCCACAAGTAGTGTATCAAATCTTTAAATCAATTCAAGAATATGAAAATCTATCGAAACAAAGACCAGTCATTTGATGTCGTCAATGACAATGGAGTATTATTTCACTTGCACAATGATTGCATTCGCGTCATCGGTCGCGTCAGTCATAAATGGCAACATCACTCGCGTGCAATCAAACGCATTCCCGCTAGATATTCACGATATTTGTTAGTATTAACAAACGCGACTATCAATGAAAAAATGCAAGATATGTCGAGAATTCTTTGAACCGACTTATTCATCATTGCAACCAACTTGCACGAAACCTCAATGCATCATCTCATATGCAAAAAGAGTCGAAGAGAAAAAAAGCAAACGCGAAATCAAAGCGATGCGCGAACGAGTCAAGTCAGTCAGTCACTGGCGACGAGACTTGCAACAAGCATTCAACGCATATATCAGGGCAAGAGATAAGCATCGACCATGCATCAGTTGTGACCGACCACTCGTCGGCAAATATGATGCAGGTCACTTCTACTCGGTGGGTTCTTATCCGAACTTGAGATTTCACGAGCATAATTGTCACGGCCAGTGTGTCGAGTGCAACCAACATAAACACGGCAATCTCATCGAGTACTCATTAAGATTGCCTGACCGAATAGGTGTCACCGAATACAACGCATTGCATCAAATCAAAAATGAACCCCTCCGACTTTCACTTGACGAGATAAAAACGAAAATCAAATACTATCGAAATCTTCTTAAATCAATTCAATAATGTATACCGAAAAACAAATCATTCGCATTACCGAACTACGTCACAAGCGATGGTCACTCTTGGGTGACAGTAACTCAATCAGCGAGTCTCAACTGCGAACGCAACTCAATAACGTCAACAACGAATTGTATCTACTAACTGGCAAAAGACAATACCTATGATTGCGTCGTTCACATATCCCGAATACCTCAACGAGGTCGCTGATGTCATCGGTCGGATGCGAAGCGAATCAAATGAAGAGTTGCGTTCTTTGTTCCCCGAATTTTCACGAGGAACACAAGAGGACAAAATCAGTCGATTCGGTGTCCTTTGTGAGATGGTATTTGCATACTACCTACAAAAAGAGGGTAAACAATACAAAATGGGTGTCTTGCTAGGCGGTAAACCAGTACCCGAACCTGATGTCATCATCGGCGACACGCGAATCGATGTCAAATGGATAAGCGGTGACGAATTCCGAGTAAACACCAAGGCACATCAAAAAAAGAACGACGTCACGCACTATGCATTTGTGCGACTAGCACCTCCTAACTATGCAAAGATGTGGGTCATTAAGTATGATGAGGTGAGTCGATGGGAAGAAAAAACCGCATTCACGCCGTTTCTATTCAAAAAAATCTATGAACCTCAAGAGCATCGTCGATAATCAGTCAAAGCAATTCATTGTCGGACTTGTTACGTTCGCCCTTTTGATGCTTGTGCTTGACCTTAAACCCGCTATAATTGCGATGATAGGTGTCGCTTTCTTGAATGAGATGATATCGGCCATTCAAAAAAGAACATGGATGTTCAATTCACTGGATATAGTGTTCACTTTACTCGGTGCCGTCGGTGCCTATCTAATTTCATTGATATAATGGTTCGGCTTGACTATAACGAAAACGAACAAGTGCTACGAATATGTGAGCAGGAATATATTCTAGACAATGGATTCGTGACCATTGGTAAAAACCTTGCCGAATCAATGGCGCATCTCTTTGCTGACTATGTTGACGCTAGTGACTTCGATGACGAGACTCGCTCAAGTGCCAAGGCAATGCGTTCTATATTTAACGAATGGCGTGCGAATCTATACGATGACGATTTTTAGAAAAAAAGCAAGTCGATAATCAATCCGAGGGTGCCTCCGACCATCGTGAAAAGAAAGTCCTCCATGTTAAATCGACGACCCTGTGATGAGTCGATGAACTCTTTTGCGAATCCAAATAGTGCACATATAATGAAAGACCCCAGTGCACCAATGAAGATGGTTGCAAGCACATATATAACAAGACCCGCAATGAGGTGTTGTATTTTATCAGGTTCAATCATACTTGAAAATGGGGCATATCTTTGAATGATTTCCAATTCCCGCCCCATTCGACCTCAGGGTATTGAATGGCGACGATATGGGCGAACTTGGCGAATAGAGCAGGCGACCAGTCAAGTTTTCCTTCACGAGTCTTGAACGCAATGTCAAACGCTTTTGATGGGTAACTGTTATGCTTGCCTCCTCGTTTGATTTGAGTGACAATGGCACCCGCCTTGGTTCGTCCTTGGGCGTATAGGTCTAGTTGTTCCTGAGGTGTTCGATATGTGCAAGTGATAAATGGTTGAGGCAACTCAGGATTGAGCACCCCAAATGCTTTAGAACCATCACGCCAACACTTGCGAAGCACTGGCACACAATCGTCAATGTTACGACTCGGCATTGTTGCTTAATTTATGGATTGTCGTGTCTTTTAAGGCACTCGATTTTGATGAACCGACATAGTATGAGAAGATGCTTGCTCCGATGCTCATAATCGCTCCGAAGCACATATCGGCGAGGCGTTGATTTTCTTGCGGAATTACTATGAATGTTAGGGTGATGATGGTTGTGATGAGAAGCACAAGACCTGTGATGACCACTGACGCCATTAACCAGTCGCGACCGCCTGTTGTTTTGGTATACTCGGCTTCTCTTAATCGTGCCGACGTCCTATCTTCAACCTCCGCTTTGTATGATTCAAGTTCATTTTGCACATCAATGCGATGCATCTCAAGTTGCCATTCTAGTCGATAGCGTTCAAACTCAAGTGCTAGGTCACGATGTGCCTCGCTCTTTTCTTTGTTAGCATTCAAATACTCACCAACTCGCTCGATTGCCTCGACGCCAGTAATATCACCCACGACCTTGAGCACATCACCCGCGACAGGTTTGACCTTGTCACGCATAAACACGCCGAACTTTGACTCACTGATACGTTTTCCAAGGGGTTTTTTATCACTCATTTTGGTTTGATTATGAGGTTGAATATCCCACTGAGAATTGATTTGTAATTCGCAAACAAATATATAAACATCTTCTCGCCGAGGAGCGTGCTAATTGGCACCAAGAATTGAGCGGACGACTGCATCCCTTTAGCATTACAATAGATGCTCACCATATAACCCGAAAACACACTCATTCCAACGACGGCCAACCATTGAATCACCGACAATGTGCGTTTTTTATAGACCTCGTATGATATTTTGCCAAGCAATCCGATACTCATTCCAATGACGTATGTTTTTTGTTCGGTTGAATACGCAATCAATTCATCTACCCAATTGTGTTGCATCTTTAGGTCTTTTTACTTGTGCAAGTAATCGTTGCTCATATGCTTTCAACTTCACGAGCAACTCTTTTCGTTTATTAACGGCGCATTCCTCTTTTTTCATAATGGCAATTGTGAAAGTCGATAGTCATAAACATCGTGACTAGTCGCCGTGTTCCCGCTACTAAAAATATACGACCCGCTACCTTTACGCATTTGCAATGGCGGACGTTGAGGCCATACATTATTTGAGTATTCAGGGAACAATGATGAGTTCGCGCATAGATAATCGACCATCAATGCAGTATAGTATTCGGCGTTTGCACGAGCACGATTGAGCATATCTTTGAACACAACGTCACTCACTGGTGATGAGTCCTCCGATGTTCGTTGCACAAGAGTGCCATTGTCAACCTTGTATGTAAGTGACGGTAATGCTTCAACCATCGTCCACCATAATACAACACGACGAGCATAATCATCGACAAGTGTTTGATAGTCGCCCGATAGAGTGTTGTCAGCAATATCATCTCGCAACTTGGTGTATAGCGATGTGCCTAGATAAGCACTCAAATACTTGTCTTGAGCAAGATAAATCGCAGGGTATAAAAGGTTCGGGTCAACCGCTCCATTGATGGTTGTGTATTTTTTCACATACACATCATTGATGAATAGTATCTCGGCCATTATTCGTAGGTGTATTTTAGTGATGCATGATTCGGCATTGAATAGGGTGTTTGACCCTCGATTCCTTTTTGCGGTACATAGGGAACATTGCCGACCCTCTTTTCGTTCTCAAGTCCATTGTTCGGCATGATGCGTCCCTTTTCATCCCGCTTGCGCATAAAAATGAGACGCTTGAAAGCGTGCCTGCAAAAGCACCCCCCCTTAAAGGTGAAAATGTCGTAACTACTTGAACCTGAGGGCGCAAACTGACCATTCACACCATTGTCACTCATATTTTGAATGTCCTCATATCGGAACACTTTTCCGTTTTTAGACATCGAGACCATTGCTCGACAAAACTCGCGCGATTTTTTACTGATGTTCGTCGTGTACGCATACCTCAACTTATACATTCCCGCGTCACCCCACTTCGATTTTTGGTCGCCGTTGGCATATGAGTCGTATGAGGCCAGTTCGAGCGATTGAATCTTGTTGATTGCATCGACCTCCTCGTCGTGTGTGTGACAAGCGTCCTCCTCACTCACAAGTTGCCATTCATTCAAGTCGATGTATTCACCTCGCTCAGTCATCACCTCAATCCAATACTTTTCATCCTCGTCACTCATATCGATGTCACGAACCTTACCGCTTAGATGATGCATTGTGCGTTGTATCGCTTGCATTGCCACCGCATTCGGGTCAACCGAACCTTCTTTAATTCCTGAGAAGATATCCTCGATTTGAGCGGTTGTAAGCATTGGGAACGACGCACCCATCACCGCCTTTGCAGTTGACACGGGGAGCACACCAGTTGCCGACTGAATGATGATTTCAAGCATTGATGAGATTTGTGCTCCATTCATCGCGGTTTGTGCGACGTCGGTTGCGGGCACATCCAAAACTGGGACGTCGATATTTGATTCAACGCTTGGAGTTGCCTCGGTAACTGGCGCAACAACGCTCGCGGTAGGTTGTTCAATTGGTGAATTTGGAATAACACTAATTTCGATACCCTCCATCTCATACGAAAGAACCTCGGTGAATGCCTTGGCCAACTTACGTTGAGCGGGTTCGATGACTTGTGTGTTGAATATCTGCAATCCGATTTTCATCTCGTCGCTATTTGACCCGAAACCGCTCTCGGCACGAATTCCGAAGATGAGCGGAGTTGTTACACGATGACCAGTGAGCACCTCGGTGCGTGATGCTTCGCTCAAGAATTGATATTGCTTGTCGGCGTCCGAGATAGGGAATGCAGTAATATCGGGTTTTGGTGTATCACGTTCATTAAATGTCATTATAAACTTACCCGCATTCCGCTCACCGCTCAACTTATTTTCCCAATCGCGCATCATTGCACGTTGTTGGTCGGGGTCAGGTGCACCGCCAAAAAATGAAACAATAAACGATGGAAACAGGCCACTACTAATGTTGTTGACGTGATAGATTCCGATTTTTTTCGATAGTTCGATATAATTAACCGCACTCCAATAGTCAGGTCGAGGGTATGTTTGACCGCTAGTATAATAAAACGACCAGTATATTTGACGAGGTTCGGTCGTTGATGTTAGTGGGTTGTACTTGGGAATGAATGTCGGCTTGTTTTTTTTCTTTTTAGGTGCTGACCAATCATCCGATTGATATACTCCGATGATTGACTCGTCCTCACCCTCAATCGCCATTCTACACTCCTCAAATGGTATGTGATTTATCTTCGCAATGCTTAATCGGTCAACCGAATAAATCACTTCAATAAAGAAACCGCCGTATTTTTTCAAGTCGTGCGAACAACCATAATACACATCATATGTATCTAGGGCATCAACACGCGATTGATATTGTCCCGCATCTAGTCCTTTGCCTGCAATCATATCACCGATTGAGATACATAATGACCCGTGAATCGGTGAGGTCTCAGCAAGTGAACGCAAGTATTGAGGGAAGAGGTTGTCGACCCCAAATTGCACATAACCGCCTCGGTCGGTTTTTTCACTCGCGCTCACTGGCGTGTAGTCACTGAGCATTAAGTTGACAAGGTTGCTTTTATCCATTATATATCACGTCGTTAATGATAGTTATAGTCGGCAAGTCATAGTATGCAGTCTCGTCAGTCATCACACACAATCCGACCTCACACAATCCAACTACCGACAAGTCGCTTGGATTGGTATTGACCGCCGAATTTTGACCATACACCTCGTATCGATATCGACCCGAAAGTGTCAATGACACTGTTGTGATGCTCATCGTTGTTATGCGCTGAGATTCGCTCACGACATTCACAACTTGCGCTAAAGATACACCAGTTGTTGAGTTTTCCTCGTGAGTCAATATGAACAAATAGTGTGTGAATGGTATCGCAAAATACTGTCGTGCCTCATCTAGTGATAGACGAACGATTTGATTTGATGTGTTAGCGGTCAAGTAAATCATCACACTTATTTTTTCGGTTAAAAAAAAGGGGAAGAGTTTACCTCCTCCCCCTTTCAAAGGTATCAATTCAATATATTATGGAGCAGGCGACCAAATGCTAATGTCAGGGAAATTGTCAAATGGTTCGGTGCCATATTGGTCAAGAAAATCGGGTTGATTCGGCTCTTCGGCGGTCAATGTAATTTGATATCCATTGAGGTCGGCTCTTGCCTTACCACTTCCGAAAGTACCCGCAGTCAAGAAACAACCATCGTTGCGACCTATCATCATGATTTGGTCGTCGAACAAGCGAACAAATACCGCGACGCGAGTCTTGGCAAGGTTCTCAAGTTCGGCCTTCTTATCAGGGTCAAGTTTTCCGAGAGTCATTTCAACGGTGTGCGTATAGTACAACGTACCATTTTCAAGATTCGCGTTCGGTGTGATGGTTACACCGCCTGTGTTGCGGTTGGCCTGATATGGGAACAATTGTGCGGTGGGCAAATCGGTGATTAACCCACCTGATTCAACTATACCAGTGGCGAAATCTGACCACTTACCGATATAGATGTCCTTAATGCCTCCGACCCCCTCGTTGCAATCCAACAGGAACCCGCGTGAAAGGTTACAACTCATTGTGTTTCAAGTATTTAAGGGGAGGTTTTACCCTCCCCATTGTTATTTTAGAACCAAGTTGAATAAGCGGCGATTTCACTACCGAAGCCGTACTGACAACCCGCGAAAAACTTCGCTGAGAAGCGTACATTGTCCTCACCGAATTGTTGCATTGGGGCAACCAAGATGTTATTCCAATCGTTGAGTACATTCGTACCGAACCATAAGTTCGATTTGCGTGACATCACCATTGTTGAAGCAGGCATTCCCGCACATACTGCGATGGGATATAGACCCATGAATGTTTTTGGCACCTCACCGCCACCATATGTGTACCATCCGTTGCCTGCTGATGCGTTAGCGTACATGTACGCTTCCCAAACGTCAGCCGATACATAGATTGTCGGCTTCTCATTTGCTTGCTTAACCGCCTGAGGCAATTCAGCAATCAACAATTGCATTTTAGCAACGACATTCCCACTATTGATTGCCACTGGTGATGCAACAAAGTTGATGTCACCATCGCCGTCAGCACCAATCAATTGCAAAAGACCATCGTACTCGCCTGCGTTAACAGCCGAACCAGTCCAAATCAATTGCTCGTTCTTTTGTGCCATGCCCTCAAGCATTGTCGCGATGACATTCTCAGTCACTGCGGGTTCAAGTTGACCATTTTGCGCATCACGAGCACCCCAATCATCGAGGAAATCGTTCAAACACAAGTTGCGTTGTACTTGCAATTTTTTCAATTCGAGAATACGCTCGGTGATGTTGATTGTGCCTGTTGGCGTGAAATCACAAGTTGCATTCGCAAATGACACATCATCGGTGATGCGCTTCACGACCGCTTTGTAGTCGATGTTTTCCTTGAACGTGACGTTGTTCACGGTGTCGTTCGCCAAGAAAGTAGCGCGAATGTACTCGCCTGCGTACTTACCAGCGTAAGTTGTTGGATTGTTTAGGGTTGTTGCCATTTTATATGTGCTACTTTATTGGTTTGCTAGGTTGAATGCAATGCGCTCTTTGAGTGTCATTTGCGCATATGATTTCGATGGTGCTGACTCAATTGCTTTCTTTGCGCTCTTGAGTTCAATCTTTGACTTTACTGACTCAATTGCGGGTGCCTTACGCAATGCGCTGAGTTCCGCTTTGAGTGTATTGACATCAGTTGATGCCTTTTCGTTCTTGCTCTTCTCGATTGAGAGTTGAGTTTCGAGTGTTGTTTTTTCGTTCTCAAGAGCACTCACACGATTTGACAATGATTCAATGGCCGAAAGCAAGTCAGCCGATGACATCTCTTGTTCCATTTCAGGCATACCGATTTCGGCAATCTTTGAATCTTCGCCAACGACGATGATTGTGCCGTCGGCAAGTTGATACTCACCCGCTACACAAGGCACCATTGCGCCACTTTCGTCTTTAGTATAGCAATCAGCACCAACGCCGAATGACTCCGCACTGGTAAAAATTGCCGTTCCGTCCATTAGTTGACCTTGAACCTCAAGGGCAACTTGCTCGCTTAATTGAATACCGTGAGCCGATGGGTCGATGTTGTGCTTGGCGAAAATCGCCTTAATTGAATCGCGTACGTTCATCGTGTAAATTTTTGATATGAACGGATGCGAGATGCTTTTCCCCATCACGTTGCATATATGTGACATATCTTGCTTAAAAACGGAAAAGAGGCACTATGCCTCTTGACCGCTCTTCAATTCAATCAATAATCTCTCAATATCACCAAGCAATGACGATGTCGACATATTAACGGACACTTCATTAAAAATCCCCTCGATTGAAAATCCCTTAACCGCTCCGCTCTTGACGTCTTCCCATATACCATCGTCATCGACTTTCATTCCGACCATCCATGTGCCGACAGGCAAATCGAATCCGAGTGCGGTTGATTTGTCGACCGATGATTCAACTATCCATGACTCGACAAGCGTGCAACCAGTTACCGCGAATTGATGCTCAAGTGTCGCACTATGTTGCAAGTTTTTCTTGAGGTACATATGAGCACACTTTTGAATTGTCTCTTTGTCAAAAGTGATATAGTATTCATTGCCCTCACCATCTATTCTCAAGATATGCTTGTCAGGAATCAATGAGGCACCATACAACATCCGTCGTTCCTCATTAACCGCTTGCAATTTGTGTTCGGATAGATGAACCCACGTCTCTTCAATCGCGGGGAATTCGACAAGCGAAATCGCTGTGATTCCAAGTTTGCCGTCAGCGTCGATGACGCATTTAACTACTCGTTTTTTTTCAATCATATCATTTGTTTTTTATCCAAGTCTTGCTAGGTCGGCCACCTTATCGCGTGCCTCAATTCCACTTGCCACGTCACCCGCGATGACATATGCCTCGATTGGTTGACTTGGCCGATTATTTAAAAAGTCAAAGTTCAAAGCATTGAATGACGGTGCGCCAGTGCCTGCCGACCCCCCATCACCGCCACCGCTAATTGATGGGGTTGTTGATGTCGGAGGTGTTGACGATTCAAATTTGCTAGATGCAATTTTTGCGATGTTAGTTGCGCTAGTAATGGCTGCAAAAGCGAGTGATGCGATACCCGCGGGGTTCGGTATCGGGCCGATTGCAACAGGCGATTGAGCGAGTGAAGCCGTTATCGCTTTGCCCGCATCAATAATCGCCCCACCGAGTTGCAACTTTTTATTAAATTCAAACTGTTTGCGTGCGAGTGCCTCCTCCTCCTTACTGCCTTTTTTAACCTTTGACATCTTATTCGCGAACGCGATATCGGCAAGACCCTGCAAAGCACTGACCCCTTGTTGAGCGAGGTCGAGATTCGCTTGAAAAGTCTCAAGATTAAGTTGACGAATCTTCTCTTGCTTCTCACGTTCAAGTTCGGTGATTTTTTCAGCGTCACCGAATGCGAGTCGTTCCTTTTCGGCGTACTCAAGTTCAAGCAATGCTCTTCGCTCATCGAATCCAATGAGGTCGTTTTGAGCACGCAATACATTCAACTCATTAGTGCGAGAAAGTTCGGCGTCGCTCAAGGCGGTTGCGTTTGATGCAAGTGCTTGGTCGAGTTCTTGTTTCTTGGTGTTGTACGCTATTTCGGCGTCGAGTCGTGCTTGCGTTCCTTGGTTGTACTTGTCGATTTCGGATTGTAATCGCTCAAGTTGAATCACCTTCTCTTGCTCCAATACCTCGCGTTGAGCGTTCAATCGTTCGATGTCGTTTTTAATCGCATCGGCGGTAAACTTGGCGTTTGATATATTGAGTTCGGCAACACTAGTCGCTTGTGCTTTGAGCAATTCATTGTACTCGCGAGTCAATGCCATTGCATTCATTTGTTGCTCGCTCATCAACCCCGCTATTTTTGCACGAACACCGTCAGCGTTTGCAAGTGCCTGAGTCAATGCAACCTGATTCTCGATTGTTTGCGAGTGTTGATAGGTCGCTTGTGCCGAGGCCACTTGTGCCTGTGCTGACGCTAGTTCGGCAACCTCTTGTTTTTTGAGTACCTCAAGCAAATCATCGTTCGACTTTATTCGGTCACTAATTGCACGAGTCTCATCATCTCTTTGCTGACGTAACAACTCCGCTTGTCGGTCGAATTGCTCGGCTAGACGTGCCTGTTGAGCAGCCGCTAATTTCGCGTTGTTTTGTAGTTGCACGAGGGCGACATTTGCCTCATATGTCTTGGTCGTATACTCAACAAAAGCATCGATTCCCTCGCTTACCGCATCGCTTACCTTGTCGACAGTGTCATCAACGCCAGTCAACACATCGATTGATTCCTTGCCTGCATTTTTGAACGACTCAAGTGCGCCCGCAAAATCACCCGAAAATATATTTTTCACACCCTCGGCGATAAATCCAAGAGTGTCAATGAATGAATTGAATCGTTCAATGAGGTTCTCAACTATCGCGTCGCCAAAATCTTTGAGTGATTGTACTGGGTCTTCAAATATCGCCTTGAACCATTCCACTACCGCCCCGCCATTGTCTATGATATAACCGAATGCGTCGCGTATCATATCGGCAAACGTGCCAAGTGTTGCCGTGATGGTATCTAGTACTTTTTGATTTGACGAGATGACATCTTTGAGGAATGCAAAAGCGGCCACAAGCAACCCGATGCCCGATGCTTTTATCGCGGTGCCCATCGCCTTGAATCCTGTCGCACTTTTATCGGCTGACTTTTTTATGTCACCTGCGGTCTTTTCGGTTTTTTCAAGACCATCATTAACCTTATTGATTGACGTGACCGCACCAGTACTGTCAATGGTGAGTTGTATTGTGTATTGCTTATTGTCGGCCATTAGAACGCTAGATAAATGAACAATTTGACAAATAGGTATAGCATCGCAATACCTGTCGAATAACGAACGGATTTATACATCACTTTTCGCCAACCAACAAGGCGACGACTCTTTTGTTTGGTGCGCAATCCAACCTTGAGGAATGCTAGTGATGGGGTGATATAGTTTTGCATTATGCCGTTTTGCTTTGTTGATATTGAATTGAACCGATAAAAAAGAACGCCTCAGGATAAGTCCCTCCCGTCGTTGTAATCATAATGCGATGCTCGTCGGTGTTGGTCGTTGTATCAATTGACAACGCGAAAGTGTATGCCCCGATTGAACCGATTGTGTTGAGTGTGGTGATTGCACTGGCGTAAGCAATGCCTCCAATCTTCTCAAGAGTAAAGTGATGGAGCGATGTCTCACTTGTTCCCGCTACATCTTTAATCGTCAGGTTGAATAAGCAACTCCAAAGGGTTTCGTCAGGCAATTCAATGCGTTGATTTGAAACACCCTCAACGAACAACTCCCAACTTTGACCCGATGCCGTTACGGTCGGATATCGATGCAAGGCGAATTGACCGAATTGCGCCCAACCATACTCGGTGGCCGATGGGTTACCCGCACGATACCCACCGCCGACGTGCAACCCTGCCAAGTTGATATACACATTCTTGCCGAGTAGGTTGCTACCATTGGCGTATTTTGTCAACGTCAAATCTTGACCCACCGCAAGAGTGTTGCCATTGTTCGGGTTGATTTGTATCTTGGTGCCATTAACAACCGAACTAGGCAATGTTATTTCGGTTGAGGTTATTGGATTACTATTTTGAATCAATGAATTTCGGAATTGACCTCCATTATTGAACGCCCAACAAACGCCATTGAGTTCGTCCCAATAGTACCCATATCGCGAACAACAATCTTCAGTCGGCTCAACAGGGTCACCATCGGCATTTTCAAAGTTGACCTCACCATTGGTCGAGACGGTGACTGGTGTCGATGAGCAATCGTTCACATAATCAACGAACTTAATCAGTTTGACTTTTGTGCTTTCGGACAATCCGACTTTGTAGTCACTAATTTCAAGAATCCTCCAATAAGAATCTTGAATCCATATCTTGTCGGCAAATGAAAATGTCAATATATCATTGAGGTCAAGCGCAAAAAACGCCTCCATAATTCGACCATATGGCGAATACAAGTCGTTCATATAATCGCGCCAATACAAATTGAATAAATTGTTTACTGGGTTGCCTTGGATTGTCGATGAATGGGGTGGGATTTCAGGTGCCCAATTCAAATCAAAATCGGATACATTAGGATAAGTGTTGCTATAATGATTCAAAACAGGTACATTGGTCGATGTTGTTGCGCTACCACTGACCTCATTAAATAGATTGATGCTGATTTGCCCTGCGTTAAATAAGACCCTTGGACCGGGGGCAACATATTCAAGCGAATCATTGTAAAAGCATGGAATCGGTGTCCCATAGTTTGGAATTAATGCCGATGGTGTGCTTCGCGTCACAAGTTGAATTTGTTGATTCCCCTTTGCAAAATCGCTAGGCGGTGTTGATGGGTTGACTGTGTACCCCTCAACCTGATAGTCACCATATACGCGATTCAAGTTTTTATAGACCTTGGAATATGCGTCCTCACCCGCCGAATAAGTGAATTGGAATTTCGCCTTTTGAATGTCGACTGTGCTAGTGATTGAGATGTCTTTTGAGATATCGAGTTTATCCGTCCAATCAATTGCATCGCCAGTACCCAAGTAGTTGTTTTGCGGTATGATTGCGATTTGATTCGGCACGATGCGACTTGGAACGATTGCACAATTGTGCATTTTAATGATATCGTTGACCAAATCAATTTGACGCATATCGGGTGCGTTTTGTTTGTAGTCAATCGTTTGACCAATGGTCACATCAACGGCGTTGAGTTCGATGTATGATGACGTGAACGACCCTGTTCCAAAAACGCCATACACATCGACAACTCCATATTCAAACAAATCAACAGGCGTCCAAGAGTTTGCCTGACTTCCCACGGCGATTGCCTGATTGCTTTGAAATTCAAAAAATACCTCGTCACCAAAATCTAGGTCAAGGGTGAAAGTTTGGTCAAATGTGCCGATTGATGTAATTGCCCCACTTTGTGTCAAGGCAAAGTTGCTATATATATTGTCGACTACTGACCCATTCTTAAATACCTTGAGGCGCATTACTATATAGTTCGTCGGATAAACCCAAACAGTGGCAAAGTTTTGAAATACATGAAAAGTAAAAGTGCCAGTTGCCGAGGCCGTATATACACCTGTCACAGGGTCAAAGTCGTTGTTGTTGTCAAACATCTCAGTCATATTCACATAACTTGAGTTATCATTGAACCCATCATCTATCGCAAACGATGTTGTTGGATATGCCCGAAAAAAATACTGATTGCTTCCACCCTGATTGATGAGTTGAGGAGTATTAGTGAATGGCATCCAATAGTCTTCAATGATGTTCTCAAGCGATGTAGCGACTAACTCGAATCCCGCTTCAGCGATGATATTCTTGAGTAAAAACCACCAACTAACGGCAGGCGTCAGGTCGGCAGGATATACTGGGTTGCTTGCGTTCCTTATTGGGCGCGAATCCGCCTCAACTCCATTGCTCCATAGTTGCGCCCTATCACATAGCGTCCATATTCGGTCAGCGTTTTCAGTCGTTACATTCGCATAATTAACGACCTCATTCAAGTCATTAAGGGCAACGATATCACTCAACTTTTTTTCACCAATTGCACGAAACAAGTCAGGCGTCTCGGCATAAAATGCGACCTGCAAATCGACGTGCCTATCGAGTTGCTTGAACACTTTCATCAAACGCAAGTGACCTCGAATGATGGGCAAGGTATTCACTAGAATCTCGGCGGGAATCTTTGTGTTGAATAGTGTGTCGGTTGTATCAGCACTTAAATAGTTGACGTTAGCAATTGCCCCGAACACTTGTTGATTGCGCTCAGTCAATGGGATGCGGAACTCTCGCGAATAACTACCCACCGCCTTGAATTCGCTGATGTCATTGAATGACCAGTTTTGCGATATTGACTCATTCTCATATAGGTCGACATAAAATTGCTCATTGTTGCCAAGCGTGAACGTGAATGAGTCAGCACCTGTGATTGAGAATGGTATTGATGGGACATATTCAAGGGTGCCTGAATAAGGAACTAGCGAACAACTTAATGACCCACCAACGATTTGAACAGTGTCAAGGAATACGCCGTTGTCATATACATCAACGAACCCTTGCTCATCAATCAATTGTTGATAGACCGAACAGGGCAACATACCTACCAACTCGCTTACATACATTTTTTGTAGCGTTTCATTGAGCGAATACATCACGCTCGTATATGTCGTTGAGTCGTTCTTGACGACGACAAGTTGTACCTCGTTTATCATAACCAGTAGTCTTGGGATAGGGTGACAGTGAGAGTCACGTTGTACTTTTTACCGCTTCGCTCTTTTTTCTCGTTGAATGATGTGTCATTGATTGACACTGGTGTTGCCGTTCCGTCGGCGTTGATGATTTGAACCTGATTCGAGAAGAGTAGATTCTTTAAAAAAACAAACTCACCCTCTTGCACCCAATCGCTTGTGATGGTCAGGTTGCGAGTCACAATGTTCTCTCGGTCATGGAGTTGCCTGTCGGCGGGTCGGAATACCTCAGTTGAGTTGCGATATAATACTCGGCGGTATTGCTTACGCTCGATTTGATTATTGTATTCGTTTTTCTTTATGAAATTGAAATAGTCCCAACCGCCTCGCGAGTTTACCCAACCGAGTCGGACGTTGTCAAAACGACAATCGTGTTGACCCCATATCTCGGCATTATAGAAACAATATCGAATAGACGAAAGATTGCCCCCGCTATCTAGCAACTGAATTGTGTAATACCGCCAATTGGTAGTATTTGATGGTTTGCTTGACAATGCGGGTTCATCGTTTAAGTTTTGAGGGTAACAAGGAACGTGAACAATACCATCAATCTCACCTGTGTCAACAGTGTACGAGTATGTCGCTCCTGTCTCATTATACATTATATATCTAGCACGATATGAGGGCGAATTGAGGGTATATCGATTTGTCGGTGTTATGGACAAAAGACCATAGTCAGAACTCAAAACAGGAATATATACGGCGTCAACACCGCTAATTGGGAACGAGTATGATTTCCACCAATCGTGAGTATTTGCAATTCTATCGGTCAACACTTGAGCGGTCGTTGTCCCCATTGCAAACGACCAAGGTTCATCAGTCGAGTCTACGTTCGGCAAATATCCGAATGATGGTTGTAATGACGCATTGAACACAACAAGGTTCACATCTTCTCGCGCCGATTCATTCTCGGTCATTGTCGGTGCTCCGCCTACTGGCGTAACCAACCACCACTCTTGCAATTGAACATCATACTCCTCATATGCCTTGCCTAGGGGTTCGATTTGATAACTGGTGAATGACGACGAGTGCCAATTTGCAAGCGAGTCTTCATTGCGTAACTTGACGACGCTTTGCAAGTCAAACACGAGGTTGCCATCGATGTCAGGCGTGACCAAGAATTGCAAGACTTGACCTGTGCTATACGCTAACACCCTGACGCCATACTTGAATTGTGTGTTCGCCGTGTTATCCGATGTTGCGATGAACATCAGCCGTTGACCTCGCGGTGTGAACGAATAGGGTTGTGATGTGATAGTGATTGCCATTATTTTATTCCTTTTGCCGTGTTAGTGCGGGCGTTTAATAACAAACGTTTTTCGAGTTCGTTTTTAAGCAAGTCAAAGAAATCATCGCCCCGCGAATCAATCTCTTCGACAATGGCCTCGTTGAAATAATTGATTCCCACGATACCCTTGCGACCGATACTTTGAGCGATGTTCCAAGATGCTGACCGCAAACGTGACTCGGTTGTCTTAATGAATTGACCTTGTTTATTGCGCAATCGTATCTTGCGAATTTTCAACCAGTCGTATATCGCGTCCGATGGGGGTGCCTTACTATTCGGCTTGCGACCATACTCGATGATGTCGGCATATCGTTTAGTCAGGTTTGATTTCGTCGTGAAATCCATTGTGTACTTGTTGTTGCGAACTTTCAACTTATATGTCAGCGACTCCATTAGGTTGCTAGTGGCGACACGATTTCGACTCTTGCCTCGAATCGAACGCATCACCTTGAGATTGCTCATCGCACGACGAACAACCGCCTCACCAAATACATTGAGTATGTCGATTGTGACCTCGTCTTTTGCCATTACACGAGTATGAGGTTAAGTTGTGTTGCGGTTATGGTGTACGCCTCGGCATTTGAGTCGCTATTCGCACCCCAATTAAGATAGTCATCGCCAGTGATTTGAACTTGTCCCTCGTATATGGTTACACCATCAATATCACATAGTGCGTATTGTAACGATGCGCGAGTTTCGAGGTCATCATAACTGATGTATAATTTAAGGCATACCGCAGTTTTGGTCATGCCGTCACTCCAAATGTCAAGAGGTTGTATATTTTTCATGTTATCGTGTTAATCTTACAATTGTTCCCGCCGTTGATGCAGTGCTTGTCGCGTTACCCATTTGAATCGCGAGAATGACAAATATGCTTGCGGTCGTGTTGATGGTTATGTTTGATGCGTTCACCGAACTATTGACATATGAGGTCGCGTTATTATTTGCGGTCGGTGATATGCGCAAGTTACCGCTCGCACCAATAGTAGTGATGAATATGTTGCGTTGAAAACCTGTGTTTCCTGTTCCAACTGTATTGTTGAAAGTAGCAATTTGAGTCGCTCCTGTGAGTGATAGCGAGGTATTCACATATACGCGATAAGTTGTCGAGGTTCCGTTCGGAGTATTGGTGTTTAATTGACTGACAAACTCAATAAAGTCATTGGCCTGCAAAGTGTTTGCGGGGATTTCCGTACTAAACGCAATGGTGTTGGTTGTGGTATTCGACACGGTAACACCTGTGAAATCACGACCCAAAATAATACTTGACGAAATACCTAAATCACTCACTAATTGAGCGGGTGTCCTAGCGGTGATGGTATTGTCGGCATTAACCCGCAAATAAGATATGGCGTTCGGATTCGTCAACTTGACAAGATTTTGACCCACCGTTGTCGAGTCAGTAATGCGCGATGCGGTCAATTGACGCAAGCGATACAATGATGTCGATGCATCATAGTACATATAATCGTTGTCAACAGGCGATGTCGCCACGACGTCATGAATCTCATCTAATTCATATCCATTTTGAATGCGATATTGAATGGTGCCATTCGTCGGTGATGTACGCACGACCATTCCAACATAGACGATGTGTTGCGGTGCGCTTGGTTTGACGCGAGTGATGTGACCCGCCGTTGTTGGTGATAGATATACGACATCACCATCGAGCAGGGT
>Ga0315907_10001723_pt1 | contig 29181 bp, 26 predicted proteins | sample LakEriMetagenome_3_FD_203525 | JGI IMG/M metagenome (GOLD analysis project Ga0315907, IMG submission 203525) | Freshwater fungal communities from buoy surface, Lake Erie, Ohio, United States - Buoy 12 MA123 | ecosystem: Environmental > Aquatic > Freshwater > Lake > Lake biofilm | place: USA...
GTCGCGGCGGGACAGGGTGTCGGTTTCGCCCAGCGCCAAGAGTTCTTGGGTATAGGGCGCTTCAAACAACAAATAGCTGGCCAGTGCCGCACCGCGTGCAGCACGGCCTTCACCTGACACACCCACACCACGCAGCAAACCGCGCACGGCGGGCGGCAGGCTGTGCAGATGTCGGGTGGCGATGTCGTCCAGGCGCTGGCTGGGAGCGATGACGAGCACCTCAATTGGTTTGAGGTTGCTGCGTGCGCGCACCTCGGGCGGCAGCATGGACAAGGTGTTGTTGATGCGTTGCAGGCGCTCCACGTCCACCGCCAGGGCATCCAGGAAGATGCTGGACAGCGCGTGGCCTGCAATTTGTGCGATGTTGGGATATTCGTCGCTGCCGGAGCGTGCTTCAGGACTCACCGTGGGTTCATGCATGCGACCCGCGCCGATCACCAAAATGCGCTCTGCACCCAAATGTACTGCCGGTGAAATGGGAGCGGACTGGCGCATGGAGCCGTCACCAAAATACTCGTTGCGGCCGTGGATGGGCAAAGAGATGGCTGGGAAAACAAAAGGAATGGCGGCGGAGGCCAGCAGGTGGTTGACCGTGATGGCGTCAGGCACCGCCAGGCGCTGCGAGCGTGTCCAGGGCTCGATGGGCTCCACCGCGTCGTAGAAGGTGACGTGCTGGCCCGAGCCGTAACTTGAGGCGGTGACCGCCAAGGCATGAAGGTGACCGTCGCGCATCAAATCGGGCAGTCGATGCACCGGCACCAGGGTGTTCAAGAGTTCGTGCAGTGGGCTGTTGTCCAATAGCGACTTGGGCCGCAGTTTTCGCCAACGCGCCACCATCCAACCGATGGACATCATGGTCAGCCAGCGTGCACCTGTTCGCACGACCCCCAGGGAATCTGACAGATACACCTGGTCAGCGTGAAAGTTGCTCCACACGTCGACCAGGCCCTGCACCGAGGCCTCGAATTGGTCAGCATTGCAAGCCAGCGATGCGGCGTTGATGGCACCCGCCGAGGTGCCCGCAATCACCGGAAAGGGATTGGTGCTGGGGGCGTGGCAGTCACGCCGAATGCGATCTATCGCCTTGAGAACACCCACTTGATAGGCAGCACGCGCACCACCGCCTGTGAGGATGAGGCCAGTACGGGGAGTGGAAGGGGCGGTGGCTTGCATGGCGTGATTATTGATGCACCAACCGCTGGTCGATCACGGTGTGTACCCCTAAGGACCCTCTGCATCAATCGCTTACCGACGTCGCATCCCCGGATTGAAGCGATCTGCGGCGTTGCAAATCCTCGCCATAGCGGGGCTATGGCTGTGGTGTTGCGCCTTGCATCTCACTCCAGTCCGAGGCCCGCCATCGGCAACCGATTGATGCAGAGGGTCCCTAACCCCATCAAGCAATGCGCTTGACTTGACACCGTTCGCCCTGAGCCTGTCTGAGGCTCCCCAAATAAAGGGGGCTGACTGTTATTGCGAGCCCTCGTACACCACCTGCGCCTGCCCACCATGGGCGCACGCACGCCATTCGTCCAGGGCCTGGTCACTGGGGAAAAAACGTGCGTCTTCACCGAGGTCAACTTCGGCGGTAACGTTGGCGCGCTGCAACTGCAGGCGCACCGACAAACCGTGGGAGAGTACACCCTCTTCCGTGTTGATGCGGCGAACGGGGTGGCCCCGCACCAAGGCCGCCACCGGCGGTGCGCTGCCGTTGACGGCGATGCGCAGGTACTTGCCGAAACGGCAGCGCGCCGTGGGCAGGTCCCACAGCCCGGTGACGTTCAGGCGCACGCCACCGGAGAAGCGGTCGGGCTGCACCTTGCCTTGCACGATGAGCAGTTCGTCGTCTTTGAGCAGGTCTTTGTTGGCGTTGAGCAGGTCTTCGCTGACGACCGATTCGATGGGCTCGCTTTTGTCGTCGAGTTTGAAGATGGCCACGCGGCCACGCTGGCCGTTGATGATGCGCAGGTCACTGACGATGCCGGCCAGCAGTTGCGGCTCGCGGGTGTCGATCAGGTCGGCGATTTTGCGTTTGACGAAGCGGCGCACTTCCTCAGCGCTTTGGTCGAACATGTGGCCAGACAGGTAAAAGCCGAGGGCGGCTTTCTCGTGGGTCAGGCGTTCTTTGATGCTCCAGGGCGGAGTGCTCACCAAATCGGGCTCCTGGGTGGAGGCACCATGGGCATCGTCAAAGTCAAACAGCCCGCCTTGATCGGCATGGGCGGCCTGGGTGTCGCCATATTCAAAAGCCAAACCGATGCTGGCCACCAATGACGCTCGGTCAGGGTGCAGCGAATCAAAGGCACCGGCTTTGATGAGGGCCTCCACCGACCGTTTGTTGATGCGACTCCGGTCCACACGCGCACAAAAATCAAACAGCGATTTGAAAGGGCCGCCCTCCTGCCGCGCCGCGACGATGGCCTCCACGGCACTTTGGCCCGTGCCCTTGACCGCCGCCAGGCCATAACGCACCACGCCATCGGCCACGGGCTCGAACAAACTGGTGCCGGTGTTGATGTTGGGCGGCTCAAAACGCTGGCCCAGGGCCACCGCGTCGTCGTAAAAAATCTTGAGTTTGTCGGTGTCGTCCAGCGCCACGCTCATGTTGGCGGCGGTGAATTCAGCCGGGTAATGCACCTTAAGCCAAGCCGTCTGGTAGGCCAAAAGAGCGTAGGCTGCTGCGTGCGACTTGTTGAAGCCGTAGCCTGCAAACTTCTCCATCAAGTCGAAAATTTCATTCGCCTTGGGCTCAGGAATGTTGTTCTTGGCGGCACCTTCGGCAAAGGTGGCGCGATGCAGCACCATTTCTTCCAGCTTCTTTTTGCCCATGGCCCGGCGCAGCAAGTCGGCGCCGCCGAGCGAGTAACCGCCCAGGCGCTGCGCCACCTGCATCACCTGCTCTTGGTAGACCATGATGCCGTAGGTTTCTTCCAGCACCTCACGCATCAGGGGGTGCGGGTACTCCACCTCTTCGCGGCCGTGTTTGCGGGCGCAAAAAGTAGGAATCAAGTCCATCGGGCCGGGGCGGTACAGCGCGACGAGGGCAATGATGTCCTCAAAGACGCTGGGTTTGGCGTCTTTGAGCATGCGCTGCATGCCCGAGCTTTCAAGCTGGAACACGGCGACGGTTTTGCCCTCGCTCATCAGCTGATACGCCGCGCGGTCGTTCAGCGGAATGCCCTCCAGTACAAAGTCTTTTTGGTCCGCGTGGCGGGCGCGGATGAAGTCCTTGGCCATCTCCAAAATGGTGAGGGTGGCCAGGCCCAAGAAGTCGAACTTGACGAGGCCAATGGCTTCCACGTCGTCTTTGTCGAACTGGCTCACCGCACTGTCGCTGCCGGGCTGCATGTACAGCGGGCAGAAGTCGGTGATCTTGCCGGGCGCAATCAGCACGCCCCCTGCGTGCATGCCGATGTTGCGGGTGACGCCTTCCAGGCGCATGGCCAGGCTCAAGAGTTCAGCCACCTCTTCTTCGTTCTTCTCGCGCTGCTCTATCTCGGGCGATTCTTTGCGGGCGTAAATCAGACCCGGGTCGGGCTGCTCAGGCACACGCGCCAAGGTGACCGATTTGCCCGGCGGCGCGGGCACGAGTTTGGCAATGCCGTCCACATGGCCATACCCCATGCCCAGCACACGGCCCACATCACGCAGCGCCGCTTTGGCGGCCATGGTGCCGAAGGTGGCAATCTGGCTGACGGCGTCGCGCCCGTACTTTTGCTTCACGTAATCGATCACGCGGTCGCGGTTGGCCTGGCAAAAGTCGATGTCGAAGTCGGGCATGGAAACCCGGTCGGGGTTCAGGAACCGCTCGAACAGCAGGTTGTAGCGCAGCGGGTCGAGGTCGGTGATCTTGAGCGCATAGGCCACGAGTGAGCCTGCGCCCGAGCCCCGGCCCGGGCCGACAGGGCAGCCGTGGCTTTTGGCCCAGATGATGAAGTCGGCCACGATCAGGAAGTAGCCGGGGAAGCCCATCTTCAGGATGGTCTGGATTTCAAAGTCCAGGCGCTCCACATAACGCGGCTTTTGTTTTTCGCGCTCAGCAGCATCGGGGTATAGCTGAAGCAATCGTTCATCCAAACCCTCGTGCGAGGCGAGGTGGAAATAGTCCGCCATGGGCATCGGGCTGCCGTTTTGCAGCGGCGTGGCGAAGTCGGGCAATTGAGGTTTGCCCAGCACCAGGCTCAGGTTGCAGCGTTTGGCGACTTCCAGCGTGTTGGAAATGGCACTGGGGATGTCAGCAAACAAGGCCTCCATTTGCGCCTGGGTTTTGAAGTACTGCTCGCGTGTGAAGTGTTTGACACGGCGTGGGTTGGTGAGGGTTTCGCCCTCAGCCACACAAACGCGGGCTTCATGGGCTTCAAAGTCGTCGGGCTCAGCGAATTGAATGGGGTGGGTGGCCACCACGGGTAATTGCAAAGCGGCAGCCAACTTCGCCGCCGCGCGCACATGGGCTTCCTGGCCGGGCAGACCGGCGCGCTGCAGTTCGATGTAGAAACGCTGCGGGAACAAGGCACTCAGACGCTGCGCCAAAGTTTGCGCGCGTTCAACATCTCGTGCCAACAAAGCGTGGCCGATCGCTCCCATGTCGGCACCCGACAGGGCAATCAACCCCGGGTTCAGTTGCTCCAACCATTCCCACTCCAACCACGCCTGGCTGCGCTGCTGGTTGGACAGCCAAGCGCGCGACAACAACTCACACAGGTTCAGATAACCCTGTTTGTTCTGCACCAGTAGCAGCAGGCGCGAGGGCTGTTTCTCGCCTCCTTGAGGCTGCAACCACACGTCAGCACCGATCAGCGGTTTGACGCCCGCTTTACGCGCCTTGCCGTAAAACTTGACGGTGGCAAACAAATTGCTGAGGTCGGTGATGGCCAAAGCCACTTGGCCGTCCGCGGCAGCACGCGAGACGGCATCGTCCACACGCAAAGTGCCATCAACAACGGAAAACTCGGTATGGGTGCGCAGGTGAACGAAGGTCATGGGGCGATTTTAGGAGGCGAGCACGGCGGGGGCTTGTATCAACCGCTCTGGTGATCACATGGTGGGATCAATCCGGCGCTGTCATTGCGGGCCGTGTGGTCACTTCTACTGAAGTGACCACACCGCAGGGCCTTGACGGCGGTCCATGACGATGTCAGTCCGTTCGGAACAAATCGGACATCAGCCCCCACCTCAGGGATTGCACCGTGAGATACTGTTTTTATGTGTTCGACACGAACGACCGCCTCATGTCATGTGCCTACCGCTTCGATGTCCCGCCACATGTCCACTCCTAAAACCACCGCCTGCCCGACCCGTTTCTCTGCGGGCTTGAGAGATACCGACACGCTGTCTTTTCAGGAGCGATCCAGTGACTGACTCGTTCACATCCCATGCGGACGGTGATCGCACGATAGGCCAGGGACGTGGCGAGGTGGACATCCCCACCGATGTGCCCCTGCAGCCCGAGGGCGACCCCACCCACCCCATCGCCCTGCGGGCCGGTCACAGTCTGCAGGAATACACCATCGAGTCTGTGCTGGGGACCGGGGGGTTCGGTATCACCTATTTGGCACACGATCAGCACCTGCAGCGCAAGGTCGCGGTCAAGGAGTACCTGCCAGGAGAATGGGCGACCCGCAGCGCTGCATGGCGGGTCGTGCCACGCAGCAGTGCCCATCAAGACGACTACCAGCAAGGTCTGGCACGATTCCTGTCCGAAGCCCGTGTATTGGCAAGCTTTCGCCACCAGCACATCGTGCGCGTGAACCGGTTCTTTGAAGCCAACGGCACGGCGTACATGGTGATGGACTACGAGCAGGGCCAGTCCTTGCGCGAGTGGGCAAAAACGCATGGGGCCGCCGATGAAATGCAGCTGCAGCACATGTTTGCTGGCCTGCTCGACGGACTGGAGAAAGTACATGCGGCAGGCATGGTTCACCGTGACATCAAACCCGGCAACATTTATGTGCGCGACAGTGATTCCAGCCTGGTGCTGCTGGACTTTGGTGCCGCACGTTACGCCACCACAGCGGAGGCGGTGACCAGCATGTTGTCGCCTGGATTCGCGCCCTTCGAGCAGTACCACTCACGCGGTCAGCAGGGACCCTGGAGCGACCTTTACGGACTGGGGGCTGTGCTTTATTGGCTGGTGACCGGACACAAACCGCTTGAGGCGCCATCGCGCATCCACAACGACTGCCAGCCTGCAGCATCTGAAGTCGCTGCGGGGCGTTATTCAGACGGATTTTTACAAACCATCGACTGGGCACTCGCCGTGAATGAACGCGACCGCCCGCAAAGTGTCGCTGCCTTTCGCCCGGTATTTCTGGGCCTGCTGGCACCGCCCCACCGGGTGTTACGGCGCGTTCACCCGCAACAAGATGGCCGCGACGGCAACACCGTGCGTGTGCAAGAGCAACCAGAATCAGACCCGCGGTCCTCCACGATCGACAGCGCGACACCAGCGGCGCCACGCTGGCGGTGGGGGTTGGGCATCACCAGCGCCCTGTTGGTGACCATTGGGGGCTACCTGGCTTGGAAGGCAGGTAGCCCTGCTTTGCATGACGCCCAGTCACCGCGCCAAGCCAGCGTCGCGCCTGCGACCACCACGGCCTCCCATGGAAATCAATCTGCGGCTCACAAAGGCCCCGTAAGCGATACGAAAAGACCTCCGCCACCCAGCACGGCATCAACGCCAGAACGCCAGTTTGCATGCGGCGATTTGCCCTTTGCCTTGCGGGTTTCGTGCACGGTCGAAGGCAAAGAGGTGATCAGACGATGTGCGCCCGACCTGAAACAGTGGAACCACCAGCGTCCGGGGTGCAACCGACAAAGTCCACCACCTGACCGGTAGGCCACCCAGTACCTGCGAACCGCTGGATGCCTTGTTGAGGCGACTGTGCCGCAGTCGTCGGGGATCGCATGGATGACCGGCCCATCCATTCTTCCTGGTAGGCAACGAATAAAATCCTCCGCGTGAAAAACGTACTGAATATCTCCGCCTACCTCTTTGTCTCGCTGGACGACACCGACACCCTGTGTGAACGCATCAAGTCCGAGGCGTCAAGCCGACTACTGCGTGGCACGGTGCTGTTGGCGACAGAGGGAATCAACTTGTTCTTGGCGGGTGCTCCGGAGGCCGTACGCGGTATGGTGCACTGGCTGCGACAAGACAGCCGCCTGGCCGCTCTGGAACCCAAAGAGAGCTGGTCGGACAGCGTGCCCTTCCGCAAACTGCTGGTGAAAGTCAAAAACGAAATCATCCGCATGAACCATCCCACCATCCGGCCGCAAGCCGGGCGCGCGCCTGCGGTGGACGCGGCTACCCTGTCCCGCTGGCTGGACGCCGGCGTGGACGATGATGGCCGACCGGTGGTGATGCTGGACACACGCAATGCATTTGAAGTTGACCATGGTCGCTTCGAGGGCGCTATCGACTGGCGCATTGAAAAATTCAGCGACTTCCCGGCCGCCGTCTCGGCGCACCTTGAGGAGCTGCAAGGCAAAACCGTGGTGAGTTACTGCACCGGCGGCATCCGCTGCGAAAAAGCCGCCATCTACATGGCCGAAGCGGGCGTTGACCACGTGCTGCAACTGGACGGCGGCATCTTGAAATACTTTGAGCTGCAGGGCAACCGGCACTTCAGCGGCAATTGTTTTGTCTTTGATGAGCGACGCGAGGTGGACTCGCACTTGGCGCCTGGGCCTGCCCATGGGTCGGCTCACTTGGATTCCGCCCCGGCCCCTGAAGGCCTCGCTACAAAAGAAGCCTGAGGATGCCCCGCGCTCGTCCAGCGTACTGATTGTGTGGACCACTGCGAGCGGGGGCCTTTGGGGCACGTCACCCGTGGCGTTTACAAACACTTGGTGCATGTCGGGGCACGGAAGTCTGTAAGACCTCACCTGTACGCGCGACCGACACAGCGTGACGGGTTCGTCACGACTTCATCCCAAGGACACCCATGACCACTTTCGCTCGAATGATGACCACCTGTTTGCTGGCCGCAAGCCCTTCCTTGATCTGGGCGCAGTCAGTTCCCGATCTGCTGAGGCCCGGCGCCGACGAACAAGCCGCCTTCACGCTGGCGGCCCATGGGGTGCAGATTTATGAGTGCCGCAGCAAAGACGACAAGGTCGACTGGGCTTTCTTGGCACCAGAAGCACAACTTTACGAACAGGGTCGACATGTGGGCAGCCACTATGCAGGTCCGACTTGGGAGCTGGACGACGCCAGCCGCGTGGTGGGCTCCGTCAAGGCCCGCGAGAACGCCCCGTTGTCAGGGGCCATCCCCTGGCTGCTGCTCACCACGAAGTCAGTCGGCACCACAGGGCAGTTGGCGAACACCACGTCCATCCAGCGCGTCAACACAGCGGGAGGTACGGCACCTACTTCGTCGTGCACCACACCGGCCGATGTGGGTCGTGTGGCTCGCGTTCCTTACTACACGCAGTATGTTTTCTTTAAGAAAAAGTAAGCGAACGCTGCACGCTCACACCCCACGGTCGTCCATCACCGCCAGCACGTCCGAGTGAAACTCGCGGCGGTATAAAACGCTGACCACGGTGAAGGTGCCCACAATGAAGAGCCAGGGTGAAATGAACCAGGCCATGGCAGCGAAAGCGAAGTAATAACCCCGCAGCCCGTCATTGAAGGTTTCAGCCGCCAAGCTCACGATGCGGCCTGCTTTGTCGGCGAAGGCGTCGCGAGAAAGTCCCTGGGCTTCAAACTGTTTGGCCTCGGGGGCCGACGCCACCATCAAAGCACCAAAGGTGTATTGGCGCATGGACCAGGTGAAACGAAAAAAGGTGTAGACAAAGATCGCCAGCAGAATGAGGATCTTCATGTCGAACACCAGGTTCGAGGTGCGCGCCGCAAAGGGGATCTCACGCACCAACTCGGTGGCTTTGTCGGTGATGCCGAGCACAGCCACCAAACCGCCGATGATGAGGATGGTGGTGGACGCAAAAAACGACGGGCTGGTGGAGAGGTTTTGCACCACGACACCGTCCAGCACCCTCACCTCGCGGTAGGTGGCTTGCAACATCCACTGATGGCGGATGCGGTTGGTGCTGGCCAGAACCGACGGGCGGGTCAGTGCCAGGCGCCTGGCAAACCAGGCATAACCCGCCCACATACCAACAAACAAAACCAAAGCCAGCCAATCCACGAGTGGCAGCACGTTCATGAGCACGCTGAGAGTATTCATGACCAGAATGTAGCAAGGCCGGTGCCAGCACGCGACAGCGCAGACACCGGCCTCATGTCAGCCACGGTCAGTGCGCTTACTTGTTCCAGCGTGCGGTGGCTGTAGCGACGCGGGCGCCAAACTGCTTGGCGGTTTCAAGATCGCCGGGCAACATTTCGTCCACACTGGCGTCTGATGGGGTGCTGGCCATGGCACCGGAGAACGAGGCCACATAGTTCAAATCATTGCGGGTGGCGGCCTTGCTGTTGCTGGGCATCATGCCGGTCCCCACCCACACCATGCTGTGCTGTTGCGACAAGGTGAACATGTAGTGCAAGGTGGACAGTTTGTCTCCGTTCATGGAGGCGGAGTTGGTGAAACCGGCGGCGATTTTGTCTTTCCAGGCCTGGGTGAACCAGGCCTTGCTGGAGGCATCAGCGAATTTTTTAAATTGCCATGACACGCTGCCCATGTAGGTGGGCGAGCCCATGATGATGGCGTCGGCCGCATTCAAGCTGGCCCACTGCGCTTCGGTGAGGTTGCCCTCTTTGTCGATGGCGATCAACTCGCCACCCGCTCCTTCAGCCACGGCCTGGGCCATGCGGGCGGTGTGTCCATAACCACTGTGAAAAACAACGGCGATTTTGCTCATGTCTACTCCTTTGGGGTTGATCAACAAAAAAACGAACAGTGAACGTGCTGGGTCTGGCTCAGGCGGTGCGGCGGCGGGCATCCAAACTCAAAGCCCCTGCACCGAAAGCCGACAGCACCAGCATGCCACCAGCCACCGACAGGTTCTTCATGAACATGAGCTGTTGCACCATCTGCTGCTCAGCCGGCAAGGCCCAAAAATTATGAAAGATGACACTTGCAGCCAACGTGAAAAGCGCCAAGGCCAGGGCAGCCCAACGGGTTTGCCACCCCACCATCAATGCCAAACCGCCCACCACCTCCAGCGCGATGGTAGCCACTGCCAGTAAGCTGGGCACTGGAAGGCCTTTGGAGGCGATGTAAGCCGTGGTCCCGTCAACGCCACCGATTTTTGAAAAGCCAGCCAATACAAACATCAAGGCCAACAGGATTCGTCCGGTCAGGACGAGGGCGGCACTGGTGGGGTTGGAAGCGCTTGCAGTCATGGGTTTCTCCTGGTTGTTGACAATGTGATTCACGCGAACGTGGTGGGGGACAAGGACCCCATCTCACCGCGCCGGAACCGTTGCACCATGTCGGCGGCTTGTTCCTGCGTATTGGCGATGAAGGGTCCACGCGGAACAATGGGTTCCGCGATGGGAACACCCGCCAGCAGTACCACCTGGGTGCTGGCGTTGGCGGCCTGCAATCGCACCACGGCACCACCGTCCGAATACCGCAGAGCATGGTGAGCAGCGACCTCGCCCTCGGCCGTCACGAGCCCTCCATGCACCACGAGTGCGAAAGCGCGTTGCCCCTGGGACAGGGGAATGTCCATGCTGACACCTTCAGGCAAATGCACATCGAGCAAGGTCACAGGGGTGTGCGCGCCCAGGCTGATCATTTGCCCTGCATGCTCACCCTGCACAACACGAACCCTGGCCCCGGTTTCGGTGACGACGACCGGTACATCCTCGGCACGCAGGTGAAAGGCAGCGGGCTCGGCGTCTTTGTTGCCGGACTCCGAATTGATGAAGATCTGCAGGCCATGGGCGGCTTTGCCGGTCTGGCTGGGCAGCTCTTCATGCAACATGCCTCGACCGGCTTGCGTCCAGTGCAGCGCGCCGGGGCCGATGTGGCATGTGGTGCCCAGTGAGTCGCGGTTTTGAATGCCGCCCTCGCTGTCCTCGAACAAATAGGTCACCGCGGAAAAGCCCGCGTGAGGATGGGGTGCAAACGTCGGCGTGGGCATAACGAAATGGTCCACCAAGACCACCGGGTCGAAGGCATGCAGGTCTTGCGGATGAAGCATCCACGCACCCGAGCCTTCGTTGAACGCATGCCAAGGCATGGCAAAAACCTGCGCCACTTGACGGAGGGAATGGAGTTCAGCACCGCACATGCTCATTTCCTTTCGGGCCATTCATGCCGCCAGATCAAACACCAGCACCTCTGCATCTTCACCTTCGCCCAACACCAGGGTGGTTTCGCCTTCGAGTTTGAGCGCATCACCACTGGTCAGCCGTTGTCCGTTGACTGTCAGGCGGCCTCGCACCACATGCACATAGGCTTTGCGCACAGGGTTCAAATCCAGACGCGACGCCTCTGCCCCATTGAATAAACCGGCGTAGAGCGCGGCGTCTGCCTGCATGCTGACAGAACCATCTCGGCCATCATGACTGGCGACCAAACGCAAACGGCCGCGTTTTTCTTCAGGGTCAAAGTGCTTCTGCTCGTAACCGGGCTCGACACCGAACCGATGAGGCTGTATCCAGATCTGCAAGAAATGCGTGCTCTGATTGGGCGCGTGGTTTTGTTCGCTGTGACGAACGCCGGTGCCTGCACTCATGCGCTGCACATCCCCCGGCAAAATGCTGGTGCCATTGCCCATGCTGTCTTTGTGACCCAAGGCGCCCTCCAGCACATAACTGATGATCTCCATGTCGCGGTGTCCATGGGTGCCAAAACCGGTACCGGGTGCAATGCGGTCTTCGTTGATCACACGTAAGTTGCCAAAGCCCATGTGGGCCTCGTCAAAATACTCTGCGAACGAAAAACTGTGAAAACTTTTGAGCCAACCGTGGTCAGCGAAACCGCGGTCGCCGGATTTGCGCACTGTCATCATGGTGAGTCTCTCCTGTTGGGATCGGCAGCCCTTGTTGCTGCCGTGGGGTCACTGTAGGGAAGGACGGTCCTGGCAAGGCTGTGCAGCATTGATGACGTCATTCAAATAAGATGAACATCCCTTTGCATCGTCAGCCCATGAATTCACGCCAACTCGTCCTCACCCCAGAAGCCCTGTCCATGGTGGACGCCATCGCCCGCACCGGCAGTTTTGCGGCCGCTGCGCGTGAGCTGGGCAAAGTGCCATCGGCATTGACCTACAGCGTGCGCCAGTTGGAGGAGGCGCTGGATGTGCTGCTGTTCGACAGATCCTCGCGCCAAGCACAGTTCACGGCGGCGGGTTTGGAATTGCTGAACGAAGGTCGCCGTTTGCTGGCCCAGATGGACACCGTCGCCCACCGCGTGCGCCGGGTGGCCACCGGCTGGGAAACCGAGCTGACCGTGGCGGTGGATGGTGTGATGTCACAGGTCACCATCTTCGAGTTGTGCGAGGCATTTTTTGCGCTGTGTGATCACGCACGCGCGGCCAATGCAGGCCCAGGCACACGTTTGCGCCTGCGTACCGAGGTGCTGGCAGGCACCTGGGAGGCGTTGTCCACCGGACAAGCCGACCTCGCCATCGGCGTGGCCACCAACATGCAAACGTCACCTCCGCCCGGCGTACAAGTGGCGAGCCTGGGCAGCATGGACTTCGTATTTGCAGTGGCGCCCCACCATCCACTGGCCAAGCTGGAAGGTCCACTCAGCGACGCCGACATTCTTCAGCACCGCGCCGTGGCCGTGGCAGACTCGGCCAAACAACTCTCACCCATCACCGTGAATTTGCTGCCTGGACAAGACGTGCTCACCGTCAGCAATATGCAGGCCAAGGTGGAGGCCCAGCTGCGCTGCATGGGTTGCGGCTTTTTGCCCGAGCCGCTGGCTCGCCACCACATTGAGGCCGGGCGCTTGGTTGTCAAAACAGTGCAGCGCCCGCGCCACATCGCAGAGTTTGGGTATGCGTGGCGCGCCACATCCAACCAGGACGCCTCCTTGGGCCTGGGGCTGCAGTGGTGGCTGAAACAGTTGCAAAGCACCGCCACGCAGAAGGCGCTGCTGGAACGGCACACCAGTCAGTGGAGTTGCTGAACTCCATGTCGGCGCCCTCCGCCTACGTAGGGCGTTTCGCGCCATCTCCCACCGGCCCGCTGCACGCGGGTTCTTTGGTCGCGGCGTTGGCGAGCTGGCTCGACGCCCGCAGCCACGGTGGTCGGTGGTTGGTTCGCATCGAAGACCTGGACACGCCGCGCTGCGTGCCAGGGGCTGCCGAAACCATCCTGGCGCAACTGGCTGCCTGCGGTTTGTGGCCCGATGATCCACCTTGGTTTCAGTCTCAACGCAGTGCCGCCTACCAAGTAGCGCTGGACAGGTTGAATGCGGCCGGCGCAACCTACCCCTGCGCCTGCAGCCGCAAGGACATCCAAGCGCATTGGCTGTCACGCGGCCTGGCTTCTCCACGCCACGCGGAGTGGCCCTACCCCGGCACCTGCCGCGGTGGCTTGCGCGGACTGCACGCGCGCGCCGTGCGGCTGCGCTGCGGCTCACCAGAAAAGCCCTTGACCGTGCAATGGACAGACCGACGCCTGGGTCTGCAGACGCAGAACATTACCCACGAGGTCGGCGACTTTGTACTGAAACGTGCCGATGGCCTGTGGGCTTATCAACTGGCCGTGGTGGTCGACGACGCAGCCCAAGGCATCACCCATGTGGTGCGAGGTGAAGACCTGGCCGACAACACGCCACGGCAGATTCACTTGCAACAACAGCTGGGCTTGCCGACACCCCGTTATTTGCACACACCGTTGGTGGTGGACGCGGCAGGGGAGAAGCTGTCCAAGAGCAGCTTTGCGCCACCGCTGTTGCCCGGACTCCAAGCCGTGCAAGAGGCTTTGCAGAGGCTGGGACTGAAAATACAACGCCCGTCTTTGCCGGACCTTTTAACGGCTGCCGTGAACGAGTGGAGGAATGAACTTTGGCACTCTCGGTGAACCCGCCCTTGCGCCCCACGCCCGGCATTGCCTGGCAAGTCGCCAAGTTCCGCTTTCGAATGGCCCGCCATGCGCCACCCAGTTCACTTGAAGGCGGCGCAACAACTCAAGAGCTGTCTCAACTGGTCAGCCTGCAGACGGCGTACTGGGCTGCCCAGCCGAGATTGGCTGAGCCCGCCACGACAAGGGCGCTACACGATCTGAATGACCGTTCGAGCAGCGCTTTCATCTTGTCCATTCGGGGTGAGAAGGTCTGGTTGTGGAGCAAACGCCAGTTCTCATTTCCTGCTCAGAAAACCGATTTACACCTGTCGGAACAGCAGAGTTTTCTCAAGCGCGCCATGCTGTACCGCGCTTACCTGCAGGCGGTTCTGCGGCGCAGCCCTTCCAGTGAATCCTTTGACATGGCCGTGGATGTCAACGACCTGCCTGAGGACTCTCCCACACTGCCCATCTTCGGCTTTCAGAAAAAGCACGGTGCGCGCAATCTGTTGCTGCCAGACGTGGATTTCTTTCACAGCAAGTGGTACCGCGAAGAGCAAGACGATTTGACCTACGAAGCCAAAACCAACTCCGCCTGTTTCGTAGGCTCGTCCACAGGCGATTGGCATACGGTGGAGAGCATTCGTGGACAGGCATCGCAACGCTTGCGAATGGCCCGCTATTTTCACCAGCACCCTCTGGTCGTGTTCAAGATCGCCAATGCGGTGCAATGCCAGTCCGAACAAGCAAAAGCCTACCTGATGAGTCAGCCTTACTTCTCGCCCTACGTCAGCTGGGAAGAACAACGCCATCATCGATTTCTCATCGTGATGGATGGCAACGGCGCCACGTGTTCACGCTTGGTCAAAGGTCTGATGAGCAACAGCGTGGTGGTGAAATTTGAATCGCCCCATCAGCTTTACTACTTTCCCGCGCTGATGCAAGGGCGTGACTACCTGGTCGTCAACAACGAATCAGACCTGGAACGCATCGTCGAACACGAAACTGCCCACCCGGGATCGTTCAAAGAAGTGGCACAAAGCGGACAAGCGTTTGCCGCCAAGTACCTGACGATGAAAAGCGTGATGGACTACACGGCGCTGCTGCTGCAATCCTTCGCAGCGCTGAACCGACGGTGAGTCCACGCCACAACCGTTGACGAAACGAAGGACGACCTTGGAGCGTGTTCGACAGGGCCCTTTTCAAGCCCGCGTCAGAGCAACCTCAGCGAGGCAGCGCGGCAGGATGGTGCTTACTTTCCGATGTTGATCAATGGCGCCGTTTGCATGTTGGCGGGAATCACGACCGTCGTGGTCCCACCTTTCTCTGCGAACTTGTGCAGAGCCAAATTGGACTCGTGTTGAAGGTACTCGCGCGTCAAACTTTGGTTGATGATTTGGTTGGACTTGGCGATACCTTCCGCTTTTTTCACCTCAACCTGGGCCTCTGCTTCCGCGATGGCGATGCGTTGTTTCGTGGTTTCGAGTTGCTTCTGCGCTGCGACCGAATCCTGGATGGCTTTTTCAATCGCCGGGTCGGTGGTGAGCGCACGAATCACCACCCGGGTGATGGTGAAAACGCCTTTGTCATTGGCGTCCAGTTCAAGCTGCAAAGCTTTGCTGACAGCCGAGGCTAATTCATCTCGGCGCGTGTGCATGATGAGGCTGTCAATGCGCGAAGCCTCTTCGTAGACCGAGTTCCGAGCCAAGCGCTGCAGCATGGCATACGAAGGCAGGTTGACACGGCTGCCTTCATCACGGGTGTGCTGGCCCGCATATTTCACATACAGGTCTGCGACAGAACCCGCTGCAACACGGTAGTACACCGTCACATCCAGGTCCCTCAGCGACAAGTTGTCGCGTGCCTTCGGTGTCAGGTCATTCAAATCCAAACCTATTTCCTTGGCTGAAAACTCCTGTACCGAGCTGATACCAGGCACACCGAAATACAGACCCGGCTCCACTTCCTCCAGATTGACCTTACCCAACGTGGTGCGCACACCCACATTGCCGGACTCGATCGTGCCGCAACTCGTCAACATCAGCCCAACCCCCACCAACAGCAACAACCCAGCCAAAACGCGAGCAAGCATCACACCCTCTACTTTCAAAACAGCAAATGCTGCACTGGGATTATGTGCGTGGCTTGGCACAGAACATTTTCAGAATGGTCCAAATGAAGGCCATGAGAATGCCTTGATGATCCCCAACCACCTGGCTCGGGCTAAGGACCCTCTGCATCAATCGCTTACCGACGTCGCATCCCCGGATTGAAGCGATCTGCGGCGTTGCAAATCCTCGCCATAGCGGGGCTATGGCTGTGGTGTTGCGCCTTGCATCTCACTCCAATCCGAGGCGCAACATCGGCAACCGATTGATGCAGAGGGTCCCTAAGCGTTGAAGGGGCCAGCAATGCGTTGAATTGATTGCCCAGGTCTATGCCGATGCTTCCGCCAGTATCGGTCGAAGCCACTGCAGCGACCAGAACGGGATACCCCTCACGGCTGCCTAGAATCCGCCACACGAAAAAATCAAGAGGGGCGTCACATGGGCTGGATGGGATTGGTGTTGGGCCTCTTGGCCGCATGGGTCATCGGCGAAATCGTGGGTTGGCACGGTGGCGGCCTGGTGGTGCTTGGTGGCCTGGGCGGCTGGTTGATCAGCCGCTTGCAGCAACGCCTCACCCGCAGCGAACACCAGATTCAGCTGGAACTGAAAAGCCTGCGTGAGCAATTGACCGCATTGCAAGGACGAAACACCGAGCAGTCTCTGCCCACGACCGAAGCGGTAGCCGCCGCTACCAGCGATGCACCCTTGTTTGAACCGGTTCAAACTAAAGCGCCGTTGCCCGCCATTCCTTGGATGCAAGCCGGTGCTGAGCCACCCACTGATGCCATGGCAAAGGCAGCATCGGCCCCCACCTTGGAATCAGACTGGATCGACACCCAGCCGGGATCCGTCGCTTCTGCTCGTTCAAGCCGTCAGGCGTTGGCTTCTCCCCCACCCACCGACCCAACACACACCCTCACCGAGGCCGACGAAAAATCTCTCGAGGTAACCACATCACTCGGTGCCAGCCTGCGCGCCTGGTTCACAGGTGGCAACACCATCGTTCGTGTAGCGGTGCTGATTTTGTTCATTGGTGTGGCTTTCTTACTGCGTTATGCGGCAGAGCGCACTACGATGCCCATTGAGCTTCGGTTGACCGGCGTGGTGCTGGTCGGCGTGGGGCTGGTGGCCCTGGGCCGTCGGCTGCTGCACAAGCGACGCGGTTATGCGCTCTCCTTGCAAGGCGCAGGGGTGGGAATGGTCTACCTCACGCTGTTCGCCGCTTACCGGTTGTACGGCCTGATGCCCTCCGGATTGGCCTTTGGATTGCTCGGCCTGATGGCCGCCATCACCGCCGTGCTGGCCGTGAGCCAAAACGCCTTGCCGCTGGCGGTTCTGGGGTTCGGTGGGGCGTTTCTTGCGCCCGTGCTCACCAGCACCGGCCAGGGCAGCCATGTGGGCTTATTCAGCTACTGCTTGCTGCTGAACCTGGCCATCGCCTGGATTGCTCAGCGGCAAGCCTGGAAGCTGCTGAATGTGGTCGGCTTTTTCTTCACCTTCACCCTGGCCGGTGCCTGGGGTGCCAAGGCTTACATGCCCGAATATTTTTGGACGACGGAACCCTTCCTGATCGTTCACTTCTTGCTCTACCTCTTCATCGCGGTGCAATACACCCGGCGCATCTTGAAGTCCGACACAAGTACCGGCAGTGCCTTGCCTGCGGTCGATGGCAGCTTGCTCTTCGGCGTACCCATCGTGGCCTTTGGTTTGCAAGCTGCGATGTTGAAAGACCAGCCATTGGCCTTGGCTGCGAGTGCAGCAGTGCTGTCTGCCATCTACCTGCTCGTGGGCCGCTGGTTGTGGCGGCAGGCGGGGCAAAAAATGTTGGTGTTGGTGGAAGGGTTGCTGGCCTTGGGCGTCATCTTCCTGGCCCTGGTGGTTCCCTTGGCACTGGACGCACGTTGGACGGCAGCGGCCTGGGCGATACAAGGCGCGGGCGTGCTCTGGGTGGGTTTGCGGCAGCGCCGCTGGTGGGCAGCGGGCATGGGCTTGTTGTTGCAAGGCGGCGCGGCAGTGACGTTCTGGAACTCGGTCTCCACCCGCACCTCGGGTTGGGCCATCGATCAGGGTTTCTTGCCCGCGACAGCCCAAGACCTCACGCCGTTTCTGAATGATGAGTTTTTTGGTGTGCTGGTGCTGGCGGGTGCCGCACTCTTCAGCGCACGTTTGTTGAAGCGGCAAGCACAAGACACGGGGCATGAAACGGCCGCCTCGATTGCCTCGTTGCCCCAGCCTCTGCACCTGCTGATGCTGGGCCTGGGCGCGTTCCAACTCTGGTGGTTCGGATGGCTGGAATGTTATGCCTGGCCTCAATCCACGCTGGACATGGCCTTGCTGGGTGCGCTCTGGAGTGCACTGCTGGCCGTGGTGTTCGAGCTCGCACAGCAGCGCCTGCGCTGGCCAGAACTGCGCTGGCCAGCGCGCGCCTTCATGCTGGTGGCCTTGCTGGCCTCCACCTCCGGCCTGCTGGACCATGTTGGCTCGGTGCAGGCCAGCTGGACGCGCCTGGCCTCGGGCTGGGGTTGGCTGGAAGCACTGGGCCTGACCGCCCTGGGTCTGTGGTTGCTCCGCCGCCAACAAGACGACGAACCCACGCCCTGGCAGGCCGCCCAGGGCGTGGTGCTGGCCTGGTACACCATGCTGCACAGCGGATGGCTGCTCTACACCGCCGGCGCCCACCTGGTGGCCCGCCACGAGGGGTGGACACCTGCAGCCGCCATGCTCCTGCCAACCTTGATCGCCCTGTTCTTGATCGGGCGCGCGGCCTTACAACGTTTCCCCGTTGGCGAGCAATGGATGGCTTACCGCCGCTTCGTCTTCCAACCTTGGCAAGCGCTGCTGGCCCTGTGGGTGTTGGCTGTGAATGCGTTTTCTGATGCCAGCATGGCCCCCCTGCCCTACTTGCCCTTGCTCAACCCGATTGACCTCGCGCATGGGTTGATCCTGGTCTACTGCATTCGTTTGTCACGCTTGGGAACCACGGAAGAAGCCATGTCAGCACCCACCACCCCTTGGGCCAAAGCGGTGACAGCCGCCCTGGCGTTCTGGTGGCTCAATGCCCTGTTGATTCGTACCCTGCACCACTGGGCCGGCACACCGATGTGGTGGAACGGTGCGCTCGATTCAGCCTTGGTTCAAACCAGCCTCACCGTGCTGTGGACACTCAGCGCCTTGGTCACCATGCTTTACGCCACACGCAAAGCCTCGGCCGAGCAAGCGCGGCGGCTGTGGATGGTGGGCGCGGCCTTGCTCGCGGTGGTGGTGCTCAAGCTGTTTGTGGTGGACCTCTCCAACGTGGGCACCTTGCAGCGCATCGTCTCCTTCCTGGCCGTAGGTGGATTGATGTTGGTGATTGGTTATGTCTCGCCCATGCCGCCTGCGGCAGGGCAGGCGCACAAGGAGCAAAACACGTGACGTCACAACACCCCTCCACTGGCGCAACACAAGGTTTTGCCCGCAGCGTTTGCTGCGCCCTGCTGTTGGCGCTGTCGACATCAGGCTTCGCCAGCGACACCACCGGCCCGTCGGTGGACCTCAGCCCGCGTTATGCCGCCATCGCCCCCATCCAATTGGTGCCACAAGAAGGCCTGCAGCGGCTCACCCTGCCCCTGCCTGTTTTGCAAGCCTCACGCAGCAGCACCTCCAACACCGCGTGGGCCGATGTGCGGGTGCTGGACGCCGCAGGCCGCCCAGTACCGACGGCTTGGTTGCCCGCCGCCACACCCGCCCGCCACGAAACCGATGCGAAACTTCTGTCCGCACCCTTGCCACGTTTCGTTTGGCCCACCGCTGCGACAACAGGCCACACGCATTCGACCACCGAGGCCAGTGACCTGCGCGTGCAAATCAGCAGCAGTGGTGCTGTGGTGAGAATTGAGTCGTCCAGACCCGGCACCGCACCAAGCGCCAATGCGGCTGTTGCGCCACGGGTTTGGCTGCTGGACTTGAGCGCCCTGCCTCGCGCGGAGCGCAGCATCCATCGTTTGCAACTCGACTGGCCTGCACAGCCGCAAGGCGTGAGCAGCCGGGTTGATGTAGAGAGCAGCGATGATGCCCAGCGCTGGAGCCGCATCACCTCCGGCCCTTTGTTGGAACTGCCTGCGCTCAACCCGGCAGCGACCGCCTCGGATGCATCCGCGCAGCCAACGTCCACCCCGGGTGCACCCAGCGTCAAACACGTGGACTGGCCCCCGGGTGTCCCCATGCCCCGTTACCTGCGTTTGAGTTTTGAGCAACCCCTGGCCTTGAGCAGCGCGCAACTGCGCTGGGTGGCCACCCAAGCGCCCCTGCCCCTGTCTACCGCCACCGTGCAATTTCAATCCGTCGCGGCAAACGACAAACAGCCGGCGCACTGGGCCCTGGATTTGTCAGGCGCGGTGCCCATCCAACAACTCAAACTTCGACTGCCACAAGTCAACACCGTGCTCGGCCTGCGTTTAGAGCGACGCAACGATGACAGACAGGCCTGGCAACACGTGACCTCTTTCGTGGCGTGGCGATTGCAACGAGAAGGCAGCGAACAGGAATCAGCCGCCATTGACTGGCGCCCATCCTCCTCCACCATCGCAAGCGCCGCCCCCCAGGCCGCGCGTTATTGGCGTTTGATCCCCGATGCCCGCACCGCCCAACTGCCCGCCCAGCCCCTGACCGCCACCATCGGCTGGCAAAGCCCGCAACTGCTGTTGGTGGCACAAGGCGGCGGCGCACTGCGCCTCGCGGTAGGCCGCGAGCGCGACACAGGCGCCACCGTGGCCTGGCAAACCTTGTTGCCGGGAGCGGATGAAGCCGCGCTCCAACGTTTGCCCGAAGCAGGGCTGGGGCTACTGGCTCAACAGGTGGTGGCAGCCCCCCAGTTCAACGATCGCATCCAGGCGGCCACACCGGAGGACAAACAGCGCTGGTTGTTGTGGGGTGTGCTTTTGTTGGCGGTGCTGGGGTTGGGGGGGTTGGCTTGGCGGTTGGCGAAAGAGATGAAATGAGGAGTTCGCGTATTTTTTTGGCGTTGATCACCTTGCAGCTGTGCATCCCGGCGGCGGTGTATTTACTGGTGGGGCTTTACACCGGCCGTAAATCGGGGTTGGACTATTTGCCGCAAAACTATCTCTACATGGCCGCTCCGCATCTGCTGGTCTTGCTCTTCTCAGTTCACCCCGCGTTTGGTCGTACCGCTTTGCTGCGGATACTGACCCTACTCAACGTGTTGTTGATTGGTTTTCAACTCTGGATTCTTGTCGCCGTACCGGGCCGCGAGAGTGGACTTGCTTGGGTGCTTTACTTTCCTCTGGCCGCTTTGGCTGTCTTGGTGTGCATCGTCACGTTGTTTGTCTTGAGGCAACGCCATCCGACTGCGCAGGCTGCTAAAGATCCATCTGGCACGCTGGCAAACTGAGTCTGCAATCGCACCCAAAAAACTTTGTACCCGCGAAGCGGGGAGTAACGACGTATGGTCAGGCCAGTCACCTCGCTTGGTGATGACCGTCGGTGCACCATTCATCGAGCCAAACCCTGGCATCATTCGCCCCTCCCCCACTACCGCGACCGAAAGCCCGCACCATGAATACCACCCCCTCAGGCCTGCAATACGAAGACACCGTCACCGGCAGCGGTGACACCGCCCAGGCGGGCCAGCACGTCACCGTGCACTACACCGGCTGGCTCTATGCCGATGGCCAAAAGGGCAGCAAATTCGACAGCAGCAAAGACCGCAACGACCCCTTTGCCTTCAGCCTTGGCGCAGGCATGGTGATTCGTGGTTGGGACGAAGGCGTGCAAGGCATGAAAGTCGGCGGCACGCGTGTGCTGGTGATTCCGCCTGAGCTGGGTTATGGCGCGCGTGGTGCGGGTGGTGTGATTCCGCCCAACGCCACTTTGATGTTTGAAGTGGAACTGTTGGGCGTTTGATGCCTGTTGTTTACGACGTGGTGCACACCACCGTCTACCGTTACCGGCAGGCGGTGTCGTTTGGCGAACACCGCGTCATGTTTCGCCCCCGCGAAAGCCACGACCTGCGCGTGCTGGCCACGGATTTGCAGGTGAGCCCGCCGTCGCGGGTGCGGATGATTCAAGACCCGCATTCCAACTCCGTCGCACTGGTGCAGCCCCTGGAAAACAGCGACGAGCTGCGCATCGTGTGCCGCTTCACCATTGAACACGCCCACAGCGACAACCTGGAGTTGCCGCTGTCGCCGTCTGCCGAGTTTTTCCCTTTTGCTTACGGCCTTGAGGAGCGTTTCGATCTGGAGCCCTACCTGCGTCCGCACTATGAAGACCCCCGGGGCGACCTCAGTGCCTGGGCGCGTCAGTTCATCCGCACCGATGGCCCCACTCACACCCGCGACATGGTGGTAGCCATGAACCAGTTCATCCGGGGGCATTTCAACTACCAGTCACGCGACGAGGAAGGCACACAAAGCCCGCTGGAGACCTTGAAGCTGGGCAGCGGCTCCTGCCGCGACTTTGCGCTGCTGATGATGGAAGCGCTGCGTTGCCTGGGCATCGCGACACGTTTCGTGTCCGGCTATTTGTACGACCCCAGCACCGACAGGCCTGACGCGTTCAGCGAATCAACTGCCCCGGCTGCGAGCGTGGCAAGCCCTGCGCCACAAGCCCTTCCAGCAGCCGTTGCTGCTCCCAAAACCTTGGGCGCGGGCTACACCCATGCCTGGTTACAGGCCTATTTGCCGGGTGCAGGCTGGCTGCCTTTTGACCCCACCAACAACCTCACTGGCGGCAATCAGCTCATCCGTGTGGGCGTGGCGCGCGATCCGCGCCAGGCAGCGCCCATCTCCGGGGTGTGGTACGGCAAACCCGACGACTACATCGGCATGACAGTGCAGGTCGTGTTGAGGCAGCGGTCTTAGCAGCGGCCGGGCGGGCGCGGCTAAGGCTCACCCCGTCGCCGCATTCGATGCGTACGCGTCCGAGCGGACAGCCCGTGTCAAAGACCGCCTGGGCCCCATGAGCAACCCTTGGCCAATGCCTTTCGACAGGTTCACGGCGGACAACAAGCTCGGCTGAGGAGCTGGACGATGGGGTTCAGGCAAAAAATCGCAAAAATTTTTTTTATTTGTCGAAATCCAACCTCACCGCGTGTCATCCCCATGAGAAGCGACCCGGTAACCGCATCCCGCGCTGCCTCCGCTGACTCATTTTGGAGAATGCCGTGCACACATTGACTGTCAAACCACCCCCCACTCGTCTGCCCGTTTGGTTCTGGACAACTGCCGCGGTGGGTGTTTCATGGAACCTTTTCGGAGCGGTTCAGTTTGCAACGTCTTTCTCGCAGACCGTGCCATCGCTGATGGCCGCCGGCATGACGCAGGCCCAGGCCGAGGTCTACTTGGCCCTGCCGGCCTGGATCAGCGTTGTTTTCGCCATCGGCGTGCTCGGCGGCCTGCTGGGTTCCGTGGCGTTGGCGCTGCGCCGCCGTGTGGCCAAACCGATTTTTGCGGCTTCATTGGTCGGATACCTGCTGCTGTTTGCGGGCGACACTTACCATGGTGTGTTTGCTGCCATTCCAAGCCAACTCGCCATCCTGGGTGTTGTCGTCACTGTGGCGGCGGTGTTGTGGGGCATGGCGAGGCTGGCAGACCGCCGCAGCATGCTGAACTGAGCGCTGGTGTTTATTCTTTTTTCTCATCAACCCAACTCGAAAGACCCGCACCATGCAATACATGCTTTTGCTCACTGAACCCGACACCGAATTCGCCAAACGCAATGATCCTGCCCAGGCGGGTGCCTATTGGGGAGGCTGGAACGCCTACATTGGCGCCATGACCGAGGCCGGCATCATCGTCAAGGGCGATGGCCTGCAGCCCCCGCACACCGCCACCACGGTGCGCGTGCGAGATGGCAAACGACTCGTGCAGGACGGGCCCTACGCCGATACAAAGGAGCAACTTGGCGGCTATTTTGTGATCGAAGTGCCCGACCTCGACACCGCACTGGAGTGGGCGGCGCGCGCTCCGTCGGCCTCCTACGCAGCGGTGGAGGTGCGCCCGGTGCTGCCGCCGCCCATGACCCCGCCCGGGGCTTGAGCATGCAAGACGCGCGCCGTTCAGCAGCGCAGGCGGCGCGCGCATCTTATGGCCGCTTGCTGTCCATCCTGGCCTCGCGCTCAAGGGACATCGCCGCGTCGGAAGATGCGCTGTCCGAAGCCTTCATGGCGGCGCTGCGCACCTGGCCCGACCACGGCGTGCCCGACAACCCGGACGCCTGGCTGCTCACCGCCGCCCGCAACCACGCCAAAAACGCGGTGCGGCACCAGGCGGTGGTCGACGCGTCGGCCGTCGACCTCGCGCTGCTGCACGACGACACCGCGCCTGACCCCGCCAGCCTGCCGGACGACCGCCTGAAACTGCTCTTCGTCTGCGCCCACCCCGCCATCGACGAGAGCATGCGCACCCCCTTGATGTTGCAGACCGTGCTGGGCCTGGACGCTGCCCAGATAGCGGCCGCCTTCCTCGTCGCGCCCACCGCCATGGGCCAGCGCCTGGTGCGCGCCAAGGTCAAAATCAAACAGGCGGGACTGCGCTTTGAAGTGCCCGATGCCGATGACATGCCCGAGCGTCTGGCCGACGTGTTAAACGCCATCTACGCCGCCTACGGCAGCAGCTGGGACGCCATCGCAGGCGGCGACACGGGAACACCCGACCTCGCCGAGGAGGCCCTCTTCCTCAGCCGCTTGCTGGTGGGCTTGCTGCCGGGCGAACCGGAGGCGCAGGGACTGCTCTCGCTGATGCTGTTTTGTGAGTCACGACGGGATGCGCGGCGTGATGAACAAGGACGTTTCATCCCGCTGAAGCGCCAGGACCCGCGGATGTGGTCGCGGGACAAAATCATCGAGGCCGAAAACCTGCTCACCGCGGCCTCGCGCGCGCGGGTTTTTGGCCGTTTTCAGTGTGAGGCCGCCATTCAGTCCCTGCATGCGCAGCGCGCGGTCACCGGCCAGCCCCAGCACGACGCCCTCGCCACGCTGTACCGATTGCTGGCCACCCATTGCCCCAGCGTGGGCGTCTTTGTGGCGCAAGCGGCGGCCATGGTGGATGCCGGCAGGCCCGAGCAGGCAATGTCGCTGCTGCGCGAGTTGCCAGGAGCCACGGTGCAGACCTACCAACCGTACTGGGTCACCTCGGCCAACGCGCTGCGTTTGTTGGGCGAGACCGTGGCAGCGGAAAATGCCCTGCAAACTGCCATCGGCCTGACAGAGGATGCGGCTGTACGTGCATTCCTGGCGGGTTCATGGCGCAATGGCTGACACCCACCGCAAACCGCCCCCTTTCGCCGGAGTTTCCGATGCTTGAAGCACTGTCCACCCTGCTCGCGTTTCAACTGTTGGGCGAAGCGCTCAGCCATGCCCTGGCCTTGCCCATACCCGGTCCCGTGATCGGCCTCGTGGCCTTGTTTTTCGCCTGGCCTCACTTGCGCGGCCTGCAGCAAGATCTGGCCAGCGTGTCCAGCACCGTGCTGGGGCATTTGGGTCTGCTCTTCGTGCCTGCTGGCGTGGGGGTCATGCTGCACGTGGGTTTGATCGCCGCCTGGTGGGCGCCTTTGTTGCTGGCGCTGGTGCTCAGTACCTTGGTCACTGTGTGGGTCGTGGCCTTGTTGTTCACGCGATGGGCCCGCCTGTGAACGGGCTTCAAGCCCCGGCGAGCCTGTCTGATCCGCTGGTTGCCATCAACCAGTTGTGGGTCTACCTGGGCACAAGTCCTCTCTTGTGGCTGGCGCTCACCGTGTGGGCCTACCTGCTCGCATTGCGGATACAACGCGCGCTGAAAGGCAGTGCATGGGCCAATCCGGTGATGTTGGCGGTGCTGATGCTGGTCGGGGTGCTGTGGCTCAGCAACACGCCCTATGCCACGTATTTTTCCGGTGCGCAGTTCGTGCATTTCATGCTGGGGACGGCCACCGTCGCCTTGGCGATCCCGCTGCGACGGCAATGGGACCAGGTGCGGGCGGTGCTCACGCCCCTGGTCGGTGCAGTGCTGGTGGGCAATGTGGTGGGCGCGGTGTTGGCCTTGGCGGTGCTCAAGCTGTGGAGTGCGCCGCTGCAGTTGCTGATGTCGATCGCGCCCAAGTCCGTCACCGCGCCAGTGGCCATGGGTATTTCGGAAAAGATCGGCGGGCTGCCCGCACTCACCGCCGTGCTGGTCATCCTCACCGGCATCCTGGGCGCCACCCTGGCCACACCGCTGCTGGCGGCACTGCGGTTGCACAACGACGCAGCCCGAGGCCTGGCCCTGGGCGTGGCGGCCCACGGCATCGGCACAGCGCGTGCCTTTCAATTAAGCGAAACCGCTGGCACCTTTGCCGGCGTGGGCATGGCGCTGAGCACGCTGGTGGCTTCGGTGTGGGTTCCGTTGCTGGCCACGGTTTGGCAAAGCGCATGGCTGAAATGAGTCAGCTGCAGGAACATTCTGTTTTGTCCCCTGGCCAATTTCCACTTGACATTTATGTTGATATCAACAAAAAATGCGACATGCTCAAAAAGTCGCACAGCCCTTCACCCAGTCTAATTGCCTCAACGTGTTTGTGTTTGGCGCTGCGACGCGCTGCACGCGCGGTGTCACGCCGCTATGACGAAGCGCTTCGGCCTGTGGATCTCAACAACGGCCAGTTCTCCATGCTGACCATGATTGCTGGCTTGCAGCCAGCAGCCATGCAAGACCTGGCTGACGGTTTGGCCATGGACCGAACCACCCTCACCGCCGCGCTCAAACCTCTGGAACGACGCGGGCTGGTCACCGTGCAAACCTCACTCCACGACCAACGGGTTCGCGAGGTCACGCTGACCGCTGAAGGCCGACTGCTGTTGCGAAAAGCCACTGTGTTGTGGCAACAAGCGCAACAACAGCTGGCCAGGGAATCAGGTCTTGCCGAGGTCGCTCCGCTGCTCGGTCAACTGTCTAGCCTGGTTTGAAAAAGAGCCGCAAACTCACCCATAGAAACAGGCCTTTTTTTACGTTGATATCAACTTTCATTTCTACTTGGAGATTCCAGTCATGCAAACGCCACCAACCCGTTCAAAGGCGCCACTCGGACACCACGGCCTGCTGTGGACGGTGATGGCGCTTTGGTTGTTCGCGGTGCTGGCCGCCGTCTGGACAGGCGCTTTGGCCCACTTGGCCGAGGTCTTCATGCCCGGCTACGCCGTTCTGGTGGCGTTGGGCATCACACTGCCCGTGATCGCCTACATGGCTTGGAAGCCCTGGCGTCAAGCAGTCGAAGCGATGGGCCTGCACCGCCTGACTTTGCTGCACATCTGGCGCATTCCTGCGGGCGCCGTGTTTTTTTACTATGGCCTCTCCGGTGAGTTGCCCACGCTGTTTTGGACCTTGGCTGGGGTGGGGGATGTTCTGGCTGGCCTGTTTGCGGCCTCTTTGTTGTGGCGGCCGCAAACACTTGCCAACTACAAAAGGATCCATATCTTTGGTCTGATCGACTTTGTCATTGCAGTCGGAACGGGACTGACCTTCACCTTGTTAGAAGACCCCCGAATGGCCGTGCTGACCACCTTGCCCATGGCGCTGATTCCGCTGTATGGGGTGGGTTTGTCTGGGGCATCCCACTTGGTGGTTTTGTCTTGGCTGCGAAGAAGTTCAGGTACCGCTGCGATTTCAGCGACAGAGGGCATCCCAGCAGTCGGAACTGCCGCGCAAGCCCCTTGACACATCCTCATCCCAAAAACCTGAGAGACTCTCCGGCACGCGCATCGCCTCACGAGTTTCCTTCATGGCCCCACCCCAAACCCTGTCAGCCTCACAAGAACGCATCCTGCTCTGGTGCCTGGCCGGCATCCAGTTCACCCACATCGTCGACTTCATGGTGATGATGCCACTCGGGCCGATGTTCATTGGCCTCTTTCACATCAGCGATGCGCAGTTTGGATTGCTGGTCGCCTCGTACACCTTGTCGTCCGGTGTGTTCGGTTTGTTGATGTCGCCTTATGTCGATCGCTTCGACCGAAAACGGTTGTTGTTGGTGGCCTATGCCGGATTCATCCTGGCCACGCTGGGCTGTGCGCTGGCTCCGAGTTATGCCGTGCTGATGGCCGCACGCATCGCGGCAGGTGCATTCGGTGGACTGATTGGCGCCATGACCCAAACCCTGGTGGGCGACCTGATTCCATTTGAGCGACGTGGCCGCGCCATGGGGTTGATCATGGCGGCTTTCTCGCTGTCCACCGTGGGCGGCGTACCCGCCTCGTTGTGGCTGGCCAACCACTGGGGCTGGCACATGCCTTTCTTCGCGATTGCCGGGCTGTCTGTGGTGGTGTGGGTCGTGGGCGCACGTTATGTGCCCAGCTTTCGGCCGCCGACGCCGCAAGGCGGCGCGCTCTCGGCCCTGGGCCAGCTGACCGCGGGCTTATCCGAGCCCAACCACTGGCGGGCATTCGCCTTGGCCGTGGTCATGGTGGGCGCCGGCTTTTGCATCATCCCTTACATCACGGTGTTCAGCACCGCCAACGTCGGCGTGACGAATGCACAGCTGCCTTGGATCTACCTCACGGGCGGCATTGCCACCTTGTTCACGGCGCGGCTGTGGGGCGTGCTGGCGGATCGCCACGGAAAGGTCCGCGTCTTGCGCGCGCTGGCACTGGCTGCCGCCGTGCCGATGCTGGTGCTGACGCATTTGGGACCAACGTCGCTGCCGCTTTATTTGTGCGTCACGACCGCGTTCTTCGTTTTTGTGTCGGGGCGAATGATCCCCGCCATGGCCTTGGTCACGGGTGCCGCCCAGCCGCATTTGCGCGGCACCTTCATGACGCTTCAGGGCTGTGTTCAGTCACTGGGGATGGGACTGGCCGCTTTGGTAGGTGGGCTCTTCATTGGCCGCGACGCCAATGGCTTGGTGACCGGCTACGGTTGGAATGGATGGATGGCCGTGGTGCTGAGCCTGTTGACCTTCTGGCTCGCAGGCCGAGTTCGTTTGGCCTCTACGCCTGCGGTACCGGCGAAAGCGCTCGCCACCTGAGGCCACAACCCCAGTACACCCGTCAAAAGGAAAGGGCTGCGTCTCAGGCTGTGTAAATAGTCTGAACCCGAGTCGGCCTGTAGCGCCCGCCAGACGTTGGAGTCGGCGGGCGTTTTCATTCAGGGGTGGAGCATGGGACATCGCACAGGGCAGGACAGGAAGCAAGCGGCA
>Ga0315907_10001725_pt1 | contig 29173 bp, 22 predicted proteins | sample LakEriMetagenome_3_FD_203525 | JGI IMG/M metagenome (GOLD analysis project Ga0315907, IMG submission 203525) | Freshwater fungal communities from buoy surface, Lake Erie, Ohio, United States - Buoy 12 MA123 | ecosystem: Environmental > Aquatic > Freshwater > Lake > Lake biofilm | place: USA...
TCAACGCCGCATCGGCAGCACTGATCGGCAGCTTTGGCAGCGATGATGCGGCGTTGTGCGATATTATCTTTGGGCGGGTATCACCGAGTGGCACGTTGCCGTTTGAGTTGCCATCGTCGATGGCTGCGGTGCGTGCGCAAAAGGAAGATGTGCCCTACGACTCACTCAATCCGCTCTACCCGTTCGGGCATGGGCTGACCTGGTAGCCACACATCACAACGCCCCCGTGCCGCATCTGCGACACGGGGGCGGCACTTTTTTCTAGCGAAATAACAGTACAGACACCGGACACGACTGCAACATAGCGTTGGTGGTACTGCCTATAAACAAGTTGCGCAGTGGTGAATGACTATAGGCGCCCATCAACAGCATGTCAATGTTGTGCGTCACGATGTAGTTGCCTAGCACATCTTCGGCCAAGCCATCACTGTAGTATACATGGACAGTGTGATGCGCTTGCTGAAGCACCCCTGCAGCTTTGGCCAAATGCAATTCCTCGCGTGCATATTCCGGAGCTACCCCGATAATATGACATTCAACACCAGCAAACATCGCATGATGCTTGACGATATAGTCGAGAGCAAGGTTGGCATTTGCCCCCCCATCATATGCAATAGCAATCCGCTTCACTGGCGCGTATTTAATCGTGGTAACGAGTACCGGAGCATGTGCTGCGCGTACCACACGCTCGAGGTTGGAGCCCAAGTGACCAGTCGCATAGCCTGCTTGTTCGCCACGTTTACCGATGACGATGATGCGGGTATCGTCAGCAATTTCGCTCACCACATCGACTAATTCTCCAACCGGTTGCGCAACTTCGACCACCAGACCACTCGTACCGAGCAGTACTTGCGCATTGTGAATCACCATGTTGCTCCGTTGCAGCTCCAGTGCATTATGGTCACGTTCGAGCTGTGCGAATTGTATGAGTAATTCGCTCGACATTGCGGGTGAGATTGCATCCGGGTACCCAGCAGACATCGTCCAGTTTGCGTATGGGGTACGCACATTGAGGAGTCGTACCGGCGCCGCCATGGTCTGGGCAATCCACGTGGTATACCCACACACACTCTGCATATACGGCGACGCATCCACACAGGCCAACACATGTTTGCTCGACACTGTCATGGCATTCCTCCTCACGTATCGGTGAATCACAGATATATGATTCACCTGATTATATGCACATTTAAATGATAATGAAATAAGTGAATTCTGAGTAAATACAGTTAAAAAGTAGTAAATGATAAATACAACTATTTGTTGATAAATGGGATGAAATGATCGAGTGATTCCGGATTCGCCAATGCCGCAGTATTCTTTACAAAAACACCATGAATTACATCCCGGACCGCGAGCTCGACCACTTTGCCCGACTTGGTGCGTGGAATGTCAGGCACTTGGTGTATTTCACTGGGTACATGCCGTGGTGTGGCCTGTTGGCGAATCGCCGTGCGGATGTGCTGACGGAGCAAATCGTCGAGGAGTGCATCATCACGGAGGCGCACAAACAGTACCACATGTTCGTCACCGTGCGTGCGGCGACCAACTGCCACGCTATCGAGGATGTCATCAATGGTCGCCAGAATACGATAGATTTCTGCCGTGCCGATCCGCACACCACCGGGGTTGAGTGTCGCATCTGAACGGCCAAAGACCACGATCCCGCCGGTATCACGTATCTCCACCCAGTCACCGTGACACCAAACACCCGGGTACTTGGCGAAGTAGGTACGCTGGTAGGCACTGCCATCGTCATCCCCCCAAAAGCCGATCGGCATCGATGGAAACGGTTGCGTGCAGACCAATTCGCCGGGTTGGTTGGTCACCACATGCCCCACCTCATCAAAGGCGGCTACAGCCATACCCAGTCCACGCCCCTGAATCTCACCGCGGTAGACAGGGCTGAGTGGATTGCCGAGCATGAAGCACGAGATGATATCAGTGCCACCCGAGATTGAGGCGAGCTGTACATCGTGTTTGATGGCGTCATATACGTAGTCGAACGCTTCGGGGACGAGCACAGAACCCGTGGAACAGATGGTACGAATGCTCGTCAACTGATGCGTATCGATGGGGCGGAGATGCATTTTGCTGATGGCATCAAGCCATTTCGCCGATGTGCCAAAGAGCGTAATCTGCTCAGCATCACAAAAATCAAACAGGATGCTGCCGTGGCGGATACTCGGATTGCCGTCGTAGAGACACAGCGTGGCACCTGCGGCCAACGCTGACACCAGCCAGTTCCACATCATCCAGCCGCAGGTCGTGAAATAAAAGACGCGGTCATCACGATGGATATCGCAGTGCCACATGTGTTCTTTGCGATGTTGGAGTAACGTCCCACCGACCGAGTGCACGATACATTTGGGTGTACCCGTCGTCCCCGATGAGTACATGACAAACAGTGGATGATTGAATGGCACGCGCTCAAACGTGACTGGTCGTACGGGCCAGGCTGCACGCACATCATCCCACGTACACGCATGGGTCAGCGGCGACATATTACCACGCACCTGCCCTGCATAGGGCACGATGATGACCTGCGTCAGCGATGGCATATGTGCCACAATCTCGGCTGTTTTTGCTAGGCAGTCATGCCATTTTTCACCATAAACATAGCCGTCTGTGGCAATCAGCACCGTGGGGGTAATTTGCCCGAAGCGGTCAAGCACTCCCTGCACACCAAAATCAGGCGATGCAGACGACCACACTGCCCCCAAGGCCGTCGTCGCCAGCATGGCGATGACAGCTGCAGGTGCGTTGGGCAACAAGCCAACGACACGGTCACCCATCCCCACCCCTGCTGCCTGCAACGCCTGTTGCATGCGTGCCACATCGGCGTAGAGCTGCGCAAAACTCACGCGCACCTGGACTTTATCCTCACCCCAAAAGACAAGCGCATCGCCATCATCACGACGGTGAAGCAGGTTTTCTGCATAATTGAGACGTGCCGCAGGGAACCACTGTGCTCCGGGTAGGGCGGTAGCATCACGCACCACCACATCGCTGGCATTGTCGCCAATAATCTGGGCTTCGTGCCACAGCCATTGCCAAAATTGGGCGGGATGGTCGATGGACCACTGCCAGAGAGCGGCGTAGTCCATCATGGTGCCCGGCCACCGCCGCTGCATGGCCTGGTAGAGTTGGCTTTGCACAATACGTGCCGAACTAGGCGTCCAACAGAGCGTCATTGTACCTACTCCGTGACTGCACGCAATGCCTGAGCGAGATCAGCGATTAAATCTTGTGGGTCTTCGATACCCACACTGACGCGGAACAGGTTGTTGCCCGAGTAGTCGTTGTAGACAAAGATGAGACTCTCGTCGTGACCGAGGCTGACTGCATGCACGAAAAAGCGCAGTTTGCTGATAAAGAGTGACCGCTTACTCGTATCGACTAAATCAAAGTTGAGCATACCTGAGTAGCCCTGCATCTGTTTGGCAGCCACCGCATGATTGGGATGGCTGGTCAGCCCCGGGTAGCGCACCCACGCCACGGCCGGGTGTGACTCGAGGAATGTGGCGACCTGCATGGCGTTGCTGTTGTGACGCTCCATGCGCAACGCCAGGGTGGCCACACCGCGCATGATTTGCCATGCGTTGAATGGGCTGATGCAGGCACCGAGATCTTTGACCACAAAGACGCGAATCTTGTCAAGCAGTGACTTGGCGCCAAAGACCGCACCACCGAGAGCATCGCCGTGGCCGTTGACGTACTTGGTGATACTGTGCATCACCAAATCGGCACCGAGTGCGAGTGGGCGTTGGGTGGTCAAACCCGACCACGTGCTATCCACAGACAACAGAGCTCCATGAGCGTGAGCAATGTTGGCGATAACTGCGATATCACTGATACGTGTCGTCGGATTGCCTGGTGTTTCAATATGAATCAGCTTCGTGTTGGGCTGAATAGCGGCCTGCACCAGCTCAGGGTCTGAGGTGTCGAGCAAGGTTGTTTCGATGCCCAAGCGTTTGGGGAAATGCTCCAGCAACATGGTGCGCACCGAGATATACGATACATCGGAGCAGATAATGTGGTCACCGGCGCTGAGCAGTGCCAGAAAGGTGCCGTTGATGGCACTCACGCCACTGGCTGTCACCACACACTCTTCGCTTTCTTCGAGTGCCATCAGCCGTTCTTCCAGCCAGCGCTCGTTGGGATTCATGTCACGCGCGTACCCAAATGGCACCGCATCCCAGTTGCCATCCGCCGGGAGCACGTAGCTGTTGGCCATCACCAACGGGCGTTTAACGGCACCAGTGGCTGGGTCTGGTTGCCAGCCGGCATGCACACTGCGGGTTGTCATGCCTAATTTTTCATCGTCGTGCATATCAGTTCTATCCTCTCTTCTACACGTTATGGTTGGCTGTCAGTACCAGGCAGGGGCGTGTCGAGGGGTGTACCTTGGGCATTATTGTTGGGCAGACGCACAATCGGCGTTTGTGCCGCATTCCCACCTTGTTCGGGCATTTGGGTCATGTTGGGTGGGATAACCGGTTCCACCACTGGTGTGGTTTCCACCACCGCGGTCGCGCTGGGGAGCGGTACATCTGTTTGGGTGGGTATGGTTGTTGCGTCACTGACCCGTGTATCCGTGACAAGCAACGGTGTGGGCGTTACCACACCGCGCGTATGTGTCGGTGGTATGACTTTGGTAGGTGGTGGCATGTACGGTCGATTGTCGCGGGGATCGTTGTTTTCACCGTTTTGCACGAGTGGCTGAATTTCGGGCAATAGGGCGAATATGTTGGCTTCACACCCCGGGGGCATATCTTTGCCATTCCATTGTGCACATAGCTCGCTGACTTGATGGACCGCATTTTGACAGGGGGCATCTGAGCGGTCGGTATCACTCATAATATCATCCATACAGTTCAGCAAAATTTCACCACGTAAGCCAACATTTCTACCATCTTCGCCAGCGAGTAGCGCAACCTCCATGGGTAATGGCACCACGCGTCCCGTGGCAATAATCGAGCGTGGTGCCACATCGACTGCGGCAAGCCCCACGCCAGCCACAGTGGTCGCCAAGGCAGCTGTCGTCGTAAGAGAGACCACGCTCGTTGATACTGTGGAGGTGACATTCGTCACCCCTGCACGTACCATGCCAGCGGTCGAATCCAGCGTCGTATGAAAAAAATTATTCACGGCACCCAGTGCATTCCGTAGTGTTTCCGTGAACGAATTCAGCCGTTTACGCGAGCCATCCCTGCGGGCACGCCAGCGTGCAATCCCGCTACGCACACTCATGAACGGGCCCACAAGCCCCATGAATAACACTACGTCGAAGTAATCGAGTCCGGTTTTCAGCCCATCATAAAGACCAAACGCAGAGAATGTGAAAATAATACCAGCAGCAGCCACGAGCACAAGTGCCATCAGTACCCACATCACAAAATCGCCGATGCGGATACCTCGCCCTACCAACTGCTGCCAGCGCGTCGTATGCGCGGCATGCATGAGGGTGGTGAGCCATGATGCCTGCGGTTGCACCATAGACAGCGGATGCCAGCGCAGCAAGGGTGCAGGACGACGCATCACAATGATGCGGATGATGATGAGTACGACCACGAATACAAACAAGAGTATCGATGCAATCCGAGTACGCTCCGTTTGTAAGGCACCAATGAATCCGGCGACACCAGTCGCAAAACTTACCAACGCCACGGCAAAGAAGAACCACCACCGGATGTGACGTTGGCGTTTCCCAGAATGAGCGGGGGCTTTCTGTACATACCCAATTAACGCATCAACAATGGTAGAATCAGTCACTGATGACCCCCGTCAGGTTGTTGAAGAGTTCAACCCAGTCAGCAGTTGAAGACACCGTATCACTGATATCATCAGATCGGTTATCATCACTCGCTTGATGAATATGGTGTTGGGCTGCCACAAACAACTGATTGGGTGCCGTAGGTGGCACCTGTGCAAGATCAACGTGTCGCACTGTGCGCGCATACAAATCAAGGACAAAAATACGCACTTCTCCAGCAAACAGGGTGTGAACATGAGTCAAATCACCGACTTGTGGTGCCACAGCCAGGGCAGGCATGCGCGTTTCGCCCACAAAATCAGCCAATGTGGGACGAATATCGGTGACAGGTGGCACGATTAACTGCAGCGTGGTTGCCATCGACTCAGCCAACCCCAACCCGTGTGCAACACGCAGCGGGATAGCAAGTTTGCCTGCTGCTTGCTGAATCACCGGCCAAATGGCATCGCACAACGGACCAGATGGCGTCACAAATGCGGCCCGTTCGTCGGTTTGAGCAAGTCGCAATGCTCGAGCTGCGGCTGCCAACAAATCGTCGTTTTGCCAATTATCCTGCGTGGGAGCATGTGCACACATGGTATGGAGCTGACTCAACATGACGCGTGTATCCGGGTCGAGTCCAAACGTTTCGACACGATATACTTCTTGAATGAGTGTCACCCCGGCATTTGACAAACATCGTGGTCCCCAGCCTGTAGAAATGAGAGCGAGCATGACGTTTCTCCTCCTATTTTATTCGTTAGCGCCAGCCGAGTGCGTCGTGTGGCATCACCGTCGTAATTGCGTGTTCACGGTCGCTCGCCCCTTGGCAGCTCGCAATGCGGTAGCGCAGGCGCAGTGGTCCACGCTGACTGGTAGGAAAGTTGGTATGCCAGTAATGATTGACTGGCATCGACGCCAACATGCCGTTCCAGCGCCACGGCGCCACCTCCCAGCGGTCAAATTTGAGTTCGTTGGGCATCACGAGTGGCGCATCGAGCGGCGCCCACAACAAGGCGTGGTCGGTCACATTGCCGATAATGGCGGCGCGTTGCACCGTGTAATAGCTGTTGCACGACCCTGGCATTTGACCACCATCACCGTGATACCCTGGGGTAAAAAATCCCCCACTCGTCTCGAACTGCAGCGTCGTTTCTGAAGTAGCAAAGGGAAACGCCACATATACTGCTTCGGGCTCATCGCACCAGCGTTTCTGCCATTCAATGTGCAATTCGACGAGTGCTGGATGATGATACAAGCGCCACTCATAACGAATTTTCCCCAGACGATCACTACCACCATGCCAGATTAACGCATCAAAGACGGGGCCACGCAGCGACGACGTCAGCTTGGTGGTATGCGCCACTGTCTGCTCGCTGACAGGCACATCGGGCCATGCATCGAGCATCGCACCACCGATTCCCCAGTTACGAATCATGGCACCGTTGCTCATAGCAGTGCGACCGAGCGGATGTACGACCTGCTCATGTACCATCTGGCCAAAGCCACGCTGCTGTTTGTTGACCCAGTTTTTGCCACTCCGGCGCTCAATCAGGTGCAACAGGCCACCAGTAATCGGATCGATGGCAATATCCCACGCATCGTTGCTCAGGCGTACATCGTTCGCGGTAGTGACCGATGTCATCCCCGCTACCAACTGCAAGACGTGACGCCCGGCATGTGGCGCATGATAGTGAAACACAAACTGTGGCAAGCCGGTATGGTCGGATTGAAAGGGAATCAGCGTGCCACTGGCGTCACAGAGCATCTGCGTACCTGGATCGAGTGGGACATCGCCTGCAGCCAAATGCACGAGCACAGGTGAGTCAGGCACATCCACAACCAACGCCTGCCCATCACCCTGTGGATAAACCACGCGTAACGCCCGCCCCACTGCTTCATCGAGCGCAAGTTCGCTGCGATGAAAGTTGAGTTCTTTGTGGGCGTGTTGAAATGCCACCACCGATGACGCCGGGCGGGCGGTGGTCGACCATGCGTTGAAGGTGTGCTCGAGGGCAAAACGCTCATGGTGTAGCGCCTGTGCGAAGTAGTTGTGTGCCAGTGTATCGCCACTCGCCTGCACCATACGCGCGACCGCCGCCTTGCGCCGTTGCGTGCGCCGCGCCTGAGCTATAGGTGCTGCCATCGACCCCAACCCGTGCGCCCAGTGGTCGGGCCAGGCAGCGCGGTAGACGGGCGGATGGACTACCTGTGCCTGAATCCACGCACACCACTCACCGAGGGTACAGCTGCGTAACGTGATGTCGCTATGCTCCGCATTCCAACGCTCGATGATACCCAACCAGCGGTTATCGGGTGGCGAATTATCGACATAGTGTCCACCCGTACTCAGCAACAACCCGGGATGCGTGTAGCCACTCGCACGCAGGCGCGCGATGTAGGTGGCGAGCTCTGCTTGCGTACGCTGGTAAATATCATCGACGGTAAGGCGATCGGTCTCAGTGAAGTAGCGCGTTTTGTCGGCATGGAAGCCTTGCGGACTCGACAATCCGAGCACATTGCCCAGCAAGTAGTGCTCATTAAGCCAGTGCAACACTTCGCCTCCCTGCGCACCTTGCCAACGATGGAGCTGTGGCACGCGAAAGGGTGCATCTGGTCTGAGGGCATCACCCCATTCACGCAACCACATGTAGTGCACTGAACCACGCACACCCAGCGGGTCAGTACCGCTGTCAATATGCACCATGCTACAAAAGTAGGGGATGCCGCGGGCCGCAAAAGCATCAGGAAGCCCCCACGACCAACCGTTGATGTCGGCGTGCATAGCGCTTTTGAGCGGGATGTCGTGGGTGCGTGCAAACGTGACCGCGGCATCGAGGCTGCGGGCAAAGGCATCTGCGTCAATCATGTCGGTGTAGTGTAAGTAGTTAGCAGTGACTTCGATTTGACCGTTACGCACATAGGTGAGGAAATCAGTAAGGCGTTCGGGACGTGCCGCTAGGAAGTTCTCCACCTGCCAGAACGTTTCACATGTCCACTTGAATCGTGACACATCAGGCGCATGTGCAGTGGCGGCGCACAGCGCCAGCACTTTTTCGTAGTGCTCGACATACATAGCGGCAATTTGCTCTTGTGGATGTGTATAGCCGATATCGGTATGTGCCGATTGCATTACAAAAATCGTAAACGGCTCTGACATCACCACCTCCATAGCCTTACGGTTGCACATCAAAACGCAGCAAACGATGGTTGAACTTAAACCCACCCACCCACAAGTAGCTACCATCGAATGCCAAACATGCTGGCCACGAGAGCGTATCTTGGCCGTTTTGTTCACTGATGGGAATCACACCGACCTGTGACGAGCCTACCACGATATCGGGAGCTTGATCATTGATGGCGTGCTCCAACGAATTCCAGATTTGCACGCGATGAAAACCGGTATCACCGACAAACAACATGCCGTTGGCGACCAACGCATGTTGGGGCAAGTTCATGCGGATTCCCTGACCACGCCCTACGAGTGTACCTGGGGCACCGCTCAACATGTCGGCGTTGCGCCACACGGTCACCGAACCACCCGGACCGCCCTCGGTGGAGGCCACTGCGAGGTAGGTGCCATCGGTCGACAAACGGGTCGGCTGCGGCACAGCGACACTGGTCACCGCACTGCTGTTTTCATCGGGAATCCCCTCGTAGATCAAGATGCGATTGCCGTCACGATCGGCCAGGTACGTGTAGGTACCGTCATATGCAACACCACGGACATCACGAAACTCAAAATCTTTGGTGCGACGGATCATGACATCGGGTTTTTCACCATTGAGGGGAAGACTGCGCCATACGTACAAAGCCCGCCCAGCGAGGAGCAACGTGCCATCGTATAACTCGCCATCCCAGGTCGATTCAGGGAGCGTATAGACGATGTCGGGGGCGGCATTGGAGCCATCCGGGATGGACCGGTAGACGTGCATCATACGATCAAAATCCGACACCACCACCAAATGTTGACCATCGGTGTACGGCTGCGGATTGTTGATGTGGTAATTGACACGCATCGGATTGGTACGGATATCATCACTGCCAAGCGCAGCAACGGGTTGATCTGCTGCAGTAGTGGGAATCCCGTCGTAGATGAGTACACGACCACCATTGTAGAGCGATACATAGACCAAATCGCCCGCAATGGCAACATCGGCACCATCGCCCCCATCATGCTTGAAATCCAGCGACACATCAGGGTCATCGGTGGCTGTGGTCGGTGTACTCTGCCATAAATGCAAAGTGACACCGAGTGCCAGCAACTGCCCTTGGGGGGTAAGCGCTCCCTGGAGCCATGCTCCATGTGCGTCTTTGGGGTCAGTCATCAAAAAATCATACGGTGCATCATCTTTCGGGAACGTGTGCCAGACAAATGCCCCTTGCCCATTCGCTGAATTGGGGTCTTTGGCGTTGTGATCACCAATCATGAGAAAGGTGCCATTGCTCGTAATCGTGCGCGGCGTGCCGAATTTGCCAGCCGCCGTGAGCACAAAATCAGGCTCACTTGCCCCCGTGGGAATACTCCGCCATACCAGCACCTGAGCCGTACGTGTCCCCGACACCATCAGCGTCTGCCCATCGGTCCACAGACCCCAGGGCCACTGTAGGTTTTTGGCGGTGATGGCATAATCGGCAGATTGACCGTTTTGCGTGGGAATACGGTTCCACACCAGCACACGATTGTTGTTGGTATCAGCCACAAACAACCGTTGCCCGTCACTCCGCACCACACTCGGCCAGTTCATGGCTGCAAGCCCGTCACCGCTCAAGTTACTTTGCATGTCGGGTTGACCAATAACGACATCGGGAGGCACGTTGGCCGTGGGTAGTGTGTTCCAAATCAATACACGGTGATTCCCACGATCTGCCACAAACAAACGCTCACCATCGGCATATACACCAGCCGGATGATCCATCGACAACGCTCCACCGCTTTGATTAAAACCAAAGGCATTCAGCACAATACTTGCCTTTTGACCGGTCACAAGTTGCCCCTGTGGCGCAGTCGTAGCAACGACGTATTGCGCACCGGTTTCCCGTGAGACCACCTCATTACCGTTCTGACCACCGCCTGTATTATTTGGTCCGGGTTGATTGAGAGGCGGGTTTCCTCCTGGATTGGGAGGCGGGTTTCCCCCTGGATTGGGAGGCGGGTTTCCCCCTGGATTGGGAGGCGGGTTTCCCCCTGGATTGGGAGGCGGGTTTCCCCCTGGATTGGGAGGCGGGTTATCACCGACGGTCGGTTGTTGTACCTGTGGCGTCCCACAAGCAATGAGGAGACTCAGGCACACGAACAGGAGCACATACTTTTGGGCAGTAAGGAGTCGCATCGTGTTATTCCTTGTTGAATCGTATAATTGTATAGCATATGCCCATACAATGACGAAACTACGCATTGCAATAATGCAAACCGCCTAGAAATCATGCATTGATGAGATCACGGCGACACCAGAGCCACCATGCCCCTAGCAAAGCACAGTGGGCGACGAGAGTCGCCGTGAGCACATCTACGAGTTGTCACATGTTCTTCACACATAGACTAGGCATATCACAAAACGGAAACCACTGGCCCCAAAAAACCACGTACTGCGCCGGCATTGACCTGCATGTCGCGGCCATCAAGAGCACGGACACGTCCAAAGGTGTTGACCACACCGATTAGCGACATCATCGTATCTGGCATCGTACTGTGCTTGCTGCTTGTCAAACACAGCACAATTCTAGCACGCAAATGTCAATTATGTGCATCAATATACCGAAACTATGCTATGATTGTGTACACTCTGCAACCTATCATACAGGGGATAATCGATGAAGATTACTGACCTCAAATGTGCGGTGATTGGTGGCTACCCGGTGGTACGCATCACCACCGATGCCGGCATCGACGGCTACGGCCAAGCCGAATCATACAAACCGTTCCTCAAACCACATGTGCTCTTTTACAAAGATTTAATTGTCGGCGCCGATCCCACTAATGTCGAAGGCGTGATGATGCGCATCAAGCGCATGGGCTCATTCAAACCGTGGGGCAGCGCCGTCAGTGCCATCGAAGTCGCCCTGTGGGATATCGCCGGCAAAGCCGCCGGTCTGCCCATCTACAAACTCCTCGGTGGCAAAGTGCGTGACAAAGTACGCGTCTACAACGGCGCGGTACGCTTCCCCATGCCCAATCAGTCGCCCGAGGCCTATGCCGAGAATGTGCTCAAAATGGCCGAGGCGCCCGAAGGTTTCTCCATCATCAAACAAGCCATCTCGTTCCATAGTGCCATGATGTATGAGGTGCCCGACTACTTCTACGGCGAAGTACACACCGTGGGGCGCCACCCCAACCGTGGCTTGATGACCCCACAGGGCTTCAAACACACCATGGCCTGTATCGACGCCATGAAGCGCGTACTGGGCGACCGCATCGGGCTGGCGCTCGACTGTGGTCCCGGGCTAGTCGCCAGTGATGCCGTGCGCTTGGCACGGGCTTGCGAAGACTACCACTTGATGTGGCTCGAAGACATGGTGACTGGCGACTATACGCCGTACACGCTGGCGTCGATTTACCGCGATATTACAAGCAAAACCACCACACCCATTCACACCGGTGAGCAGGTCTATCTGCGCCAACACTTCAAAGAACTCATCGAGACCCAGGCCGTCAACGTGATTGGGCCCGACCCACTCGACGTCGGTGGCATGGCCGAGCTCAAGTGGATCACCGAATACGCCGACCTGCATGGTATCTTGATGGCACCACACGGCACCGGCGACGGCATCTTTGGTTTGGCCGCACTCGTCCAGGTGTGTGCCACCTTGCCCGGTAATTTCATCGCTTTTGAGTACCCAGTGGCGCGCCCCGAATGGTGGTACGACATTGTGGATGGATTGCCCGATGTGATTGTGAAAAACAGCGAGATTGACGTGTGGGATCGCCCCGGTTTGGGTGTCACGTTCCGCGTCAATGCCGCCCAAAAGTATCTCAACGACGCCGATACAGGATTTTTCGACTAGTCATACATAGAAAGTGTGCACGCCGTGAAAATAACCGACCTCAAATGTGCCATTATCGGCGGCTCACCCGTGGTGCGCATCACCACCGATGCCGGCATCGACGGCTACGGGCAAGCCGAGTTTTATAAGCCGTATCTCAAGCCACATGTGCTTTTTTACAAAGACTTAATTGTGGGCGCCGACCCTACCAACGTCGAGAGCGTGATGATGCGCATCCGGCGCATGGGCTCGTTCAAACCGTGGGGGGCTGCGGTGAGCGCCATCGAAGTGGCCTTGTGGGATATCGCCGGCAAAGCTGCCGGTCTGCCCATCTACAAACTGCTGGGCGGCAAAGTGCGTGACAAAGTACGCACCTACATTACCACCAACCGCTACGCCATGCCGACGCAGACACCACAGGAATACGTCGAGAATGTACTCAAAATCGCAGAGTGGCCAGAAAAGTTCTCGATTTTCAAGCAACCCATCTCGTTCCACAGCCCCATGGCCACCACCATTCCCGATTATTTTTATGGTGAAATACAGCCCGTGGGCGTGCATGCCAATCGCGGACTGATGACGCCACAGGGATTCAAACATACCGTGGCATGTGTGGAAGCGATGAAAAACGCCCTCGGCGACCGCATCGGGCTGGCACTCGACTGCGGTCCTGGCTTCACCGTGCCCGATGCTGCACGCTTTGCCCGCGCCTGCGAGGACTACCACCTGCTGTGGCTCGAAGACATGGTGACCGGTGACTATACACCATACTCGCTGGCCGACGCCTACCGCGACGTCAAAAGCAAAACCACCACCCCCATCCACACCGGCGAGCAGATCTATCTACGCCAGCACTTCATGGAGCTGATTGAAAAACAGGCAGTGGATGTGCTGGGCCCCGACCCACTCGATGTCGGTGGCATCGCCGAGCTCAAGTGGATTACCGAATACGCCGACCTGCACGGCATCTTGATGGCACCACACGGCACGGGTAACGGCGTCTTTGGATTGGCAGCCCTGGTGCAGGTGTGTGCCACCTTGCCCGGCAATTTTATCGCCTTTGAATACCCTAAGGCCAATCACCCGTGGTGGTACGAAATCGTAGATGGGCTGCCTGATCGAATCGTGGTTGATAGTTATGTCGATGTATGGGATAAGCCGGGGCTGGGCGTCACGTTCCGTGTCCCTGCTGCCAAACGCTATTTGGCAGACGAAGATAAGGACTTCTTTGCATAGTACAAGGAGGAACTCGTGAACACCGAACTCGATGTCGTCATGTTACGTGCCAAAGTGGCAGAGCTCGAAGCCAAAGTGGCCTTTTTGTACAAACAACTCAACGTCACCTATGTACCCGATGCAGATGTGCTGAATGCACCAGTTATTGAGTTGCTCCAGGCAGGCAAATTGATGGACGCCATCAAGCGCTATCGCGACATCCATCAGACCAGTTTGGCAGAAACCACTACCGCAGTAGAGGCACTACGTACCAAATACAAGTTATGACGATTACTGCTATCTGTGTCAACCACAACACATCGGCCTACATGGAGCTGATGCTGCGCTCGTACGACAGCCTGCATGCGCCGAATGTGGTCACACACTGGGCACTCTATGACAATGCATCTCACGACGATACGACAGCACTCACTGCATATGCACATCAGCGCGGTACGCCGATCTCGCAGAGTGGCTACGGCATCGAGAGCGCATTCAACAGCCATGGGCATGTGCTCAGGCAGGGTGTACAGGCATACCCCGACAGTGCATATTATGTATTGTTAGATGCAGATGTCGTCTTTACGCAGTCAGACACGATTCCACGCTTGGTGGCGCTGCTCGATGCGCATGCTGATGCGTGGGCAGTAGGGGTGTGCCCATCGTGGGATGGAGTGCACGAAATCCCCCGTGATGCACGTCGCAATAATCCGGATATCTGTGATGCACGATTGCACCCGTGTTGTGCGGTACTACGCAATACACCGCTGTTGCAACAGCTCGTGGCGCAGATCGGATTCCATACCTACGTACAGCATTGGCCAGACCGCGACGAATACCTGGACACCTGCAAACTGCTGACACACGTGATGCGTACACACAACATGCGGCATATCGTCAGCGACTCCATCATAGTCAAGCATTTTTTCTGCACGTCGTATAGATGGGATCCGCCAGAACTCGTCGCACAAAAACAAGCAGAGCGTGATCGCCGCTTGACATTACTACGTGCACACATTGACTAGTCATTGATGTGTACATCTTGGCTTATACGCCACGTTGTGCCCTATATCCTCATAACTCGTTTCATGCGCAGGACATCGCCTTGTCTTCACTTGAAGGAGCAGATTGTCGGCGTATATTCCCCTCATCAATAATATTGCAAAATGCAGTGTGAGTCGTCTAGACGGACACTCCATAGCCAAATTGGATAATACGTTTTGATGATTGATGCTATACTTGTGGCAGTGATAACTACATAGTTGAATAATGAGGGTGATATGCTAGTAACGTGGACACGCATGTGGCGCTTGGTCGGTGCGTGTATCGGGGTGGCGTTGGTCTTTGTGATTGCCGGACAACTGACACCTACATATGCCCAATTACCTCATCGGGTAGCCTTGAGCCAACAAATAACGATGCTCCAACGCCAAGGCACACCCAATGACATCGTGCCTGTCATCATCCAATTACAATATGCCACGCCCGCGTTTGCGGGAATGTATCCATCTGCAAGTGAAAAAATAGCAACGCTTGCCGCGGTTGCGCAACAAGAAACTGCGTTTGTGCAACGCAATAAACAAGTAATTCAACGCATCAAGGGCACCACAAAAACAATACCCGTCGTATTTGCGCAAATACGCAGGAGTGATCTCGAAAGTTTGCTGTACGACAAACAAATCGCGAGTATCACCCTCGACGAACCACTACCACCACTCCTCGCAGAAAGCACAGAGATGATTACCGCACACAGTGCCGTGGTTGCTGGCTACGACGGGAGTGGTACCTCGGTGGCTGTACTCGATACAGGAGTCGCCAAGAACCACGTGTTTTTGAGTGGTCAGGTGGTCGCAGAAGCCTGCTTTTCAAGCACGTTGACGGTGGGGTCTGTCACATCGTATTCATTGTGTCCTGGTGGAGTATCTGCTACAAGTGTGACTGATAGCGGCTTGCCTTGCCCATCAAATTTGGTCGGCTGTAGCCATGGCACGCACGTATCAGGCATCATTGCAGGTAAACGGCAATCCCCACCCATGCTCGATACGTGGAACGATAGTCTCGGCAATAGTCATACGAGTGAAGTCCATGGGGTGGCTCCAGGGAGCAAAATTATTGCTATCAAAATATTCTCGCGCTTTCCTGCTTCGTATTGCGGTGGCGGCATGGATTGTGTGCTGTCATGGACATCCGATCAAATTGCAGCGCTGGACTGGCTCTACAACAATGCGACGACACCTACATGGGGGACACTGGCAGCAGTCAACATGAGCCTCGGTGGGGGCATCTATGCTGGTGCATGTGATGGCAATGCCATCAAACAACCCATCGACATGCTACGCTCAATTGGCGTCGCCACGGTAATTGCCAGTGGCAACAATGGTGCAACCGGTGGGGTATCAGCACCTGGGTGTGTCTCAAGTGCAATCACTGTGGGCGCAAGTGCGAGCAACAAACTCGGGTATACCCCCGACACAGTTGCCTCGTTTTCAAATGCACCGGCTCCCGAGCAAAATGATCTCAATGCTAATGGTGATCGCGTACTCGACCTGCTCGCACCAGGACTCAGTATCTACTCATCGTACGCCTATCCGATTAATCAGTTTTCACGTAGCTCAGGTACCTCAATGGCAACACCACATGTGGCAGGTGCCTGGGCCATCCTCAAAAGTATTCACCCGAGTGCTTCAGTTAGCGATATTCTGCAGTGGTTTCGTAGTAGCGGCGCCGCAGTCGACGCCAATAGAGATGCCACCATTCAGCTTGCGCTACCACGCATTGACGTGAACGCTGCAGTCACACAAGCACTTGACCCAGATACTATGGCAACACAGACGATGCAGATTGCGGCAACCCGCAATGCCCAACTCACCGCCACAATGAATGCCGCCCCGACACAGACGGCACTCGCCCAGATTACTCAGACCATTGGTGGCGTGAGTACGGCAACGAGTGCAGCACGCCAAACCCAAACCGCGTTGATACGCCAAACCCAAACCGTGGTAGCCCAGCTGACACAAACCAGTGCACTCGAGCGTACGGTCACTGTGGCAGCCCAACGCACGGCCACCGTGGCAGCCCAACAGACGGCCACCGTCGTCAGCAACCTGACGCGCACGGCTATTGCCCAGAATACGCGTACGGCGGCCATGGCAAATACCCAGACAGTGGCTGTACAACGCACAGAGACAAGTGCGCTACAACGCACCAGTACGGCCATTCAGCGCCAAACTGATACGGCGGTTGCATATACTACGCGGACAGCCGTGATGGCATTGACACAAACTGCCATCGTAGACCGCAATGCGACCACAGTGGCGGGACGCACGCAGACCGCAGCAATCGTCAATCCCACCAATACGGCCGTGATGGCACTCACCCGCACCGCCGCCAGCGAACTCACGCAAACGGCCAACACCATCCGTACTGCGACCACTGAATGGCAACGCACCGCAACCGCCGCGCAACGCCAAACAGATACAGCAAATTACTACATGACCCGTACGGTGGTTGTCGCTATCACCCAAACAAATATTGCCGACCGCAGTGCTACGGCTATGATGGGGCGCACCCAAACTGCCGAAATCGTCAATCCCACCAATACGGCCGTGATGGCACTCACCCGCACCGCCGCCAGCGAGCTGACACAGACGGCCTATGCGGTGCGTACGGCCACCACCGAATGGCAACGCACCGTAACAGCCGTTGCCCGCCAAACAGACGCTGCAATTTTCTACATGACGCGTACCGCCGTAATTGCGATTACTCAGACGGATATCGCAGACCGCAGCGCCACTGCCATCATGGGGCGTACCCAAACCGCCGAGATTGTCAATCCCACCAATACGGCCGTGATGGCACTCACCCGCACCGCCGCTCGCGAACTCACGCAAACGGCAAATAGCATCCGCACCGAGACTATGGCGGTGATCCGTACTGGCACAGCCGAAGTTAATCAGACCAACACTGCAATTGCCAATAGTACACGCACCGCCAATCGCGCCTTGACACAAACTGCACTCGCAGAACGCTATACGGCGCAAGCCACAGCCCGCACCGCAACAGCTGGTGCGGTCTATGCGACGTATACTGCGATTGCGACGCAACGGACTGCCACCGCAATGGTGCAACAGACCAGCACGAGCGAGGCTCGCCAGACAAATACTGCGGCCGCAAATCTGACTCGCACGGTGGTGCTCGCACTGACGCAAACTGCAGCTGTCGAAAAAACGATGACGGCGCTTATAGCTCGTACGGCCAGTCGCGAAGCGTGGAATTATACGGCAACTGCGAGTCGCATTGCGTGGAACGCAACCGCAACGGTAACAGCGCAAACTGCGGTTGCAGCCCGTACCCAGACTGCTGCCGCAGTACGCACACAAACCGCACTCGCACAGATTACGCCTATCCCCATCGGCAGTACCAAACGCACACCGACACCACCACCCTGGTTGACGCAATTCGGGCGCTAACGCTTGCTCCTCGATAGATTCACATTTCACACCAACATTGGTGCGAAATGTGAATATTACTACCTTGCATTATCTAATACCTTGTGATATATTGTTGCAGAATTGTGCTACACATACACAGTACGGAACCGTCAGGGAAGGAAGTGCACACATGAATGTGCAATTCAAAAAAGGTGTCCTCGAGTTATGTGTGTTAGCACTTGTCGCACGCCGTGATCACTATGGCTACGAGCTGGTAGAGCGTATTTCGCATCAAATCGAGATAGCCGAGGGGACTGTCTATCCTCTTTTGCGGCGCCTCACTGATGAGGGATATTTCGAGACATACCTGCAAGAATCATCAGAAGGGCCGCCACGCAAGTACTACCGCATCACTGCTCTCGGTCGCACCACCCTGCACACGCTGCGCCACGAGTGGCAACAATTTGCGGCTGGGGTTAGTACGTTACTCAATGAAGGGAGCCGCCATGACTAAACAACAGTTTCTCGCTGAACTTGCGCGCGAATTGCAGCACATTCCAGAAAGCGAACGGCGCGATATTCTGCGTGACTACGAAGAATACTTCATTGATGCGGCACAAGCTGGTAGAAGTGACACCGAAGTCATTACCACGCTGGGGAATCCTACTCAGATCGCGCAACAGCTGATTGCAGACCGGCACGTCAAACCCGTCACACGCCCACCCACACTATGGGCAAAACTCAAATATGCGGTAGCCCTGGTCTGTTTGATTACTGTGAATGTGGTTATTCTGCTTGGGCCACTGCTTGCAGTAGCAACAGCAGCCATCTACGTCTGGGGCTTTAGTATTGCACTCGCCGTAGCGCCGATTGTCTATCTGAGCGTGCTTCGCTTCGATATGCCAATTTACGATTCCTTGTCCATTTACGCACTGATGCAGGCAATAAACATGCCAATGCACTTGCAAGGCATACTTCTGCGAGTCGGCGGATTTGCGAGTCTCGTGATAGGCGGAATCGGCATCTTGATTTGTATCACACTCTTTTATTTCACCCGCTGGTGTATTCGTTTGATAAAGAAATATCTAGACGCAAATGTGACGTTGATACGTGGGAGCACACAATGAACCTGTTTCGTATTCGCATCAAATGGATCGTAGTGACTGCGCTTTTATCCATCTTCGTGGGCGTCGTGGGCATCGCATTGAGCATCACGCCAGAATTCGTACGGTTTATTACAAGTCTTGACCTTCGCAACCTTGTTCCGGATAAATCAGATGCAACCTACATGCTGTATGACGAAATTGACGTCCAACCATCAGCAAACGTGCAGATTCTGGCGACGGGTGGGAATGTGAGTATCAGCGAAAGCCCCACCAATCAGATAAAGGTGTTTTTCCATGTGCCGTATAAACCAAATGATAGGTTGATACCACTTATTGCACAAAATGGTGCCACATATGTGATTGACGAACGTGCAATTTGGCAGGAACTGGCCGGTAATACGAGCCAACCCAACATCACACTCGATGTGCAAGTTCCACACGGCACGTCACTCACCATCACGAATACGTTCGGGGAGATCAACCTAGGTGGTATATTGCACAACGTGGTCGTCTCTTCCACGTTAGGCACAATAACAGTCAATTCCGCACAAATCGATCAACTCGATTTGACGAGCACAGTCAGTAGCAGCATCAAAGGACTCGCCCCAAAATCAACAAATATCTCACTCAACCGTGGCAGTGTGGCACTCCACGTCGTCCAGGCAGGTCAACATGACGTCTATGTCAAAGATGGCAGCATAGCGATGAAAGTAGATCAGACGATGACAATTGCCACAGTGCACCGCGCCAACAACGGTACATTTCATAGCGAGGTCGTCAACACCAAGACCAATCCCGCCGATGTATCGCTCAGCCTGATCATCGACAACGGAAACATCGAGGTCACGCCACCGTAATTATCATTCCATACCATCACGATTATTGGTCAAAGATGCCGTAGCGGTATGCGGCCAGATACAGAATCTCGAGAATCACGTCATTGTAGGCCAGCCCTGCAGCATTGGTCATCAGAAACAAGTCGCTGAAATCGGGTGTCATCCCCGGCAATGCGTTTATTTCAATTAAATGTGGCATCCCAGCAGCATCAAAGCGCATGTCAACACGTGAGATGTCGTTAGCACCCACTGCTTCATGGGCTGCAATGGCGAGCCGATACAATTCGGCATACGTAGCAGCATCCAGCGGTGCCGGGCAAATAAACGATGCCACACCCTCATCGGCAATGGCCAACGTCTTGTTGGCAGTACCATAGACACCAGGGGTAACAGATGTGCTACTTTCGATTTCGAGAATCGGCAAGCGCATGTAGCCGTCTGGAGCATAGTGCTGCGGCATACGGCTGGCGTGCCGAGCACGGGATCCACCAACAATCCCCACCGTGAATTCGCGTCCCGGCAAGTAGGATTCTACGAGGGCCGGTTGTGCATACTGTGCAATAATCCAGCGTACGCGCGTATACAGCGCATCCACGGTATGCACAATTGAACCTGCATCCATGCCTTTGCCAGAGCCCTCACAGGCAGGTTTGACAAAGAGTGGAAAGACGAGATTAGTGGCGAGTCGCTCGGTGCCGCTGACAAACACTTGAAACTGCGCCGTGGGGAGCCCATGTTGCTGCCAGATGCGTTTGGTCAGCACTTTGTCGAGTGTGACAGCGTTGGTCAGTACCCGTGATGCCGTATACGGTATCTGGTAGAGTTCGAGCACAGCTGGAATGTGTGCCTCACGGGCATCGCCGTACATTCCTTCGGCAATGTTGAAGCAGATATCGGGTTGGATCTCACGCACACGCACAGGAAAGGTGGCATCACCTGGTAAAAATGAGACCTGATGACCATCGGATGCAATCGCCGCGCACAAGGCATCAATCGTACTTTGCTGGTCAAATTCTGCTTCAGCATCGGGTGTCGGCAGTGGGGTTGCGAGCTGGCCTTTGAGGTTGGCAACGACCGCCACCCGCATTGGCGGTAATTTCCGTGGCTGCTCAGTCATTCGGGTCCGTTCTGCTTAGGTCGCACTGTGTGACTGATTAAACCATAGTCATCGCACTTCGTCAATAACTGTACACATCTCCGCCGGTTATCACCACAAACATCACATGCTACTGCGATAGTTATAGTGGCAGACACTAGTGCGGGTGCGTCTGAGCGGCGCCTTCCATACCCGTATCAGCCAACGGTGGATACAACGGCCCCGTCGGCGTATAATCATCGACATCATTGGTCTGGGCACCCGCAGGCAATGGCACGGCACCAGCAAGCAGTGGATCGTGGGTTGCAGTCATCCAGTGCCACAAACGTGCCCGCATATCGGAGAGTGTCTCCGCATAGTGCAGATTATCAACCAGATTATTGGCCTCGTTCGGGTCAAACACCAGGTCATACAACAGCTCACTGTCAAGAGGTCGATCACCCCAACCATGATCGTGCCACACCGTTTTGCTGGGACTGTCATCGACATTTGGGCGCACAGGCGTCGTGCGCCCATCAAAGCGCTTGATGTATTTGTAGCGTGATGTGTGCACGGCGCGCATCGGTTCATAGGCGGCATGGTACGTCACTTCCGCATAAAGCTGCGCATGCAGCACATCCACTTCACCACGCACGAGTGGCAACAGCGATTTGCCTTGCAACCAGGCTGGTGCCGGGATACCGACAAGTTCACAGACTGTGGGGAAAATATCCATGTGCGTGACCGCCGCCTCAATCATCCGCGGGCCTGCAAATCCGCCTGGTCCACGCACAATCAATGGCACACCAATCCCGTGGTTGGTCAGTGTCGTCTTCATGCCAGGAAAGGCTGGACCATGGTCGGTCGTATAAAACATCAATGTGTTTTCAACCAAACCGGCCTCGCACAGAGCCTGCATGACCACACCGATTCCATCATCGAGAATGCTGGCAGACTCAATAAAGGCTGCCATATCGCGGCGTGTCTCTGGAGTATCAGGGACAGGGGCAGGTGGTCGACAGTAGGTGATGTCTGCGTCGTCATGCTGGGGAAATTCACGGTGCGTCTCGAAAAATCCAATCTCCATGTAAAAGGGCTGTGGCACCCGTTGCAAAAAATCACGGGCCGCGAGGACCACGTTCGCCGCACGCCCACTTTCAACCCACACATGGTCATAACCGATCTGGTGCGGCTGTTTGGCGACGTGTTGCACCCCAAAGAGACTACTGTGATAGCCAGCTGGACGGAGTGTGTGCAGGATGTGTTGGGTGATGTCGACGAGAGCGAATCCACGATGAGCCAGACCGTTCATGCCATTACAATGCGGGGCATGCCCAGTCACCAAGGCTGAGCGGCTCGGCGAACAATTCGGTGCCACGCTAAATGCATTGCGAAAGACCACGCCCTGTTCAGCAAATCGCTGCAGATTCGGGGTAGGTACCGCATGGCCGTACGGCTGGATATACCGCCCCGTATCATGTGAATGCACATAGATGATATTTGGTTTCATCAGCATGCTCCTGTAGTACAAGAAAGCCAAAGGGCATGGACACGTTACGGGCGTATCGTCACACACTCACCGGCGATGCGCCCCTCAGTACATACCAACCCTACCCCACCCTGTTGCCACGTCGTATCACGTGCGTGCAATACCTGTCCGGCAACCTGTGCCGTGATGTGGTCTTGCACCACTGACACCTGGAGCTCGTAGGGTGTCGCCTGCTGCCAGTCGAACGAAATCTGTGCGAGCACTGTCCGTACATCATCGTGTTGCTTGACTAGCTGCATGAGCCCACCTGCCACGAATTGCAGCGCATAATAGCGGCGCATCCCCTGCACACGCACCGCCAATCCACCAGCCACACACAAATGTGGGATGATGGTCGCCATCGCCGTATAGTCACGCCAATCAGCAGTACCCATGCAAATCAATCCCGTACCGCTGTTTTGTGCCAAACGAAACGGTTCTGGCCATGATGGGTGCCAATTATCACAGCCATCCACCCATGCCCGGCGCCACAGCACACCGTTGTGGGTGGGTTTGGTGAGGGTAAGGGTGGGTGTCCCCTGCCATGTCAAACAGTCCACATACACGCACCCATCGGCACGCACGGCACTCGTCAACTGCAGCCCAACAGCCATGATGGGGGCGCCGTGCGTGTCAGGAATCTGCCACGTCACATCACGCACATCTGTGGCCGCAAGGATGACCTGCGGACCGCACATGGTTTCAATGGCATCATCGACACCATAGACACGCACGATGAGTTGGGCATGCACGGGTTGTTGATTCTGTGCATCTGCAACCAAGCGCGCGGTAAGCATCTGACCACTGTAGAGCGTAGGTGATGCCAAAATCTGGTACGAGCTCCGCGTCTCGATGCCATCTGGCGGAATAAATGTCATGGTAGTTGCCACCGCACTACGCCCCAACGCCAGGCGATGATAGCGGATTGCGAGGGCGGGTGTATCGCCACCGTTGTAGCCCATGACCTGGTCGATTGTCGCAACACCACGGCTGTGTGGTGTATCGTCGCCAACAAATCCTTGCACGGCGCCAGGCAAACCAAAGTGGAACTTAGCTCCATTTTTGGGCGCCAGCACGGCTTCTCCGTGATGGTGACGTGCCATATTCACCACGTGGTATGTTTCCGTGAGGGCATCGGTGATAGCACGTCCGCCATCTGCCGTCGGCAAGTAGAGGCGATCAGCCACAGGACCACGCCAATCTGGTCCACCATCAAAGAGCGCCAAGCCGTTTTTGATACCCAGCAGACATCCCACATTAGCCGCATTACAGTCAGTATCCCAGCCGGCAGTATTGGTAATCATGAGGGCACGTTGCAGGTCATCTCCACCATACAACAGCCCCAGGTGAATCAGAGCATGATTAGGCACCATGTGGCAGTTGCCACCAAATTTATCGTAGCCGTAATGAGATTCGATCTGCTGGCGTGCATGATGCCAATCAGGGTACTCAGCGTGCCAATCGCGTACATCGTGGATGAGGCGGGCGATTGTGCTGTCACGTGGGATAAACGTAAGCGCACAGTCGATGAGTTTGTTGAGGTCGTGCTCTACAAATGCCTGTGCCTCCATGGCAGCAATCACCTGTGCACCGTAGATAGCCTCACCATCGTGGCTGACACTTGCTGCTCGGCGGGCAAGATCAGCAGCCAGTGCCGGGTCACCAGGAGCGACCATGGCCCAGCCATCAATAAAGATTTGTGAGCCGATTTGCTCGGCGACCACCTTGGAATTCAGCGCAATTGAGCCGCTTTGTGGTGCAGGAATACCATTTTTGAGGCGCATATATGCGGTGTGTTCAGTCGAATTGCCCACCCCACCCCACCACAAAATAGTGCGCTCTTCGATGAGGTAGTTGAGCCATGTTTGACCAATCTGCGCGGCTGTTACTCCTAGTGAATGACCATGATCAGGGATGGCACGCAAAAAGGTAAATGTACCCGTAATATCATCATCAGCCACAATCAATGGCATCCCCCGTTGTTCGTGGACGTAGTAATTGATTTCGCCGAGTTCCGCCATAATGCGTTCGTGGGACCATCCCTCAAAAGGGCGGCCGACATAGACACCGATAATTTTGCCAAGGATACCAGCATAGACACGTTGTACATAATCGTGTGGGAGCATCATTGCACCTTTCTGGGTGTGAACTGGGATGGGTTGATGAATGCCCTCATTGTAATACCAAGCAACTTGCCTGACAACAACTAGTGCTATAATCACACACATAGATTCCTGCCAGATCATACTGCACCTGGTTTCCGACAGAGGAGCGTTCAACGATGAGCACGACACCAGCACACATGTCAGCACTGGTCTGGCTTGGACCAAAGCAGATGGAATTACAGCGCGTGCCAGTGCCACTTCCAAACGATGGCGAGGTGTTGATTCATATTGGTGCCGTGGGTATTTGTGGATCCGAATTGAGTGGCTACCTCGGCGAGAGCAGCATCCGCTTCCCCCCGCTCATCATGGGGCACGAGGGAGCGGGCACCATTGTAGCAGGAAGTGGTCGTTTGTACGATGGTACGCCTGCCCAGGTGGGACAGCGTGTGACATTCAACCCACTCGTCTCATGTGGGGCATGTGATCGGTGCCAGCGCGGGCTAGAGCATTTATGTCGCAGTCGTAAACTGCTGAGTGCGCATCTCCCGGGGGCATTTGCCGAATATATGACCATACCAGCTAATCTCTGTTGGTCACTACCTGACCACGTCTCCGACATCGCCGGATCGTTATGTGAACCACTTGCATGCACCGTCCACGCAGTCAGGCTGGCGCAACCGAGTCCAGAGAGCATCGTCCTCATTCTCGGTGCCGGTCCCATTGGTTTGTGTGCCATTGCTGCGGCAAAAGCGCGCGGAGTACGGACCATCATCAGTAGTGATATTGCTGATAATCGGCTCGCAGTAGCCCGTGAATGGGGCGCAACCCATACCATTAATGCCCGCAGTGACGATACCGTCAAAGCCGCCCGTGCCCTCTTCCCAGGTGGTGTGGATGTGGTGATTGATGCAGTAGGCACCAGTGCAGTGCGCAACCAGGGGATTATGGCGACTGCACCGGGTGGCACGGTGGTACTGATGGGTCTCCACGAAGACGAAACCGCCATCCCGACCAACTATGTCATCCGCCAAGAAATCAGCCTGTTGGGGTGTTTCTGTTATACGCAGCATGATTTTGCCACAGCGGTTGATTTAATCGGGCGTGGCGTGGCACACCCAGCCAGCAACTGGCTCATCGAACGCCCACTCAGTGCCGGCGATATGTCGTTCAAAGAGTTGCTCGCAGGTACCGCACCTGTCACCAAGATTGTGTTACGTCCCTAGTCAGCCGTACACGACCGCCACCGCATCTGCGGTGGCGGTTTTTTATGCTGCGTTAAGTGTATATTTATATGTTTCTCATTAAAAATACAGGCCCTTATTGTATGCTGGTATCAGCGAACAATATTTGGATATCCTCGCTTTCTCGATCAGAAAGCGTTGCCATACCCGCCACTGGGAGTCCCAGTGGCGGGAGTATGTTTGGTACCACACATCTAGGTGTCAGCTACTCGATTACCATGCTCTTTACCGCACCTCGCCTAAAAAATGCCGCATGATGGCAGCATAGTCGGTAAGCCCAACCACACTTGTCCACTCCTCGTCACTACCGATTCCACCGCCAACTGGGCCAAACTCCACGCCGGCACATCCGACATGCGTGAAATGCCGCGCATCCGACGACCCCATGGCGGCACTCAACGGTGCCGGCGTGCCACGCACTGCCTGCACGGCCGCCTGGAGCAGTACGATATCGGGGTGCGTGGCAGGCACGTCCAAGGCAGGCTCATCAGCAACAACCTCGACATGGCATTCGGTGCCCACACACGCGCGAATACGCGCAACCACGGTAGCTGCATCTGCTGGAATGCAGCGGATGTCGAGCCACATGTGCGCATCATCGGGAACTTTGTTGAAGGCCATGTTTGTTGTTTCGATACGAGCCAAATTGACCGTCGTCACCCATGCCTCACTCATGGGCACGGCAAAGAGGGCACTGATGCGCTGCCAGGCATCCATCAGCCGTACCAGCGCATTCTGGCCACGCCACGGATAGGCACCATGTGCGGTCACACCCTGGGTGCGTATGTTGAGCCATACAATCCCTTTGGCTTGATGCACCACATTGAATTGCGTAGTTTCACCACTAATCACAAAATCGGCACGTACCCCCTGCTCAACCTGCAGGAGCGTGCCATCAAAGCCACCTATTTCTTCGTCGCTGACCACTTGGAGTGCGAGCGGATAGGGCACACGGTGCACCATGTCGGCAAAGACGGCACACAGTACGGCCAAGTTGGACTTCATGTCGAGCGCACCAACCCCGTAGATGCGGTCGTCGACCCGTGTCGCTTGGTACTGCTGTGGTTTGCCAGGGATGACATCAACATGACCGTTGAGGATGACACGAAATCGTTCAGGGCGAGATGCCCCAGCATACGCCAAAAAGCTGTGATGACCGTTGCGCACAAACCACTCCACCGTCACATCCGCAGGGAGCTGCCGGGCAATCAAATCAAGCGCAGCCCGTAACTCATCATGCCTACCAGCATCAGTGCGCAAACCGATCAGTTGACTCGCCAGCATGATTACATCAACCATCGCAGTGCTCCGCTTACAGGGTAAAGACGTGGGTCTGTGCGACTGTTTCGTAGCCAAGTGTGGCATAGAGTGCCGCCCCTTCGTACGATGCCATCAACGTACTGGTGTGCATACCTGCAGCAGCATCGTCGTTGAGCATGGTCTGCATCAAGGCACTCCCATAGCCACGCCGGCGCTGTGCTGGCGCCACATACACCATGCTGACATAGCTATACCCTGATTGCAGACGCAATGAACGTCCACGGGCAACCATTTCGTCCGCACAAAAAATAGCATAATGCCCCATCTGGGGGGCAGCCACATCGAATTGACTGAGCCACGGCTCACCTTCGGGATCCATGGCATTCCATTGCGTGATTTCCGCAAGCGTTGCACGAAGTACAGCATGGTGCGGATGCTCCACTCGTCGCATACGCACATCAACAGCCATCAGCAGTTCGCTGTAGGCGTGTGTGGCACCGAGTGCCTGATACAGTGCAATATCGCGGTCATCATCGGCGCAGACCGTGATGTAGCAGAGTGATGCAGGTGGCACTGCGCGAATGCATGACATTGCATGCGCTGGAACACAGTCGGCCACAAAATAGTCATCACACAGATGTGGCTGCGTGACACGGAATCCGTGGACTGGCGCACACGCCAACCATGTACCCACAGCCTGTTTGTATGGCGTACCAACAAACCCAGCAACGCAGGCATCCCAGATTGCTGCACGATGCATAGCTGAATCCTTCACGCACGGTTATCTATACCATTACTGCATCTATTGTATCGTGGCACACGTGTCCTGTATAGCGCCGATTCGGTTTATAATCAGACCAAGGTATACAAAGGTTTAATACTATGAGCGCAAACACACATACATTCATCATTACCGGCATGGATTGTTTGGATTGCGCCAAAAGCATTGAGCGGGGTGTTGCGCAACTTCCGGGTGTCACCACCTGCACACTCAACTTTACCAGTGCACGCTTGCAGGTAACAGGTGCCATCAACGCAGATGTGATTTTGGCGCGTGTACAATCACTGGGATATGGTATCTCAGATGCATCAGCAACACCTGTCATTCACACCGTGCCACCATCATTTATCGCATTCATGTGGCAACGACATGAGACGCAACTCGCACTCCTCGGATTACTCCTCATCAGTCCGTGCATCGTATTCGGCGAACTACTCGGGTGGGAACGTTGGTGGCTCGACCTGTTAGCGATCATTTCCCTGCTCTGTGCCATCCCACCAATTCTGCGCAGCGCCTGGCGCAGTCTTTGGATTAATCGAGAATTATCCATCAACGTCCTGATGACCATTGCGGCAGGTGGTGCAATTGCCCTTGGCCAATATGTCGAGGCAGGGATGGTGGTCGTACTGTTTGCTATCGGTGAAGCGTTGGAGGGATATAGCAGCAATCGTGCGCGTGCCGCAGTCTCTAGTATGTTTGCCTTGGTCCCTGAGCAGGCATTGCGACAGCACATCACTGATTGCGGTGATTCTCACGAACACCTGGTGCCTGTCAGCGCGCTGGAAATCGGTGATACCGTGATTGTCCGTCCTGGTGAGCGGGTCCCATGCGATGGCATCGTAGCGCGTGGTGAATCA
>Ga0315907_10001727_pt1 | contig 29134 bp, 44 predicted proteins | sample LakEriMetagenome_3_FD_203525 | JGI IMG/M metagenome (GOLD analysis project Ga0315907, IMG submission 203525) | Freshwater fungal communities from buoy surface, Lake Erie, Ohio, United States - Buoy 12 MA123 | ecosystem: Environmental > Aquatic > Freshwater > Lake > Lake biofilm | place: USA...
CAACAACACTACCAGCACCAGCATAGTAACCAGCAGCAATAGTTGCTTTCAATAAGCGACCCATTTGCGTTTGAGATACTAAAGCATAAGAAGGAACAAAGTTCGCAGTCTTTTGGTTAGCGATGTAATCTACTAATTGTAACAAATCGTTAGTTTCAGCAGTTGTAGTTGAACCTGTTGCAGCACCAGATACAGTAGAGAAAAACGCAGCGTTCTCAGCCTTAAAGAAATCTCTTTGTAACATTCTTGGTAAAGTTTGAGTCAAGAAAGGTAAAGACTTTAACATTTGCTTAGAGAAAGTAGAGAAACCAGCAAGGTAGTCATTTACAACTTTAACTTCAGTTAAAGAGTAGTTGTTTTCGCCTTTATCAGAACCTTCAGTTTGAGCAGAAATGTTGTTAGTTAAACCAGCGTTCTCACGATAGTAAACATACAATCCAGTCTCACTTCTAACAGTAGGGATTAAATCTCTAAAATTTAAAGATTGTGCTGGTTGGATAGCTGGGTTCGGAGCATAAGATGCTTGAGAATCACCAGTTAAGTTACCACTTAAAGTCATTGTCTTAACATCAGATAAATCCAAACGGAATTTACCATTAGTCTTCAAAGACTTCTCCATTGCATCGAAATTACCATCTAATTTCTCCATAATTACTTCATCCATAAACTTAACTTCTTTCTTAGCTGCTTTCTTTTGTGTAGCTAATTGAGAGTCGATTTGCTTTTGTAACTCGTCTTTTACAACAGTTACTTGTGCAGACACTTCTTTGATTTGTGCTTCTGCGTTAGCTTGAAAACCTTTAAGGTTCTCAGCCATTTCGTTGATTAAATTTTCCATTTTTACTTTTTAAATAGATTGTTAAATTGCTTAATTGCCTTTAATACTTCCTCATCGTTTTTTTCTTCTACAACTGGTGTCGGCTCAACTGCTTCAGCGGGTTGAGTGATTGTTTCAGTAATTTCCAAAGTCAATAACTCGGCTTGTATTTGTTTTATTTGAATCTCCATTAAAGCAAAGGTGTCATCTGTGAAACTTCCACCTCTAAATGCCTTAATTAAGTTTTCTAATCTTATTGATAAATTTTCTTTAGTTTCTTTGAACTCACCCTTGAAACCCAATGTTGGAGTTTCAGGATTAGCACCCCAAAGAACTGCTGAACCTTCATATAGTTTTAATTCTGTGATTGTACGAACTCCAGTCTTTTGGTTTACATCTGACTTTAACGTACTAAATCCGATTGAGTGTTGATTAATTAAACCAGCTTCATATAACTTAATAGCATCTTCGCCACATTCAGTTTCTATTAAGTCAGTAACCGCAACAAGCATATCGCCTTCTATGTACAATTCTTTAGGCTTACCTAAAGTATGTGCCATATCAGCTTTGTGGTCTACTAAAGACCAAATCATATTCTTGCCTTTTGGTCCACGTTCTTTGATAGTCTTGGTAAACGCTTCAGCAACGATAATATCGTTATCTAAATCCACGTTTCCAATCCTTGACCAACACGCTTTAACTGTTCTTGATTCTGGCTCTATATCCAAAATCATATCATTGTAGCTTTTGTTTTCAATCTTACTCATATAACAAAGTTATTAATTTTTTTTAATCTGCTAACAAATCTCTTATTAAATTAGAAATTTGCATTAAAGCCACGTTATTTATTAGATTCCATACTAACCCCATATCTCCCATTGGTGGGTTATCTTGTAACCTTTTTGGCTTTCCATCTTCGCCTCTTACGGCTTCATAGCCTAACGTACAACGGCAATTGATAACATCCCCAGCACTTCCACTTGGGTCGCAAGGATGTAACATTTGCTCAAAACCTCCATTCTTAGTCTTAACATTAAATTTTTCATCGTATGCTACTTTTACTCCATCCATATGAAAATGGTCAAACATATCTCGTGGAACTCTCCTTGTTCGGTTATCCCTTGCAGCAATCCATTCCTTAATAGTTACAAGTCCAGTTGCAGCCGTTCCTACCATTGAGCCAATATTCGCTGCTCTGCCTGTTTCCGTTCTTGCTATCATCTCTGCTCGGTAATCCGTTATCCCAGCGGTTCTTAATAGTTTGATTGTTTCTTGCATAGTTAAACCTTCATCAACTGACTTTATTAAGTATTGTTGAATCTGATTCTTTGTTGTTTGTGTTATCTCTGCTGCAATACTATCTAATCCTTTTAATTCAAGGTAGGTGAGCATTACATAAGTAAACAAATCAGTCTGCTTACTTTTAAACTCCTCTGGTCCAAAGTAACCTTTAACCGACTTCGACACATTCTTTTCGGCAATTTGTGCCATCTTAACGCCCATTGCAATATGAACGTTTTGGATGGTCTTTTTTATCTTCTTATCGCTAATAGCGTTTAAATCTTGGGTATCGCAATAAGTATCTACTTGCCTTTGTAGTTCTTTCTTAAACTTTGGCGAATAGGTTTTTATTGCGTTTAAATATAGTTTCCTATAATCTTGCCAAATCATTATTCAGGTATTGTTAATGGTTGAAACTCATCTGGACTTTGTAAACTTGATGGAATGTATAATTTTTCCATTTCAGCTTGGTCAACGTAATCAGGTATTTCTAATCCCATTATATCCATCTTTTGCTTAGGTGCAATCCACCACGCTTTATCCAACCATTCTACTTGCTCCGCTTTGTTTGCTTCTAATTCTCCATAAACAGTTGGGTCAAAGTCAACATAAACATCTGTATTTCTATAACCCCAATCAGAATGTAGTTTTCTGTTTAAGTTATCTCTAATACCAACTAACAAAGGAATAGCACAACGAACTGTTAATGCTTTCTCTCCTTCTCTTTGGTTGTTGTAAGTCTTATTGTCGGCATCGTTTAATAGTTGAGAAGGTACTCCGTAAATGTTACAAAGTGCTTTCATATCCCACTTCTCACTCTCAATGATGTCTAATTCAACAGGACTTAATCCGATTTGTTTCCAATCTACTTTATAACCACTAACCGCAATTGAATTAAAGTTAGCAGAGCCACCTTTTTCACTCACGGCTCTTTTAAGTGCTTGTGCTTGTTGTGTTCCACTAATAGGGTCAAAGCGTTCATCATTCATAAAAAGAACTCCAGCTGGACCACCATTCTGGAACGATGCAACCGCAGCAGTCTTCGCTTCGTTTGAACGAGTCAAGTTTCTCGCAGCAGCCATCAAAGGAGATTGACCATATAGTTGATTCCCAGTTGTATTCCATTGTAAGTTTATGTATTTATCTTGTAATACTTCTTGTTTAGTAAAGTTCCAAAGTGGACCATAGTTTAATTGGTAACCGCTAATAGTTGGAGGGAAGTTTTGAATGTCTGCTAAAACGTACATATATTGCGAAGGCAATACATACATTTCATACGGCTTACCATCGTTATTGCCACCATCAATCATCTTTGCGTAAACAAAAGAGTTACCTGTAACTAATTTAAAAGTACACCAAGCCTCTACGAAATCGCCAAAGGTATCTTCTTCATTAGGATATTTTAACAACTCGTTTAATCTTGCATCGCCTGTATATAATTCAAACGCTTTCTTATGTAGCTTCTCAACATCCTTCCAGTTCTCAATCTTATCTGGTTGGCTCATTAACGCTTTATATTTCTTTGCAGAACTTTCATCAACCACTTTATAAACGTGGAATGGAGCAAGTTTTGCTTTGTCCGCAATTAATTTAACGATTGAATAAACTATATCGTTTGCTGAATAACCATCATTAACAAAGCTAATGTTATCTCCACCTTGCCAAGTTATTATCCCTTGTTGTATTGCAACTTGTCCGTTAAAAGGAATTTGTGGTAGTACAGTAGATAGTTTTTGTCTTTTACCAAAAAAGTCAAGTAATCCCATTATATATGAATTTAAAACAAAGTTAGTTATTTTATACTAAAAAACAGATACTTCAAATTTTAGCTTGGTTAAATGCGTAAATACGGCATACCTACAAGCATCCATTAAGTCATCGTTTGCCTTCACAGGTTCTTCTATTACATTATCGTTTTTATCCTTTTTCCATTTGTAAGACATAAACTCCCTTCTAAGGTTTTTGCTATTGTAGTGCAAGTTTATTGGGTAAGACTTCATCTTTACTATTCCTGCCCATACATCCTTTTGTGCTGGTTTAATGTTAAAGCCTTGTCGGTAAAGTTCCTCAATAGATTTAGGCTCGGCAGCATCCGCATAGATTGTGGCACGTTCTGGTAGCTTCTCTTTAATCAATCTTGATAGGTCGCTAAGAGTTAATCCGCTTTGGTAAACTATTTCCTCAAAGTAGTTTTGTCCTTCGTAGTGTGTAACTTTTATAAGTGCTGCTGGATGCACATAACCAAAGTCCAATCCGTAAAACACATCGCCTTCAGGTGCTTCATCGTATTGTTTCCATTGTGTGTATATAATTTCTTTTGCAGAGCCTCGTTCTCCTAAACCATAAACCTTCCACATAAAGTCATCAGGCAAATCTTTGTATTGCTCAATGTTTCTTATTTGGCTTTCGCTTAGATTAGTTATGTTGTTTAGATATGTAGAATGGATGCGTTTGTTCATTGGGTTATCAGCTACATCATAAACCCAAGAAATAAAGTCAGCTGGATTCCAGTCTAAGAATACTTGTCCAGTTGTACGAATCAAAAGCTGGTCAAACAAAGCCTTGCTAATTAGGTTTGCCTCGTTTACAAATAGTATATCCCTTGCTGGACCTTTTGCCTTGTCTGGGTCTTCCAATCCAAACAACTCTATGTAAGAACCATTCTTAAACGTATAAATGAAATCAGTATATCGAAACTCCTTCTCATCCCATATATTCCATTGTTCTAATATATTTTTAAAGTCTCTATAAACTCCTCGTTTAATATGTGGAAGGGAATGTGATACCATTGAAATCCTTGTATTAGGATTGCTTATTGCTATGTGTATTAGCAACTGAACAACTGAATAGCTTTTGCTTGACCTTGAACCACCTTCGTTACAGATTACAGGAAACCCATCTTCGTATGCCTTTTTATTAGCATAAAAGACAGGTGTTGCCTTAATCTTTAATTGGTTGACAATCTGCATCTGGCTCAATAGTTATTTGAACACTACCCTTAATGTCAGCAGTAATGTCTGTTGTTTGTTTAGGTCTGCCCTCTAATCTATCTAAAAGAATCTCGTATGCTTTTAAGTCTCCCTTTCTCGCCTTTGCTATGATTTGCATATCTAATTGTTCAGCTATGCTAAACTCCTCATCTTCGCCTGTTACTGGGTTGCGTACCTTAGTAACCAACTCCAATAAACGTAAAAGTCTTGTCTTGCTATTAGGAACACCTTTAGGTCTTCCGTTTGGGTTTCCGCTTACCCCTTTTTCAAATTGTGTATCTATATTTGGAAATGCCATAAGTTACCTGTTTTTTACCTGTATTACAAAATTACCCCATTCTTCTTGATAATCAATGAAGGGTCAAGTTTTTGCATCCTATCAATAATTACTTGGCAGTATTTAGGGTCAAGTTCTGTTCCGTAACATTTGCGACCTAATTGATGCGCTGCTACCATTGTTGTTCCGCTTCCTAAGAATCCATCTGCTACCAAGTCACCTGTTTTAGAACTATTTGTTATTTGATAAGCGATTAGTTCTACAGGCTTCATTGTAGGATGCTCTGCGTTTCTACTTGGTCTTTGGAATTCTAATATTGTTGTTTGTTTCCTGTCTGAATACCAACTATGCGATGCTCCTTCCTTCCATCCGTATAAACAAGGTTCGTGCCTCCATTGGTAGTCTTGCCTTCCCATTACCATAGAATTTTTAACCCATATCAAGCATTGCTTTACCATTATGCCAGAATCTGCCATTGCTCTTCTAAAGTTTGCTCCTTCGCTATCAGCGTGCCAAACATACCAAGAACCTCCAGCTTTTGTATATGAACCAAGAGCCGTGTAAAAATCGTATAAGAATTGGTAAAAGTCGCCATCTTTCATACTATCATTTTGAATAGTTAGGGCATCTTTAGTCTTTCCTGTATAAGCCACGTTGTATGGTGGGTCAGTAACTACCATATCTGCGTACTCCGAGCCGAATATTTTACCCCAATTGTCCGTTTCGGTAGATGAACCGCATAAAAGTTTATGTTGCCCTATTTCAAAGATATCGCCTAAAACAATATCGGTTTCGCTACCACCCACAGGCACGTCAAAGTCATCTTCGGATGCATCTGCGTTTGTTATGGCAAAGTCTGGAATATCAAGACCCCAATCAGTTAATTGTTCTACATCCCAATTATTAGCTAAGTCATCCCAATCCCACTCGCCATATCCTACATTGTCCTTTACTATAAATTCTTTCTTTTGTTCTTCAGTTAGTTCTTTTGCTTGTTTTACAGGAACATCTGTAAGTCCAGCTTCAATACAAGCCTTTAGACGCATATTACCACCTAAAACAATATTGTTTTCGTCTATAACAATAGGTCTAAGTTCAAGCATCTGTGGGAAGTCTTGAATTGACTTAACTAGCTTCTTAAACTTGTCATCCTTAATGATTCTTGGGTTGCTTTGGTTAGGTTTGATTTCGTTGATGTTCATAGTATTTAGACTTTTTATTTCAGTTTGTATAGGGATTGAATTATAATCATTTCTTTCATCCATATTATCGGTTTTTTGTTGGTGTTCGTATTGATATAATGCTATCTGGCTTTTTTTCTAAATTGGTATATCCAAGCCATTTGCCACATTTGGTACACTCAAATTGTGTTTCTTTAATCTTACCAAACCAAACGTATCCTTCAGTTATTGCACCACATTTACAGGTGTATAGCTTCTTTCCGTATGTGTCTTTCATAGTTTATTCTTTAACTTGGTTACGTTATTTCTAAGAGGCTTTACCAAGTATATTATCTACCTTGCCTTGAATAAGGTTTAACTGGCTTATCCTTTGGACCAGATGTCTTCTTGTACTTGCCACACTTTCTTTTGCCAAAGCTAACCTTGTTGTTACTGCTTACTTTCGCCATAGTTGTTTATTAAATCTGCTAAATAATCAAATGCTTGTTCTTGTGTTTCTCCAAATACATAGTGAGTACATCCATCAATGACAAAAGAATAGCAAGAATATCCAGCTATAACTTCCTCTTTGCACGTTTCAAATATGTTACTTGTATCTATCAATTAGTTCTATTAATTCAGTTCTTTGCCATTTTTTAATCCTATTGTTAACCGCCTCAAACTCCAACTCTTTCACCGCTTTTTCACCTATCCTTTCTACTAAGCCAATCCTATACATTGCTTGATTTCCGTGCTTAAACATATTGCATCCAGCACATTGTAAATGGATGTTCCATTCGTTAAACCTTAAAGCCGAATAACCTTTAACAGTAAAGTAATGCCCAGCTTGATTTCCATTATAGCTTCCGCAACTAATACAAGGCAATCCTTCATCTCGTTTTCTAATATAAGCATTAACTACCTTTTGGGTTTTATCTAACAACTTGGGTAAAGGTATCAATGGCATAAAGCAAAATTAGCGTTACTTTTTCAATCTAACAACACATAATCTATCGTTATGCTTATATCGTTTCTTGTTAATTGGGTTCATATAAGTCATTATGGTTTTGTAATCAGTACCCAAAAACCTTATTGCCTTTGCTATTGACCTAAACCAAATCTCCTCTTTAGTATCTAAATAAATTAATCTAACTTCAATGTTATTATCTATTCCTGTCATTTAATCAATCTTTTTAATTCAAAGTATAAATGTGCAGTTAAATAAATAAAACAAGCTAAAGGAACGCTAATAAGAATAAACTTTAGCAATTCGTAAATAAATGTTAATAGTTTCATAGTTTGTTTTGTAAAAATAGGTACAAAGTATATCTTTTGCACTCGTTTTTTATAAATATTTCATTGTTTAATTTCTCCAAGTCCTTTTGAGTTTTAGCAGTTACCTTGTAATGTGCTATAATCTTTTTCTTTATTTGGTCTGCTTTATCTGGACTTAGATTATCCTTGTTTAATTCCTTTCGTTTCCATAGTATGTCAAAAGCCATCGTATTTAGTAACTCCCAGCCTCTTTTAGCAGACTTATCCCAATTTTCGTACAATGCCTCAATAACTTCATCATCTTGTATTTTAGGTATCTCTACTGCTTGTGGTTCTACATAAGTCTTTTGTCTTACTTGTAAAGCTATTGGCTTATATGCTGCCATTACATCACCAAAAAATTTAGGTGTAAACATAATTGCCTTGTCAACTGATAATTTTCCTATTGCGTATAGTTCAAATGCTACTCCAAGTTCCTTTAGTTTGTAATTTCCGTAATTTTTTATAACAAATTCGCAAATGAACTGAAATACTTCTATTGTTGGTGTTTGGCATCCGCTTAGTGCAACACAGGTCTTTAAGTGTTCCTTAACCTCTATTGGTGAACATCGACCAACACTCATAGTATCTAAAGCAAATACAACCTTTAATTCATCTGGTTCAAGTTTGTTATAGATTTCTAAGTGCAATAGTTTCTCGTTCTGAGTAAGAGAGTTTATGGCTTGTGGTAATACTTCTGTTAATAATTTCATCGTTCCAAGATTTGTTGTTTAAAAATGTTTCAGGGTTTTTACGGAATTGCTTGTCTGGTACTGATTGCTTGTAAAGGTCAAGATAATTCATTGCATTTTGCCTTTCATCATCAGTTAATTTATTCCACTTCTTTTTTAGTTTTTGCTTATCACCTACCTTTTTATCATATTCATTCCAAAACCATTCGAAATCTATATTTATATCTTCATTTATAGTTATAGTTCTATTTTCAGTTTCAGTTTCCATATGCTTAGCATATGCTTCGCTAGTGCTTTCTTTTTTAGGTGATTTAGCGTTATTTCTCCTACTTTCACTAAATTTTTGCCTTCTAATGGTTTCATTATACATTCTATCGTTGTAGTATAAACCATCATCAAATTTAAATTTATCCCATATTTCACTATCATATGCTTTACAAATGCTTAGCATATCCTTTTCACTTAATTTGCCTTTTTGATGTTGTAAGCACAAAAGTCTAATGTATTTTCCGACCTGTTCATTATCCATTGTAAAAGTGCCACTAAGAAAATCGCTTGTGTAAAATAACACCGCTGGGTCTTTAGCCATAAAATAAAAAAGGCTCTCGGCATCCACCCCAGTAGGATTAGGGTTTCAGCTTTGAGCCAATAAGTTTTAGTTAGGATATCCTACATCCTTTGTACGAAGATAAACTAATTAACCGAATATTGTGCCACTTGTTTTTTGTTTTTTAGCTTAACAATGGTAGTTTTTATGTTCATTCCATCGTTTCTAAGGTCAGCTATTCGTGCTGCTAATCTAAAGCAACCGAACTTGTTAAGTGCATCAATAGGGGTTAACTTTCTACCTTTATTTAGGTAGTTTGCGATTTGTGTTGTTTGACTCATAGTTGTAGTTTTTAAATTTGCGCTTAACGTTTTCGCCCAACGAGGGGTTGTTTTAGAATGGTAAATCGTCTTCGCTTTCTTGTTGGTTTACTGCAAATTCCTTTTTAGCAGTTGGTGCATTATATGAAACTTGCTTACCTCTACCACAATAGTTTTTCTTTGCTTTTTCGGCTCTTTCCTCTTGTGATTGGTTGTTCCATACTGTGTGTGTGTTTCCTTTCTCGTCTGGTTCTTTTAGGAAATCGGTAGCTACGTTTGCGTAATGCTTACCATTTTTGGCTTCTTTCCAATTAATTTCTTGTTTGCAAATGTTTAATACAATCATTGTTTTTAGTTTTCGTGTTTATTAATTTGATTTTGTTCTAATGCTATTTCATTTTGTCTATCTTGTTCTTTTTCCTCCTCGTCTTCTTCTTCATCTTCCCAATCGCAATGCTCTAAACAATCAGGACAAATATCAATTTCAGTAAAGTCGGTTTCTGCTCCGCAGCAAGTTGAATAAGGCATAATTAATCGTTTAAATAGTTTTCAAATACTTCAAATTTATCTGCCAACATTTTGTAAGGAATGTAGTTCCTTTTAGGTTGGTCTAATAATTCTGGAAAATATCTAAGTTTATGTTTTTTAAGTTCATCCTTTGCTGCGTTTAATCTATCCATCATTTCTTTTGCGTTTTGTGGGTAGCTTGTATCTACTTTGTAATTCCAGAACTTAACATTTTCCCTTAAGTCCCATAATTTGTTTATTGGTGTCATAAAGTTTGTTTTTTCTTGGTAAATAATTTAGTTACATCCTTAGTTGCAAGTTCGCTATTAAGTGCGTAAAGTTGGCTTAATTCGGTAGTATTTATGCACAAATCAATAGCTAATTCCAAGTCCTCTAAATTTTCGTGGGTCTTAATGTAAGCTGGGTTTTCTTCTGTTGATTGTGCCATTTCATCTCCTGTATAAAGTCCGCTTAAATCTTGTGGGTAAGCCTTTCTTAAAGCTAATGCTTCTGCAACTTTACTTAGCATTGTATGTGGCATCTTCGCCCATAAACCCATTGCTTTGCCATCGTTTGTTCTTTGGCAATATTCATCCCAGTATGCAACTCCAACGGCTGCCTCATACCTTGTATCGCCATTAAACCTAAATACTGAAACCTTACAGGAAACTAACTTACCATCTTGTTCTACAAAGATTGGTTCGCTTTGACCACCATAGTTTCCACTTCTTTCAGCGATAACTCGGAAGCCATCAATACTTGTTTGAATTGTCATTTTTTTACCCCATCCAGTTGGTGTTTTTACGTTCCTGTGGATGCAATAAATTTGCCTTGATAAAGCATCAAGTCCTGTTCTTTGCGCTTGATAAAGAAAGAGTTTTAGTTCGTCAACTGTTGCCTCTGGAGCAATCTGTGATTTAACTAACTCTACTTGGTCTTTCGTGTACGAAAGTTGTGGCTTTTTAGCCAGTTGTTGTTCGTTCATATTGGTTGGTTTTAGAGTTTAAAATTAGGTACTTTAGTGTTAATAACCAAATTAAACAAGCACATTTAAGTTGAAAACATCCTTTTTTATGGTATCATCAAACTTATTTGACAATTGACCTCTAATCTTTGAGATTGAATGTAGAACTGTTGTCCTGTCCCTATTGAAGATTTGTGCTATTTCCTCGCCATTTAACTCGGTTTTTTCCTTAGTTAAATACATAGTCATTTGCCTTGCTAATGTAACTTCCTCGCCTCTATATTTGGACATTAATTGTCCATATTTTATTTGATAGTAATTACACACTTTTTCGGCTATTTGCACTGCATACTCTTTCTGTTCTTCTTTGCTCATTCTTGTTGTTTTTATGTTTAAATGTTGGTCTAATAGGTCTTTTAGCCTGTTAATTTCTTTCTTTAATTCTTTGTTTTTATCTCGCAAAACCTCTATTTCAAGTTCTGCCATATATGTTTTATGTACTTCTCTCATTAGAAATGTAAAAGGTTAATTGGGAGCATAAACTCCTCAGTTAATGTATAAAGGTCAAGGATTAGAAAATGATAGCTTTTAAGGATTCTGCGTTGTATGTCATTCATTCGTGCAATCTTAATTAGTAAATCTTCCTCGCTAATCATTGTTCTTGTAGTATCCAATCCTCGCCTCCATTCCGATAAATCAGCCTCAAATAGATTTTGCCTTCCTTGTGCTTCCTTTAGCAGCTGGAGTAGTATTGTTGCTCTTTGGTGCAACTTTAGTTGTTTGGCTTGATAGATTAGTTTGCTCATATTGTTTTAGGATTTTATAAACCAACTTACTTAAGGTTATGCCTTTGGAGTCGGCTTCGGTTTGTAGGTTAGTTTTAATTTGGTTCGTTACTAATGTCGTTATTAGGGTTTTCATAGATTGATTTGATGCCTCTTGCTAAATTTAAACAGGCTTGAACTGTTTCTCTTACATAGCCTTCTGGCATATTAACTAATTGGGTTTCTAATGTTTTGATGTAAATGTCAATTGGTGTCATACTAAATGTTTTGAAGGATTGCGGTAATTAAAAATGCAATGCATACAATGATAAATGCATACATAGGTTTGATGCTTTCGGCTTGGTAGCGTTCATTAGCCTTTTCCTGTGGTGTTTTTAGTTTGTTCATATTGGTTGTTTTGGTTTAGAAATCAAAGATAGGGTAAAACCTTATATCTTTACCAAACAATGCAAGTATTTTCTATAAATGTGATGAACGGCAAATAATAGGGATAAATGGTTCAATATGACTTATAAGGGACAAATATGTACCAAAAAGTGCGTTTTATGACACATTATCGTACGAATAAATGTTACTTTAATACATAAAAGTATAACAAGTGTACGGCTATTATACTATTCGTGAACACTATCAAAACTTGAACAGTTTACATTTTTTGATAATAGAGTAGTATTACTACTAATTATGTCAAGTTATAGCTTTACTTTATCAATCAATAAAAGTTATCTAATAAGGCAACTTTGAGCCGTATTTGATTGACAATCGGCTCATATTTGATTTATAAAAAACCCCCACTATGGAAATAGCGAGGGTTAAACCTAAGTTCTCCAATATGAAAGCCAAAGATATATAAAAAACCCCACCTTTTTAGGGATGGGGAACTATGAACGAACAACTATTTAGAACCATCTTGTAATGGTGTATCATTAGAATTATCTACTCTCCTGTAACCTTGTTTCCAGAGTATGTTACATAAAGTTACGCTTTTCTCAATTATTGATTCTTCTTCATCCATAGGATTCAATAAATGTAAACACTCGTGAATCATTATTTCAAGATGCTTTTTTCCTTTTAGCCGTGAGTCAATATAAACCACACCATCACTTTCAGCAATGCCGTGAGCCTGTTCCCTTCCTAATTTCCTATGTATAATTTTAATCTTCATCTTTCAATAAAGCTAAATCTGGTCTATCAATCTCTTTGAATATAAGTTTCTCGCCACCTCTAATCTTACCTAAGGTGTTTTTAATCTCTTGTTCTAAGTTGTGCAATTCAATTAGTTTAGCAACCAACCATTGCTCTTGTTGTAGTGATGTCAATTTTGCGAAGTTTTTAGGGTATCTCATATTAGAAGACTTTACTTTTAATTATTCTATGATTGTGAACTCTATAATCGCCATTGTTTTCTTTCTCTATGATGGCAAAACCTTGATTGTATGAATCAACGTGCTTACAATATTCTACGTTTGGATGCATTAAATGTCCAGTTGTATATGTTGTAAATATCTCCTCATCAAACTGATTCTTAGTAGTAAACTCGCTGGTCCTATGAACGTGCGATGCAATTGCGCTTTGCTTAACTCTATCGTATAAAGTCTTAGCTGGACTTACACCACTACCCCTTCTAAATGTAGTGTCGCCGTGAATAATAGGTAACTTGCCAAACTTAACGTGGTCTATATTTTTAATCGGAATAATGTTAAAAGTATTTAGCATTAATATTTCCTCAATCTCAAATTTGCCGTTTAAACCTAATAATTCAGGTGCTTTGGTTCGCATATACCTTTCATACCTAAATTCGTGGTTGGCATCTAAGTTGTAATAAATAGGAATTTGAGGAAATGATGCTCTTATAAATCCAAGCATCTCAATAATAGCCTCATATTCTTCATCAAACTTTCTAACTCTTGGGTCTTTCTGGAAATCGCTTAATTGATAAAAATCAACCAAATCTCCATTGATAAATAATGAATCAATCTTCTGGTCATTTAAGTATTTAAAGCAAACATCAATTGCCTTTGGGTCGTGAAATGGAACTTGCAAATCTGCAATAAATCCCATTTTCTTAATTCCCATTGGTAAACAGTAAACAATCTTTTCTTCTACCCAAGTTGGTGGCTGCACAAAGTTTGATGCAGTACGCTTAAAATCTTCTATAAATTGTGTATTTTTTCCTTTAACTGCTTTTCCTTCGCCAGTCTTACCTCTGTAATAACGTACTAAATAACGTACATTTTCGTGATTGTCAAAGTGTGAACTTTGTTCCTTCATAATCAAAGTAGCTAAAGTGTTAGAAGGCATCCATTGAGGATATTTGGCTAAATAGTCTAAGACTATCTGACCACTCATTGTGGTTTTTTTGCCGCCTTTTTTTGTTGTTGTCATAGGTTTATTTTAGGTTAGTGAGTTTAGTATCAAATCTGCTTCTTCTTCTCTACGTTTGACCAATCCATCTAAGCCTACATTTTCCCATAATCTTTTGCTTCTTTCTATTTGGTCAGCTATTCCTTCGTAATCTGCTTTCGCTACAAGGTCAACTATTGACCTCATTTCCTTTCTTGTTTCTCCTTCTAATTTGTTTCCCCTATTGTAAATCATTGAAACCAAAGCACCTCTTGTGTCCTCGTTTAAACTATCTATCTCTGGGTAAATAGCCTTTGCTAATTTATAGTATTTAGGTAATGACTTATTAACGAAAACATCGTATGCAAAATTGTATGGTATTCTAACTTGTAGAATTTCCCCTCTTAGCATTGATTTAACCGCCTCGCCTTTTATCCCTACTACTTTCCTTAATGCGTGAATAAAGTTTAAATTTAAGCCATCCCAATCGCTAAAGAACTGCTTTTCGGTTACATAACCGCAATCATACCCAAGTCCAATAGTTACACCGCTATCGCCACCTGCCCAAATAGGCTTTTGGTATCGTTTCTCATAAACGGATCTACCACCTACCTCGTGTTTGATTATTAGTTCAATAGCTTTTTTGCTTATCATCTTAATAGTTTTGGTATGTTGTTTTACCATTAACTCGCACCGCCTTTAATACTTGCTTTCTTTGTTTGCCTGTTGATTCATAAGAAACGTGAACCCAATCAGGATTTGAAGATGTACCAAACTCCCAAATCATCTGGTCAAACGATAAATTATCCTTGATGTAATCAAAGACCATCTTGTTAGTTACTCCGTTTGGTGTGCCATCCATATCAATGTCAATCGCTTCGCCAGAGCAATGTTGGCTCGTTAATGAACCGCCAATACATTTATTTAACTCTGCGCTTCTATATCCGCTTGATATATGAATAGGGCAATTAAAGTGCAATCTAACAGGCTCGAATACCTTTTCTGCTAATAGCTTAAAGTTTTCAATGTGTTGTGGGATAGGCATATTGCTAATCCCGTTTCTTTTTGCTGATTCACTACGAATAACTTCGCTTAAATCTAAATGTGCCGATAGTTTCATAATAAATTATATATAAAGTAAATTAAACCAATTACCCATAAGGTAAAGCCAATTGCCAATGCTCGTTTTTCGTTATTCGGCATCTTTCTTTGTTGAGAATTTATCAATTGTGCTTGTACCCATTGCAGCTATGCATATAGCCATAACTGCATCAACAAGTTTGTCGCTTGGTGCAATCTCTAAATGGCTAAACGAGTTAGCTAATAATGTAATACATAAAAACAACGCACTCAATAAAGCTATAACTCTTTTGGTGCTTATTGACCCTCTTTCATCGCTTAATAAATTTGCAATCCATTTCATTTTATTGTGTTTTAATTAGTACTAATGCCATAAACAACATCAATGTCCAAAGTCTATTTATGCCTTTTTCTTTCTCGAAGGTTTCTTTGAACTCTTGGTCAATTCCTGTGGCTGGTTTAATATTTTCGATATGATATCGGTAAAGGTTGATTGTATCTTGCTTTTTACTAATTTGATTAATTGCTGAATCATAATACTTTGTTTTAATTTTTAATGAATCTATTGTCTTGTTATAACCTAAATACAAAGCGTTTATTTCTTTGCCTTGCTCAATGGTCATTATAACAACAGAATCTTCTTTTATTTTTTTAATTATCGGATATTGCGAGTAACTTGAAACTGACACCAGTATCAGCACTAACACTATCCAAAGTTGCTTTAACATCTTTTAGTTCGGTTTTTAATATTGTAACTTCCGTTTTTAATTCTTTTATAGTTTCAACTGCCTTTTGTACCAATTCCGCCTCTTTTTTACTTGCTTTTGCTTGTACCTGTACCGACAAATCATTCGTTTGAGTTACCTTATTCATTAACTTTTGGAACTCTATGTCATCCTTTAATTCATCACTTTGCTTTTGAGCTGATGCCGTACACCCCATTAAAAATATAAATAACAAGTACCTCATTATTTTATAGATTGAATTTTACCTAAACTTTCTAATGTGCTTAACTTAGCCGTAGCCGATGCCAAAGACGAATCACATCTTCTTAAAGCCAGTTGCATAATGTCTACCTTTTCATCCAGCTTTTGCACCTTAACCGCTTGACTTGTAATCTGGTCTTTAAACGTAGAACGCACATCAATATATAATGCAGATATGCCACAAAGAACGATAAATAAAGTAGCTACAACAGGATTCTTTGCGAAGTCCTTGAACGATACAGGTAATGCCATTTTAGAACAATTTTATATAATAACCCAATGAATAATGATTTGTAGTTGCGTTTATAGTAAATAAGCCGTTTTTAGCCGTTTTGTAACCTAAACCAAGTCCTAATCCAACTTTATTGTCAAATGCCCTTAAATCGCCTAAAACACCCAAATAAACCTCTTTTTTAGGCTTTGGTGTAATTACTTTGGTAATTGTTATCGTAGGAAGGTTAAAATTGGCACTAAAACCTCTGCCTTGTATCTTGTTTTGACTGATTGTATCTTGTATGTATGCGTATCCTAAAGAATCAATGCGTATTGTGTCCGAGTAAACCTTAGCTTGGTTGTATTCTTTAACTATGGTAATTGTATCGTGAACCTCATCAATATTGTAGATTGTGTCTAAAACCACAAAAGGGATTGATTTCCCTTTGGTAAACTTAGTGAAAGTTTTCTGTTGGTAAACTGTGTCAGTTGTTACTATAACCGATGGCTTACCTATGTATGAAGATTTATCCTTTAAGAAAAGAAATACAATAATAACCAATATCGCTATTACTATATTCTTGTACATTACTTAAATCTTTTAGCAGCCTTGATGTAATAACGAATGGCAAAAAGACCAGAAACAATAGCAATCAAACTCGCTATAAGACTAACTACTGGTTGCACATTTACAACACTAATAAATGCGGTTGTTCCGCTAAGAATAGTTAATAAGTCCGATTGATTGCTATTATGTACCATTAGTCTTCTTTTACTTCTTGTGGTGGATTTTGTTCTGCATTTAACTTACCCAAGAACTGCAATAATGGTAAACCATACGCAGTAGGGATAGTGTTAATAAAGGCTTCTAATTCCTTGATTTGTTCTTGATTAATTGTTATCATAGTTTTTATTTTATATACAAATATAGTTAAATATTCAATTAAATCACTTCTTCAATAATTGGTTCTGGAATAGGCTCTGGTTCTGGAGGTACTGGTGGTATAAAATCACCTGTAATTGTTAAGTTAAGTTGAGCAGCTACCCAATCCCAAGCATAAGAATCTACCTCCCATTGAGTGTATGCTTCTCCATCCATTATTAAATTGCCTTGTGCAACTTGAACTCCAATATTGCCATTTTCTTGCTCTGCAAACAAAGCATAGTAGAAAGTAGCACTTGTTCCTAAATTTACATTTATTGCATAGGTGTTTAATATCTTAGCTTCTAAATTTTGTCCATTGTCCCAAATTATTACGGGTTGAATTGTTTTCATATTTTATTATTTTTACTATTATTAGAATATTCCTATTGCACTACATTGATAAGTTACACCTGATGTTGGAGTAGCAGTTGTTGTCATACTTATTTTAGCAGCACCACCTCCACCATCACTAATTAAATTAATACTAGATACAGGATTACTTCCTCTGCCTTGTGAAGCTAAAGTTGTTAAAGTAGCATTTGTTTGTCCGTTTGATGTGGTTTGAACTGCAAATGTCGCACTATAAGCATTAGCACCTGTATTGTTATCACTTACCCATATATGGAATATAGCTGAATAACATCCATTATTAATAGCACCTGTTGGACTTAAAAATCTAAAAACATCTCCTGTACTATTACCAGCTTGAGTTCCAGATGAACTTCTAATATTATTTAAATCAGATTGAATTTGACCTGTAAACTTAGCCGTACCAGATACTTGTAATTTGTTTCCATTATCACTTGTAGTTCCTATTAATACATTATTACCACTTGGATTAATAGATATTGGTCTACCACTCCAAGATTGCATCCAAACATAAGATGTGCTATTTACACCTATATTAAATTTATCATTTACATTAGTAATAGCAGAATTTCCATTAAAATCTAAAACTCCATTAGATGTAAGTCTCATTTTTTCATTACCATCATTAGTATGAAATTGTATTTGATTTGTAGTACTATTTAAATATATAGCATTATTTCTATTTCCAGAAGCAGATAAACCTAACCCTGTTGAACCACCTTGTATATAAAAAATACCATTAGGGGAATAACTAAATATCGTATTATTATCAGAAGGGATTGTTGATGTTGTTCCTAATTGTAATATACCATTAGAAGTAATATTTAATGCATCACTTGTGTTAGATGTATTAAAACGCAAACCACCCATATTATTTGACATAGTAAATGTCGCAGTAGCATTTGTGTAAAACAATGATGCCATAGTATCTGCACTCTGCCTAAACCTTAGGAAAATATTACCAGTAGTGTTTGATTGTATTGCTAATATTGGAGCAACATTTATGATTGTAGTATCACCAGCCGTTAAAGTACTTGAAAAAGATGCACTTGTACCTCCTAAAGCACCTGTTAAAGTTCCTCCAGTTAAAGCTAAATATGTACTTGCAGCAGCACTTGTTGTTAAGTAAGTACTATTGTCATAAGTTATTGTAGTTCCAGAAGCCTTTACAAATCCTGTTCCATTTAATTGGTTTTGTTTAGCATTCCAAGTTGATGCACTTGATATGTAAGAATCCGTAATTGCACTACCATTCCAAGTACCAATAGTAACAACACCTGTTGCTAATATTTTAAATTTTTCTAAGAAAGTTCCTGTTTGTGTATTACCAAAAACAAAGTAATCATTAGTTAAATCATTATCACTTACGCTAAATCTCATTATACCACCATCGACAGGATTTTCTTCGTGTTGAATATAACCAACATCATTTCCACCACTTGCAACAGGAAAATTAATAGTAGCTAATCCACTTGATTTTGTTATTACTAAATTACTATTAACAGAAGCAGAACCATTTACAGTTAACATATTAGTTACTGTTGTAGGATTGCCTATGCCTACAAATCCATTTGCACTATTAACTCTTATATTTTCTGCTCCTAAAGTAATAACACTAAAATCTCCTTCAGCCGTTAAACTTAATCCACCATCAAAGTTTCTTAAGTTAGCCGATAAGTTATTAAACAAAGCTAATCTTACACCATCCGTTCCTGTTATACCACTTGCAGCATTATGTAACCATAATTGACTTTGTGTACTATTGTAAATGTCTATTCCGTTATTAGGGTTCAATAAACCAACACCTAAGTTACCAGCTTCAGTCAAAGAAATAAATCCGCTTTGGTTAAGTAGAGTTAAGTTTCTTGCACTTGCAGTACCTAATTTCTCCGTTGAAATCAAGTTGCCATAAGTAGAATCTATTGCAATTCCTATTCCGTTGTAGTTAGATGCACCTGTTTTAATTAATAAACCATAACCGCTATCTAAAGCAGAATCAGCACCTATTGTTGCATTAGGTACGCTTGTGTTTACACCTAATCTATTTGTTGATGCATCGTAAATAAATCCAGCTTCAGAAGTGATACTATTTGTACCATTCCAATATGCAATTCTACCATCTGCACCACTACCACTAATATCAGAAGTTATTGTCCAACTTCTATTTGCACTTAAATCATAAGTAGTACCATTTATTGTTAATTCTCTTGAAGTAGGTACATAGCCACTCAAAGCAGAAGGAATAACGTAATCAGTTCCAGCAACGGCAGCTATTAACTTACCATCTCCGTTTGTTTTTAGCAAAGAAGATAAAACACCACTTTGTTGAATTGAACCATTTACAGTTAACATTTCTGGAACTGTTGCTGGTCCGCCTATACCTACTTTACCATCCACGCTATTAACTCGTATGTTTTCAGCACCTAAAGTAATCACAGAGAAATCGCCTTCAGCAGAAATACTCATAGCACCATCAAAGTTCCTTAAGTTAGCCGCTTTAGAGTTAAATAGAGCCAATCTAACACCATCTGTACTTGATACACCTGTTGCGTTATTATGAAGCCATAATTGACTTTGTGTAGCGTGATAAATATCTATACCATTATTAGGGGTCAATAAACCTATTCCTAAGTTACCAGCCTCCGTTATAGAAATAAATCCAGCATAGTTATATAAAGTTAAATTCCTTGATGGAGCAGCACCTAATCTATCGGCAGTAATCATATTGCCGTATGTAGAATCTGTTGCGAATCCTATGGAGTTGTAGTTTGCATTATCGTTTTTAAGCAATAAAGAGTAACCACTATCAGTAGCAGCGTTTGCTCCAATCGTTGCATTAGGAACTGAAGTATTAACTCCAAGTCTATTAGTTGAAGCATCGTAATTAAACGAGTTTTCAGCAGTTATACTTGTTGTACCATCAAAGTAAGCTACATTCCCACTTGCTCCTGTTCCTGTAATTGGGTTAGTTAAAGCGTTTTGCTTGTTATTAAACGTACTCCAATCCGTTGAACTTAACTTACCAGTATTTGTAGCCGAAGCCACAGGAAGGTTGAAAGTATGAGTAGCTACACTTGAAGATATCCCAAAGTCAGTTCCACTTGTTCCTGTTGCAAAGAATTGGTTTTGTCTTGTTAAGTTATTTAAAGAAATCAAACCCTTTGAGAAAGTAGTAACTACTTGACACAAATGATTGTTCTCGGTATGTAAAGTAACTGTTCTACCATCTACGTTTACATAGATTCTTATTGATATTCTATCAGTAACACTTAAAGCAGCAACCGCTACTGGTACTGCAAAATAGTAAGGGTTAATCGTTGTTCCCTCTGTAATATATTCAGGAACTCCAACGCTTGTACCTAATAAGGTAAACGTTGTGCCATCGTATTTGTAAACCTCTGCATAAACGAAAGGATTACCTGTATTATTATTTACACTAAAATAGAACTCACAATTAAAGTTACCAGCTGGTACTTCCAATAAAGAAGGGTCATTAGCATCGGTAATGTAACTCGCAACATATCCATTAGAAGATATAGCAATATCAGTTCCAGCACCACTAATAGGTGTTTTGCCTAATTGTCTATAAGCAACCCCACCGATTGTGCCTTGACTAACGCTTGAGTTAAGATAGTAACTAACAGAACTACCACCACCTGTTGATGTTGGAAAGTCAGCTAATGTACCATCCCCTCTTACATATTGAGAAGCATCTCCATCTAAAGCGGTTACTACACCACTATTAGCCACTACTGGACCTTGTATATCCCTAATCTTTGCTTCGCCTGTAACTTGTAATTGACTCATAATATTTTATTGAAATAATCCTCTAATATATTCCCCAGATGCTAATGGTCTACCAAAAGTAAGCACCCCAGTTGAACTTATAAACTTAACATCATCGCCTGTTGGAGTTCCTGTTGTTAAAATGTTTTGTGCATCTACACCACCTCTTGACACATAAAGACAAGCATAACCAATTGTATCCGCAAATGTAATTGAAGTTTCTCCACCACTTGCCGTGTAACCTTTTGTCTTAACTGGGTTAGCACCTACGATAATAACTCCGCTTGGGTCTACTTGTGTTCCTGTTATGTTGTATGCTCCGCTACCTTGTAAACTCACATTATATGTAGCCACATCCCTCATAGGTGCGTTAATTGCTAAACTTGTTATATTACAAATTCCGTTAATAATAACCAACCCATCAACTCCATTATCAACAACAAACTTAACTTCTATTGGCTCTCTTGTTAATTGCTTGTCTAACATAAATAAATAAGAAAAACCAGTCAAAGTAATTAACCCATCACAGGTTACACTCCAAGATGCTACATCGTTCTTAAATTCTCTAAACCAAGCACTTGATTGGCTTGTTACCTCTTTTTGGTCTACGCTTACATTAAAAGCACAATTTGTACTACAAGCAAATGCAACATCCACCTCTGGGTCTACATCTGTTCTATGCCAATAAAGCATTACGTTTTTACCATTTACTGCTGCCATATTACAAATTTAATCAATTATCCGAATGTTTCTAATATTTCCCCAGCACCACTTATTCTGTATGCTTGGAAGTAAGTATCCGTTACTAAAACCTTCCACCAAATACCAGCACCATTAAATCCAACAATTAATAATTCAGATTGATAGAAGAAATCTCCAACCGAAGGAACACCAATGTTTTCTAAGTAAACTAAATTACTTGTTAAAGGAGCAGCAAGAGCAGCTTCCTTAGTCAAATAACCATTAGACCTAACGTGAGAATATCCTGTAACCTCTGTTGGTAAGCTATTACTATCATAAACAGTAGTCATTGTTGTTTCTATATTATCAGGATTAATATCCAATAAAGTAGCCGTAATAACATCATTTGGTAAATCAATAGTTGAATTACCTATTATGTAATTTTTATTTTCAACACTTATTTGTGCTGGGTCAGTATCACTTGCCGTTATTCTCATTGCACCACTAAATCTACCATCCGTTGTTTCCATACCCATAAAAGAAGCATCCAAGTTAATAATGTTCTTATTTAAACAATTTGAATATTGCTTGACTACTAACTCGCTTAGGCTTCTATAAATATCAGTAGGATATTCTTGTCTGTACCAATTCTTTAAGTTTAAACCATCTACATCGCTTAAAAACCCTCTATATGAAAAGAATCCATCGTTTATATCATTAAAACCTAAAGGAAGGTCAATTTCTAAAACATATTCATTTGAATCAGTTATAAAACTTTCTGTTGTTACTTGCTTAAAATATGTTTCAATAGTTAATTGAAAATTACTTGCTTCAATAGAACCAACAGTTGATTTCCAATAAGGAGCAGAGTTATCACATAAAATTAACTCAATAGTCAAATCACCTCCAATTGGTAATAATGGCATTACTAAATCTAAGTTAATCTTTGGGTCAGTTGAACTAAATGGAACAAAATAATAATGGTCATTAAAAGTTGTATTTATCCATTGCTTATTATTGTCTAAAAATACTGAACTAACTCCATCATCAACTAATATTTTAAGAATAAACAAAGCATCTGGTCCACTTGCTGGTACTCCTAATCCAGCTACATCCATCTTTAATGTTAAAACATCACTTGTATTTACTTTAGGCAAGTTAATAGGTCTTACTAATGCAGTATAAGGATTTGAAATAGAATATTGCATTATAAAAGAATTAGAACTTTTTTCAGGGTATGACTTTACATAAATAATACCATCAACAAATCTTTCTTCTTCCCAAGAAAAAGCATTTCCTACTGTTGGACTTACTACTGTATAATTCTTTAAATCCCAGTTAGTAATGTAATTATTAGGATATTCAATTACTTTATCAAATCTAATCTTGTTAAATCCTTTTCTGATTAGCTTAAATTGGCTATTATCTACAAAGTATAAACCGCTTGTATTAGCAGCAAAACCTTCAATGTTTCCTGTTGATTCATAAATAGCATCATCAAATACACTTCCATCACTATTGTAAATAGTAACATAGTAAGAGTCTTGTGCAAATTGAGTCAAAGGAACTATGTAAAAGTTTCCTTTTGCTTGAAATAATCTTGAACCAACCGACCTAACAATCTTAGTTAAAACATCAAGACAATTTGTTGCATTTTGATTATCATCAATAAAAGTTGCATAATTTATGTAAGATTGACCTAATGTATCAGCACTTGGGTCATCGGTTCTATTATCCATTCCATCCGAATAAAAACTTACTCCACTTATAATATCATATTCTAAAGGATATTCTAAATTTAATAAAGCAGTCTTTATGTAAAATATAGCAGTAAAAATATCAACTAATGTTGTATCATCTGTAATAAAAAAAGGTATTCTTTCTAAAATACCTAATCCATCAATAGCATTAAAAGCTAATTGTTTTCTACCTGTTGAAAAAACGTATTGAACATTATCACTTAGTATCCATCCTTGCCAATCTATATTAGCACCACTCATTAATCTTACAAAGTATTTTCTATCGTTCAAAGTTGTAAAATCAGGCATATTAGCCACATCATCGGTAACATCAATAGCAACTGCTAATTGGCTAACATATATTGGCTCAAAAGCATCATCGCTTCTTGGTATGTATTGTATTTGTAAACTAACACAAGGATATTCTATTATTGCACCAGCGTAACCATCTTCATAAATGTTAAGTATGCTTGTTACATCCGATTTAGTTGCTGCCGTAATTCTATATTTTATTTCGTATGCCATTAACCCCTAATTATATTTAATGAAGAATTAGACCTTTGCATTGCTAAAACTAAGTCTTGACCTCTTAATACAAATTGACCATTAGAATTAACACTATTTGTCATATTCCCTGTATTAAATGAAGTTGGCTTTGATTGACCTAAATTAGTTGGTGCTAAATTCCTTGCAGCACCAAATGCTGAACTCAATGCACCTGTGGCAGCAAAAACTCCCTTCAATGCTGGAAACGCTTCTAATATAGCTTGAAATATTAATGCTTGAATAACAGCAGCAGCTATTTGTTTACCTATATTAGCAAACATATCTCCAATAGCATCTAATGGTTTTTGACCACTTTGCATTGCATCATACATACCCATTAAAGAGTTTGTTACACTACCAGAAATTGTATCAGCAAAATTTATATATGACTTTTTCAAATCATCAATTCTCTTTTTTTCTGCTTCATCAGAATCAATAGCACTCTTGTCCTTTTTAAATATGCCTTGCATATATGCACCAAAACCACCATTTTTTTGAGTTGATTCTAATAAATCTTTAGCTTGTTTCTCAAAATATGCTTTTCTTTTATCTTCTTTTGCTCCTCTTTCAGATGGTAATTCAAATAATTTAAATGATTCATTTTTTAATACAAACTCAGCTTCTTTTACTTTATCTTTTAGCTTTTTTACATAGTCATTAAGTTCTGCTAAAGTCTGTTTTGCATAATTTACAATTGGAGCTTTCTTTGTTTTAGTTTTTGTTTCTGACTCAGAATTATCAAATAAAGTAGTTACATCTAATGTTCTTGATAATGATGCTTTAGCGTTTGCAATATCTACTTGAGCCTCTTTTAATGGCACTACATATTCGGCATCAATAGCAGAACGAAGCATTTTTGTTGTTGTACCAGATTCTAATTGCTTAGTAGTTGCATAAGTCTCTTTCTTTTTATTATCTCTTTCTTCAACTAATTTTTTATATTTTGAGTTTGCAGCACTTAAAGCATCAATATAATTTTGTTCTTTGCTTACCTCTAATTGTTGTACTGCTGCCTTATTATTTAAAGATTGTAAATATTGAGCATTAAAAGTTTTTAAGTCTTTTATCTCTAAATCCTTTATCGCTTTATTTTGACTATATAATTCTTGAAACTTTCTAAGAGCATTTTCACGTTGAGTTATATCTAATTTTTCATTAGTAATACGACCAACTAATTGTGTACCCAATGTTTGACTTGCTTGTGCAGAGCCAGCCATTTTATAAATTTCATCATTAAGTTTCTTTAATTCTTCTCTTAAATCTTTCAACTTACCAGCTGGACCTTCAAATGCTTCAGTAATTTGTTTTTGGAATACTACTGCTAAAGAAGAAACTAAACCCAATGCAACACCAATACCAGCTGGACCAGAAAGTCCACTTAGCATAGCATCTAATGCCTTTTTTGTTCCACCTTCAGTTTTAGCTAATTGTTGAAATGACTCCAACATTGGATTCAAGTTGTTTGCAATACCCATAATTCCGTATGGAGCATCTTGAGCAATTCTTGAAAAGTTTATAAGAGATTGAGTAGCATCATTAGTTGGTTTTGAAACACCAACCATTCTTGTATTTAATTGTGTTATTGCACCATTTACACTACTTATTTTTGCAGTTAGTTGATTTATTTCTCCAACATCAACCGACTTTTTTAAGGCTGATTGTAATTTCTTGAGTAAATTTTCGGCTTTTACTAATTCAGCACCTAAATCTTCTGTATTAGCACCAATATTAATTTGAATATCTAAAAGGTCTGTTGCCATCTTTATTAATTTACTCCGTACAATTTAAGTGTTCTTGCCAGTTGTTCTTCAGTTATCATTACTCTTTCCTCATCAACATCTACATCATCTAATTCTGGAATACTCCAAAAAGCCTTCATACTTTTAGGATTTTTCTCGGTTGTGGAACTTAAGTATACAATATAGGCAAGGTTTCTTGTCCTTGCCCATTCGTTTAACTCGTTTCTTTCCTTACCTAAAACGATAATGGAAAAGTCCTTCCAAGTCATATCCCAAAATTCATTTGGTCTTATTCCGCATTCCGCTGCTTTAACTAAGATATCATCCCAGTTTAGCTTTGTTAGGCTTTTTTTTTTCTTCCTCTTTATCTGCACCTTTTATGGTATGGACTGTACTTTCAACAACATATTTTAAATAGTCAATTATTTGACCTTGTTCGCTAAAAATAGAACCCACTTCATCAATCCATTCACAAGCATCATCTATTGTGTACTCAACTGCTTCTTTTTTACTTACACAAGCAGATTTGTAACCAATGTAAACAAGTTGAACTATAATGTCCAAACTTGTTTGAGCCGTTGAAAGAACTTTAAAGTACTCATCAATACCGATATTGTTTTCTTTTGTAAACTCACGCATTGACCAAGTACCCCACTTTAGGTGGATTGTGTTGTTGTTAGTCTTTAATTCAAACATAGTTTTTTATTTTATTATACTGGTGTTTCAGTTTGTGTAATAGGAGGTACACTTACAACGAAAGTTGCAGTAAACTTCACATCATCTTTATCAGCAGCGTTAACATTAAAGTTGCTAATGAAAACTAAACTTGTAGGAGTTCCACCATAAGTAATATCACCAGCTACTGGTACGGCTCTACCCATTTTAATTGCAAACAATGTTTGAGCAGAGTGAGCAACATACAATTGTTGATAGCTTTCTTTAGAAGGAGTTCCTGTTTCATCAATTGCAAATCCTTCACACTCGAAAGATTGGTTAAAAGATTGATTCGGAGTGTATTGGTCTCCACACTTAGAAGTTGCATCAATTGTTCCTAAAGTTGATGTCAAAGAGTTAGTAGTCAAACAAGCAACAGGCTTGTATGTTCCATCATTGTTAATGTCAGCTAAGAGTATATAATCTCTACCGCTTACTTTTGTTTCTGCCATTTTATTTAATTTTAATTTTGAGTTATGGTTATGTTATATGTTATTAATACTCTAAAAACGTTATCTAAAGGGTTTAAGCCATCTAAGTTTCTAATGCTTTCTACACTTAAACTTGAAGCAGTAAACCCATTTGATAAGGTTATAACTGAATCAGAGTTTATATCATCCAACACTAAATCGCTTATAGTTTCAGCACGTTTATAACCAAAGTTAGCATTTTTTGTAATAATATCAACTGTAATGAAAATACTATTTGTGTAACCTGTTTTGCCTTGCTCTTGGCTTGATGTTCTACCAGTCATAACAATATACTCATCACCAGCACCCTCTGGAGCAAAACCATCGTAAACAACCAATCCACTTGCACTTGTCAAGTTGGTATAAAACCATTTCTTTATCTCTATATTAGGATTTAACATTTTCAATTGCTTTTTTTATGTTATTTATCATCTTTGGTTTTTCCGTTTCAAAAGATGGTATTAAAAATGGTTGTGGTCGCATCCCCTTTTTTAGTATGCTTATAGCTATTGCATAAGCTATTGACTTATCATTACCTCCACCAATTCCTTTTCTTCTTACCCATAAAGTCAAAGCCTGAACCATATCTTTAAAAGTACCAGCCTTTTTGCCTTTAAAGCCACTTGCTAATTGCTCAAACCCAGCTGGTATACTTACTTTACCACCAGTTCCAAATTCTACATAAGGTGCATAAGAAGCATTTGAACCAACAGTAAAAACAAATCCTTTATCAACCTTTTGTTCTTTTAAGTAAATGCTATTTCTTAATTGACCTAAATTAACAGGTGCTAAACGCTTTGCTCCACTTTGTATGTTTAAAGCTGATGCGTTTACCTCATCCTTTACATCTTGTTGTACTTTTTTATCAAAAGATTGTAGTTTACCTAAAACTTCAGATATGTTTGTTATATCAAATGTAAATCCACCCATTATCTGTAAATTATTAACTCCAAGAACCTATTTTGGTTCTCAACGTTCTTAATTGAATGTATTGTATATCTTGAACCTTCAACATCAACCTCGTAGGAATCGTTTATGTTAACTCCAAAACGAATATAAAGCCTGTTTCTTTGGTCGAATTGTAATTCTGACTCTCCTATCTCACGAGATTGATTATCTGGTCTTAAATCACCCCAAACTGTGGTTTGTAGGGCAAATGTAGTAGTAAACCCACCTTGACCATCGCTTGTCCTTGTTGGAGCATAGATTAAGACCTCACGAGTCATCGTGTTGGCATCAACGTAATTTGCTTTCGCTTTTCCTAACTTCATATTATAAAATTGGGGATATTCTTGTCCATCTTTGACACGCTTTCCAAGACTTCTCACAAATACCAGAATCACCATCCAATCCTCTATTCTCGTAATCGTAGCTAATTTGGTCTAATATGGCTAATTTAAGGTCTTTAGGTATAGTTGTGTAACCAGCTTCATAAGTAGCCTTTAAATTGGCATATCTTGGAGATGATAGTTTAGGGAACTCATTACCTATCAATTGTAGGTTAGGTGTTGTAATCTCTAAAGCATCTTGCTCCATATCAAACAACTCAAACGTATCAATGTCAACTGGTCCAAATGGAATGTCAAAATTACCACTTACGTTGTTAAAGTAAGTAGTTATGTCTTTTGGTATCAAACTCAATCCTGTTGCAACTTCGATAGCTTCTCTTGCTTGTGTAATCATTAACGTAATCAAAGTATCTTCAGCACTTGTTGTAACACGGCAATATAATTTTGCTTCCGCTAATGTAACTGGCTCTACTATTGGTGCGATAGGAACGGCACTAAAGTCATTAATATAATTAGAATAAGACATATCCTTTTTTTACAAAATTACTTAATTTATTCCAATAAAAAACCCCCACCGAATTGGTAGGGGTCATTTATTTA
>Ga0315907_10001728_pt1 | contig 29133 bp, 25 predicted proteins | sample LakEriMetagenome_3_FD_203525 | JGI IMG/M metagenome (GOLD analysis project Ga0315907, IMG submission 203525) | Freshwater fungal communities from buoy surface, Lake Erie, Ohio, United States - Buoy 12 MA123 | ecosystem: Environmental > Aquatic > Freshwater > Lake > Lake biofilm | place: USA...
CGGTCTTCGAGTGATTGACCTAGACACGCTACAGCCAGGTTATCTCGGCTCAGATTTCGCCGATCTAGTTCGCAGTACAGCTGCCCTGCGCGCGGAAGACGATCCTGAATCCAATTCAGCAGATGCAGCGGTAGTTGAAGCGGCGTGGTCAGGGTATACTTCGACGTTTCGGTTGGCTTTGGATCATGCTGATACCCTTAGGCAGATGCCCGCTTACGTTACCTGGATTCAGGCAATGCGATTTGCTACCGATGCAACTTGCGGAAATGGCTACTACCAAGTGGATTACCCGGAACACAACTGGGTGCGCGCAAAAAACCAACTGCAGTTGCTTCATAGTTTTATGGAAATTCACGCCCGAAGCTAGGCGAGATTGTCACGCATTTTCGGTAGGTTTGAGTGATGAAGATTGACATTACCGTTCAAGTCAGCGCGCGAACGAGCCTTTCGAGCGAACACCAACGGCTTTTGAACGAAGCGTTTGACGCCTTAGACCGCGCCTACGCGCCCTACTCGAACTTTCGCGTTGCGGCCGCCGTGCGCTTGACGTCGGGCGAAATATTAACGGGCACCAATCAAGAAAATGCGTCCTACCCCGTTGGAATCTGCGCGGAACGCGTGGCGTTGAGCACCGCAAACAGCGTAGTAGCGGGGGCCAAAATACACACCATGGCGGTGGTTTATCGCCCTGCTTCCGGCCCAGGCAACGTGCCGCTTGCACCCTGCGGCATGTGCCGTCAAGCTTTGGTCGAGCAGCACGCGCGCCAAGGTCAACCCTTTGAACTGTTCATGGCCGCCGAACAAGGCGACGTATGGCACGTTTCGGACGCCAGCAGCCTGCTACCGCTCGCCTTCACCCCTTCAGACCTCGGGTGATGCTTCCTGATTTCGGACCAAGTATTTTTTCGGAAATGACCGCGCTGGCCCAGGAGCACAGCGCAATTAATCTAGCCCAAGGTTTTCCGGAATTTGGCCCCGACCCCGCCCTGCTGGATGCTTTTCACGACGCACTTCGCTCGGAATCTGCGCAGTACGCACCGATGCCGGGGCTACTTTCCCTCAGGATGGCCATTGCGGCAGACCAAGAGCGACGCAACCACTTGACCTACGACCCGGCGAATGAAATTACCGTGGTCCCGGGCGCGACCTTGGGGATTTTTTCAGCACTCCAAGCCCTTGCCGGGCCTGGCGATGAGGTAATCCTTCTCGAGCCGGCGTACGACGCCTACCGTCCTGCGGTTCTCGCCGCGGGCGCCCAACCGGTTGCGGTGCCGCTGGAATACGGGGCACACGGCTTCACGGTCAACTGGGACCGCGTGGCCTCGGCCGTCAGCCCACGTACCAAAGCTGTGTTGGTGAACACGCCACACAATCCAACCGGCATGATCTGGTCTGGAGCAGACTGGAAGCGATTGGCAGCCCTACTTCCCGATCATGTACTCGTGCTGAGTGACGAGGTGTACGAAGCAATGGTGTTTGACGGGCATTCCTTGGAAAGCGCACACCACGTGCCGGAGCTGCGCGAGCGGAGCCTTCGGTTTTTAAGCTTCGGCAAAACCTACCACGTCACCGGCTGGAAGCTGGGCGTTGTCCTCGGTTCCGCCAACTTGTCGCGTGCCGTGCGCAACATCTACCAGTTTGCGGCCTTTTCGGCCTCTACCCCCACGCAGCACGCCGTTCAGCGTTTTTTAGTAGCCCAACCGGATTATGCCAAAGGTCTGCCGGAGTTTTTTAAGCGCAAGCGCGAGGTGCTCGCGGCGAGCTTGGCCAAGACCGGGTTCCGACCTATTCCCACGCAAGGAAGCTATTTTATGCTCGTGGACTATTCTGAAGTCAGCCAAAAAAGCGACCGCGAACTGGCCCATCAGCTCACCGCCGAAGCGGGAGTGGCCACCGTACCGCTCAGTCCGTTTTTTATGGGAACCCCACCTGAACACCGACTGCTTCGCTTGTGCTTCGCCAAAGAAGACGCGACCCTTCGTGACGCGGGTCACCGACTCGCCGCCTGGCGTCCGTCGTACCTTTAGGGCATGACTCGGCCGCGAATTTTCAGCATTGAAGGCATGCACTGCGGAAGCTGTGTGGCCCGCATCACCAACACCGTAAAGGCCCATTCCGCAGTCCAGACCGTGACCGTGGATTTGGTGGCCCAGCAGATGGAAGTCCGCGCAGATTCAAGTTTCAGCGATGCCGAAATTGCGGCCCTTGTAGCCTCGGCGGGTGACTACCGTGCAACGGCCAAGGCGAGTGCACAACCCATGCCGGAAATCGCGTACGAACCTCGAGGGTTTTGGGCAACCTACAAGCCGTTGTTGATTTTGGCGTTGATGCTGGCGGTGGTTCCCGTTGTCGCCCTCGGCACCGAGCTCCGTCTTCACGAATGGATGCGCTGGTTTATGGCCGGGTTCTTTCTGAGTTTTAGTTTTTTCAAGCTGCTGGATGTCAAAGCCTTCGCGGATTCCTACCGGATGTACGATTGGATCGCCAAAATGATTCCAGCTTGGGGCCTCGCCTATCCCTTCATTGAATTGGGGCTCGGATTGGCCTATGCCGCCAACTGGAACCCTGAGTTAACCCACGGCACTACCCTGGTGTTGATGCTGGTAAGTGCGGGCGGCGTCATCCAAAGCAATCTTCAGAAAAAATCCATTCGCTGCGCGTGCCTCGGAACGGTGTTTAATCTTCCGATGAGTACCGTCACCGTGGTTGAGGACCTGAGCATGGCGGCGATGGCGGCGTGGATGCTCACGGGGTACTAGTCGCTAGTTATTTATTAATCGTCCTTGAGCGATTTCGTCGACGACTGCCGGATCGAGCAAGGTGGTGGTATCACCCAAATTGCCTAGGTCGCCCTCGGCAATTTTTCGAAGAATTCGCCGCATGATTTTTCCCGAACGCGTCTTGGGCAATCCGCTGACGAACTGAATTTGGTCTGGTTTGGCTATGGGGCCAATAACGCGACTCACTGTGGCGAGAATGTCTTGGCGAGTCAAGTTTTCATCGTCGTGGTAGCCCTGGAACACCACAAAAGCGTAAATACCTTGACCCTTAATGTCATGTGGAAATCCGACAACCGCTGACTCTACGACACCGGCATGCATGTTGAGCGCATTTTCGACTTCGGCCGTTCCGATCCGGTGGCCGCTCACGTTGAGTACGTCGTCCACCCGTCCCGTGATGCGGTAGTGCCCGTCCTCGTCGCGCAGGCATCCATCCCCCGTAAAATAAAGCCCAGGGTAGGCACTGAAGTAGGTCTGGCGGCAGCGCTCGTGGTCGCCGTAGGTCGTGCGGAGCATACCCGGCCAGGGCTTGCGAATGCACAGGTTGCCGCTTACGCCGTTACCGTGGATTTCGGCGCCGTGCTCGTCTACCAATAGCGGCTCGACTCCAGGCATCGGCAGCGTCGCAAACGTGGCCTTAGCCGGGGTAACGCCAGCAAGGTTCGTTATCATCATTCCGCCCGTTTCGGTCTGCCACCAGGTGTCAACTATCGGGCAACGTTCGCGGCCAATATTGGTGTTGTACCAATTCCAAGCTTCTTCGTTGATCGGCTCGCCAACCGTACCCAGCACGTTGAGGCTCGACAAATCTTTGCCTTTGAGCGGCTCCAGGCCAAAGCCCATTAGGCTGCGAATGGCCGTAGGCGCCGTGTACAAAATATCGACTTGGTGCCGGTCCACGATGTCCCACAACCGTCCGGCGTCCGGCCAAGTAGGAATTCCTTCAAACATGAGCGTGGTAGCTCCAGCGCTTAACGGTCCGTAAATAAGGTAACTATGCCCCGTGATCCAACCGATGTCCGCCGTACAAAAATGCACTTGACCGGGCTGGTACTGGAACGCGTTGACAAAGGTGTACGTCGTCCAAACCATGTACCCCGCGCACGTGTGCACTACCCCCTTGGGTTTGCCCGTCGATCCGCTCGTGTACAAAATGAAGAGCATGTCCTCGGCGTCCATCGCCTCGGCTTCCACAAACGGGTTCCCCATGGAATCCACGCGCTTGATTTCGTCTTCCCACCACAAATCCCGGCCTTTGATCATCGAAACCGGCGTCCGGGTCTGGGTACTTACGATGACTTTATCAACGGACGGGCAGGCCATGAGGGCATCGTCCACGACCGCCTTGAGCGGAATCACCTTCGCACCTCGGTACGCCCCGTCGCAGGTTACCACGATTTTAGCCTTGGCGTCGTTGATTCGGTCAGCAATCGACTGGGCGCTAAATCCACCAAAAACCACCGAGTGCACCGCACCAATGCGCGCACAAGCCAAGACGGCAATGGCCAGTTCCGGTATCATCCCCATGTACAAGCACACCCGATCGCCCTTCTGAATGCCGTTGTTTTTCAGCACTTGCGCAAACTGCATGACCTTAAAATGCAATTCTCGGTACGACAGTACCCGAGCGTGATCCTCGGGGTCGTTGGGTTCAAAAATCAGCGCAGGCTGGTCACCTCGGGCATCAAGGTGCCGATCCAAGCAATTTTCGGTAATGTTCAGTTGCGCACCCGAAAACCAGCGAATGGAGGGCTCCTCAAAATTCCACTCCAGGACGGAATCCCATTTGCGCTTCCATTGGAAATGCTCCGCGACTTCAGCCCAAAAGGCCTTAGGGTGGTTGGAGGCCGCCCAATACGCCTCGAGGTATTGATCGTAGGATTGAATTTGGTACGGATACTCCATAGGGTCAAATTAGGAAATGATTAGGTTTGCACCGCATGAAGCAGGTACTGATTTTAGCTTTGGCAGCGATTTTGGGGATTTCCGCTGCGGACCACCCCATTCATTTGGCTTCCCACGAACTAACGGCGAACGACCGACGCACTGATTGGGTGATTAAACTGTTTACCGACGACCTTGAAGCAGCCATAGCCCAGGCCAACCCAGGCGTCAAGGTGCGTTTAGAGCGCGCAGAGGACCAAAAACTAATTTCAGCCTACGTGGCGCGCCGCCTTGTGGTGATGCGGGGGCGAAAGCAGCTCAACCTCGTTTTTGACCGGATCACCTACCAGCCGGACGCGGTCGAAATCAGGCTCCACGTGGACGCTGGCCTTCCGCTAACGGTGACCGACCGGTTGCTGCACGATCAGTTTGACGACCAGCGCAATGTGTACTTTGTGCGCGGTCCCCAAGGACGCCTCGATGCCCTGAGTACGCCGGGCAAACCCCAAATCCAACTCCGCTACGCGAAATGACCGTACCTGTTTTTGCCGAACTCGGCTTTTTCCACATCCTCGACCCGGAAGCGTGGGACCATTTGCTGTTTGTGGCAGCGCTCGTGGCACCGTTTGCCCCAAAAGACGCTCGATCTTGGCTCGGAGCGCTCACGGCGTTTGCCGTGGGCCACACCGCCGCAATGGCCAGCCAAGTCGCCCTTCAGCTTCCTTTGCCGGAACGCGCGGTTGAAGGCGCTGTACTGGCCACCCTCGTTTTTACCGCCGCCCGAGTGGTGTGGTTCAAAGGCTCCATTCGCCCTGCTCGAGGCTGGTGGAGCGCTGAACTTGCCGTGGCCGCGTTGTTTGGCGTCGTGCACGGCCTTGCGTTTGCAAAAGATCTCGCCCCGCTCCTGCCGAGCGACACTGGTGCACTTTGGGCTTCATGGGGGTGGTTCGCCATGGGCATCGAACTCGGGCAGTTGACGGTGGTTGCGGGGGTCTTTGTGCTCCGCGCTGCTTCGTCGGCACGCCACTTCAGCCCCAAGGATTTTGCGCTGGCCCTGGGCGCGCTATGCCTCGGTATTTCGCTACATTTGGCCTCTCAATGGTATTTAGGATGAAGAACACACCCACAATTTTGGCCCTTGGCCTGCTTTCAGCTTCGGTAGCGCTGAGTGCACAGCACGTGCCGGCCGACCGGCTGCCCCACAGCAAGTTCCGCCAGTTAGATGAAGAGCTGCCGACGCCCAACAGCTACCGAAATGCGGCGGGCGCACCAGGACACGCGTACTATCAAAACCGCGCAGACTACGACATTCAGCTTAGCCTCGACGAGAAAACCCATGTGCTCACTGGCAGCGAGTGGATCACCTACCGCAACAACAGTCCTGACGCGCTTACGTACATCTGGGTTCAGCTCGACCAAAACATGATGAAGCCCGGCTCGATGACCGACTTGAGCAAAAAAGGCGCAATCCCATCTTCCATTACACCGGAGCAGATCAGCGAGCAGTACGTCGATAAATACCAAGGTGGTTTTACCGTCACCGAGGTGAAGTCGGCCACCGGCGCCAAACTTCCCCACGTGATCAACAATACCATGATGCGCGTGGACCTTCCGGCCGTCCTTGCGCCGGGGCAAAGCGTGAGGTTTTACATCGCCTGGAGCTACCTGGTGAACGACCGCATGAAGGTCGGCGGCCGCAGCGGATACGAACATTTTGACGAAGAGGGCAACACCCTCTACACCATCGCGCAGTTTTTTCCGCGCATGGCCGTCTACGGCGACAACGTGGGGTGGCAGCACAAGCAATTCCTCGGACAAGGGGAATTCACCCTACCGTTTGGCGACTACAAAGTGGCCATTACGGTTCCGAGCGACCACCTCGTAGCCGCAACCGGAACCCTCACCAACGAAAGCAGCGTGCTGACAGCCGCCCAGCGCCAGCGCTTGGCTGAAGCCCGAAAGACCACCGACAAACCGGTGATTATCGCCACGGAGGCCGAAGCCCGCGAACGCGAAAAAACAAAGGCTACGTCCACCAAAACATGGGTATTTACCGCGAAAAACGTTCGCGATTTTGCCTTTGCTACTAGCCGCAAGTTCATATGGGATGCCATGGCCGTGAAGGTGGGCAACCGCACCACATTGGCCGAGTCCTTTTACCCCAAAGAGGGCAACCCCCTGTGGGAACAGTTTTCGACCCGAGCCGTAGCCCAGACCATTGAAACCTATTCGAAGTACACGGTCGACTACCCTTACGAGCGGGCCATATCGGTGCATACCGAAGACATTGGAATGGAGTACCCCATGATTTGCTTCAACGGCGGGCGTCCGGATGCCGACGGCACGTATTCCGAAGCCACCAAGCTGGGTATGATCAGTGTAATCATTCACGAGGTAGGCCACAACTTCTTCCCCATGATTATCAACAGCGACGAACGCCAGTGGACGTGGATGGACGAGGGCCTAAACACCTTTGTTCAGTACCTCACCGAGCAAGAATGGGACGTCAACTACCCTTCTCGCCGCGGACCAGCCTACAAAATCGTTGAATACATGCGCTCTCCGGCCCTTAACCAGGTGCCCATCATGACGAATTCCGAGAGCGTGATTCAATTTGGTAACAACGCCTACGGCAAGCCAGCAACAGCCCTAAACATTCTGCGCGAAACGGTAATGGGCCGCGAACTTTTTGACCACGCATTTAAAACGTACTGCACGCGCTGGGCATTCAAGCATCCGTCACCTGCTGACTTTTTTCGCAGCATGGAAGACGCGAGCGGCGTGGACCTCGATTGGTTCTGGCGCGGATGGTTCTACACCACCGAGGCCGTTGACCAGGAACTGAGCAAGGTGCGCATCGCCGCCGTGCCCACCTTGGACCCCAAGGAACTCGAGGCCCAGCGCAAGTCTGAAGCCGACGAGGAGTACAAAGCGTTTATCGGTAACCAGCGCAACGAGCTGAGCAACCGTCCAACGAAAGTGGATAAGGACCCGGCCTACCGTGATTTTTATGTCACGGAATACAACCGCCACGCGGTAAGTAAGGCTGACGCGAAGCGCCTCGCCGCCCTGAAGCCAGGCCCCAAAGGCTACCTCCACGAGGTTACCGTGAAAAACGTCGGCGGACTCATTATGCCGGTGGTGGTTCGCTACACGTTTGCCGACGGAACCTCGCACGTGGAGCGTTGGCCCGCGGAAATCTGGATTCAGTCGGAGCAGGAGTTCACCAAGACCGTGTTTTTGCCCAAAAAGGCGGTAGCTATTGAGCTAGACCCGTTCAAGGAGCTTGCCGACATTGACCTGTACAACAACAGCTGGGGCGGCGACGTCGAGGTGCACCTCGAAGCGCTTCCCAAACCCACGGGCGCCCAGCAGTGGCGCAGCAACCCAATGAGGGAGGCCCGAAACTAAGCCCGTGCTGCGGCGTATTTTTGCCGCATGAAGTACCTACTTATGGCGGCTTCGGCCGCCTTTTTTATGGCCTGTTCCGCGCCGGAACCCACCCAAGAGAATGAAACCAACGCTGTAGCGAACGGCGATTACCTCAAGGAAACTTACGCCGAGGTACCCCTCGACCAGTACCTGCACATCAAAGACGCTTTGGTTTCGTCGAACCCGAACGAGGCCCAAAAGGCAGCACGTCATTTGGATTCACTCTGGACCATTGCCAGTCCGGGCGAACAGCTGCTATCGGCTGTGCGCCAAATTGCGGCCACCAACGACCTTGCGGAGCAGCGCAAAGCATTTTACACGCTTACCCAGGCCTACTTAGTTGCACTGGAACAGCAGCCCCAAGAGGATAGCCTCTACCTGCAGTTTTGCCCAATGGCATTTGACTACGAGGGCGCAACGTGGATAAGCCGCGAAAAGACCGTGATGAACCCGTACTTCGGCGACGAAATGCTGAACTGCGGTGTGGTGCGCACCGCGATTGCGCCGAGCGAGGCCAAGGCCGATTAAGTTTTCCACAAGCGACCAGCAGGTCAAGCCGTCGCGCTACCTTCGCCGCTGTGGGAAAAATCATTGCCGTTGCGAACCAAAAAGGCGGGGTCGGAAAGACGACTACCGCCGTCAATTTAGCCAGCGCACTGGGCGTGCTCGAACAGCGCGTACTCTTGATTGACGCCGACCCTCAGGCCAACGCAACGTCTGCCTTGGGATACGACCCGACGGAGCCCAAAACGGGGACCTACCATGTTCTGGAGCACACCGCTACGCCGGCTGAAGCCATTGTAGATGGGCGAAATCCCAATTTGAGCCTATTGCCTGCCCACCTTGATTTAGTCGCAGCCGAACTCGAACTCGTCGACAAGCCGCGCCGGGAATACATGCTGCAGTCCGCGCTGAGTGCGGTAAAAGGGGACTACGACTACATTTTGATTGACTGTGCGCCGTCGCTTGGACTCGTCACGCTCAATGCCCTTACTGCCGCGGATTCAGTAGTTATCCCCATTCAGTGCGAGTACTTTGCCCTTGAAGGACTTGGCAAGCTTTTGAACACGGTACGCTCCGTGCAAAACCTTCAAAACCCTGATCTTCAGATTGAAGGAATGCTGCTCACGATGTACGACTCACGGCTCCGGCTGAGCAACCAAGTGGTCGACGAGGTGCGCCAGCACTTTCAGCAGCTCGTATTTGACACGGTCATTTCGCGCAACGTTCGCTTGAGCGAAGCCCCTTCATTTGGCGAGCCCATTATGGTGTACGACGCCGCATCTACCGGAGCCGAAAACTACTTGAATCTCGCGCGCGAGCTTTTGGCACGAAATGCGCAGGTAGGAGCCTAAGCCCCATCTCGCCGTAAGTTTGTTTTTATGCCTACTCCTTTTCGCTCCCTGATTTTCGTACTGACGTTGACGCTTGGCACAGCCTGGTCTGCGCTTGCTCAGCCCCTGCTCGCCGACGGCGTGGTCGCGGTGGTCGGCAATGAGCTCATTTTGCAGTCGGACGTTTCCATCATGCGCGAAACACTAAAGCGCGAAGGGCAAGACCGGAGCGAGTGCGAAGTCCTCGAAGAACTGATTTTGGAGAAGCTGCTCATTCACCATGCGGCGATTGACTCGGTGGTGGTTCCAGACGGAGAAATTGACGACAACATTTCGCGCCGAATTGAGCAACTTGTGGCCCAAATCGGCAGCGAGCGCAAGCTAACGGAGTACTACAAAAAGTCGATTATCGAAATCAAAGAAGAGATGCGCCCGCTGATGAAAAACCAGCTCACGGCGCAGCGAATGCAGGGAACGGTCACCGAAAACGTCAAGGTTACCCCCGTTGAGGTGGAGCAAGAAATTCGAAAACTCCCCTTGGACTCCCTTCCGCTGATTGGCACCGAAGTCGAGCTGGCGCAAATCATTCTCAACCCCAAAGTGAGCGAAAAGGCTGAAAAGGAGGCCATGGATCGCTTGGAGCAACTGCGCACCCGCATTTTAAATGGTTCGAGCTTCGCCACCATGGCGATTCTTTACTCTGAAGACCCTGGCTCCAACCGAAACGGTGGTGAATACAAAGGGATTAAACGCGGTCAATTTGTCAAAGAATTTGACGCGGTTTCGTACAACCTAGCGGTAGGTGAAATTTCAAAGCCGTTTCGGACCGAGTTTGGCTACCACATTGTGCAGCTGCAAGCCAAGCGCGGGGAAGAACTCGACCTGCGCCACATTTTGGTGAAGCCCAAACTGGAGCAAAAAGATTTGGACGCCGCCCAAGAACGCCTGGACAGCATTCGCAAGGCCGTGGTTAATGGGACGCTAACCTTTGAGGCGGCGGCACAGCAGTTTTCAGATGACGAAGAAACCAAGCTGAATGCGGGCGTAATGCTGAATCCGAACACGATGGACGTGAAGTTCAGCTTGGACCAGCTTGACCGGGGGGTATTTTATGCCATTCAGAATTTGGCGGTCGGTTCCATCAGCGAACCCACGCTCGTTCGCGACCAACAAGGAAAAGAGTTTTTTCGCATCATCGAGCTGCGCGCCAAAGTCGATCCGCACCGCGCTAACCTCGTTCAGGACCTCGCGCTGTTGAAAAACTACGTTGAAAACAAGCGGCGCCAGGAAGTACTCGAAGCGTGGGTTGCGCGCAAAAAGGCCGAAACCGCGTTGCGCGTGAACGGGATTTATCAGGATTGCGCGGGCATTTAAAGTTTTCATTTTTCGTACTACCTTTGCCGCCCCCAGAGGAACTACGCCAAAAGGGATTCCGCAGACCCAACCTCTGTTTCATCGTGAAGCATGTTGCCGTTTGAATTGCATAAAACCAAGATCATGGATCTGATTAAGTACGTCCAAGAGACCTACATCGAGAAGAAGGACTTTCCTTCGTTCAAGGCGGGTGACACCATCACCGTTTACTACAAAATTGTGGAAGGCGAAAAGACGCGTACGCAGTTCTTTCGCGGCGACGTGATTCAGCGCAGCGGCGCCGGAGCCACGGAGACGTTCACGATTCGCAAAATGTCTGGCGCCATTGGCGTTGAGCGCATTTTTCCTGTGAACATGCCCAACCTCGAGAAAATCGAAGTGAACAAGACCGGTAAGGTTCGCCGCGCGCGCATCTTCTACCAGCGCGAGCGCACCGGTAAGAGCGCACGCATCAAGGAGCGCCGCGTTTAAGCGAGCTCACTCGATTACGGCACGATTTCGAAGGCCGTTCGCCGATTGCGCGAGCGGCCTTCTTCGTTTTGGTTGCTGGCCACCGGGCGCGCGGAACCGTAGCCCTTGGCGGAGAGTCGACCGCGGTCTACGCCCAACTGGACCAGATGCTCGAGTACGCGCTGGGCGCGCTGCTGCGAAAGGCTGAGGTTGGCCGAGGCCGATCCGACGTTGTCGGTATGGCCCTGAATTTCAATTCGAAATTCCGGGTGGCGGTTCAAGTAGCGAGCAAAGCCTTCGAGCGCAAGCTGGTCTTCGGGGCTGAGTACGGCGCTGGATGTCTGGAACAAGATGCTGCGCAGCGCAAATTCGGAACCCGGTTCAGCCTTGCGGGCGGTCAAGGGCGGAACCCCCTCCTCGTCGCGGTAGGCCTCGAGGCGGATTGCGGTGTACCCCAAGTCAGGATGCTCCAACTCCAGCACCGTCGCGGCCAGGTCCTCGCGGGCGATAACCGCAGTAAACGTTTTGGCCCCCGGATCAACCACGACCGACTGGCTTGTTTTGGTTCGCAGGTTTTCGATGCGGATTTGGGTCGGACGGCCATCTTCAGGCAGTTCCCCGTCGACGTTGCCCCGAACGAAGGCAACCTCTCGGCCCGCAGCGGCAGTCGGCAGCACAAAGCGCATGAGGTCAAAGCCGCTGCCTTCTCGCCGGGCACTGAAGTATCCCAATGGCTCGTTGGCGTGCACGCCGAAGCCCAGCTCATCCTCTTCGGTGTTAATCGGGAATCCGAGATTTAACGGAACGCTTGGGCGGGTCCAGTCCGCGTAAAAGACATCGAATCCGCCCATGCCGGGATGGCCTGTTGACGAAAAAAAGAGGGTCTGACCGTCTGCGTGAAGGAAGGGGGATTTTTCGTCGCCTTCGGTATTGATGTTCGGCCCTAAATTTTCGGGCGTAGCCCAGGTTCCGCGGTCGGTGCGCACCGACATCCAGAGGTCAAGCCCTCCCCTTCCGCCCGGACGGTCGCTTGAGAATATGATGCGGTCTCCGTTGGCAGAAAGCGCAGCCTGGGAGTCCCATGCGTTCGGCAACGACACTTCGTCGATACGCCGCAGCGTGGACCATTCGCCGAGTTCGCGGTGGGCCAAAAACACGTCGCAGTTGCGGTAGCCGCTGACGTCGGGCGCACAGGACGTGAGCACCATCCACTGGTCGTCGGCACTGACCGAAGGGCCGCCCTCGTTCAGGCCCGCGTTAAAGGGACGGTCCAAGGGGCGCACGTCAAGCCCGGAAGGCGCGGGGATTCCTTCGCACAGTACTTCTTCGAGCCGCGTCAGCGCAGCAGGGCCACTTTTTCGGTCTACGACGCTGCGGCGGCGGGTGAAGTACCACTTGCTTCCGTCGGGGCTTCGAATGCCTAAAAATTCGTCGGCCGGGCTGTCAAGGCCGGGAATGGGTTCGGGGTTGAATGCAACGGGGTTGGCTTTGAGGGAGTCTTCGAGCTGAAAGCGGTGAAGCCAACGCCGCGCCTCCGGCCCGGCGTTGGGCGAGGCCCAGTACCGCTGGGCCTCGTCGCGGCGTCCTTGGCCCGCGTGGAGCGCCCCGATTCGGAAGGCTAAATCGCCGAGGTAGTCCGGGCAGGCCGCGAAAACTTTTTCGTACAGGGCCAAGGCGGCGCGGGCTTCACCCAACAGCAGCGCGAGTTCCGCATCGAGGTACCAGGCGTGAATGGACTCCGGCTCCTTGCGGCGCAGGCTAGCGAGGTACACTTGGGCCATTGGACGGTCGCCTTTGGCCAAGGCCGCCTCGGCCTTCATGATTTGGGCAGATGGCGGACCGGCCTTTTCGCAGTCTCCGAGCTGTACCGACTGCGCGCTGAGGTCCGCTGCCACGAAGGGCAGGAACGCCATTACAATCCCCAAACGACCGCGCGAGGTCCTCATTCGCGTGGCGAATCCGCTCCGTGCCATTTGTCTTCAGAGGCCGCAACCGCCAAGGCAACCGCTGCGTCGCTTGACACGTTGACCACGGTCCGGCACATATCGAGAATCCGATCTACAGGAAAAATCAAGGCAATCCAAGCGGGATTGAGGCCCACGGCATCGAGCACCATGATGAGCATGATGAGCCCGGCCGAGGGGATGGCCGCGGCACCCACAGATGCCGCGACGGCGGTAACGACAATCGTCGCCTGCTGCGCGAGCGATAAGTCGACCAAGTGAAACTGCGCCAAGAAAATAACGGCTACCGCTTGGTAAAGGCTGGTGCCGTCCATGTTCACAGTGGCACCGATGGGAAGGGTGAATTGGCTTACTTGTTCGTCAACCTTGAGGTTGTCGTGCACGCACTCCAGCGTCACCGGAAGGGTTGCTGCCGAAGACGACGTCGAAAACGCGAGGAGCTGGGCAGGGCGCATTCCGCGGAAGAAAAAAGTAAAGCTCCTGAACCACGACCAGCCGTGCTTGCGCGTTGCAAGCCAAATCAAGGTTGGGTAAAGCGTCACCAGCAGCACGACGAGGCCACCAAACACGGTAAGCATGTAGGTGCCGTAGGTCTGAAGCAAATTGGGCAGGCGCGCAGGATCGTCGCCGGTAAGCTGCGTGAGGGTTCCGGCCATCAGGGCAAAAACAAAGAAGGGTGCGCCGTTCATGACCACCACCACCATGTGCACGAACACCGCAGAAAGTTGGCCCATGAGCGGACGAACCCGATCGGTCTGTTCTCGCGGCATCAGCACGAGGATCACCCCAAAGAAGATGGCGAACACGATGATTTGAAGCATGCTACCGTCGGTTAGGGCTTCAAAGACGTTGCTAGGGACCATTTCGTGCAGAAATTCCAGGGGGCCGCGGTTGCCCGAGCGCACGTCGGCAATTTGTGCGTCCAAGGCCGCGTCTACTTCAGTGGTTGCCTCGGCCGCGGTTGCGTCAGTCAACCATTGGCCATCTGGGCTCTCCTTGCCTGTGGCGCGCAGCCAGGCCTCAAAGTCGCGGCGGTTTTCGGTGCGCTGGGATTCCGATGCCGTAAAGCCAGGTTTGACCAGGTTGACCGCAAAAACACCCATAAGTATGGCCGCGAGCGTCGTTACCAGATACAGTCCCAGGGTTTTGCCGCCGATGCGCCCCAGTGCGCGAGGGTCGCCGACCTGCCCAACGCCGTCAATGATGCTGAAAAGCACCAGCGGGACGGCAATGAGCTTCATGGCATTGATGAATAGGGTGCCAAATGGCGCAATCCAGTCTTTGGTAAACTGAGCTCCTCCGAGGTAGGCCGAGCCGATTGCCCAGGCCAAGCCCAGGACCATGCCGAGCAAGATTTTGTGGTGAAGTTTCATTTTGCTAAGCGTGTTTTTGCATTTGTTGCTGGAGCATGGCGTCGGCCACTACCAAGGCGGCCATCGCCTCGACAATGGGGAGCGCTCGGGGCACCACCAAGGCGTCATGACGCCCTTGAATTTCTAATTTATGAATCTGTCCGTCAGGACCTAAGGCATTCTGAGGTGAAGCGATACTTGAAACCGGCTTGAAGGCTATGCGGGCGGTAATGGGACGACCGTTGCTCAGCCCTCCGGTGATGCCTCCCTCTCGGTTTTGGTGAATGATTCCGTCGGCGTCGGGCGCGTCGTTGTGCTCGCTACCGCTAAGGTCCGATCCGGCGAATCCGTCGCCGAATTCCACCCCTTTTACGGCGTTAATGCTGAGCAGTGCGTGGCCAAGGACCGCGTGGAGTTTGTCAAATACCGGTTCGCCCAAGCCCGGAGGCACGCCCAGGATTTCAAGGTAGACAATCCCGCCTGCGGAGTCGCCCGCTTGGCGGCGACGGGCCACTTCGTCCACTATGGCTTTTGAGGCTTCGAGGTCTGGGCAGCCCACCTCACTTTGGTCGCGAAGCGCCCAGTTCCACGTTGATGGGTCCGAAGCAGCAATGCCCGCGGCACGGGCCACGGCGCTGCGAACCGTCACCGACAAGCCGAGCAACTGCTTGGCCAGTGCGCCAGCCACTACTCGGGCGGCCGTCTCTCGGGCCGAACTCCGCCCCCCGCCCCGCACGTCGCGAAGGCCGTACTTAGCTTGGTAGGTGGCGTCGGCGTGGCCGGGACGAAAGACCTCGCCCAGGGCAGCGTAGTCAGCCGATTGGGTGTTTTCGTTGCGAATCAAGAAGGCGATGGGGGTACCGAGGCTTATTCGGCGGCCTTGGGCATCCGGTTCGGGATGAAGGCCCGACAACCACTCGACGGCGTCAGTTTCGCGGCGCGGCGTGCCTGCAGCTCCACGGGGCTTGCGGCGCGCCAATTCGGCATCCACCGCGTTAAGGTCCAGCGCAGTTCCCGCGGGCATTCCGTCGAGCACCCCGCCTACCGCAGGACCGTGGGACTCGCCCCACGTCGTTAGGCGAAAAACGTTGCCAAAAGTGTTGCCGGCCATCCCTCAAAAATACGCGAAGCGTACCTTCGTATCGTGCGCATTCGTTTTACCCATTTAGCCGGCGTCGTTGGAAGCGTCGAAGCCCTGCCCACGCAGCCCCTTAAAGGCGCCGAAATGTCGAATTTACCGGTCGTGCGCGACGCATTTGTCGAAGTGGTGGACGGAAAAATTTCGGCGCTTGGCCCCATGGCGGACTGTCCATTGGCCGACGACGGCTGGGAACTGCGCCGTTGCCATGGCCAGTGGATACTTCCGGGCTTCGTAGACAGCCACACGCACTTGGTCTATGCAGCGCCGCGCGTGACGGAATTCCGAATGCGCCTCGACGGCGCCAGCTACCACGATATTGCTGCGGCCGGGGGCGGAATTTTGAACTCTGCAGCTGCTATTGCCCGTGCCGACGAGTCCGCCCTACTCGACGCCCTACTCGCTCGCCTTGAAACGGCGCGGAGCACCGGCACCGTAGCCGCCGAGATTAAAAGCGGCTATGGATTGAGCCTTGACGCCGAGCGCAAGATGCTGCGGGTAATTCAGCGCGCACGAAGCCTGCAGCCGATGCCGCTTTGGGCGACTTTTTTGGCCCTTCACGCCGTGCCCAAGGACCGCGAGCGCGCCGATTTTGTGGCCGACGCCGTGGACCGATGGCTGCCCCAGCTCGCCGACGAGGGCCTCGTGGACTTTGTAGACGTGTTCTGCGAAGCCAACTACTTCACGGCCGACGACCTGATTCGCTTGGGTGAGGCCGCAGGCCAGCGCGGCATTGACCTTAAGGCCCACGTCAACCAGTTTCAAAGCGTGGGCGGAATCCAGGCTTCGGTGGCCGCCAACGCCCGAAGCGTAGACCACCTCGAGGTGCTGACCTCGGACGACCTCGATGCCCTAAAGCAAGCTTGGGCCGGCGGTTCTGGACCGATGCCCGTGGCCCTGCCGCACTGTTCGCTGTTTTTGAACATCCCCTACACTCCGGGACGGCAAATTATCGATGCCGGGCTTCCCTTGGCGCTGGCTTCGGACTGCAATCCGGGGTCTGCGCCGTCCAGCGACCTACGCATGGCCTGGAGCTTGGCCACGCACCAAATGAAGCTGCGCGTCGACGAAGGCCTTGCCGCGCTCACTGCCAATGCTGCGTACGCCGTGAACGCCCACGACCGCATAGGCCGCATTCAACCGGGTATGGATGCCCATGTGCTGCTCAGCCAGCCGATGGCGGACTACGCGGAACTCCCCTACTTCACCAGCGAAAACCGCATCGCCCAAACCTTGATTTATGGACGCTAAACCCTGGACCCACCTCTACAGCCCGCGCGCTGGTGAACAGCGAATTGGCGACACGCTTGCTTCGCTTGGCGAAGCTCCCTTTGTGCTGTTCGGCGTGGCCGAAGATCTGGGCGTGCGCGCCAACGGCGGTCGCCCCGGAGCGGCCGACAGCCCTGAGGGAGTGCTTCGGGCACTGCTTAACATACCCTGCAATGACTGGGTGCGCGGCGACGTGCTTTCGTGGGGCGGAATCTTGGACCTGCGCGCTGCCGCCAGCGTCGAGGCGGTGGACGAGGCGGTGCACGCTGCGGTCGCACCTTGGATGAAGGCAGGAATGGTTCCGCTGGTTGTGGGCGGCGGACATAACAACGCCTACCCCCTGCTCCGCGCGGCCGCAGAAGCCGCTGGTGCCCCGGTGAACGCCCTCAATTTGGATCCCCATCCCGACGTGCGCGCCCTCGAAGGCCGCCACAGCGGCAACGGCTTCAGCTACGCCCGCGAACACGGTTTTTTGGCGCGCTTCGCCGTGCTGGGATTGAGTGAGTACGCCGTTAACGCCGCGAGCTTGGACCGTTTGAACGCGACGCCCGGTTGGGCGTTCGAAACCCTGGAATCCTGGGCGGTTCGGGGCGAAACCTCGTGGAATGCCGCCATGGACCGCATGCTGGGCCACGTGCACGCCGGCCCGTTTGGGTTAGAAATTGACGTCGACGGCATTACGGGGGCGCCGTCCAGCGCCCAAACCGCCAGCGGCTGGTCGTGGCTGCAGGCCCGAGAACTCGCCTACCGCGCGGGACAAACCGGCCAAACCGCCTACGTGCACCTCACCGAACTGGCCCTGAACTTCGCCTCCGAAGGTGAACGCCCCGGCCAAGCTAAAGCCGCGGCCATGCTGCTGCTGGACTTCGTGCGCGGAACCCAAAATCTGCCCTGGTAGTGCGCGCGCCGGCGGGCTGGCTCGAGTGCGTGGCCAACGTGTCGGAAGGCCGGGATGCGGCCGTGCTCGACGCATTGTCAGCCGCCCTGTGCGCTGCTCCCAATGTGGAACTCTGGCACCGCGACGTCGGATTGGACGCGCACCGAACGGTGTACACTTTTGCGGGCCCCGCGGACGCGGTGGTGCAAGGCTGCATTAACCTGATTGAGGGAGCGACGCAGCTCATTGAAATGCGCGCGCACCACGGAACCCATCCGCGCATCGGCGCCGTGGACGTGTGCCCGATCGTGGCGCTCCGTCCCGAAGAGGCCTCACTTGCCGACCAAGCCGCCGAAAAAGTGGCCCAGCTCCTGCACGACCTGCCGGCCGGAGGATGGTTTTATTCCCGCAACGCCCGACGTCCGGAATTCCGCCTGCTGGCCAACGTGCGCAAAGGACAGTACGAAGGCCTCGAAGCGCGGGCTCACGAGCTGGATTTTGGCCGCTACGATCCGCGTTTTGGCGCGATGGCGTTGGGCGCCCGAGATTTTTTGCTCGCCTACAACGTCAACCTTTCCACCGTAGACCTCGAGGCAGCCAAGGCCATTGCGGCGAAGGTGCGCGAGCAACCCGACGGTGGACTACCCGGCCTCAGGGCCATTGGTTGGGATACGCCTGAATTCGGCTGCAGCCAGGTCAGCTGCAACGTGACCGACCTGACGCGGCTCGCCCTCAAAGACGTGTACGACGAAGTGGACCGACTCGCCCGGGAGCTTGGCCTTCGCGCGGCGGGATCTGAACTCATTGGCATGCCGCCGTTGAACGCATTCCGCGGATTTTCGTCGGCGGAAGAAGGGGCCAACTACCTTGGATTGAGCTCCGTGGTGCCCTTTGATGTGCCCAGCCGCGTGATTGAGTACCGGTTCCGCTGAACTGCACGCCACGAACCGAGTTTAACTGATAAATAAGCACCCATGGAATTTACCAACGCCCGCATTTTGATCACCGGCGGCTCTTCAGGCCTCGGCAAAGCCACCGCCCAACTCCTTATCGCCCGCGGAGCCCGCGTTGCCATCACCGGACGCGACCGCAGTAAACTAGAGCGCGTCGCCCAAGAGCTCGGGGCCTGGGCCCTGCCCTATGACGCGAGTAAGGAGGCCGACATTATGGCGATGTACGCCGAAATCGACCGCGAGTGGGGCGGCCTGGACGTGCTCATCAACAACGCGGGAATTGGATTTTTTGGTCCGGTAGACGAAGTGTCGTGGTCCGATTTCGAAACCATTTTTCACACCAACGTGTTTGGCGCCGCATTGGTCGGCCGCGAAGCCGCCAAGCGCATGAAGGCCCAGAACAAGGGCAACATCATCAACATCGCCTCAAGTGCGGGTGTGCGCGGCTTTAAAAACGGAACTGTCTACGCTGCATCCAAGTTTGCGGTGCGCGGAATGACCGAGTGCTGGCGCGACGAGCTTCGCCCCTTCAACATTCGGGTGATGCTCGTGAATCCTTCGGCCGTGCCGACTGCCTTTAACGTCGAAAGCCGCGAAGAGAAGCCGCTCAAGGACAACATGCTGCGCCCCGAAGAACTCGCCCACGCTATGGTGAGTGCGCTCGCGATGGACCATCGCGGATTTATTCCCGAATTGGGCGTGTGGGCAACCAACCCCTTTTAACAAGTAACTAGTTACTAGCTACAGGCTTTAGCCGCGGATTCATCACGCGGAACCACAGCGGCGGCAGGGCCGCCAATACCATCATGGCCGGATAGCCCGCGGGCATTTGGGGTGCTTCGTCGTAGTGATCCAGCACCGGATAGGGCTTGTGGGGGTGCGCGTGGTGGTCGGAGTGGCGCGTCAACTCAAACAGCATGAACCGACCGAGCGGGTGGTTTGAATTCCAGGAATGCGCCGGCTGGGCGTTTTCGTAGCGGTGGGCGCTGACTTTTTGGCGGAGCAAACCGTAGTGCTCGATGTAGTTCACGGTTTCAAGGAGCAAAATTCCCATGATTGCGGCAAGTACCAACGGAAGAAGTGCGGTTGGTGCCAGGGTATAGATTCCAACTAAATAGATCACTTCTGCCCCAAAAAGGACGGCCATCAAACGTGGCTTTAAACGCCATGCGGTGCGCCAAACCCCGAGCATGCTTCGCAGCCAAAAGGCATAAAGGACCTCGCCGTAGCGCGCCGTCGAGGCGTCTTCAGGGGTAGCCACGTTTTTGTGGTGCCCCAAATTGTGGTCGATGAAAAACTGCCCGTACAGGGTGGTAACGAGTAAGCCTTGAGCTAAGCGCTGGTAGGCCGCAATAGGTCGGTGCCCGAGTTCGTGGGCAATGTTGATGGCGAGGGATCCGCACGAAACGCCCATGGCCGTGATGTGGCCCGCGAGCGAGACCAGATCTCCGTTTGCCCGGTCCGCCGGCACGACGTGCACGAACAGCGCAATCGCTCCGAGGTGCAGCGGAATCTGCGCCACCACCAGCACGTCGTACCAGGGTTGCCGCAACCGCTCGGCCCGCTGGGCCTCGCTCAGATTCGCGGCAAACGTCGGCAGCACCGCTTCAAGCACGGGAACTACCCCAAAGGCAAACCCCAACGCGGCAAACGACCAGGCCCCCTGCCCGAGAAGCCCTGCATAGATCGAGGCCGGCAGCAGCAGCGCCAAAAGGTATCGGAGTCCCGTCATGCACCCAAGATAGGGCGAGACTCCCAACGAGTCAAGACCTTCATCCTCAGGAACATTTCTTCGCTGTACCAGCCGTAGTCCCGGGTTTTGCGCACCATGGGCGCGTGCTCCCGACTCCGGTACGCAAACGCGTCCAGGGCTTCGGCGCTGCGCCACACGCTCAACGTGGCTTGCTCGACCAGGGGCAGCTCGCCCACTCCTTTGCGGTAGAGGAGGTCCGGCAACCGATCCAGGTGGCGGCTGGCGCCGGGCACGTTCCACCAAAAGCGCAGCGCCTGGCTCCACTTGATCCGGGCGCGGGTCAGCACGGCGACTTCGTCGCCGGGAACCAACTCCGCCAGCGCCGCCCCTTCGAGCAGGTGCACGCCGTCCCAGCTCCCGTGGCCGCGCACTGGCTCGGCGTCCCAGCCCCATTCTTCGTGGGCGGAGGCGCGCCATTCCGCCCATCGGGCGTCTGTAGCAAAAAATTCCGCGGCCGACGTAGCCGATTCCCAGACACCAAACCACGCGTAGGTGCTGAAGTCCGGCCAAATCGAGAAGCCGCTGCCGGCTCCGCTGCCCAGCTGCTTGGCAAAGCGCAATCCGGGTGCCGACCATGGCTGACGAAGGGCAAATCCCTGTGCGCCAAAGGCCCGCCACTGGGCGCTGCGGCCGTTCCAGCGAAAAAAGCGAACGGTTATGAAGGGAGGATTTGCCATTTTGTCAGTCAATGTACTAAAGTAACCCGCGTGGCACAGCCCTTGTTCCGCAGGGAGCACCACTAAACGAATAAAAACTATGGCAACGGGTAAAATCAACGTTTCGGCCGACAACATCTTTCCGGTCATTAAGAAATTTCTGTACAGCGACCACGAAATCTTCTTGCGCGAACTGATTTCGAATGCGGTAGACGCGACGAACAAGCTCAAAACCCTAAGCAACCTGGGTGAATTCAGCGGTGAGCTGGGCGACCTGACCATTCACGTCGACGTCGACAAAAAGAAAAAGACCATCACCATCCGCGACCGCGGCATCGGTATGACGTCGGACGAGGTCAACAAGTACATCAACGATGTGGCTTTTTCGGGCGCCACGGAATTCGTCAAAACCTACGAAGGCAAAATCGACAAGGGCGCGATGATCGGCCACTTTGGGCTCGGATTTTACTCGAGCTTCATGGTGTCGAGCAAAGTAGAAATCCACACGCGCAGCTGGAAGTCCAGCGAAGCCGAGGGCGCATTCTGGTCCTGCGACGGCTCGCCCGAGTACAGCCTCGAAACCAAGAAAAAGAAGGACCGCGGAACCGACATCATCCTGCACATTGACGGGGAGTCCGAGGAGTTCCTCGAGGAATTTAAAATCAACGAACTGCTCAAGAAGTACGCCCGATTCATGAGCGTGCCCATCGTCTGCGGCGAGAAGGACGAGCGCTATAATTCCGCCCCCGAAGGCGAAGAGGCCAAGTGGGAAACCAAAAAGGTACCCAACGTCATTAACCCCGACAGCCCCGCGTGGACCAAAAAGCCGAGCGAGCTGACCGACGAAGACTACAAGGCGTTTTACAAGGCCCTCTACCCCTACACGTTTGAGGAGCCCCTCTTCCACATCCACATGAACGTGGACTACCCCTTTGACTTGACCGGAATCCTGTTCTTCCCCAAGGTGAAGCCCAACATGGAGCTGAACAAGAACAAGATCCAGCTCTACCAGTCCCAGGTTTTTGTTACCGACAACGTCGAGGGCATCGTTCCCGACTTTTTGATGCTGCTCCACGGAGTCATTGACTCGAAGGATATTCCGCTCAACGTGTCACGCAGCTACCTGCAGGCCGACGGCAACGTCAAGAAGATTAGCGGACACATCACCAAGAAAGTTGCCGACAAGCTCGAAGAAATGTTTAAGGCGGACCGTGCGGACTTCGAGCAGAAGTTCAAGGATATCGCTGTCATCATCGAGTACGGCATGGTGACCGACGACAAGTTCTTTGAGCGCGCCCAGAAGTTCAGCCTGATGCGCAGCGCCGTCGACGAGAAGACCTACACGGTCGACGAGTACCTCGAGAAGATCAGTGCACTGCAGACTGACAAAGAAGGAACCCGCGTGGTCCTTTATGCCTCCAACGTGGACGCCCAGCACAGCTACATTCAAAAGGCCAAGGCCGAAGGATACGACGTGGTGGTGCTCGACTCACCGATTGCCGGACACTGGATCCAAAAGATCGAGGGCGCCAAAGAAAAAGTGCGCTTTGCCCGCGTCGACAGCGACATGCTCGACAAGCTCATTCCGAAGGAAGGCGAACGTGCGCACCTCTTGACGGATTCCGAAAAAGAAACCCTCAAGGGCTTTGTCGAGGGCGCGATCAACGACAAGAACTACAGCGTGCGCATCGAGGCCCTGGCCAGCGACGACGTGCCAATGATGGTCGTGATGCCCGAGTACATGCGCCGCATGAAGGAAATGAGTGCAACTGGCGGTGGCGGTTTTATGGGCATGGGCGACTTCCCCGACCACTACGACGTGGTGGTGAACGGCAACCACGCGCTGGCTGGCAAGATCCTGAAGGCTGAAGAGCCTGCCGACCGCGAGCAACTCATTCTTCAGGCCAAGGACCTCGCTCTGCTGCAGCAAGGACTGCTGACGGGCGAGCGATTGACGGCTTTTGTGAACCGTTCACTGGAACGTCTGGTTTAATACGCTAAATTCACCTCCATGAAAAAGTACTTCCTACTCGCAGCCCTGGGCGCGGCGTCGATGACCGCCCAAGACCTGCCGCAGCTCTCTCCTAAAGCAGTTGTCGAACAGCGCATCGGGCTGACCGATACCAAGCTCACGTACTGGCGACCCAGTGCGCGCGGCCGGGACATTTACAACGAAGTTGTTCAGCCTGGACAGCACTGGCGCCTTGGAGCCAACAACAGCACGTTGTTGACCTTGAGCACCGACGTAGAAGTTAATCGACAACCTATTCCAGCCGGCACCTACAGCTTATCGGTTTTCGTCAACGACGGGGAGTGGGTCTTAGTAGTAAACCGCGACACCCAAGGTTGGGGAGTTTCAAGCTACGATCAGAAAAAGGATGTGCTGCGCGCCACCGTACCCGTGGAAATTGGCCAAATGCGCACAGAATCCATGCTGATTTTCTGGGACAACATCCAAAAAAGCAGCGCGGACCTCGTAGTTTCATGGGGTGACCGTGCGGCACGGTTCAACGTTAGCTTTCCAACGGAGCGCTTAGCTAAGGAGAACTTGGACAAGGCGCTTGCCGACCCAAAAGCTGAATGGACCGTATACCGGAACGCTGCTCGCTACGGAATGGAGAGCAATTTACCGGAGGCTGAAGAGTGGGCCCGCAAGGCGGTGAGCATGAAGGGCGACAACTGGTACAACCATTACCTTCTTGCCCAGATTCTCGAGGGAAAGGGCAAGAAAGCCGACGCCCTGAAGTCTGCCCAGAAGGCCTTAGAAGTTGGTCTTGCCGATGCCAAGAAGTCTTCTAAGCCTTTTAGTAGTGAGGCCGACGTTCAGGCCTTGATTCGCCGATTGAAGTAAGGATTTTGTTCCCGAGTCAAGGGGCATGGTTTCAATTTTTTGAAACCATGCCCTTTTTTGTTGAACAAATACCCCAAAATGAGGTTAAACGGGGTATGAAGATTAAACAAACACTGCGTGCTACGCTGGTTGCAGCGTTCAGCCTATTGTCTTTCAATACATTAGCGCAATCCACCTTGCGCGGAACGGTTGTCGACAATATGACCAACGAGCCAATCCCCGGCGCCGTGGTTCGCGTTGACGGCCGTCAAGCCACCGGAACTACCGACTTCGAAGGAAAATTCCGCATCGATAACCTCGCTCCAGGCCTGGTGAACGTTCGCGTGGAGTCGTTCGGCTATGAAGCCTACACCGCATTTGAAGTTCAGCTCACGCGAGCCAAGCCGGCGGAACTCGATGTTCGCCTCAAGGAATCGGCTCAGCAGCTCCAAGAAGTCGAAATCACCGCCCAGTCTCAGTTTCAGCGGGTCGATCAGTCCCCGGTCAGCGTGCAAAGCATTGGAATCAATGAAATTCGCCGCAACCCGGGTGCCAACCAAGACATATCTAAGGTGATTCAGTCCTTGCCGGGCGTAGCGAGCGGCGGTGCCGCTTTTCGAAACGACCTCATTATTCGAGGCGGAGGCCCCAACGAGAATATATTTTTCTTGGACGGCATTGAAATTCCGGCAATTAACCACTTTGCAACGCAAGGCGCGAGTGGAGGCCCTGTGGGTATGATCAACGTAAACTTCATTCGCGACGTCGATTTTTACACGAGTGCGTTCCCGGTGCAGCGCGGCGGAAGCCTCAGTTCGGTAATGGAACTGAACCTGCGCGACGGGTCTGAAGAAAAAGTCAACGGTATTTTTCAGGTGGGCGCATCGGAGGTCGGCCTCACGTTGGACGGTCCGCTTTCCAAGAAAACGACCTACCTCGCGAGCGTCCGTAGGAGCTACCTCCAGTACCTTTTTGGCGTAATTGGCCTTCCCTTCTTGCCAACCTACAATGATTACCAGATTAAGGTCAAGCACAAGTTTGACCGCAAGAACCAAATCACGTTTTTGAGCCTTGGGGCCTACGACGTGAGTGAACTGAACCTAGCACGCAACGAGACTGAAGATCAGCGCTACATTCTGAACTACCTGCCGTCCTACAACCAGTGGAACTACTCCATTGGGGCGAAGTACACGCACTTTGGACGCTTTGGGGCTACCAACGTGGTGCTCAGCCGCTTCATGCTCGACAACCAGTCCAAGAAGTACTTCAATAACGACGTAAACGGGGACCTGCTGCTCAACTACGGAAGCCAGGAAATCGCCAACAAACTGCGCGTGGAGCAGCCCTGGAAGGCCAAAAACTGGGAAGGTCTTGTGGGCTTTGGCGCCGAGCAACTCAAGTACAACACCAATACGTTTGACAAGCGGTTTCCCGGAGGCTTCGTGCTCGATTACGAAACAGCCGCCGTCTACTACCGCGGATCGCTGTTCGCGAACGCCGTAGGCAAATTCCTCGACGGCCGCATGAAGCTGTCGCTTGGTCTTCGCACTGACTTCGGCAACTTCAACGAGAACACCCAGAACCCGCTTGACCAACTATCTCCGCGCGCTGCAGTTAGCTACAACGTAACCGAGAACTGGACGATTGACGCCAACGTGGGCCGCTACTTCCAGCTTCCGCCCTTCACTGCCCTTGGCTATAAGGGGACTGACGGCGACAATTCCTCGCTGCGCTACATCCAGGCGGACCACTATGTACTAGGCAGCACGCGCTTTTTGCCATGGAACGCAAAAGCAAGCCTCGAGGGTTTCTACAAGGACTACCAATACTATCCCTTGCTTCTTCGCGACAGCATTTCATTGGCCACCTTGGGCGGAGACTTCGGCGTCATCGGCAACCAGCTCGCCACCCCCACCAGTACGGGCCGCGCCTATGGGGCGGAGTTCACGTACCAGCAAAAACTCTTCAAGGGCTGGTTTGGTATCGCTGCCGTCACGTTAGTGCGCAGTGAGTTCGCCGACTTTAACGGCAACTACGTACCCTCTTCGTGGGACAACGGCATGATTGCCACGTTCACCTTCGGTAAAAAATTCGGCAAGAACTGGGAATTTGGCGGGCAGTACCAGCACCTTGGCGGCGCTCCCTACACTCCATTTGACATTGAACGCACCCGACTTATTCAAAACTGGAACGTCTTTGGCCGCGGACTCCCCGACTACAGCCGCCTCAATTCAGAACGCTACGGAGAGTTTGACCGCTTGAACCTGCGCATTGACAAGAAGTGGTTCCTGAAAAAATGGAACCTCGACCTGTACTTTGATGTACAGAATGCGTTGGGCTACTCCCTCGCTGGTCCGGCCTTCATCGACGTAGAGCGGGACGCCAACGGTACGCCCGTTGTGGATCCCAACGACCCAACCAAGTATTCCTACAAGTTGCTTGAAAACCGCTTGGGCATCGTGCAGCCTGGACTCGGCATCATCGTCGATTTCTGAGTCGGGCTACGCCGATTTTTTTCTGAAGAGGCCTCGGGGTCGGCGCGTGCGGTGCTGCTTCGGGGCCTCTTCGGGCATTGGTACCACTTCGGGCGCAGCTTCGCCCGGCTGGTAGTCGGTCGCCGACTCATACAAAACGTAACGCTGGCGAACGAAACTGTAGCGCATCACGTCGGTAAAATACCACGTGCGAAACTGGGCAGCGGTCCATCCTTCGTCGAGCGCCTTCACAAGGGTGCTCGTGCCTGAAAGTCGATTTAAAAAGCTCCGGGCAAAGGGCGGGCGAACCGTCAGCGTGTCAGCCACTTTCACGGAATCGTAGCGGTACTTCGCCTCCCAAAGGTGGGACCAATCGATGCCCAACGGGGCGCGCGTGGTCCGCAAGTCCACACCCAAGCAGGTATCGCCTTCGTGCGGAGGCTTAGTGGCCCCTACTCGGGACTTCGGCACAAAAAAGTAGGTGGAATCGCCCCACCACGGCGCGCCGTACTGCTCAAATGCCGCGTCGGTTCCGCGCCCCACCGACACGTCGGTCGCTTCAAAAAAACACAGCGACGGGTACCAATCGATGGCGTTGCGCGTAGCCAAGTTCGGCGAAGGCGGCGACGACGGATAAATGCGCTCTCGTCGGTAGTGTTCCACAGGAACCACCTTGAGGTCCAGCGAATCTGCGCCCCGAACCCAGCGCTCCCCCTTCGCCATGAGAGCATACTCCGCCGACGTAAGCCCGTACAGCACCGGCACGGGGTGGAGCCCCACAAAACTCCGGTGGGCGGCCGTGTCCAATATGGGGCCGTCTACGACGTCGGCAAACGGCGTCGGACGGTCAAGCACCACGAGCGTTTTACCATGTTCCGCACACGCCTCCATCACATAGGCTAGGGTCGAAACGTAGGTATAAAATCGAATACTCAGGTCCTGTAGGTCGTACACCACGGCGTCGACGCTGTCCAAGTCCGATTTCGACGGTTTTCTGCGCTCACCATAGAGCGAAACCAGGCGCAATCCCGTGGCGGAATCCCTTACGGCGTCTACCTTTTCGCCGGCCGAGGCGGTGCTCCGAAACCCGTGTTCTGGCGTAAACACAAACCGCACGTCGAGCCCGCGGCGCATCAGCCGATCCACCGTGTGTTCGCCGTCGGCCACGGAGGCCGCGTGGGCCACTACCGCAATCTTTTTGCCGCGCAAATCCGGCACGTACAGCCGCTCCCGTTCTGCGCCGTACTTCAGGTGCTGCGACAGGCCCGCAGTGAGTGCTACTGCCCAAAGCGCCAGCGCGAGGGCTGTCCGCGTACTTTTGTAGTCTATGGCTCGATTCCAACGCATGCGTACTTCGTGGCTGCTCGGCCGCCGCTGGAACCAATCCAGCCGCCGTCAGCGCAGGGCCAAGATAATCGCCACCGCAGTCGTGGCAAGCACCTTTGCCATACTCACGCTCGCAACGTCGTTCTCGGGAGGGCTTCAAACCGCCATCCGCCAAAAAGTCGGGTTGTTTTACGGCAGTGCCCAAATCCGCCTGCTTGAACAGCACAGCCCCTATGAGACCCAAGCCCACTTTGAAGCCATTGACCTCGATTCTGCAGACTGGATGCAGATGGCCTGGAAGGCGGGCGTAGCCTCTGGCCCCGAGGGCATGGAAGGCATTCAATGGCTTGGCTGGGAGCGCTGGAATCCCCAATGGAATCAGCTCCTTCGCGAAGGCCGTGCCCCCTCTTCTGCCTATGAAATCGCCCTCAGCGTCAAACTCAGCCAGCGGCTGGGACTTCAGGTTGGTGACGAAATGCCCTACTACGCCAGCAGAGAAGCCGGCGCCCCGCCTACTCTGCGCTACCTCAGCGTGACCGGGCTGTACGAAACAGGGCTCGCCGAGTGGGACGCCCAAACCGCCGTGGGCATGCTTGACGGCATTCGTTCGCTCCAACGTTGGCCTGACAGCGCCCAGGCTACCTGGGTTCGCACGAACCCCACGCCGCTTTCTGCCGCTGAAATGGACGCCCTTCGAAGCCATTTGCCCTTTAGCCTGGAACTTTATGAGCCAAGCGACGACCTTCAGGCGCTCTACCAGTGGCTTGATTTGTTCGACGCCAACGTCGCAATCCTCGCTGTGGTGCTCATCATCGTGGGCGCCGTGAACTTGGGCGGAACCCTGCTCATCCTCTCCCTCGAGCAGCAGCGAGCCCTCGCACTGCTCCGTGCAGTGGGATGGCCTTCAGGGCAAGCTCCGGTTGCGTTGGCGGGCATGCTGGCCCCCATGCTCCTTCGCGGAGCCTTTTGGGGCGTGCTTGTCGCCGTCGTTTTGCTCGGAATCCAGGACAGCACCGGCATTTTAACGCTCAATCCCGAAACCTACTACGTCGATCGCGTGCCCGTTTCGTGGAATTTTTCGCGACTCGTTTGGCTGTATTTACTTGTTTTTCTGAGTTTTACCCCTTCTATTGTGTTGCCATGGCTGTGGATTCGAAAAATGCGGCCTGCGCGCATTTTGAAATCTGCGTAGTCAGTGTATATTTGCAGCCCCTTCTGGTGCGGTAGTTCAGTTGGTTAGAATACCGGCCTGTCACGCCGGGGGTCGCGGGTTCGAGCCCCGTCCGC